>Ga0172375_10004339_pt1 | contig 20986 bp, 16 predicted proteins | sample LakKiv1m_FD_114537 | JGI IMG/M metagenome (GOLD analysis project Ga0172375, IMG submission 114537) | Freshwater microbial communities from Kabuno Bay, South-Kivu, Congo - kab_092012_11.1m | ecosystem: Environmental > Aquatic > Freshwater > Lake | place: Democratic Republic of the Congo...
ACAGCCGCGTCGGCGGGCCGGCATCGGACGCAAAGCCGGCGGCGACAGGCGGTATTTGGTGGACGGCGTTTGGCGGTTCGCGCCCTGAGCGGTTCCCCGACCAGGGCAAAAATGGGCACCAGTGGCAGATGACGGTCCATATTGAATAGTGGATCGTTCATCGTAGAGGCAAAGCGCATGCGGTTGGATGCTAGTTTGCTTCTGTTGACAGCGGCCCACGCCACTGCAGGTATTCGCGACCTTTCGGCGTGACCTCGATTAGGCCACTATCAATCAGAATTAGGTAGTGTGCTTGTAGGGCATTGACGATTGCGCGTCGCTCTTCGGCATTAGGAATAAGCGGCAACCAGTAGGTGTCTAGAAAAGCAACCGTGGTTCTCGTCGTAAGAGATGCCAACCAATCAAGTACTCGCTGAGAGCTGCGAGCGAGAAAGTAGTTGAGGTAGCGATACTCCCAAAGGCGTGCATTTGCACGCTCCGCATCGAGAAACTGGCGGACCGCTTGCTGCTGTTCCGGCGTAATCGATAGATTCTGGGGCAGCCCTTGCTGGTCTGGCGGGTTGGCTGGCGGTTTTTGGCCGCGTGATGGCAACTCCTCGTTCGCCTTCTCAATTTGAGAGGTCGAGAACTCGCTTCCGCCCGGCAGCTTAATCTTGGCAATGCGGCGTAAGAGCCCCTTGATATCTTCCTTGAAGAGAAAGAAAGCGATAACTACCACGGTGGCAGCCATAAATGGTGCAGCAAGGAATACTTTCAGATACTCGAGAACAAGATGGGCTGTGTCCATAAATGGGCTACTCTAAGGCGATGCTGGCGGCCGCCACTGGCTTGATTCTCTCTGCTATCAGGCTGTACTCGGTACTTGCCAGACTGCGACGGCGGGTTTCAACTCTCCATTTTTGAGCTGATCAATCTTTAGTAGACGCTCTTTTAATTCGTCGTTGCTCAAAAATGACTCTCGGTACAGTAGACGCAGATAATCTTCGGCACTGGAATCATTCTTCCTGTTGTTGCATTCGCGACACGCAGCGACGAGATTTCGATAACTGTTTCCCCCGGTTGGTCGTGATACAACATGCTCAATGACGTAGCTCTCAGCAGTCAAAGCGCGAAGACAATAGAAACAATGGTGCCGCTCTCGCTCCAGTATTAACGCTCGGTTTTCTGGAATTGCAAAAAAATCCATCTCCTCAATGCTGAGTGGAACCGCTTGACTGGTCGGGGGAGGAATAACACCTGGAATCTCGTCAGGAAGCTTTAGTCGGATACGGCGACCCGTACGTTCGCTAGCGACAATTTGAATACACCCTTTGGCTTCCAGCATTTGCAATTTTACGTACGCTGTGTTCTCTGACATTGGGCTGCCTTTTTCCCCAATGCCGCACGCCATTCGCGCGCGTGCCGACTTGAAACCTATAACAGTTTCTTCTGCTCCCAGTAGGCGACTGTGCCGAAAGATATAGAGATAAAGCGCCTGCTCATATGTGTCGAGCTTCGGTGCAAGGTAATCCTGAAATTCCTCTATAAATTTCTTTGCGTCCATCTTTTGTAGTCTTCAGTGAAATAGACCCGAAGATATTTTGAGTGCCCGCGGCCCCGTTGTAGTAACACGGGGGCCTACAGATACGCAGATTAGACGTGGCGCGCGATTCTGTCCATGGCTGCGGGAACAACAGATCAAGGTGAATTCTCGGCCTTGCCATCCGATTTCCCGCCGTTTCGCCCAAACGCCGTGCCTCGGCGCATCTCAGGCTACTTCAACGACTGCTTCGCCGGCAGGGGCGCCACCGGGCGCGGCCGGCGCTCCTTGTCAACTGCGACGTAGGTGAGCGTGGCCTCGGTCACTTTGACGATCTCTATTTCCTCGGGATTGCGCTGCGCGTACACCTCGACGTTGACGGTGATCGAAGTATTGCCGACGCGCACGATTTCGGCATAGAAGGAGAGCAGGTCGCCGATTTGCACCGGTTGTTTGAACTGGAACGCGTTCACCGCAATCGTGGCCACCCGGCCGCGCGCGTGACGCCCGGCAAGCACGGCGCCTGCGATGTCGACCTGCGACATGATCCAGCCGCCGAATATGTCGCCGGTATGGTTGGCGTCGGCGGGCATGGGCATGACGCGCAGGACCGGTTCCTTGCCTTCGGGGAGTTTCATCGGTTCAGTCATGATGCGGAATCTTACGCCAAATAAGCGGCGCCAAAGCTGCGCAAGTCCGCAGTCGGAGAGGACGGCGCAGAGCGGGGTTTCCTGTGCGAAAATGACGGCTCTGCAGCGCTTGCGCGCCATGTGGCGCCGCCCGAACCCGCAGCCGAACCGACCCGGACTCTGAGTCCGCTCCGATATGGCACATGGACACCGTTCCTCCGCCTCGCGCTTAAACGAGGATCGCCCCGCGCCCGGCGCGCGGCGCAACGAATGGCGCGCGGCCGCCATGCTGCTGCCCTACCTGTGGGAATACAAATGGCGGGTGATGCTCGCGCTCTCCTTCCTCGCCTCGGCCAAGATCGCCAACGTGGGCGTGCCGCTGGTGCTGAAGGACGTGGTCGATGCGCTCGCGCCGGCGCAGCAGGCCCTGGCGCTGCCCCTGGCGCTGCTCGTCGCCTACGGCCTGCTGCGGCTGTCGACGGTGCTGTTCGCCGAGCTGCGCGACGTGGTGTTCGTGCGCGTGACGCAGCGCGCGATCCGCCGCGTCGCGCTCACCGTGTTCCGCCACCTGCACAGCCTGAGCCTGCGTTTTCACCTCGACCGCCAGACCGGCGGCGTGACGCGCGACATCGAGCGCGGCACGCGCGGCATCTCGACGCTGCTCAACTTCATGCTGTTTTCCGTGATCCCGGTGATCCTCGAGTTCAGCCTGGTGGCGGCGGTGCTCTTGACCAAATTCGACTGGCGTTTCGCCGCGGTCACGTTCGCCGCGGTCGCGATCTACATCTTTTTCACCGTCAGCGTCACCGAGTGGCGCATGGAGATCCGCCGCCAGGCGAACGAACTCGATTCCAGGGCCAACACCCGCGCGATCGACAGCCTGCTCAATTACGAGACGGTGAAGTATTTCAACAACGAGGAATACGAGGCGCGGCGCTACGACGACAACCTGCGGAAGTACGAATCGGCCGCGGTGAAGAACGAGATGTCGCTCGGTCTTTTGAACGTCGGCCAGAGCTGCGTCATCGCCGTCGCGGTGACCCTGCTGATGATCCTGGCGGCCGAGGGCGTGGTGAACAACACGCTCACGCTGGGCGACCTGGTGCTGATCAACGGCCTGCTGATCCAGCTCTATATCCCGCTCAATTTCCTCGGCATGGTCTACCGCGAGATCAAGCAGGCGCTGATCGACACCGACCGGATGTTCCGCCTGCTGGAGCAAAACCGCGAAATCCAGGACAGCCCCGACGCCGGCACGCTCGCCGCGGGCAGCGCCTCGATCCGCTTCGAGCATGTGGATTTCTCCTATGATCCGAAGCGCCAGATCCTGTTCGGCGTGTCCTTCGACGTGCCCGCGGGCAGCAAGGTCGCGGTGGTCGGGCACTCGGGCTCGGGCAAGTCGACGCTGGCGCGCCTCCTGTACCGTTTCTACGATGTCGGCGGCGGCGCCATCCTCATCAACGGCAGTGACATCCGCGCGCTGCAGCAGACGAGCCTGCGCGGCGCCATCGGCATCGTGCCGCAGGATACGGTGCTGTTCAACGACAGCATCTACTACAACATCCAGTACGGACGGCCCGCCGCGACGCGCGAGGAAGTGATCGAGGCGGCCAGGGCGGCGCACATCCACGAGTTCGTCGAAAGCCTGCCGGACAAGTACGAGGCGCGGGTGGGCGAGCGCGGCCTCAAGCTCTCCGGCGGCGAGAAGCAGCGCGTGGCCATCGCGCGCGCGATCCTGAAGAATCCCGCCATCCTGATTTTCGACGAGGCCACTTCGGCGCTCGACTCGGAAACGGAGCAATCGATCCAGGCGGAACTCGCGCGCATCGCGCAGGGGCACACCACCCTGGTGATCGCGCATCGCCTGTCGACGATCATGGACGCGGACCAGATCCTGGTGATGGACGCGGGGCGCATCGTCGAGCGCGGCGCGCACCGCGAATTGCTGGAGCGCAATGGCGCTTACGCGCAGATGTGGGCGCTGCAGCAGCAGGAAGAGTCGCAAAAGCCGCGCGCAAGGGCTGTCGCCTGAATCGACCGGATTTTCCCGGTCTATTCAATTTTCGCTTTAGATAGCATCGCTATCCTGTTATTTTTGCTTGCCAAATAGTATTTCGGCGGCTAGACTCTCGCAACGCCCATCGTCGTCCCCGGGAGCAAAATGCCCTTGTCCCTACGCTTTATGCTGATTTGCGCCGGTCTTTGCCTGGGCCTCGCCGCCGGTCCGGGCCACGCGGCGCCCGCGGGGCACAAGCTGTCGCTGCGCTCGGCCGCCGCCATCATCCAGGACCAGGAAACCGGCGAGATCCTCTACGGCAAGAATGCGAACACAGTGGCGCCGATCGCCTCGATCACCAAGCTGATGACGGCGATGGTGGTGCTCGACGCCGGCCTGGACCTGAACGAGACCATCACCATTTCGGGCGAGGACACGGACGCGCTGCGCGGTACGCGCTCGCGCCTGAAACCCGGCGCCAGCCTCTCCCGCGACGAATTGCTGCGCGTGGCGCTGATGGCCTCGGAGAACCGCGCCGCCGCGGCCCTGGGGCGCAGCTATCCGGGCGGCATCGAGGCGTTCACGCGCGCCATGAACCACAAGGCGCAGATGCTGGGGATGAGCGATTCGCACTTCGGCGACGCCACCGGGCTCTCGAGCGCCAATGTGTCCAGCGCCGAGGATCTGGTGAAGCTGGTGCGCGCGGCGCATCAGTACGAACTCATCCGCAGCTATACGACCCTGACGGGACACGAGGTTCATGTCGCCGGCAGGCCGCTCGCCTACCGCAATACCAACCGGCTGGTGGCCAGCGGGCGATGGAACATCGGCCTGTCCAAGACGGGTTTCACCAATGACGCCGGCCGCTGCCTGGTGCTGCAGGCGAAACTCGCTGAACGCCAGGTGATCATCGTGCTGCTGGATTCCTGGGGAAAGCTCTCGCGCATCGGCGACGCCAACCGCATCCGCACCTGGCTGGAGGCGAGTGCCCGGCCGCAGAGCGGCGGGGCGCACAAGGCCGCGCAGAGAACTCGCAAGCCCGCGCCAGCCTGAAACCGGCGCGCGCCACACGCCGCTGTCGAGGTACCGATGGCACAGCCGCAGCAGCGCCCAGCCATTGGGGTGGTGCGCTTCTACAATTTCCTGTCCGATGGCCATTCCTTCCTGGATGAGGTGCTTGCGGGCCTGGCGCGGCCGCGGAAGACGCTGCCGTCGAGACACTTGCACGACGCGCGTGGCCGCGAGCTGTACGAGAAACGCTGCGAGCTGCCCGGGTACACCCCCGCGCGCAGCGAGCTCGCGATCCTGCGCGAGCAGGCTGGCGCAGTCGGGAAATTCCTCGGCCCCGACTGCCAGCTGATCGAATTCGGCCGCGGCTCTGGCGCGAATACGCGCGTCCTGGTCGAGCAGCTGCAGCCGCCCCTGTATGTGCCGATCGACGTCGAAGACGAGGCGATGCGGGCGGCGGCGAAACCCCATGCACGGAGATTTCCTGCACGTACGGCGTCGAGGAATTCCAGGCAGTGGCGCAGCGCGGCGGTTTCAAGCCCGACCAGACCTGGATCGACGCGGCCGGGCTGTTCAGCGTGCATGGCATGATCGCGGCCTAGCACGGCATGATCGCGGTCCAGGTGAATTACAATATTGATATTGGTCAAGGTGCCGCGGCACCAATGGTCTATTTTTTCTCCGTGGCCGGATCGTGCCGCGGGTACAGCAAGGGCAAATCATGCAACCAGGCACTACCTACAATCTCGAGATCAATCCGAAGATTCCGCAGCGGCTGAGCCGGCTGCAGGAACTGGCCAACAATCTCTGGTACAGCTGGGACATCATGCCCACGCGGGCGCTGTTTTCGCGCCTCGATCCGGGCTTGTGGAATACCGTGGGGCACAGCCCCACGGCCTTGCTCAAGAGCATCGACGAGCGGCGCCTGATCGAGGCGGCCGAGGACAAGGTGTTCATCGACAACTATAACCGCGTGCTCTCGGCTTACGACAGTTACCACGGGGCGCCGATGGGCCGCGACGCGGCGGAACAGGCGCTGGGCCAGTCCGATCTGGTTGCCTATTTCTGCGCCGAATTCGGTTTCCATGAGAGCCTGCCGATCTACTCCGGCGGCCTGGGCATACTCGCCGGCGATCACTGCAAGGCGGCGAGCGACCTGCGCCTGCCTTTCATCGGCGTCGGCCTGCTCTACCGGCAGGGATATTTCTTCCAGACCATCGACAGTCAAGGCAACCAGGGGGCCACGTATGTGGATTCGGACTTCGACGATCTGCCGATCTCGCCGGTGCATCGCGAAGACGGATCCGAACTGAAAGTTGCGGTCGAATTCCCCGGACGCGAGGTCAGGGCGAAAGTGTGGCAGGTGCGGGCCGGCCGGGTGACGCTGTACTTGCTCGACACCGACATCGACGAAAACACCGCGCACGATCGCAACATCGCGCACCAGCTCTATGGCGGCGATCGTTCCACCCGCATCGAGCAGGAGATCGTGCTCGGCGTGGGCGGGGTGCGCGCGCTCGCCGCGCTCGGCCTGAAGCCCGCGGTGTGGCATATCAACGAGGGGCACGCGGCGTTCCTGATCCTGGAGCGCTTGCGCAACCTGGTGCATCTGGGTCTGGATTTCGCCAGCGCGCTGGAGGCGGTTGCAGCCAATACGGTATTCACCACGCACACCGCGGTGCCCGCCGGCCACGACTATTTCTCCACCCAGGTGCTGCTCAATTATTTCCAAGGCTGGTGCCAGGAACTGCGCATCCCCGGCGAGCAACTGCTGGCGTTGGGCCTGGGGCCGGGCGCGACTGAATTCAACATGACCACGCTCGCCGTGCGCGGCTCGCGTTTCCACAACGGGGTGTCCAAGATCCACGGCGAAGTGTCGTCGCGCATGCTCGGCAGCCTGTGGCCGCAAATTCCGCCTCCGGAAAATCCGGTCACCTCGATCACCAACGGCGTGCACGTGCCGACTTTCCTGTCGCCGGAATGGGCCGATGCATTCGACCACTTTCTCGGTTACGGCTGGAGCCAGAGGCTGGGCGACCAGAGTTGCTGGGACCAGATCAGCCAGGTGCCGGACCATGTCTTCTGGAGCACCCGGCAGCACCTGAAGTCGCAGTTGCTGCACCTGGTGCGTTTCCGCCTGCGCGAGCAGAACGCGCGCAACCAGGGGAGCGAAGCGCACCTGGACCGGTTGCTCAAGCTGTGCAGTCCGGACAATCCGACGGTGCTCATCATCGGTTTTGGCCGGCGTTTCGCCACCTACAAGCGGGCCGCGCTGTTGTTCGAGGATCTGAACTGGCTGCGCCAACTGCTCGGCGACGAGCAGCGTCCGGTGCTGTTCCTGTTTGCCGGCAAGGCGCATCCGGCCGACGTGCCCGGGCAGGATTTGATCCGGCGGGTGATGCAGGTGGCGCAAATGCCGGAATTCGAGGGCAAAATACTGCTGGTCGAAGGATACGATCTGCGCCTCGGCCGGCGCATGGTTTCCGGCGTCGACGTCTGGCTCAACAACCCGGTTTATCCGCTCGAGGCCTCGGGGACCTCGGGCATGAAGGCGGCGATCAATGGCGTGGTCAACCTGTCGGTACTGGACGGCTGGTGGGGCGAAGGCTACGACGGCACCAACGGCTGGGCAATCAAGCCGGCGGCCGCCGGGCTGGACGATGCGAGCCGCAACCGTGAGGAAGCCCGCACGCTCTATGAAATCCTGCAGGATCACGTCGTTCCGCTTTACTACGACCGCTCCAGCGCGGGCTACTCGCCCGAATGGGTGAAGCTGGCGAAACGCTCCATTTCCAGCCTCATGCCGCGCTTCAATTCCACGCGCATGGTGGGCGAATATGTGGCCAAGTGCTATGTACCCGCCGCGCAGCAGGGCCGGCGCTACTCCGAGAATCAGTTCGAGGTGGCGCGCGCCATCGCCGCCTGGAAGGCGCGGGCAAGGCAGGCGTGGCCAGGGGTGACCATACGGCGGCTCGATGCACCGCAGAAGCGCATCCAGTTCGGCGACACGGTGCGCTTCGAAACGGCGCTACGGCTGAACGGCCTGAACCCTGGGGATGTGGCAGTGGAACTGCTGATGAACCGGCCCGGCGAGAACGGAAAAGGCCAGGTGACGAGCCGTCGATTCGCCGCGCAGGGCGGCGCGGACGCGGGCGGCGAACACCGCTTTACGCTGGAACTCTCGCCGGAGGTGTGCGGCAAGCTGGATTACCGCATTCGCGTCTATCCGCGGCACGAGCTGCTGACCCACCCCTTCGAACTGGGGCTGATGATCTGGGTTTGAGCCACGGCAGGCTCCCGCGGGGCGCGGCGGACTACTCGGGTGCGGTGATGCGCGCTGGTATTCCGGATCCGCAACGTCCGCTATCGGTTTCGCGCCAGCCGTGCGTAAATCGCGGCGTAGCGGCGCGCGCTCGCTCCCCAGCCGAAATCCCTGGCCATGCCGTTCTTCTGCAGCGCGCGCCAGAGCGCCGGGTCGCGCCAGGCGCGCGCGGCGCGCCCGACCGCCGCGAGCAGCGCAGCGGCGCTGGCTTCCCGAAAAACGAAGCCGCTGGCGCTGCCGTCCGCGAGCGCCGCCGGCGTGCAATCGACCACCGTATCGGCGAGTCCGCCGGTCGCGCGCGCAATCGGCGGCGTGCCGTAGCGCTGGCTGTACATCTGGTTCATGCCGCAGGGCTCGAAGCGCGAAGGCATGAGAAAAGCGTCGGCGCCGGCTTCGATTTGATGGGCCAGCGACTCGTCGAATCCGATGGTGGTGCTCACCTCACCGGGACGGCTTTGCGCCAGTGCGCGAAATCCGCGCTCCAGTTGCGGCTCGCCGTTGCCGAGTACGGCGAGTTGCGCCGGCAGCTGCGGCGCGATTTCGAGCAGCCAGTCGAGCCCTTTCTGCGTCGTGAGGCGGCTTACCACGGCGAACAAGGGGATGGAGGTCGATGGCGCGAGACCGAGGCGCTGTTGCAGCGTGCGCTTGTTGATGTCCTTCGCTTCGAGCGTGTCGGCGTCGTAGCAGCAGGCGATCGCTGCGTCGGTGGCCGGGTTCCACAGCGCGGTATCGATGCCGTTGAGTATGCCGTGGAGCCTGTCCCGCCGCGCCGCGAGCAATCCCTGCAGGCCGAAACCCAGGGCTTCGCCCTGGATCTCGCGCGCATAGGTCGGGCTGACCGTGGTGATGGCGTCGGCGCACTGCAGGCCGGACTTGAGAAACGAAAGCTTGCCGTAATATTCGGCCCCATCCGGCGTGAAGCACTCGGGCGGCAAGCCGAGCGCGGCGACCAGCTGCGCCTCGAACAGTCCCTGGTAGGCAAGGTTGTGTATGGTCTGCAGCGTCGCCGCCCGCGCGCCGGCGGCGTAGCGCAGATAGAGCGGGGCGAGGCCAGTCTGCCAGTCGTTGCAGTGGATCACCTCGGGTCGCCATTCGAGCGGGCTCGCCGCGCAGCCGAGCGCCGCCGCCGCGCGCGACAGCAGGCCGAAGCGCAGCGCGTTGTCGGCCCAATCGTTGCCGGCTTCGTCCTGATAGGGCCCGCCGCCGCGATCGTACAGTTCCGGGCAGTCGAGCAAATAGATCGGCAGCTTCGCCTGGAACTGGCTGCGCAGCAGGCGCGCCGCGGGGAGGTCTGCCACTGCCGCAAAACGCGCAATTTCATGGCAGCCGTGCAATCGCTCGAGCACGCAGCGGTAGCCCGGCAACAGGATACGCGCGTCGGCGCCGAGCGCTTGCAGCGCCGCGGGCAGGGCGGCGCTGACGTCGCCGAGGCCCCCGGTTTTCACCAGCGGGGCGCATTCGGAAGTCGCAAAAAGAATGCGCAATGGCCTGGAGATTACGGTATCGGTCACGGGTTTCGGTCGCGCGTCGGCATGAATGTGCGAATCAGGCGCACAATGGTAACAGGGGTTCGGATGGCAGAGGTAGTGTTGACATCGGGAGGGCACGAGTGATTCTCGCCGGCGACATCGGCGGAACCAAGGCGATGCTGCTGCTCGCGGCGTTGCGTCGCGGGAGAATGGAACCGGTTTTCGAGCGGCGTTACGCGGTTGCCGCCTTTTCCGGCTTTTCCGCCATGCTCGCGCACTTTCTCGACGAATGCCGCGCGTTTCGCGGCCGCGATGCGCGTCCCGCCAGCGCCTGTTTCGGAGCCGCCGGCCCGGTGTCGGACGGGCGCATCCGCATGACCAACCTGCCCTGGTGCCTGGATGAGGACGCGCTCGCCGCCGAATTCGGCATCGGGCGTGTGCGGCTGGCGAACGATTTCGAAGCGGCGGCGAGCGGGATCGAAATTCTGGCTCCGGGCGACAGTGCCGTGTTGCAGCAGGGCGAGCCTTTGCCATCGAGCGCGCGCGTGGTCATCGGCGCGGGAACCGGCCTCGGCGTGGCCTATGCGCTGCCGCAGGGAAAGCGCTATCAGGTGATTGCCGGGGAAGGCGGACACGTGGCTTTCGCCCCGGCAGACGACGAACAGATGCGCCTGTGGCAGGCGTTGCACCGGCAGTTCGGACGCGTCAACGTCGAGCACGTCGTCTCCGGACCCGGCCTCGAGCGCATCCACGCATTTCTGTGCGCGGGCGCGTTGCCTGAAATGCCGCCGCAGAAGGAGGGAGCGCGCGCTGCCGGCGCCGCCGAAATCAGCCGCCGCGCCCTCGAACAGGATGATCCGCTCGCCTGCCGCGCGCTCGACCTGTTCATCGCCTGCTATGGCGCGGTGGCCGGCGATCACGCGCTGGCGGTAACGGCCCGCGGCGGCGTCTATATCGCCGGCGGCATCGCCGCCAGGATTTTCAAACGCCTCGCCGCCGGCGGTTTCATGGCCGCGTTCAATGCCAAAGGCGCGCATGCGCAACTGAACCTCAGGATCCCGGTGCGGGTGGTCACCACCGAGCGCCTCGGCCTGCTCGGCGCGGCGCTGATCGCCACTCAGCGTTAAACGTCGCTGCTTGATAATTGTCAAAGCCGGCGCACCGTCCGCGGCTATGCTGGTTCCGTGGAGATAGCGTCTTGCAAGGAGGTTTACCATGCCTAGCGTACATACGCGGTCGCCGAAAGCCAAGACGGCGCCGAAGATGACCGATCGCGGCGCGACGGTCACGGTCAAGTCAAAAGGGGGCGACTCGAAAGACCGTCCCGGTTCGAGTCCGGCGCTGAGCCTGCAGGAGCGCGAGAGACTGGTTGCGCAGGCTGCGTATTTCCGCGCGGAAAAACGCGGCTTTGAACCGGGCTGCGAGCTTCAGGACTGGGTCGAGGCGGAAGCGGAGGTTCTGCGGCTGATCGGCCGCGCCTAGCGCTGCGCCGGCGCGAGGATGATGGCCCCCAGCGGGGGCAGGGTCACGCCGGCCGAGTAAGGCCGATTCATCCAGGCGTGCGCTTCGGCCTGGGTCCGGCTGCAATTGCCGACGTCGCTGCCGCCGTAGAACCGCGAGTCGCTGTTGAAAATCTCGTCGTAGGCGCCCGGCCATGGAAGTCCGATGCGGTAGCCGATGCGCGGGACCGGGGTGAAATTGAGGATGACAATGAGCCCCGCGCCGTTGCGGGCGCGCCGCTCGAAACAGACGATGGACTGCTCGGCGTCATGACAATCGATCCACGCAAATCCCTCCGCCGCATGGTCGAGTTCGTGCAGGGCCGGGCTGTCGCGGTACAGCCGGTTCAGGTCGCGCGCGAGCCGCGCAATCCCCGCGTGCGCGGCATCGGCGAGCAGTCCCCAGTCGAGTTCCCATTGCGCGGCCCATTCGGGTCCCTGTCCGAATTCGCTGCCCATGAAATTGAGTTTCTTGCCCGGGGACGTCATCTGGTAGGTGAGCAGAAGCCGCAGGTTGGCGAACTGCTGCCAGGCGTCGCCCGGCATCTTCCCCAGCAGCGAGCCTTTGCCGTGGACCACCTCGTCGTGCGACAGCGGCAGGAGGAAGTTCTCGGAATAGGCGTACAACTGGCCGAAGGTCAGCCGGTCGTGGTGAAAGCGCCGGTGCACCGGGTCCAGCCGCATATAGTCCAGCGTGTCGTGCATCCAGCCCATGTTCCATTTCAGCGTAAAGCCGAGTCCGCCGAGGTAGACCGGTCGCGACACCATCGGCCATGCGGTCGATTCCTCGGCGATGCTGAGCGCGCCGGGGAACTCGGCGTGGACCATGATGTTGAGTTCGCGCAGGAAGTCGACCGCTTCCAGGTTCTCGTTGCTTCCGTAGCGGTTGGGCAGCCATTCGCCCGCCACCCGCGCGTAGTCGAGATAGAGCATCGAGGCGACGGCATCGACGCGCAGGCCGTCGAAATGAAACTGCGACAGCCAGTAGTGCGCGCTCGACATGAGGAAGCTTCTCACTTCGTTGCGGCCGTAGTTGAAGGTGTGCGTGCCCCATTCCGGATGCAGTCCGAGGCGCGGGTCCTCGTGCTCGTACAAGGCCGTGCCGTCGAAGCGCGCCAGCGCGAATTGGTCCTGCGGAAAATGCCCCGGCACCCAGTCGAGGATCACGCCAAGCCCGGCGGCGTGGCAGCGGTCGACGAAGGCGCGCAACGCGTCCGCGCTGCCGTAGCGGCTGGTGGCGGCGAAATAGCCCGTGGTCTGGTATCCCCAGGATTCGTCCAGCGGATGCTCCGAGACCGGCATCAGCTCGATATGGGTGTAGCCCATGTCGGCGGCATAGGGGACCAGCGCGTCGGCGAGTTCGCGGTAGGAGTAGCGGCGGCCGTCCGGATGGCGCCGCCACGAGCCGGCGTGCACTTCGTAGATATTCAGCGGCGCGTGCAGCCAGTTGGTGCGCGCGCGCCGCTCGAGCCACGCGCCGTCGCCCCAGGCATGCTGCGCCGGCGGGCTGACGCGTGCCGCCGTCGCCGGGCGCAGTTCGAAACTCTGCGCGTAAGGGTCGGCTTTCACCACCACCGCGCCGCTGGTGCGGTTACGGATTTCGTACTTGTACAGGGCGCCGGCAGGCAGTTCCGGCACGAACAGTTCCCACACCCCGCTCGCGCCGCGCGACTGCAGCGGATGCACGCGCCCATCCCAGCCGTTGAAATCGCCGACCGCGCTCACGCGCTCGGCGTTGGGCGCCCACACCGCGAAGCGCACGCCGGGCACGCCTTCGAGCGTCATCGGTCGCGAGCCGAGGGTGAGATAGGCCTGATGCAGGCGGCCGGCGCCGAACAGATACAGATCCTCTTCGGTGAGCGTGAGCGGGAACGAGTAGGGATCGAAGCACTCGCGCGTTCGGTTGCCTTCCTCGAAACGCAGCCGGCAGGGCGACGCGGGGCCGGCTCCGAGTTGCGCCTCGAACAGCCCGGCGATGGCCCCGCGCGGAAGCGCTGCCCAGCCCCCGGCGGTCGCCACCGCGGCCGTGCGCGCATGCGGGTTGTAGGCGCGCACGCGCCAGCCCTCGCCGTGGCGCCGCGCGCCGAGACAGGCGTACGGATCGTGCAGGCGCGCTTTGGCGAGCAGCGCCAGCTGCGGGTCGAGTACGGGTGTGGCGCGCAAGGTCAAACGCCGGTTATGCCGGCCGTTCCTGGCCGCGCAGGATGTGGCAGAGGTCCATGTCGATGAGTATAGGCGAAGTTGAGATCCGGGGTCACATGGACGGTTTCGACCAGGGTACCCTGGCGCCCGATCGCGCCCGGGAACGTCCGCCGCAGCGCGAGGCCAGGGACCTTGCCCACGATGCGCTCGCCATCGTTCTCGCCGGCGGCCGCGGCTCGCGGCTGTCCGACCTCACCGAGTGGCGCGCGAAGCCGGCGGTGCCTTTCGGCGGCAAGTTCCGCATTATCGATTTTGCACTGTCAAATTGCGTCAACTCCGGCATCCGCCGCGTCGGCATCTGCACGCAATACAAGGCGCAGAGCCTGATCCGGCACGTGCAGCGCGGTTGGAGTTTTCTCGATGGCCGTTTCGGCGAGTTCGTCGAGCTGCTGCCGGCGCAGCAGCGCATTACCGCGGACTGGTACCGGGGCACCGCCGACGCGGTGTACCAGAACATCGATATCCTGCGCCGGCACGAAAGAAAGTACGTGCTGATTCTCGCCGGGGACCATGTCTACAAGATGGACTATGCGCGCATGCTCGCAGACCACGTGGCCAGCCGCGCGGTCATGACCATCGCCTGCATCGAGGCGCCCCTTGCCGACGCGAGGCAGTTCGGCGTAATGACGGTGGATGCGAGCTCGCGCATCGCCGCGTTCGAGGAAAAACCGGCGCGGCCCGCGCCCATGCCGGGCCGCCCCGATCGGGCGCTCGCGAGCATGGGGATCTATGTGTTCGACGAGGCGTTCTTGTACGAACAGCTGATTCGCGACGCCGAAGACAGCACGTCCGGACACGATTTCGGCAAGGACCTCATTCCCCGCCTGGTCGCAGCGGGCCTGCCGGTGCATGCGCACCGCTTCAGCGACAGTTGCGTCAACATTACCAATGGAATTCCCTACTGGCGGGATGTGGGCACGCTCGATGCCTACTGGGAAGCGAACATGGAACTGACGCGCGTCGTACCCGACCTCAACCTGTACGACCGCGACTGGCCGATCTGGAGCTACCTGGAGCAGACGCCGCCGGCGAAGTTCGTGTTCGACGACGACGGCCGGCGCGGCATGGCGGTCGATTCGCTGATATCGGGCGGCTGCATCGTCAGCGGCTCGGAGGTGCGTCGCTCGGTGCTGTTCTCCAACGTGCACGTGCAGAACTACTGCGAAATCGAGGATAGCGTGATCCTGCCGAACGTGGAAATAGGCAATAATGTCACCCTGCGGCGCGTCGTCGTGGACAAACGCTGCCGGCTGCCGAGCGGGTTGGCCGCAGGCGTGGATCCCGAAGCGGACCGCAAACGATTTCATGTAACCGACCGGGGCGTGACCGTGATCGTCCCGGAAAGCCTGGGCCAACGAGTACACCATCTCAGATGACCGCCCCCCGCCCCCTCGATCTCGTGCTCGCATGGCACATGCACCAGCCGGACTATCGCGACCACGCCAGCGGCGAGTTCATGCTGCCTTGGGTCTACTTGCACGCGATCAAGGATTACACCGACATGGCCTGGCATCTGGAGCACCACCCGGGCATGCGCGCAGTGGTCAACTGGGTGCCGGTGCTGCTCGACCAGCTGGAGGATTACGCCGACCAGTTCGCGAGCGGGGCGCTGCGCGACCCCTTGCTGCGGCTGCTCGCCCGCGACCATGCCGAGTCGCTGACCGAGAGCGAGCGCGCGCTGGTGCTGGAGCGCTGTCTGCGCGCGGACAATTCGAGAATGATCGAGCCGTATCCGGCGTACCGGCACATGCGCGATCTGTTTCGCACGCTCGATGCGCAAGGCGGCCAGGCGCTGCGCTACCTGTCGGACCATTTTCTTTACGACGTGCTCATCTGGTATCACCTCGCCTGGACCGGGGAAACGGTGCGGCGCGGGTGCGAGCTGGTGCCGCGGCTGATGGCGATCGGACAGCACTTCGAGCAGCATCACCGCCACGAGTTGTTCCGGCTCATCGCAGACCTGGTGCGCGGGGTGGTCGAGCGCTATTTAAGGCTTGCGCAGGCGGGGCGAATCGAACTCTCGACCACGCCGCACTATCATCCGCTGGCGCCGCTGCTGCTCGATTTCCGTTCCGCGCGCGAAGCCGAAGCGAAAGCGCAACTGCCCGAAACGCCCAGCTATCCCGGCGGTCGCGAGCGGGTCAACGCCCAGCTTCAATCGGCGCTCGAGAGCCATGCGCGCCGCTTCGGCGCGGCGCCGCGCGGCGTGTGGCCGGCGGAGGGATCGGTTTCGGAGAGCTTGCTCGGCGTGCTGGGCGGGAACGGCCTTTCCTGGGCGGCGAGCGGTGAGCAGGTACTCGCCAACAGCCTCGGCGCCGCGCACCGGCCCGTAGCGCGAACGCAATACCTGTACCGCCCCTACCGGCTCGGGAGCGCGCCGGACCTGACCCTGTTTTTCCGCGACGACAGGCTTTCGGACCGGATCGGATTCGAGTACCAGAAATGGCACGGCAGCGATGCGGCGGCCAATTTCATCGGCGAACTGGAATGCATCGCGGCCGGGGCGGCAAAGGACGAACGTCCGCTGGTGAGCGTAATCCTCGACGGCGAGAACGCCTGGGAGCATTATCCCTACAACGCCTATTATTTTCTGAGCGAGCTGTACACGGCGCTGGAATCCCATCCCGCCATCCATGCGACGACCTTCGACGCATTCCTGCTCGCCGGCTCGAACTGGAACGACGGCGGTGCGGCTGCCGGCCCGCCGCCCGCGGCAACGCACAAGCTCGAGCGGCTGGTCGCCGGGAGTTGGGTATACGGCAATTTCGCCACCTGGATCGGATCGAGCGACAAGAACCGCGCCTGGGACTTGTTATGCGCCGCCAAACAGGGCTTCGATCTGGTCAAGGCAAGCGGGCGCCTCGGCGGCGCAGACCTGGCCGCGGCAGAGCGGCAACTGGCCGATTGCGAGGGTTCGGACTGGTTCTGGTGGTTCGGCGATTACAACGCGAGTGCGTCGGTCGCCAGTTTCGACCGGCTCTACCGCGCCAAGCTCGCCAACCTGTACCGGCTGATCGAATTGCCGGTGCCTGGCGCCCTGTCCGAGCCCATTTCCCGCGGGCATGGCGACCCCGAAGGCGGAGGCAGCATGCGCCGCTCAAGCACCGTGGACGAGAGGAAATGAGCGCATCGGTGGCGCTGCTGTTCGGCGTGCACGCGCATCAGCCGGCGGGCAATTTCCCGCATGTGCTGGAGGACGCCCATGCGCGCTGCTACCGCCCGTTTCTGGAAACCTGCTACGGCTATCCCGAGTTCCGTTTCGCGCTGCATTTCAGCGGCCCGCTGCTCGATTACCTGTTGCGCGAGCATGCCGGGGACATGGCGCTGCTCGCGCGCATGGTGGAGCGCGGGCAGGTCGAATTGTTCGGCGCCGGCGACACCGAACCCGTGCTTGCAGCGATTCCGCATCGCGACCGGCTGGGCCAGATCGCCGGGCTCAGCAGGAAGCTCAAAGCGCAGTTTGCGAGCGCGCCGCGGGGGGCGTGGCTGACCGAGCGGGTATGGGAGGCGACGGTGGTGCCCGCGCTGGTCGACAGCGGCATTCGCTATGTCACGGTCGACGATTACCACTTTTTGGCCAGCGGCAAGTCGCCGGCCGAACTGGACGGCTATTTCACCACCGAAGAAGACGGTCGCAGGCTGGACCTGTTTCCGATCTCGGAGGCCCTGCGTTACCGCGTCCCGTTCGCGCTGGCCGGGGAGACCGTGGCTTACCTCGACGGCCTAGCGCGCGAGACCGAATCGGCGGCCGCGATCTATTTCGACGACATCGAAAAATTCGGCATCTGGCCGGAAACCTACGAATGGGTGTACGAAAAGGGCTGGTTGCGCCAGTTCATCGAGCGCGTGCTCGCCTCCGAAAAGATCGTCACCCGGACTTTCGGCGAATATCGCGATCGCGCGCGCACGCGCGGTGTCGTCTACCTCCCGACCACGTCGTACATCGAAATGAACGAGTGGACGCTGCCGGCGCCGGCGGCGCACGCCTATGCGGACCTGGTGGAGCGCGAAAAGCGCAACGGCAGCTATGGCGTGAGCAAGGCGTTCCTGCGCGGCGGCATCTGGAAGAATTTCGTCGCACGCTATCCCGAAGCGAACTGGATGCACAAGCGCATGCTGGCGCTGTCGGAACGCCTCGCGCGCCTGCCGGCGGCACAGCGCACCGGCGAGATGCAAACGCTGCTGTACATGGCGCAGGCGAACGACGCCTATTGGCACGGACTGTTCGGCGGGCTGTACCTGCCGCACCTGCGCCGCGCGGTGTATGCGTCGTTGCTGCAACTGGAGCGCATGCTCGATCAACTCGACCCGCGGCCGTCGTGCCTGTGCCTCGACCTCGATCTGGACGGCGTCGACGAACTGTTCCTGCGCAATGCCGAGCTGCAGGCGGTGGTGAAGCTCGACGGCCGCGCGGCGATCATCGAGCTCGATGCCTATGCCTTGTCGCAGAACTTCGGGGACACCCTGAGGCGTCATGCCGAGCATTATCACCGGCGCGTCCTGGGGGGCGCTGCGAGCGCGCACCAGGGCAGCGGCATCGCTTCCGCCCACGACCGGGTCGACCTGAAGCACGACATCGGCGCCGCGGACCTGGAGATCGATGCGGCTGCGCGCAGCTCGTTTCGCGATGCCTGGGTCGGCGCGGACGGGGGCGTACTGCCTCTGGCCGACTACGGGTTGCTCGAGGTCGACGGCGGGAGCGTGGCATTCGGCGCCGCGCGCGGCGGCCTCAGGCTGCGAAAGGAGATCGCGCTCTCCGGCGACCGCATCAGCATCGCTTATCGCCACAGCGGCGCGTTCGACGCGGCCGGGGTTGCGGGCTTCGAAAGCACCATCGATCTCGCCATGCCGAGCTGCGATGGGCCCGGCGCGCACTACCTTTACCGCGACGCCGTCGCCGGGGGCCTGGGCCAGCCGCTCGCGCTCGAGGACATGAGCAAACTGGTGCTGGTCGACAATTTCATGGGCGGCAGCCTCACGCTGCGCTCGAATCTGCCCGTAGCGCTGCGCGCCCGGCCGTGCCATACCGTGTCGCAGTCCGAAGGCGGCTTCGAGAAAATCATGCAATCGGTCACCCTGACGCTGGCGTGGCCGCTGGACGCCGCGCACGCGGACATCGAACTGTCACTGGAAATCCGCAAGCATTCCGCTTGAGGCCTTGGACCCGGTGAGGCTCGGTCCACCGCATCGGCGCATGCGCCGGGGCGGGCGCGCCGCCGGCCGTGCGGCTTCCGCGGGGTCTGGCGTTCAGCCGGAGTGGCGGGAATTCGCGACGACCTGGTGCAGCCCGTCGGCGTCGACGATCTCCAGTTCCCGGTTATGCACCTGGATCAGGTTGGCTTCGCCGAATCCGGACAGGGCCCGGCTGACGGTTTCCTGCGTCAGGCCGAGGAAACTTCCGAGGTCCAGCCGGGTCATGCGCAGGTTGAAGCGGGTGTCGGAGTAACCGAGGCGGGCGTAGCGCTCGCCCAGGATCAGCAGAAACGCCGCTACCCTGGACTCGGCGCCGAGCGAGCCCAGCAGCCACATCTGCATGTGGTCGCGCGCGAGCTGGCGGCTGAGCAGGCGATAGACGAACTGCTGCAAATGCCCGGTTTTGCCGCCCAGGTGGGCAAGCCGCGGGAACGGGATGGTCGCCACTTCGCTGTCCTCGAGGGCTACCGCTTCGGTGCGATAGCGCTGCGTTTCGATTCCGTCCAGGCCGAGCACTTCGCCCGCCATCGGAAATCCCAGCACCTGGTAGCTGCCGTTTGCGTCGAGCAACACGTTCTTGAAGGTGCCGGAGCGGATGGCGTAAATGGGGCCGAACGGATCGCCGGCGCGATACAGGGCCACGCCCTGCTGGACGCGGCGCAGGGTGAAGCTTGCCCCCGGCCCGATGTCGGCGTCATCGAGCCCGATTTTCAGCAGCGCGGCGAGCTCCTTCAGACTTAGCGACGAAGCGCCGCTCGGCGTTTGCTCCCCGATTTGCGCTTCGTGCAATGCGGCGCGTTGTTGCATGGTGACGTTCCTGCGATGGCCCTGGGCGTGTGATCGGTCCGCTGCCGGACAAGCGGGTCGAACGTTGCGGAGCCAAGATCAGTCTAGAGATGATTCAGGAACAGAGATATCGGGCATAGCTGAACTTCGACTACCGGGAATACGGTAGCGCAGGACGCGAATTCAATCCGCCATCGGACCCGCGGCCAGCGGTCTCAGAGCGAGGTGAGGCCCTTGCGGATCGCGTATTTGGTCAGTTCCGCCACGTTGTGCAGGTCGAGCTTGCGCATGATGTTGCGCCGGTGCACTTCGACCGTGCCGGTCGCGATGCTCAGCGTTTGCGCGATCTGGGCCGAAGTTCTGCCGTCGGCGAGCAGCTGCAGCACCTCGCGCTCGCGCCGGCCCAGCACGTCGCCCTGCTTCCCCTGCGGCGAATGCTTGCGCAAGCCGTCGACGATCGCTGCGGCTGCCTCGGCATACAGAAAGCCCTGGCCTTGCGCCACGGCGCGTATCCCGCGCAGCAATTCCTCGCTGCCGGCGGATTTTGCGATGTAGCCGCGGGCGCCTGCCTCCAGCATCTGCAGCGCCATGCGCCGGTCCGAAAAAGCGGACAGGCCGAGTACCTTGATGTCCGGGTTTTCGGCGAGCATGCGGCGGGTCGCCTCGATACCGCCCATGCCTTCCAGGCCGATGCCCATGACCACCACGTTCGGCGCGAACTCGCGCGCGAGTGCCAGCGCCGCGGCGCCATTGTCCGCCTCTGCGACCAGTTCGATGTCACCGGCCTGTTCCAGGATTGCGCGCAAGGCTTCACGCAGCATCCGGTGGTCGTCCACCAGCATCAGCCGGATATTCACCACGCTTGCGATTTTCGGCGGCGGTGCTGATCTGGACATCGCTTGCCCCTTGTGGACCGCCGGCCGGCGGGCGGTCCGGCCCGGTCGCGTTACAGCAGTTTGCACGCCTCGTCGAACGCGAGCCGCGGGTTGCGCGGCATCACCTTCGCGGCGTCGCCATGGCCGAGGTTGCACAGGAAATTCGACTTGACGCCGGTGCCATCGAAGAATTCGGCATCGACCTTGGCGTTGTTGAATCCGGACATCGGGCCGCAGTCAAGGCCGAGCGCGCGTGCGGCGAGAATGAAATAGCCGCCCTGCATCGAGCCGTTGCGGAATGCGCTCGTTTCGGCATGCGCTTTCTTGTCCTCACCGGCGAAAATTGCGCGCGCGTTCGGGTTGTTGGCAAACAGCTTCGGCAGGTGTTCGTAGAACGCGGTGTCGTACGCGATGATGGCGGTCACTGGCGCCGCCATCGTCTTGTCCACATTGCCGGGGTTGAGCGCGGGCTTGAGACGCTCCTTCGC
>Ga0172375_10004342_pt1 | contig 20978 bp, 17 predicted proteins | sample LakKiv1m_FD_114537 | JGI IMG/M metagenome (GOLD analysis project Ga0172375, IMG submission 114537) | Freshwater microbial communities from Kabuno Bay, South-Kivu, Congo - kab_092012_11.1m | ecosystem: Environmental > Aquatic > Freshwater > Lake | place: Democratic Republic of the Congo...
CTTGATAATTTCCTCGATCAATTCGGGCCGGTTGTTCCGAATGTTCTTGATCAGCTGCCTGGTCCATTCCTGAACGTCCGCGGGATTGCATTTGTCGTAAAACCCTTCCCGGAAAGCATGCAGACAGATAACCTGTTCCTCAAGCGGAACCGGCGCATTGTTGGTCTGCTTTAGAAGTTCCGCCACAATCATGCCGCGCTTAAGCCTCTGCTCCACCTCCTCGGACAGACCGGCTTTTACACGAGTAAGCTTCTGCAGCTCCTTGAACTTGATATACTCCAGCCTGAGCATGCCCGACAACCGCTTGATCGCCGGCCACTGCACCTTGTTGCCGATACGCGAAACGGAAAGTCCCATGTCTATCGCCGGCTTGAAACCCTCGCCGAACAGGTTGGCGTTAATATAAATCTGGCCGTCCGTCATCGAAATGGTATTCGATGGAATATATCCGGTCACATCGCCATGGAGGGTTTCTATGATCGGAAGGTGTGTCATCGAGCCGCCGCCGCGTTCGGGGCTCAGCTTGCAGGCGCGCTCGACAAGCTGGGAATGCAGGTAGAATATGTCACCCGGATAAGCGTCGCGCCCTGGCGATCGCTCCAGCAGCAACGACATCTGCCGGTAGGTCCATGCATGCTTGGTAAGATCGTCGAATACAACCAGCACATCGCGACCCTTCTCGTACATGAAATACTCGCCAATGCTTGTGGCAATGTACGGGGCGAGATACTGCTGCCCCATAGAATCCGAGGCCGTTGCAGACACCACAATCCCGTGATCCCACACGCCTTCCTCTTCGAAAACGTCCAACACCTTGGCCAGCGCAGCCTCGGCTTTGCCTATGCAGCAGTACACGCAAATGACACCGCTGGTTTTCTGATTGAGAATCGCGTCCAACGCTATTGATGTCTTCCCGGTCATCCGGTCGCCGATAATCAGTTCGCGCTGCCCCTTGCCCAGCGGAATCATCATGTCAATAATCTTGGTGCCGCTGGCCATTGCTTCCGTCAGCGGTATCCTTTCGAGAACGGACGGAGCCTGGCCGAAAATGGGGTATTTCTTGTGCGAAATGATCGGCCCCTTGTTGTCGCGCGGCTCCGCGAGCGAATTTATATGCCTGCCGAGGAATGCGTCGCCGACAGGGATCGAAAATGGCTCTATTGCGGAGGTCACGTCGTCGCCCGGTTTGATCTGGCCGGCCTCCTTGACCACAAGGATCAAGGCGTAATCCTCGTCAAACCCGACTATCACGCCTTCCGTGCCGCCACTGAACCTGACGAGCTGGCCGTTCATGCAGTTCGCAAGACCGGTGACGTGCACAATGTCCTGCTTCATTTCCACCACTGTGCCGCGTTCTTTCAACTGCATCAGATTGATCTTGAGTTGCATATTCAACCACCCAGCGTTTCGTCCTTGGATTTGCCGTACCAACGTAAGAAGAACAAGATACTCACCACCGCAAGGAAGGCAAGCACTACATATATGATTCGCCACGTGGTTTGCCGGCTGGGCGGTTGCACATTGAGGATATCCGACTGGAATATCTGCGGTTTATTCTCGGGTTTCAATACCCGTGACAGCCTCATGATTTCCCGCTCAAGGAGATCCAGCGCCCGGCTCTTCTCACGGAAGTTAATTATATAAGCATCGTCCAGCGCGGCCGGAACTTCCGCGTTGCGGTAATCGGCCAGCACCGGAAGCAGCCTGGTCGCCTCGTTCTCTACGTATTCGATTCTGGTGATCTTGCCCACAGCCTGAAGGTTCGTCAACCTGTCGTAAAGATAGGCGTACCTTTGCGGATCGATCGTCCACCTGTTCGCGACAGTGACCGGGATGGAAACCGTCTCTCCTGCCTTCACGGGAATCCCGGTGGAATAAAGGTAGCACGCGCCGCGATCGGAATCATACCTGACTTCAAGATCGCCCTCGGGAATTACATCTTCCGGCCCGACTTCCTGGGGAAGGTATTTAACGACAGCCACGGGCGCATCGTGCCCGGATGTGTTTCTCGCTTCCACGACAAACTTGCCTGGAATTGCGCCGGCATTCTGTATGCGCTCCCGCTCCGGCAATTCGGGCAATGGCCCGAGCATTCTATTCAGCTTTATCACATAAGTGTTGGCTTGATTCTCAAGTTCGCCGACCTTTTCCCGCGCCTTGTTGTAAAGTTCCTGTGTTTTCTCGAAAGATTTTATATGCGCGGCAGCGGTTACCGCGCCGCCAATTTTGTATTTGCCCTGCCGCTCCTCGACTTGCGCAATAAACTCATCCGCCTCCCTTTTCAAAGTCGCAGCCGATTCCCGGACATCAGTTTTCATGAGTTCCTTCGCCACTTCCGCTGCCTGGTTGCGAAGCCCGTCGATCTCTTCCTGCGGAATGGTCCAGATGTCCTTGAGAATTACGTTGTATTCGATGGTCCCGGCGGGCGGAAGGCTTTCTTCGGCATAAAGGTAATAAGCGCCCCTCACCCTCTCGTATTTTACTTCCATCCCGGCCGGATCTATGACTTCGGCGCGACCTATTCCCGACGGGAGAAACTCCCTGATTACAACCTTGTTGGTGACCGACGCCGGATTGCCTGCGGTAATCTTCCGCACAAGATTCTGGCCGCGCGCGGCAAATGCGGGAAAAATGGCCACGCACAGAATTGCCGATAAAGTTACACGCCTGCACAATGAAGCAACCCGGTAATGTGTTTTTTCACAATTATTCTGCATGTTTATACTACCCGCTTTTTCCAAAGTCTTTAGTGTTACGCAAAATAACACGCGCCGGCCGTGAAAGCAAGTTGGCTTTTTCCGTTGAAAAACCGGGTGTCAGGTTGCCATACCGGTCATAATCCGGAATTCGGGAGTCAGCCCGGGCGCAGGAATGTGCGGGTATTGGAATTTCAAACACCCGCTCGCTCATCGCGCGTAATCACCAACGCTACGGGGATGAGCCACCACAGCATAAGCTGCGCCAAGTTATCAGGCCAGTCGCCCAAACCATAAAGGTGGATGAAAACAAGAACAAAGAAGACAGCCGCCGGCAACATTCGCTCCGCAATATCCGCACCGGCCCGGGCCATCCTGCGCCATAATCTCAGGAACACGAGCAACCAGGCAGAGGCTATAAGCGCCAGGCCGATCCATCCGTGTTGAAAGAAATTGAACAGCCAATACTGATGGCCGTGCTTGAAATCAAACTGCGAATCCGGCGGATTGGTCGCCTTGTCATGGAAAACCTTGTGAAAGGTATCCTTACCGTATCCATAACCCATAAGCGGTCTTTCTTTCGCCAGATGCCATGTGTGCATCCATACCTTGTCCCGGCCAGTCATCCCACGCATGTTATTATCCTGAAAACGCGGATTGAGCGAAAAAAAGCCGATTGCACCCAGTAATCCGGCTGCCACCGCCCAGATTACCTTGCGCCTCCAATCGCGCAGAAAGAACAGCCCCGTCAGGACCACCGCACCGGCAAACGCCATCTGCGGCCCCCGGGATTGCACAATCACAAGATATGCAAGGTCTATGCCCAGTCCAACCAGCGCGAAAATCAGCCGCGACCTGTTTCCCCTCCATTTCCAGGCGAAATACGCCATAATGCATGCGCCGGCGCCGGCAACCATAGCGGCAACATTGGAATGATTCAAAATGAACGGTTCGAAAAAGTGCGCCTTCCGGAACAATTCTCCGCGCAAATGGTATGCCATGCGGATCAGATCATAACCCAATATGAAGGTGAACGCGGAAGCGCTGTAGAATAAAGCGGATTCCACGCGACGATGATTGTTAAATAGAATAGAAATGGCAAAGACAGCGGCAAAATCATCCGACATGCCCGCAAGATCGTTCAGGGCCAGCCCGGGATATGCGCCAAACGGAATTGTTGCCGCCATGTACAGGAAAACCACCGAAACAGCCCGGCCCGCGGCGTTTTTCCACACTTGAATCCCGGTTTTGGCCCGCCATAGCGCCACGAGAAAGGCAATCCATACAATCGCGTCCTGGATCGCCTTGGACTGCAATTTCCAGATTACAACGGCCAGTACCGTGAATGCGCAAAAACGCAACACGCCGGACCATGGTTTTGCGTATAAAAGATTCCCGATGTTTTCGAACGGCTTCACGGTTGCACGCACAATAACAGGAACCGGAGCGGAAGCAAGACTCGGCTTGCACGCCGGCGCCGGTTCGTGCACAATCCGGGCATGAAAGTAGCTCTAATTGGATTGGCCCAGTCGGGAAAGAAAACATTGTTCACGCTGCTCACCCGCAGGAATATACCGCCCACACGCACCGAGAAGGAGGCGGTGGAAGGTGTGGCGCAAATCCGCGATCCGCGGATTGACTCGCTTGCCGCGCTCTGCAAGCCTGAAAAAGTCACCCGGGCGGAAAACATATTCGTGTTGTGCCCGGATATGCCCGGCGATGCCGATCGGGCATGGATGGAGCCGGCACGCCGCGCCGACCTGCTCTGCGTAGTGCTGCGCGATTTCGCTTCCGATCAGGTTTATCATCCTGCCGGCTCGGTTGACGCGGAACGGGATCGCCGGAACCTGCACGCCGAATTGATCCTTGCAGACCTTGAACTTGTGGAAAAACGCCTTGAACGCATCGAGAAAGAAAAACGCGCGGGCCAGACCCCGGCCCAGGCGCAGGAGCAGAAAATCCTTCTGAAATGCAAGGCAACCCTTGAAGGCGAATCCACGCTGAGCACCTTGGCGTTCGAGGCGCATGAACGCGCCATGATCCGGAGCCTGGAGTTCCTTACTCTTAAACCGGTGATCTGGGTTTATAACGTTGACGAATCCCGGCTGGCCTCGGAATTGAAGAAACGCGCGGCGGGTAACGACGGATCGTACGTGGTATCGTGCCTTATCGAAGGCGAAATCATGGCGCTGGACGATCCTCAGGCGAGGCTGGACTTCCTTAAGGAACTTGGCGCGGAAAGCTCCGGCGTGGACCGTCTCAACCAGGCGGTTTACGATTCGATGGGGCTGATGTCTTTCTACACCATAGGCAGCGATGAAGTGAGGGCGTGGACCATACGCAAGGGAACCTTCGCGCCCGCGGCAGCCGGCAAGATTCATACCGACATCGAAAAGGGTTTCATCCGCGCGGAAGTTATAAAGTACGACGACCTCGCCGCGCTGGGCGGCGAAAAAGCGGCCAAGGCGGCCGGAAAGATGCAACTGAAGGGCAAGGATTACATCGTGGAAGACGGCGACATCTGCCATTTCCGTTTCAACGTCTGAGGGAACGATGCCGATTTACGAGTTCTACTGCCGCAAATGCAATACCATCTTCAGTTTCCTGTCGCGAAAAATCAATCCGGCGGGCCGGCCCGCGTGCCCCAAGTGTCATGCACCCCACCTGGAAAAACAGGTATCCATATTTGCGGCCGCGAGCCGCGCTAAGGAATCCGGCGATGGTGAAAAATCGCCTGGCCTGCCTGTTGACGACGCGAAAATGGAACGCGCAATAGACATGCTGACCGCCGAGGCCGGGAAGATAAACGAGGACGATCCCCGCCAGGCTGCCGGTCTCATGCGCAAATTTTCCGATGCCACCGGAATCCGGTTCGGCAAAGACATGGAAGACGCCATGAACCGGATAGCGTCCGGGGAGGATCCGGACAAGGTCGAAGCGGAAATGGGCGGCGCACTGGACAGCGATCCGGAAGCATTCCTCATGCCCGACAAGCCCGCCGGGCGCAAGCACGGGCCACCCGCACCATTGCGCGACAAGACCCTCTACGAAATGTAACGGCAAAGAAGAAGGATCAGCCCGACAGGCTTTCGATCAGCCTGGTCAGCTTCTCCGCCTGTTCGGTCATTTCCCTGCGCATATTCTCGTGCTGTTCCACCACTTCGCGGGGCGCCCTGCGTACAAAATCGGCATTTTCAAGTTTCTTCGAAGCGCGGCCGATATCGCCCATGATTTTTTCGCGCTGTTTTGTCAGCCGCTCAACTTCGGCCTTCACGTCTATCAACCCTTCGACCGGCAAGAAAACCGACCCGAGCCTGCCGGCGCCGCCCGGCATTGCCTTGCCCGGCTGGAACGCGACGTCTATTTTCACCTCCGAGGCGCGAAGCAATGTCGTGACCGATTCAAGGTCCGCCTTCAGCATTTCAGCCGCCTCCTGCGACACCGGCTTTATGACGTAGGCGATTTTCGCCGACGGCGCGATATTGTAGTCCGAACGCAGCGTCCGGCCCGCGCGAATCAATTCATATTTTTCGGCAGTGTAGGCCACCATTTTCCCGGAAACACCCCTGGCCTGGAGATCTGCGGACGAAATTCCGCGGGGCCATGGCGCCTTGCTTATTGTTTCGCCTTCCGCACCGTATCCCATGTTGTGCCACAATTCCTCGGTGACAAACGGCATCAGCGGATGCAGTAGACGCAACGCGTTTGAATATACATAGTGCATGACTTTCAGCACCTGTTCCTTGCGCGCCTGGTCTTCGCCATACAGAATGCTCTTGGAATATTCGACATACCAGTCGCAGTAGCGGTGCCAAACGAACTCGTACAGGACATGCGCGACATCGTTGAACCGGCAGCGATCCAGGTTTTCGTCGCACGCGGCTATGGCCTCGTGCAGGCTGTGCAGGATATACTGGTCGTCCGGGCTCAGCACGGCGCCCGCAAGATCGGGAAATTCCAAACCCGCGCCGACTGGCGACGCGGCTCCGTGCATCTTCATAAACCGCGCCGAGTTCCAGAGCTTCGTGCCGAAATTACGCCCGATCTCGAATTTATCGTTGGACAGGAAAACGTCCTGGCCCGTGGCGGTGATCATCATGAGGCTGAAACGCAGCGCGTCCGCACTGTAACTGTCAATGATCTTCACCGGGTCAATGGAATTACCCAGGCTCTTGCTCATCTTGCGCCCGCGGTCGTCGCGGACTGTGCCGTGTATATAAACGCGACGGAACGGGATATCGCCCATGAATTCGAACCCTGCCATAATCATGCGCGCAACCCAGAAGAAAATGATTTCGGACGCAGTTACCAGGTCGTTCGTGGGATAGTAATACTTGAGATCGGGGTTCGTTCCCGGCCAGCCGAGCGTGCTGAAAGGCCACAGCCAGGACGAGAACCACGTGTCGAGCACGTCTTCTTCCTGTTTTATTTTCCCGCGGCCGCACTTCGGACATTTTTCCGGCCTGCCCTTTGCCGCCCATTCATGCCCGCAATCCTGGCATGTGAACACCGGTATGCGGTGCCCCCACCATATCTGACGCGAAATGCACCAGTCCCGGATATTCTCCATCCATTCCAGGTAGACCTTTGTCCATCGGTCCGGCACGAAAACGATCCTGCCCTGCCGCACCGCTTCGATCGCCGGAGCCGCCAGCGGCTTCATCTTCACGAACCATTGCGGCGACAGCCTGGGCTCTACCGCGGTGTCGCACCGGTAACAGTGCCCAACAGCGTGCTTGTGATCCTCTATCTTTTCCAGCAGGCCGCGCGATTTCAAATCATCAACGATTTTCTTGCGGCACGCAAACCGGTCGAGTCCCTCATACGCGCCCGCGTTGGCGTTCATCCTTCCGTCGCCGTGCATTACGTTGATCTGTTTGAGCCCGTGACGCTTCCCTATTTCGAAATCGTTCGGATCGTGCGCCGGCGTGACTTTCACCGCGCCGGTGCCGAACTCCATCGAAACAAATTCGTCGGCTATTACCGGAATTTCCCTGTTCAGCAGCGGCAGGATAACGTCCTTGCCGACAAGTTCCTTATACCGCGGATCCGCGGGATTGACTGCAACCGCGGTATCGCCAAGCATGGTTTCAGGACGGGTTGTCGCCACCGTGAGATGGGTAATTCCCGGGTGATTCTTCACCGGGTACTTCAGGTGGTAAAGCTTGCCGTCGGTGTCGCGATGTTCACTTTCCTCGTCGGACAACGCGGTTTGGCAGCGCGGGCACCAGTTGATGATATAGTGGCCCCGGTAGATCAGGCCCTTGTCATAAAGACGGATGAACGCCTCGGCCACGGCATCGCTGAGCCGCTCGTCCATAGTAAAATGCTCGCGCTGCCAGTCGCACGATGCGCCCAGACGCTTGAGCTGGCCGACAATCGTATTGCCGTACTTTTCCTTCCATTCCCACACACGGGAAATGAAGGCTTCTCGTCCCAGGTCGTTCCTGGTCTTGCCTTCCGCGGCCAGGTTCTTCTCGACCACGTTCTGGGTGGCGATACCGGCATGGTCGGTTCCCGGAATCCAGACCGTGTTATATCCCTGCATCCGGCGCCATCGCACAAGTATATCCTGGACAGTGTTATTAAGCGCATGGCCCATGTGCAGGATGCCCGTCACATTGGGCGGAGGTATTACTACTGAATACGGCGTTCCGCCGCGCGACGAATCGGAATGATACGTCGCCTTGTCCAGCCACTCCGCCGTCCATCGGGCCTCGTTGCCCGCCGGTTCATATGTTTTTTCCATTTCAGCCATGATGTTGTTCCTGTCCGACATTTCGCGGGTTTCCCGCGAACACGCCTGTTAAGGGATGATTTCCGGCCGCACGGCGCAAGTCGTCATCCATGCGCGACAACCTATTGCCCGCGCCTCCGGCCCCGACTGCGCGCCGACCGCTCTTCCTCGTCCTTGAACAGCTTATATTCGACACTGTCCAGCAGCGCTTCCCAGGAAGCCTCTATGATGTTGGGCGACACCCCGACCGTTCCCCACACCGACTTGCCGTCGCTGGATTCGATCAATACGCGCGTTTTCGCGGCGGCGGCCTCCGCGGGATCAAGTATCCGCACCTGGAAATCGGTCAGCATCACCTTGGCGATGGACGGATAGAACCTGATCAAGGCATTGCGCAGGGCATGATCCAGCGCATCCACCGGCCCGTCGCCTTCGCCAACCGTGTGCTCCACCTTGTCCGCTACTTTCACCTTTATCGTGGCCTCTGAAACGCACGGCTCGTTCTTGCCGCGCTTCTCCACGACAACCCGGAATCCCTCCAGGTCGAAGAACGGCTTGTGCTTTTTCAATATCTTCTGCACCAGTATGCGGAAAGACGCATCTGCGGCTTCAAACGCATACCCGTTGCGCTCCATTTCCTTCAACGCGGCGACAACTGTTCGCAATTTCGCCGAGGATTTCTTAAGGCCCAGGACCCCGACCTCGATGGCCTTGAGCAGCACGCTGCTCTTGCCGGAAGCGTTGGAAAGCAGTACTTCCCGCTTGTTGCCGACAGCAGCCGGATTGACATGTTCAAACGTGCGCGGGTTCTTGCGCACGGCGTCGACATGCATTCCGGCCTTGTGGGCAAAGGCGCTTCTGCCGACATACGGCAGCCGCTCGTTATGACGCAGGTTGGCCAATTCTTCCACAAATGCGGAAACTTCCTGCATTTCGGCCAGGTGCGCACGACCGATGCATACCATGCCCATTTTCAACTCAAGCGTGGGAACGACAGTGCACAGATCCGCGTTGCCGCAGCGTTCGCCGTAGCCGTTTATGGTTCCCTGCACATGGCGCGCGCCGGCCCTGACGGCCTCCACGGTGTTTGCGGCCGCCATGCCCGAATCATTGTGGCAATGCACGCCCACCGGGACGGATACCGCCCGTGCAACTTCAGATGTTATTGCAAACACTTCATGCGGCAGGCAGCCGCCGTTCGTGTCGCACAACACCACCATTTCGCACCCGGCGTCCGCAGCGACCCTGATCGCGTCCAGGGCGAATCCGGAGCTGTCTTTCCATCCATCGTAGAAATGCTCGGCGTCGAATATGACCCGCAGGCCGTTTTGACGGAGGAAACAAACCGAGTCGCGTATCATTGCAAGGTTTTCCCGGGCATCGGTCCGCAATACGTCGCGCACATGCAAGCGCCACGATTTCCCGAATATGGTTGCAACCGGGGCGCCGCTTTCAATCAGTGCCTTGAGATTCGCATCCTGAGCCGCAGAGCACCGCGGTTTGCGCGTGCTTCCAAATGCGGCGATGACCGCGTTCCTGAGGCGCAGACCTGCGGCTTCGCGGAAGAATTCGGCGTCAACTCCGCCGGCTCCGGGATATCCGCCCTCGATGTAGTGAACACCCAGATCGTCCATCCGCCGCGCAAAACGCAGCCGCCCGGCCAGGGAGAAAGACACTCCCATCCCCTGCGCGCCGTCCCGCAACGTGGTGTCGTATACCTCAACCCTGTTGTTCTTTTTCATGATCATTCCCGCCGGTTTTGCTTTTCACTGCATGGGCTAAAACAACACCTTATCACACGCCCCTGATTTTGCAAGATCGGCAAATGCGCTTGACTGGTTACGTCGGTTCCGGCTACAAACGAACCACTGTTTCGAGTCCCGGAGAGCGGAAGAATATTCGTATTCGAACAGAACGCAATCGCAATGAAAATCAGCCTCAATATAAACGATGCCAGCGGACAATCCGATAAAACCGCACATGCCAAGGCGCTGGAGCGGCTTATCCTCGACGCAAAAAAAGGCGATTACGAGTCCAAAGAGCTTCTTGCCCAGAAATTCCGCCCCCTCATGACGTCCCTCGCCGAGAAGAGGACAAAGGATCCGGCCATGTTCAACAAATACATGGAAGCGGCGAAAAATGGCTTGCTGGCTGCAGCCTCAAAATACTCATCCGCCGTGGGCGCGGACAAATTCCAGATTTTTGCGCTCGATTACATTGAAGCCAACCTGAACCGCCTTGAAAAAGGCGGGGGGTTCTTTGCCCGTCTTTTCGGCAGGTAAGCAATGCCGGCCGCATCTGAAAACGTCTCCGCGATCCTGCAGTTCGACAGCTCCGTCAGCCACGGGCAGGACGATGCATGGTTCTCCACATCCGGCGCGCTGGAGATTGACCTGGGTTGCGGCAGCGGTCGCTTTCTCCTGGCCCGGGCCGCGGCGTTTCCGTCCGTTAAATTACTCGGCATAGACCGGATGCAGAAACGGATTCGCAAGATTGACCGGATGGTAACCCGGATGGGAATCGCCAATATCAGGCTGCTGCATGCCGAGGCCACAGAAGCCCTCCGGCAATTTGTACCGGCTTCTTCCACATCCGTTCTCTACGTGTTTTTCCCCGACCCCTGGCCCAAACGCAGGCATCACAGGCGCAGGGTGTTCAGCGGAGAGCCCGTTGACGCAATCCACCGCATTCTTGTGCCGGAGGGCGCACTGCACATTGCGACCGATCACCGGGACTATTTCGAGTTTATCGTCGAATTATTCCGGACGGATTCGCGCTTTTGTGCCGTACCCGCCATAGAACTGCCGGAGGAGCAGAAAACGGATTTCGAACTGGATTTTCTCAATCAGGGCCTGCCTGTCTGGCGATGCAGTTTTCTGAAAACCGGCCCGCGCATTGATATGTAACAAGGCATGTCCGAGTATCCGATCAATGTTTAAAATCCCTGATCATGCTCACGCCTTACGGTACACGACCGCACCTATCCGTTGCGCGGCGGCAGGGGATTGCAGCCCTCCAGGCAGGATTCTCCCGGGCGCCCGGTCATAATGAAAATGGCTGTGCACCCTTGCGCCCGGCAGGCAACGCCTTTATATTGTCGGACAGCTTGTCAGGCGTCAGGCAATTTCGGATTCTTAATGCCTTGGCGATTACTGCGGGCAATTAACCATGCGTGGAGGGGGAAAACGATGAAACATGACAATCCGCTGTTCCTTGGTCTTGATTCCAGCACCCAGAGCCTTAAAGCCGTTGTAATCGACCGCGATCTTCGGGTAGTTGGCGAAAGCGCCGTCAATTTCGACGCCGACCTGCCCGGATTCAAGACACGAGGCGGCGTGCATATTCAGCCGGATGGCGTGACAGTAACCTCCCCTGCCCTTATGTGGGTGGCCGCGGCAGACCTGCTTTTCGACCGCATGAAGAAAGATGGTGTGGAATTCGGCCGGATCGCTGCGGTGTCCGGCTCAGGGCAGCAGCATGGAAGCGTCTGGCTTAACAAGACGGCCCGGGAAGCGCTTCGCGGCATGAAGCACGAACTGACACTGCGCGAGCAGCTCAAGGACATTTTCTCGGTCCAGGATTCCCCGATCTGGATGGACTCCAGTACCGGCAGGGAATGCAAGGCGCTGGAAACGGCGCTAGGCGGAGCGCAGGCAGTCGCAGACTTGACCGGATCGCGGGCATACGAGCGTTTTACCGGCAACCAGATTGCGAAAATCCGGCGGATCAACCCTAATGCATACGATGCCACCGCGCATATAGGACTGGTTAGTTCATTCATGGCATCGTTACTTGTCGGCGATTTCGTATCCATAGACACGAGTGACGGATCGGGCATGAACCTGATGAATATCCGGTCGCGGCAATGGGACGCAAAGGCGCTCAACCAGACCGCGCCAGGCCTTGACTCGAAACTTGGACCGCTCGCGCCCGGACATGCGGTTGCGGGTAAAATCCACGGATATTTCGGGCGAAGGTATGGATTCAAGCCTGATTGCGCAGTCATTGTTTTCTCGGGCGATAATCCCTGCAGCCTGGCGGGATTGCGCCTGCAGAAAGCTGGCGATGTGGCAGTCAGCCTCGGCACAAGCGACACGATGTTCGGCAGCTCCTCTGAAGCGCACCCCTCCGGAGCCGAAGGCCACGTGTTCGCAAGCCCCATAGATCCGAACGGTTTCATGATCATGGTGGTACGCAAGAACGGATCCCTGACCCGGGAAAAGGTGAGAGATGCATGCGCCGGGAAATCATGGGACGCGTTCAACGCGGCTCTGAAGAACACTTCCCCGGGCAACAGCGGGAACATCGGCATTCATGTTGATGTGCCTGAAATCACGCCGCCGCTTATGAAAACCGGAGTATTCCGCAGGGATGGCCAGAATCGCAACGTCAAGACGTTCGCGCCGGAAACGGAAATCAGGGCGGCGGTTGAAGGCCAGTTCATGTGCCTGCGTATTCACGGCGGGAAGATCGGCCTTAAACCTTCGGGTGTCCTGGCTACGGGTGGAGCCTCGGCAAACAGCGAACTGATAAAGGTGATTTCCAACGTATTCGGAACCCCGGTGTTCACCGGCAAGGTCGCCAATTCGGCGGCGCTTGGCGCGGCGTACAGGGCGCTTCATGGAATGGCCTGCACGGAAAAGAAACAGTTCGTCCCGTTTGCCGATGTTCTTGCCGGCGCAACTCCGTTCGAAAAAGCGGCCGACCCCGATCGCGCGGCCCACGCCACATACACGGCCCTACTTCAGCGTTACGAACAGTTCGAGAACGAGATTGCGGCCGGCTGACGGAAATCTGAATTCCGGATTCGGCTGACGATTACGGCAACGACTACGGATTACGAGTTTTATGACCCCGGCGCGTTACGCCGGGCTTGAATCTTCGACCCCTTCGGGGTCGTTAAAGCGAGGAGAAAATCTTCTGTCTCCTGAATACTGACTTCTGAATTCTTGACCTAATACTGCTTCTCGTAAACACCCTTGTCCCGCTTCACAAGCTTGTGAAAGCCCGCGTTTTTTGCGCGACTGTCAAACCCGCTTTTCGACGATCCGACCGCGGCCGGGGAAATCAGCCGCATAACCGGAGCGCCGCATTTCGGACAATTTACCAGAGGCTGTTCGGATACGGCCTGCATGGTTTCGAACGAATTTCTACAAGCTTCGCACCCGGCATTACCGTCTCTCACCTGGTATTCGTATATGGGCACAATCAGTCCTCCGCTTCGTCAATCAACCGGCTGAAGCATCGCCGCTTCCGTGCTTACTGCCACACCCTGACCTATCATGTCCACGTTCAAAACAACCCTTGTTACACCGTGTACTGACGTCACCACGCCTTCAAGCCCAAGGAATGGACCTGAAATAATCCGGACCCGCCTGCCCCTCTTTATCGCAGCCGTGGCGCCAAGCGTGTCATCAACCTCAAGCGCCTTTTTGACTTGTTCGATCTCCCGCTCGAAGCGCTCCGAATCGTCAACCGGGATGACCCGGGCAAGGCTGCTGCTGCGTACAACCAAGTCCTGCTGATCCTTTGAAATAACAGCGAATACGTAACCCGGAAATACCGGCTTCTGCACAGTAACCTTGCGGCGCTGGTATATCTTTGTTTCACTGCGCAACGGCAGGTAATGCGAGATCAAATAAAAACCGCAATACGCGGCCATTTTCTTCTCGCACCTCGGTTTTACGTGAAGTACAGTCCAGTTCATATCGCAACGTTAATAATCTGTTGCTTTCAAATCAAGGGTTTATCCTATCATGAAGATAACATTCCATGGCGCGGCATTGACAACGACAGGCTCGATGCATCTAGCCGAAATCAACGGAACCAGAATTCTTCTGGATTGCGGACTCTACCAGGGCAGGCGGAAGGAAGCGTTCGAACGCAACCGTACTCTTCCGTTCGATCCGTCCACAGTGGACCGCATTATTCTTTCACACGCGCACATGGATCATTCTGGAAATCTTCCAAGCATGGTCAAAAAGGGTTTCAAGGGCGAAATATACTCCACGCCCGCCACGCGGGACCTGTGCGACATCATGCTCCGGGACTCTGCCCACATTCAGGAAAAGGATGTGGAATATGTCAACAAGAAGCGCATTCGCATGGGTAAGAAACCGTTCGAACCGCTGTATAACGCCGGCGATGTGGATGATGTCATGGAGTGCTTCAAGACCATGGACTATGGCGAGCCGTTTCATATCGCGCCGGGAGCAACCGCCACTTTTTATGATGCCGGCCATCTTCTGGGATCCTCGCTGACGGTGATCGAGTTCACCGAGAACAACCTGCGCAGGCGACTCTTGTTCACTGGCGATCTGGGGCGGCCGAACATGCCGATCCTGAACAATCCCGAGATCGTCCACGACATAGACATACTCGTCACTGAAAGCACATATGGCGACCGCATTCATCCGCCCATGGCGGATGTCGCCGGCAGGTTCAAGGGATTCATTGACGATATCCAAGCGCATAAATCGAAGTTGATCATCCCCTCCTTCAGCGTTGGCCGAACCCAGGAAATCGTTTTCCTTCTGCATAAGATCCATCATGAAGGAAGGATCGGGGTGTTGCCGATCTTCGTGGACAGTCCGCTTTCCTCGCGCGCAACTGGAGTGTACGAAAAACATCGTGAATGTTATGATTGGGAAGCCATCAAGTTATTCATGGAAGGACACGATCCTTTCCAGTTCGGAAGCCTGCAGTACATCACGCGCCTGGAAGACTCGAAGAAATTGAATGACATGCCCGGTCCGGCAATCATCATTTCGGCTTCCGGCATGTGCGAAGCCGGCCGCATACTGCATCACCTTGCCTGCAACATCGGCAACCCGCGAAACATCCTTCTTTTTGTCGGATTCCAGGCTGAAAATACCCTGGGCCGCAAAATCGTAGAACACCAGAATCCTGTGCGCATTCTCGGTGAAGACCACGAGGTTAACGCCCGCGTTCACACAATTAACGCGCTGAGCGCCCATGCCGACCGACGGGAATTCATGGAGTATTTCACGCACATGGGGCCTGAAACCGTCAAGAAGGCATTCGTGGTCCACGGCGAGGTAACGCAAACGGCCTCGCTGGTCAACGGCCTTGAATCACTCGGCATATCCGATGTGGTCGCCCCGGCAATGGGCCAGTCATTCGAAATATAATCCGGAAATTACTTGCCTATCGAGCAACTGATTACCCGATACGAACCGGCCAGTATCCAAGGCATGATGCATGCCTGTGCCTGCGAGAATTTCCTTGGGATCGGCGGCCTGAAATCAAGCCTTCTTGATTTTGCCGTTGCGAATACATGAAGCGCAGACTACACGACGAACCACCCCGCCGTTTTCGCTGAGACGAACCTTCTGAAGATTCGGATTAAACCTGCGCTTGCTGATTCCGGTTGTATGAAGACCGATGCCGCCCTTTTTCTTCGGCATACCGTGACGCACTATCGTGTTTCCGGTCATGGCGCCCTTGCCGCAAATTTCACATGTACGAGGCATGATTATCTCTCCTGTTCCAATAAACCGCGACAGTATGCCTGTCCCATGCCGTTCGTTCAACTAGAAAATACAGGCAAACAAATCCTTCCACAAATCGGTTGCGAACATCGGCATATCTTGAGAAAATCAGGTTTTTGAACAAAACAGGAGATTGAAATGAGCAAAAAAGCGGAACAGTTCTATAAATCGGCGCGCGAACAATATGCGGATTATGGAGTGGACACGGAGTCGGCGCTTAAAACACTCGGGGAGATAGCCCTTTCCATCCACGCGTGGCAGGGCGATGACGTGGTTGGGTTCGAGAAAGCCTCCGGCGCCATGTCCGGCGGTTGCCAGGTGACCGGCAATTACCCCGGCCGTGCCCGTACAGCCGATGAACTGCGCGCAGACCTCGACAAGGCGCTTTCCCTGATCCCCGGAACCCATCGCGTAAACCTGCAGGGACACCAGGTGGATAAGTCGATAAAGGGAATAGACCGCAACGAATACGGGCCGGAACATTTCTCGCGCTGGCTTGCATGGGCAAGGAACAAGGGCGTGAAACTCGACATCGCTCCGGCGTTTTATTCCCACCCGAAACTCGATCACGGCCTCTCGCTCAGCCATCCCGACCCGAAAATCAGGAAGTTCTGGATCGGCCACGGGCAGGCCATACGGCGTATTGCCGCCGGGTTCGGACGCGAACTCGGGTCCGCTGCAGTCTGCAATTTCTGGATGCCGGACGGTTCAAAGGACATCCCGGTTGACCGATTCACGCCGCGCATGCGCATGCAGGAGTCGCTCGACGCATGCTTTGCCGAAAGATTCCCCGAAGCCCATCTCCTCGACGCCGTCGAAGGAAAGCTTTTCGGCATAGGGGTGGAATCCTACACGGTAGGCTCTCATGAATTTTTCATGGGCTATGCAGTGAGCCGCAAGAAGCTCCTGTGCGTGGATTCCGGCCACTTCCATCCCACTGAACATGTCGGCGACAAGCTCTCGGCCGTCCTCTGCAACCTGAAGGAAATACTGCTCCATGTCAGCCGCGGCGTGCGCTGGGACAGCGACCACGTGCTGGTTCTTAACGACGAACTGCTGGCAATAGCCCAGGAGACCGTCCGGTACGGGTATCTCAACAGGATACATATCGGCCTGGATTATTTCGATGCGAGCATCAACCGCATCGCCGCCTGGGTCATCGGTTCCCGCAATATGCAGAAAGCGCTCCTGTCCGCCCTGCTGGAACCAAAGGCCGAACTGCTCAAGCGCGATGCCGCATGGGACGGCGCCGGCCGCCTGGCGCTCATGGAGGAGGCAAAGACCCTGCCACTCGGCGCGGTTTGGAACTACTTCTGCGAGAAGAATTCCGTGCCTGAAGGACTTGCTTTCATGGACGACATCCGCAGCTACGAATCACGCGTGCTCTCGAAACGCCGATAACAAAGAGAAGAGACGCACACCTTTGAAACTGCAAAAGCCAAGAATTGAGCCAAGCCTGGATCGTTCCTTCCTTCCGGCATGGTTGTGGCAGCGGTCCTACCGCGCCGCATGCAATGCCGCCGGGAATTGCCGCGAATCGGGTAACGATGGCGGAATCGCCCAGGAGTCAGAATGCTGAATTCTGACTCCTGGCTACTGAATACTGCGCTTGCACACCCGACGAAGGAGGTTCTGCAAGCGCCTAACATATAAAAGGGGAAATACCGATGGATACGTATATGTTGAATGATCTGATTCAGCTTTCGCACGAACTGGGAACGGAAGATTATGTCAAAGGCGGAGGCGGTAACGGATCGGCAAAAGACGCGGAGACGTTGTGGATCAAGCCGTCCGGAACGACAATGGCCGGGCTCTCAACGGCAAACCTCGTGGCCATGGACCGGTCTCGCATTTCGACTCTTTTCGAAACGCCGCCGCCGGAGGATGTGAATACGCGCGAAACATGGGTGAAGAACCTCATGCAGGCGGCAGTGCGCAAGGATTCGGCCGGCCGGCCTTCGGTGGAAGCGCCGCTTCACAACAGTTTCACCGCACGTTTTGTCCTGCACACCCATCCCCCGGCTGTGAACGGCATGACCTGCTCCCGGGACGGCAAGGAAGCCTGCCGCAGGCTCTTTCCGAACGCGTTGTGGATGGATTTTGTGAATCCAGGGTATACGCTGGCAATTGAAGCAAAAAAGTCCATTGCCGAGTATGCCAGGCGACACGGCCGCGAACCGGCGGTAATGTTCATAGGTAACCACGGCATTTTTGTGACCGGTGACACGCCGCAGTCTGTCCGTTCGACATATTCCACTGTCATGTCCGCGCTGAACGGCGAATATAAAACAGCCTCTATTGCCCCCTCTCTGCCGGTTGGTCCAGCCCCTGCACAGGCGGATTCGGATCGCATGCTGGCAATGATGTCCGAAGCTGCCGGCCCATCGGCATCCGCGATGTATGCGTCAGGTCCGTTCGCCGTCCCGCCGGGCCCGCTCACTCCGGATCATATCGTGTACATGAAAAGCAAGCCGCTAATTGCCGACAAAGCCACCGGAGCGCTTATCAAGGATTTCATCGGGAAAAACGGCTACTATCCCCGCATTATTTCCACGCCGTCCGGTGTTTACGCATTCGGCGAATCCGGGAAAGCGGCCGAACTGGCCATGGACCTTGCCCGGGACGGCGCTCAGATCCTGCGGTTTGCAGCAGCATTCGGCGGAATCAGGTATATGACCACCCATGCCTGCTCGTTCATAGAGAACTGGGAAGTGGAAGCCTACCGCCGGCAACAAGTCTAGTAAGCACGGCGCATGGGGCATGGAAACGTCGAGGAAGAGTGTGTGGATGAGTGGGTGCGGCGGACTGGTCTGACTTTTTTCCCGACACCCGCCACCCCAAAACCCGACACGTTTTTCCTGACATCAGTTTCCAGTTAAATGTTCCGCCGTCCTCAACGCTCAACCGGGAATCTTGCGGTCCCATTCGAAGTCAATGCCATCAAGAAAGGCGCGCGCAATAATCATGTGGCCGGCGACGCCCGGATGAACCCGGTCCCAGGCGAACATCTCGCTCGGCAGATGACGCAGCACTTTATTGAATGCCGCCTGCACATCCACGAAAATCGCGCCACGCCTGGCGGCGACTTTCTTTACTATCGCGCCGTACTGGTCCATCCGTTTGCGCATATCGTCGCTGCGGTTGTCTTCTATGTAATAGGGGCTCATCATAACAAGGCCTTTTACCTGGACGGATTCCGTCAATTCCATGAGCGTCTTCTCATAGACGTCCGGCAATACATGGGTCCATGTTTCCAGGGGGCAATCGAACTGCCGCCACACGTCATTGATGCCAATCATGATCGAAAGCCAATCGGGTTTCAGTTCCAGCACATCGCGCTTCCACCTGGCCTTCAGGTCCAGCACGGTATGACCGCTGGAACCGGTATTGAATACATCAATCCGGCGATCCGGGTATCCTCCTGTCAGCATGGCATTCACGAGGCTGACATAGCCGTTGCCCAGGCCGTTGCCGAAACCGAACGGCTGCCCGCGCCCGCAATCGGTAATCGAATCGCCAATGAACAACAATTTCTGCTTTGTTTCTATTTCCATAATGTCGGATCCCTTTTTACGCCTGCTGACGATTCTCCTCTCCGGACACAACCGGACCATTCCCAAACGGCCGGAATAATATGACGCACCCGCGCCGATACAAGGCGAAAATATGGGAAGGAACGTTCTCGGTTACCGCTTACAATCCGGTCACGAAAACAACCATGCAAATTACCGACGGCGAATTCCGGGCTTATAGAATAGCGGACATCAAATACCAGCCGTTAAATAGCGCCATTCGGGACACTCACCGCTCCAGCTTACAGCTTTTCCGTACACGTACCCGTTCACGTACTCGATGATTCGTTTCTTTTCGTGTACGCGTACGTGAACGTGTACCGCTTCGCTGAGACCTTCAAACCTCATAATCATAATCGTAATCCTGATCGCTCCTTTAGGACAAACCACCCTTCCCCGCCTCGATTTCAACTTCTTTCCCGTACTTCCCCGGTCAGTAATCCCACCGGGAACTTTGGTCGTCTCATTTCCAGCGTAGAGGGTCAGTTTATTAGGGGGTTTTATCCCGATAATCGCACCGATATTTTTCGAGTCGAATCCCGGCCTGTTTGACCATGCGGCGCAAATGCCGGTCTTTCGTCAATTTCGCAGGCAGGCGTTTGAGTTGATTGCAGACGGCCGCGCCACTCCCGATCTTGAGCAGATCGGCAACCTCACGCTGGCTCTGACCGGCGTACTTGATAAGCATTCGTGCCGCTACTGCCCTTAAGAAGCTGTTGTGGCGGCGGCGCATGAACGCGCCGGTCTCTTCCCGGAATATCTCTTCAAGAATCCCCAGAACCGCGTCTGGCGACAAAGGCTCCGTAATGTGACGAAACGATACATCTTCCGGCCGTGCATGGCTTTCGACCTGTTTCTGATATAGCTCATCCACCCATGCCCGGAAACCATCGCTCCCTATGCTTCGCGGCGATAGTTTAAGGGCAACTTTTATATCCTCGTCGGACTCCGCAAGACCGCTTTCCACGAACTCGCGATAGCGTTTCTGCCATTCGCCCTGCTTGCCGCCCATCCCGGCAAGCAGCGGACCGTATTCAACGAAATCCAGCCCCTTCCGTTCTCCGATATAGCCCGGGTAACTGCTCCACCTGTGCGCTCTCAGCGCCTTGATCCGCTCTTCAATCGGCTTGTCTTTCTGGCTGCTGATTTGCACCGGATTCAGATGGACATATCGGGAAAGCGCAAGCAGGTAATCATCCCCTTCTACAAGCTTGGCTTTATAGCGGCCGTCGAGCAAATGGCCGTGCCGGCGGTGGCGAAGGTTGTAATAGACGGTGTAGGCTGTGGAGAGCGACTGCATGAACTTCGAGCAGTTCGCCTTCGGTGTCTCGAATACCAGGTGAAAGTGGTTCGTCATACAGACGAACAGGTACAGCCGGATGTTATACTGTTCAACGCGTTCGGCCAGGCGATCCAGGAAGCGCTCATGATCCGCGTCATCCCTGAACAAAAGCGCCTTCCC
>Ga0172375_10004343_pt1 | contig 20969 bp, 16 predicted proteins | sample LakKiv1m_FD_114537 | JGI IMG/M metagenome (GOLD analysis project Ga0172375, IMG submission 114537) | Freshwater microbial communities from Kabuno Bay, South-Kivu, Congo - kab_092012_11.1m | ecosystem: Environmental > Aquatic > Freshwater > Lake | place: Democratic Republic of the Congo...
AAAACGTTAAAAAAAGACAGCGGGTATTTAAAAAACTTTTTTCGATAATAAATCTTGGACTTGCGCTCCACGTGAAGCATGTCATTGCCCATGATCTGCTCCCAGAGCTTTACGATTTCATCATTCTTCGAGAAGAAACGATGCCCTCCGATATCAAAAAGATAGCCATGAAAATTGATGGTCCGGCAAAGTCCCCCGACTTGACTTTCCTGCTCAATCAGAAGGGGTGATTTTCCCTGTTGCGCAAGCGTGTAGGCACAGGCAAGACCGCTAGGCCCCCCGCCGGCAATATCGATTTTCCTCTCGTTCATCTCAAAGCGCATCCTTCTTCTTGTCTCGATTCGGCGCGAAAAGTTCCGCTAAAATCCCGAAGGAAATCCCCGCCGCCATCACCAGGTTATCCGTCAAAGTAACCCAAAAAGCAATAAAGCCAAAAGCAAAACCTTTTTCACTTCCCAAAAAAGAAATGAATTTAAAATTTAACGCGATCCAAAGCAGAAACAATAACCCAAACACCGCTCCAACCCCTTCAAAAACCAGCGGTAACGTGAGCAGCATGAAAGGAGCGAACACAACGCTTGCGATTTGGCTTTTGGAAGAGTGGGCAAATCCCGTTTTGTTTCTTCCCAATTGCTGCCACGCCCGATTCCGCACGAAAATCCGCGCCCAATCAAAAGGAATCTGAAAATCATTCGCAAAAAAAGAAAAGAGCGCATATCGCTTCAGATGCGCCACTTCAAGACCCCGCAAAAAAGCGATCTGTTTTCCCTTCAGAAAAAGTTTCTGCCCTAATTCCGTATCATCCGCCAATTTCACGGATGAATCGATTTTCTCAATTTCCCTCCGCCTGATTGCATAAATCGAGCCGTACAGAAAAGAAACCCGATCCGGAAGCCGGCTAAACACGTAATGCATGTAAAGATTCTTGTATTGGCTAAAAAAACCTGGTTGGGCACATTCTCCGGAAAGCAGTCCGGTCAACGCGGAGACATCCGGATGACGGGTAAAATATCCGGCGATTTGGCTTAAGCTATCGGAACGAAGCAGAACATCCGAGTCTACATTCACGATAATCTCGCCCTTTGCCGACCGGATTCCTTCATTGCGGGCATTGACTCTGCCCTTGTTGTCTCTCCCTCCCAAAACCCGGTCCGCGTACTTCTTCGCGATTTCTCCCGTCTTGTCCCTGCTCCCGTCGTCGATGACAATCAGTTCGTAGTTTTTATAATCGGAAGACCGGATGGCTTGAAGGCAAAGCTCGATTGTTTTTTCACTGTTATAGGCAGGAATAATGACGGAAAGGAAAGGGAGTCCTTCCATCAAAAGGCTCGTCGGACTCTAGTGAAAAACAAATGCAATGGAAGTCGCAAGCTGCCGGCTTCCATCCGTACTTTTTTATTCAATTAGAATCCTTTGCTGAATCAGGGACCCGTTCCTCAAAGAGGTTCTCAACGGCAAAAACATATTTTTTCGCCCGGAAAAGACAAAAACCGATGATCCCATTCATCAAATCAACAACCAGCATTTGGCGCGGACTCAAGTGAATCCCAACCGTACCGAAACAGCCGCAGTCCCCGGGAGAAGTCCCCAGCCAAAAAGAAAAAACCAAAAAAACAACCAAAGAAAGGTTCAGCCCCGTCAAAAGTAAAACCGCCGCTCTTGTCATGTATCCCGCGAGGAGAAAGCCCCCTCCCAAAAATTCCGTCCAGGGAATAACAAGCGCCACCCATGGGATAAATATTTTCGGAAGAATAGAATACTCCCCCAAAATCGCGCGGAAATTTTCGGCGGGTTCGGTGAGCTTCATGAAACCGGCGTACGCGAATATTCCGCCCAATAAAAGGCGGCCTAGCAGGCACAGATACTCCTTGCTTTTATTCTTTGCCATCGGACTTGGACAATTCCTTTCGGATAAATTCTATCCCTTCTTCCTCAAACTGCTTCTTCCCCACAAACATTCTGCCGTTGATAAAGAGCGTCGGAGTCGATTTAATCCCCAATTTCTCGCCGGAAAGCGTGTCTTGCTTGATTTTCTCGATCACTGAGGGACTCCCGAGACAGGCCACGAATTTGGGGAGATCCAGATCGAGATCGCGGGCAAAATTCAGGAGTTCTTCCGTATAATCGGCGGCACCGGTCCAAAGATCCTGATACTGATACAAAAGGTCGTAATATTCCCAAAACTTCCCCTGCTCACCGGCGCATTCAGCCGCTTGATGCGCTAAAGGAGACCGCACGTGTGAACGAATCACAAAATGCCGGAATGCGAAAGACACTTTGTCCGGATAAGTTTCGAGGACGTTCTTGATGCCGGGCTGCAAAAACCCGCACGCCACGCACTCAAAATCACTGTATTCGATGATCTGAACGGGCGCGTCCGGCCTGCCCTGAACTTTCAAATCACCGGCAGGAGCTAAAAGAATCTGCTTCTCGGCGGAAGGCTTGGCCCTCGAAACCGAAATCATCAGCACGCTTCCGGTTACCAGCAAAATACCGAAAATCAAAAAAGCTGCTTTTCTTGCTAATGTTCCGATGTCCATAGCCCCTGTTTCTCAAAAAAAATCGGTTTTATGTATTCATCCCGTTCTTCGGGAAACTATCCGTTGAGTCTGACATCCAGAAAATTTTTCAACTTCCGCGAACGGGTGGGATGCCGGAGCTTTCTCAAAGCCTTGGCTTCAATTTGACGGACGCGCTCGCGGGTCACGCTAAAAATCTGCCCCACTTCTTCCAGCGTCCGGGGATACCCGTCTCCGATTCCGAAACGCAAGCGAAGCACCTTTTCCTCTCGTTCAGTCAGCGTGGACAACACATCGTCCATCTGCTCCTTCAGCATGGAATAGGCGGTCGCGTTGGCAGGAGAAACAGCGGATTTATCTTCGATAAAATCTCCGAACGTCGTGTCCCCGTCGTCTCCGATCGGAGTCTGAAGGCTGATCGGCTCCTGGGCGATTTTCAAAATCCCCTTCACTTTATCAACGGGCATCCGCATCACGCGCGCGACTTCCTCAGGCATCGGCTCCCGGCCGGTTTCCTGCACAAGATGCCGTGACGCGCGGAAAAACTTATTGATGGTTTCGATCATGTGCACGGGAATCCGGATCGTACGGGCCTGATCCGCGATGCAGCGCGTGATTGCCTGGCGAATCCACCATGTGGCATACGTGGAAAATTTGTATCCCCGTTTATATTCAAATTTATCCACCGCCTTCATCAAGCCGATATTGCCTTCCTGAATCAAATCCAGAAAAGACAATCCGCGGTTGGTATATTTTTTCGCGATGCTGACCACAAGGCGGAGATTCGCGGCCACCAAATCTTTCTTGGCCCGAACCAGCTCCTTCTCCTGCCGGGTCACGAACTTCAGATGCTCATGCACCCGCTTCTCGGGTTCCTCTAACAGCATAATGAGTTCGCGGTTTCTTCCGGCAAGGGCCCGGTATTTCTGCCGATTTTCCTTTTTCTTCGCCCCCCGCCGCAATTCGTTCATTAATTCGCGGTTCCGGTTCAGCTCCCGCACTTTCGCCCGCAACCCTTCGATGATCCGGTTCACAATATCCATGCTGAGATTAAACTGCATCAAGAGTTCAACCAAATCGGCATCTTTTCTGGACGCTCTCAGCCTGCGCGTCAACACTTTAAAGCGGCGCTTCATTTTCGCAATATTGGCCTCGGGATTCTCACCCAGACTTTCCACCATGGACTCCAGGCTGACTTCATCGTTGGCAATCTGGTTCACGATGGCCAACACTTCCTGACGCGCCGCCCTCGCCGCAAAGAAAATCCTTTTCAGCTTTTCCTCCGCTTCCTCAATCCTCTGGGCCAGGCGAATTTCCTGCTCCCGAGTCAAAAGCGGGATCTGACCCATTTGTTTCAAATACATCCGGACCGGATCATCGATTTTCATCGCTCTCGGCGCTTCCTCGTCCGCTTCCAAATCTCCCGATCCCTCTTCGCTGCCGTGTCCTTCTTTTGAGCCGTGCGGACGGCCTTTTGAGCTCTGAGCCGCCTGCCGGATCTCGATTTTCTCGCGGACCAAAATAGCGATCGCTTCTTCCAAGTGCTGCGGGGTCTTTTCTTTCTCGGGAAGAAGAGCTTGGATCTGTTCGTGCGTCATAAACCCCTGTTTCTTCCCCCGCTTCAGAAGTTTTTTAACCACTCTGGGTGCGAATAAAATCACTTTCCTTTTCTGTGCAACCGCTGCTTTCATTGAATGTTTAAACTTCACCATCTTTTTCCCTTTGCTCAATTTATGACCTTTCTTTTTCGGATGCTTCATCACTGGTTTGCGTTTTTTCATCTTATGATTCCCGTCATCCCCAATATCAAACCGTCCGTTTTGTCACCGGAGAGATGCCAAAAGCAACTGATATTCTTTCATGTACGCAAGCACTTCCTGTTCCGAACCTTTGGCTTCCGCTTGTTTTATTTTAAGTTGAAGATTCGACATGTTCCTCTGGGTATTCCGCCGTTTAATCTTCGCCGTGCAATCCTCGACGGCCTTGGACAAATCGTTCTCCTCCAGATCAACGAAAGAAAGACGGGAAATCGAAGCCCTTAACTCCGGATTTAAAATCTTCCCCATCAAACCGGGGAAAGAAATTTTATCCCCGGAATTCTGCGCCTCGCGCATCTCAAGAAAAAATTTCCGGCAATCCGGATTCCGGAATTCCTCGGAACCAATCTTCTCAAAAACAATTTCCCGGGTTTCGGGACTCAAAAGCATCAGGCTTAAAAGGACCACTTCTTCCTGCTCCGGAATCGCCTGCGGTTTCCCGGCTTCCTGCTTTTCCGGCACCGGTCCGCTTTCCTTTTTTCGCCGCTTGGCGACTTCCTGGCGGATGGAATCCTCGTGGATATTCAGCGCCAGGGAAAGCTTACGGATGTAGCAGTCGAGAAGGATCGGGTCCTGAATCTTCTCGAAAGTCTCCAGAAACTCGTTGGTGATTCTCACAATCCCAAGACTGTCGTCCTTTTTGTATCTCCGGCTGAGAGATGCCAGCTTAAAATCAAAAAAATCCTGCGCCTGTCCGGCCAGCGCGCGAAACGCCTCCGCGCCCTGCGCGAGGATGAGATCGTCCGGATCCATTCCTCCCGGAAGCGCCAGCAGTCGGACTCCAAGGCCTTCTTCCAGAAAAAGCTCCAACCCGCGCAGCGCGGCTTTCTCCCCCGCTTGATCCCCGTCATAAACCAAAACCGCTTCCGCGGCATATCGCTTGAGAATCCTGAGGTGATCCACAGTCAAAGCGGTTCCTAACGTCGCAACGGTATTTCTGAACCCCGCCAGACAAAGCCGTAGTTGATCCAGATATCCCTCAACGATAAAAATCCGGGGTTCCTCGGCGGTAATGACCCTCTTCGCAAGATATAGCCCGTAAAATTCCTTCCGTTTCTGAAAAATCTCCGTCTCGGGGGAATTAATGTATTTCGGAGAATCTTCCTTGCTGATCACGCGTCCCCCCATCGCCATCACTTTCCCGCGCACGTTTAGAATCGGAAACATCACGCGCTTCCGGAACAAATCGTAAAGATTTCCCTGCTGCGCGCGAACAATCAACCCCGATTTGAGCAGAAGCTCCTCCGGGAAACCTTTTTTCGAAAGAAAATCATACAGGCCCCGCCATTCCGGCAGTGCGTAACCCACCCCAAACTCTCCCAAAGCGCCGACATCAAACCCACGGGCTTCCAGGTAGGCACGGGCCTCTCCTCCCAAGGTCTTATCCTCGAGATTCCGCCGGTAATATTGGGAGGCGGCTTCATAGATTTCAAAAAGCTTTCCGGCGACGGAAGATTCCTGTCTCCCCGCGCTTCTTTCCGGAAGAGGCACCCGCGCCCGATCCGCCAGTTGCTTTAGCGCTTCCGGGAACGTAAGATTTTCATACTTCATCACAAAACTGAAAACGTCTCCTCCGACTCCGCAGCCAAAACAGTGAAAAATCTGCCGGTCCGGATTCACCATGAAAGAGGGGGTCTTCTCCTGATGAAAGGGGCACACCGCCTTAAAATTCCTTCCCGCCCGTTTCAGCGGGAAATAGGACGAAATAATCTCAACAATATCATTGAGAGATTGGACTTTCTCCACAATCTGATCGTCATAACGCATGGGCTTGATTTCCCATTCTCTTGAAATTTTCAGTCCGGAATTTACGTCGCGCTTTTCCCGGTCAAAGGCGCGGGAAAAAAGCTCGGGCAAATTCCATGAATCTTCTCGCTTGCCTGCAAAAGAAACGTCCCTGACACGGAACGTTCAAGTCCCAGGGATTGTTTGAAAAAAGCCAGCGGAGTCAGCATCAGAAAAAAAACAACCAACGAAAAAAACAGCAGCATCCTTACGGGTCCGACGACAGCTCCTCCCAGCCTTGAGACCACTCCGTTGAATTTGATCGTCGCAACGGCACCTAAAGCCGAAAAAAAGAAACGGACCAAAACAATGCTTAAAAAAGCGGTGACGACAAAAGAAACGAGCTTTACGACATATTGGACAAGAGGGTTTTCGAAACTGATCAAACGGGCAAAAGCTTCATAATAATGAAGCGTCACGACCGTCGCAAAAGCAATCGAAATCAGTCGGGGAAACTCATCCTCCAGCCCTTTTGCCAATCCCCTCCCCAACCCCCATAATACAAGGAGAAGGGAAAGAATGTCGATCCACCCTATTCTTGAAAAAATATCCATAGAATTAGTAAAAATTAAATTTAACATTTCAGTGTGTCCGTGTCAAATCAGCCCAACGGTGCCGGATTACTTAACCATTTCATCCCGAAGCACTTAGAACGTCTAACAACTTTCTCCCAGCAGATACCCGATGCGGGATTCTTTCAGGCAAATCGGCAGCATCTTCCCGGCAAGAGTTTTCCCGGACGCGAAATGAACTCCAAGATAGTTCGCGGTATGCCCAATCTGCCATCCTTCACGGAAACTTTCCCCTTCAACTAAAACTTCCATGGTCCTGCCGACAAACGGTCGTTGAAAGTCCTGGGCAAGATTGAGACAAATCGCCTGAAGCCGTTTGACCCTCCCTTCCAGGATTTTTCCTTTGATCCGCCCTTCAAAAGAAGCTGCCAGAGTTCCTTCGCGGGGGCTAAACGGAAAAATGTGCACTTTCAGGGGCCGGATCTCTTGCAAAATTTCGACGGTATGTTCAAAAGCCTGTTCCGTTTCTCCCGGAAATCCGACCATCACGTCCGTCGTCAGAGAAAAATCCGGGAATGCATTCCTGAGAACGGCGACAATTTTTCTATAGTGGGCCGTTCGATAGGCGCGCCGCATCTTTTTCAAAATACCGTCATCCCCGCTTTGAAGAGGCAGGTGAAAATGAGGACAAATCTTAGAACCGGTTTTCATCGCTGAAATCAATTCCGGCGTAACGTCGGAGGGATCGATGGAACTCAACCGGATTCTCTTCAAGTCCCGAATCTTCCCAAGTTCTTTAAGAACCAGCACAAGATCACTGCCATCCGCGAGGTCATTGCCGTAGGCGCCCAATTGAATGCCGGCAAGGACAATCTCACGATACCCCTCGGAAACAAGCCGTTTGACTTCGCTTGTGATCTGCGGCAAAGGCCGGCTCTTCGAAGGGCCGCGGGCCAAAACGATTTTACAATAACTGCAGGCATGATCACATCCGTCTTGAATCTTGACGAACGCACGGGTCCTGTCTTCAAAATAAGAAATCCCGGAAACAGATTCCGCCTTTTCAAAAAACGGATCCTTCGCTCCGCAAAAATCTCCCGTTTCTTTCAATCCGACCCGCTCGACAATTTCTTCCTTCCCGCGGTTCGGGATCACAAAGCGGACGCCCGGAAATTTCTCAAGCTCTCCTGCATTCTGCGTCGCATAACAACCGGTCACCGCGATGGCCGCCTGAGAATTCTCCCGTGAAAGCCTGCGGATCAGAAAACGGCTTTTACGATCCGCTTCTTCGGTCACCGTGCAGGTGTTGACCACCATCAAATCGGCCTGCCCCGCATTTTCCGTCGTTTCAAAGCCCGCGCGCAAAAACTGCTCCCGCATAGATTGCGTCTCATACTGATTGACCTTGCACCCCAAAGTCCTGAAATAAACTTTTTTCATTCAAAACCTTTCCCAATCAGAACTCAGCAGAGATTGAAAGCGTATTTCACGAGAGAAACCGCAACGATGGAAGCCGTTTCCGTCCGGAGCACGAGGTCTCCCAGGCAAACGAAGCTCAGCCCGTGCTCACGCGCAAGCGAAATCTCCCGGTCCGAGAAACCGCCTTCCGGCCCAATCACAACCGCAATTTTCCGGGACAGTCCCGGTTTCGAAGATTTCTGAATTCTCGCCTTGATTTCAGCGATCACTTCGGAAAATTTAGGCATGGCCTCATCCGGATGCGGAATCAACACAGCTTCAAATCCCTTAACTTGCTGAACAAGCTCCCTGAAAGTGGCGGGAGGATGAATCAACGGGACCCAATCCAGGCAGGATTGTTTGCAGGATTGAACGGCAATCCTTTCCCATCGCTCGGCAACCCGCTTGAGCTGGGCCTGTCCAAGTTTGCATTCCGTGCGATCGGTTTCAAGGGGAATCACTTCTTCCACTCCCAATTCGCAAGCTTTCGCGATCACAAAATCCATTTTTTTCTTCTTTGGCAGCGCCTGCACCAGCACAATCGAGATAGGCCCCCGGATCCGCTCCCGCCGTTTCTTCTCGATCGCGATGACCGCTCCCGGCCCCAGAGAAACCACCTGTCCCGAAAATTCTTGACCGGCGCCGTTAAACAGGGTGACGGAATCCCCCTTCTTGGCCCGAAGGACATTTTTTAAATGATGCGATTCCTCCGACGACAACACCACCCGCTTGCTTTTAAAATCCTGGTCCCGTACAAAAAAACGTTTCTCACGCGTCATGATTTTTCTCCTGATATTGGGAACTCCGTCTTTTCGGGAAAAGATCCGGGATCCGGAATCTTTAAACGGGAAAGAGCTTGGTCATGTTGCCGTACCTGACTGACATCCGAATTTCGAGGGAAGAACCGCCGACGGTTCCCGAATCCACCGAACAACGCTCCCTCCCGAAAGAGAAAGGAAATCCCCACAGAATTATGCCTCCAGGGATAAAAAAGAAGAATGCCGTTATTTAGGCTTGGAAGGTTTTTGAGCCCCCGGCTGATCCTGTTCCGCTTCTTTCTTTTTCTTCTGTCTCACCACTTGTGTCGCCTGAGGACCTTTTTCCCCCTGCAAAAGTTCAAACGTAACCGTATCGCCCTGCTCCAGCTTTTTGTATCCTTCGTTCGTCAGCGAAGAATAGTGAACGAACACGTCCTGCCCGCCTCCGTCCTGCTCAATAAACCCATACCCTTTCACATTTGAAAACCACTTCACTTTACCCGTCACTGGCATTTGTTTCAAACCTCCCTTTAAAAATCTTGTATCCTGAAACCGCGTCGTTCCTCACTTTACACGATTTTTGAGTATCAGCCCCGGCTTGAACACCACGACTCTTTTCTCCGGGACCTGGACCTCTTCTCCCGTGCGGGGGTTGCGCCCCAAACGTCCCTTGCGCCCCTTCACCTTAAAAACCCCGAAATTCCTGAGTTCAACCGTTTCCCCCTTCTCGAGACTTTCAAGAATGGTGTCCAAAGTTCTCTGAACAATCTTTTTGACATCGATCTGGGTAAGATTCGTATCGTTCGACACTTTCATCACAATGTCTTTTTTTGTCATGCAAAGGCCCTCCTTCTTGCAAGTGGAATTATTCAAACCCTGCGCACCATCCCCGCATTAATCCGCATAACCTCTCACAGGGACAAAATTTACGTAACTCATTACGCTGAAAGAAACTATCAAATTCAGAAGAGCGTGTCAAGCGCTTTCTCGTATAACTTCAATCCTGATAACAGCTTCCGTCAAATTCCGGAAAAACCGGATCGATTTCTTTTCACGTCTTGATTTTAACACTGCTCTCGCCAAGCAAACTTTCAATTTGCTGAAAAAATTCGTCGGAAGTTTCGACCCGGTAAGTCTCAGCGGGAGAAACGACAACCGCCTGCCCGCTGGGATTCCGGAAGGTAAGATAGAGAGGAACCTGACCTTTGTGCGCATTCAATATTTCCTTCAGCTTCACCAGCGTTTCCATGACAAGCCCGGTCGTCATCAAATCAACCGACACAACCCGCACCAGTTTCTTCTGGACTTCCCGGAGGGGAATAATTTCGCTCGCAATAATCTTGGGCTCATCATCCCGCATATTGATCTTGCCCTTGATAAAAAGGGCTTCTTCCTGCTGCAAAAGCGTCTGGGTGGATTTGTAAAGTTCCGGGAACACGACCACCTCCCGGGAACCGCTTAAATCTTCAAAAGTGAAAAACGCCATCCGGTCCCCTTTTTTAGTCGTAATCTCCTTGAATTGACTGACAATGCCGCCGAGCGTCACTTCCGCCTGATCCGGGAACTCGGCAAGCGTGGCAGCCGTCGCGCTGGCATAATTTTTCAGCACTTTTTCATATTTCGAAAGAGGATGCGCGCTGACGTAAAACCCCAGTAACTCTTTTTCATAGGAAAGCAGCTGGCTTTCGGGCCATTCGGGAATATTGGGAATTTTGCGCGCACCCACGGGAGAAGGCCCCTCCTGCATTCCGTCCAGAAGCGAAAATTGCCCCTTTTGACGGTCCTTCTGAAGCCGCCCCCCTCGCTCCAGCTCGTCCTCCAGGATCGCCATCAACTGGGAACGCTGAAGTCCGAGTTCGTCAAAAGCCCCGCATTTAATAAGACTCTCCAGGACTTTCCGGTTGCAGACACGAAGATCCACCCGTTCGATGAAATCGTAAAAAGATTGAAACGCTCCGTTCTTGATCCGGGTGGCTAAAATAGACTCAATCGCAGTCAGCCCCACATTTTTCACCGCCGAAAGCCCGAAACGGATTTTCCCCACATGAGGATCCTCTCCGGATTTTACGGCAAGACAGGTAAACTCGGAAAAACTCTCGTTCACGCTGGGAGGCAGAACTCCGATATCAATGCGTTTTGATTCCTCAATATGCCGGACGATTTTATCCGTATTGTCTTTCTCCGAAGTCAGCAGGGCCGTCATAAATTCAACGGGATAATTCGCTTTCAGGTAAGCCGTCCGGTAAGAAATCAACGCATAGGCCGCGCTGTGGGACTTGTTAAATCCGTATCCCGAAAAATACTCTATCAAATTCCAGATTTTTTCCGCGATTCGTTCTTTAACTCCATTTGCCTTGGCCCCTTCGATAAACGACTGCTTCTCCCGTTCCATCACTTCGGGAATTTTTTTTCCCATCGCGCGCCGAAGAGAATCCGCCTTCGCCAGGCTGAATCCCGCGAGTTTGCTCACGATTTGCATCACCTGTTCCTGATAAAGAATCACTCCGTACGTCTCCTTCAGAATGGATTCCAAAGCGGGATGATCATATTGAATCAGAGCCGGATCGTGTTTCCGGCGGATAAAATCATCCACCATACCGCTCCCCAGAGGCCCCGGACGATAAAGAGCCAGCAGCGCAACGATATCTTCGAAAAGTTGCGGTTTGAGTTTTTTAACAAGATCCCGCATTCCCGAACTTTCAAGCTGAAAAACCCCAAATGTTTCGCCTCGGCACAACAACTCGTAGGTTTTTAAATCATTCAAGGGAATTTTCTCTATCTGGATTTCCATCCCCTGCCGTCTTTTGATAATCCGGACCGTGTGAGCAATCACCGTGAGGGTCTTCAGACCCAGAAAATCCATCTTCAGCAGGCCGATCTTCTCGAGGTCCTCCATCGAGTACTGAGTCGTCACCTGATCCCCGGTCTTGAAAAGCGGCGTGTACTCGGTCAGCGGGACATCTGAAATCACAACGCCAGCGGCATGCGTGGAAGCGTGCCGTGTCAGCCCTTCGAGAGAGCGGGAAACTTCCACCAATTTCGTGATTCTCACATCCGAATTGACCAACTCTTTGAGTTTCGGCTCCATGCTCAGGGCTTTTTCCAGCGTCATTTTGGGATCAGGCGGAATTAATTTTGCGATCCGGTCGACTTCGCCGTAAGCCAGCCCCATTACGCGTCCCACGTCCCGGATAACCGCCCGGGCCATCATCGTTCCGAAGGTAATAATTTGAGAAACATTGTCCTGGCCATATTTTTTTCTCACATATTCGATGACTTCGTCTCGCCGTTCGTAGCAGAAATCGATATCAATATCCGGCATGCTGACGCGGTCAGGATTGAGAAATCTCTCAAAAATCAGCCCGTTCCGGAGCGGATCGATATCCGTAATCCCAAGCCCCCACGCCACAAGACTTCCGGCGGCTGAACCGCGACCAGGCCCCACGGAAATTCCTTTTTCCCTGGCGTGCCGGATAAAATCCCAGACAATCAGAAAATAGCTCACGTATTTCATCGTCTGAATCACGGCCAGTTCATGCTCAAGGCGAGTCCTGTAGTCCGGAGAGATGTCCCCCAAACGCTGACGAAGCCCTTCTTCGCACAGGTCCCTCAGATACTGTATCCCGGTTTTCCCGGAAGGCGGATCAAAACGAGGGAGATAGGTCTTCGAAAAATCAAGTTCCAGATTGCATTTCTGAGTCACCAGAAGAGTGTTCTCGATCGCACCGGGAATATGTTTAAACCGGTCGATCATCTCCTGAGCCGACTTGAGATAGAGTTCATTGCTTGTGTACCTCATGCGATCGGTATCGGAAATATTCGCACCGGTTCCGATACAAATCAGCGCGTCATGAGCCTCATAATCGGTCGGATAGATGTAATGCACATCATTCGTCGCAACCATCGGAACGCCGAGCTCCTGAGCAAGCTCCCGGATCACTTCCACCACTTTTTTCTGTTCTTCAAGTCCGTGGTCGTAAACTTCGAGAAAAAAATTATCCTTCCCGAAAATATCCTGATATTCCTGAATGGCGCGGACCGCGTCTTCCCGCTGATTATTCCGGATATAATGAGACACCTCCCCCTTGAGGCATCCTGAAAGCGCCAGAAGTCCTTCGTGATATTTCTTGAGGATTTCTTTATCCATGCGGGGCTTGTAGTAAAACCCCTCCAGATAGGACAAGGTGCTCAGTCTCATCAAATTCCGGTAGCCCTGCTCATCTTTAACGAGAATCGTCAGATGAAACGAAGCGTCCCGGATGCCGTGGGCGGTCTTTTCAAAGCGGGAACCCGACGCGATATAGGCCTCAATTCCCACGATCGGCTTAATGCCTTGCTTCACCGCCGTTTGATAAAACTCAATGGCACCGAACATATTTCCGTGATCGGTCAGGCTGATGGCCGGAAATTTGAGTTCACAGGCCCGGCGGATCAGGAGATCAATCCTGCAAGCTCCGTCCAGAAGACTGTACTCGGAATGCTGATGAAGATGGGTAAAAGCAGAATGTTCCATGAAATGATATCCCGGCCAGATAAAATTAAATTTCCGAAGTCAAAAGATGAATTCCCACAATGTAAAGTCCAGAGATTAGAACAGATTTCACTCCCACTCGATCGTCGAAGGAGGTTTGGAACTGATATCGTAGCAGACCCGGTTGATGCCACGGACTTCATTGATAATCCGGTTCGAAATCCGGCCTAAAACTTCCGGCGGGAGTTTGGCCCAATCCGCCGTCATCCCGTCATGGGAATAAACCGCGCGGATGGCCGTTGCGTAATCATACGTTCGCTCATCCCCCATAACGCCGACGGACCTGACCGGAAGAAGAACGGCAAAAGACTGCCACAACTTCTCATACCATCCGGACTTTTTGATCTCATCGATCACAATCCAATCCGCTTTTCTCAGAAGATCCAGCCGTTTTTTATCGATCGCTCCCAAAATACGGACGGCCAGCCCCGGTCCCGGAAACGGCTGTCTCCGGATAAATTCGACCGGAACACCGAGTTCTTTTCCGATTTCGCGCACTTCATCCTTGAAAAGCATCCGGAACGGTTCTAAAAGTTTCAGTTTCATTTTTTTGGGCAGCCCGCCGACATTGTGATGCGATTTGATCGTGCTGGTCGGGCCCCCGTGAACAGAAACCGATTCAATCACATCCGGGTAAAGCGTTCCCTGCGCCAGATACGACACCTTGCCGATCCTTTTGGCTTCTTTCTCAAAGACCTTGATGAACAGACGCCCGATAAGCTTTCTCTTTTTCTCAGGGTCCGTAACGCCCTTCAGCGCCTTCAGGAAAAGCGCCTCCGCATTCACATAATGCAGATTCAATTTTAGACGATCCCGGAAGGTTTCAAGAACTCTCTCCGCCTCCCCCAGACGCAAAAGTCCGTTATTCACGAAAATACAGGTTTGTTGCTCACCAATCGCTTTATGAATCAGTACCGCCGCCGTGGAGGAATCCACTCCGCCCGACATTCCCAAAACGACACGCTCCTCGCCGACCGCCTCCCGGATTTCCCGGACCGAGCTTTCGATAAAGGATTGCGGCGTCCAAGTCCCTCTGAATCCGCTGATTTCGAACAGGAAATTACGGAAAATTTCTTTCCCCATCGGAGTATGCACCACTTCAGGATGGAATTGTACTCCGTAGAATTTTTTCGCCGGATGTCCGATCGCGGCGATCGGCGCGCTCACGGTATGCGCGAGGATTTCAAAACCGTTCGGAACTTCTGAAAGTTTGTCCCCGTGACTCATCCAGCAATCCGTCTCGGCCGGAAAATCCCTGAAGAGATCCCGGTTATGGTTAATCTGAATTTTCGCGTGCCCGTATTCCCGCCTGTCGCTTTTCTCAACCGCTCCGCCTTTCAGTAAATGCCCGATCACCTGAAGGCCGTAGCAAATCCCCAAAACCGGAATATTGAGTTCGAAAATCTTGGGATCGGGAAGGGGGGCCTGGACATCGTAAACATTCGCGGGCCCTCCCGTCATGATCAATGCGCCGGGCTTATAACTTTGAATGGTTTCCAGTGCGGCGTGATACGGAAGGATCACTGAAAAGACTTTGTGCTCTCGCACGCGGCGTGCAATCAGCTGAGTGTACTGAGAACCAAAATCGAGGATGACAACCGTCTCGGAAGGCTTGAGTTGAATGGACGCAGAAGGAGGCTGTGGATTCCCGCGGATGATTCTTCCCGTTTTGCGTTTTTGTTTCGAATGTCTTTTAGTCAATTTGGATGCCACGGAGCCTTCAGTCGTTTTATTTTCCCATTCCAACACGCTGAGCCGACTGAAAGACTTTCCCTTCGGTCCGGATCGCGGGAGCAATCACAAGCTCTGTAAACTGGAGTTCCCGGATCGTTTTTGCCCCGACATTTCCCATACAGGTTCTTAACGCGCCCATCAAATTCTGGGTCCCATCATCCAATTTCGCCGGGCCGAACAAAATTTCCTCCAAAGAGCCGGTCGTACCGACATGAATTCTGGTTCCCCGCGGCAAATTGGCATGTGGCGTTGCCATTCCCCAATGATAGCCACGTCCCGGAGCTTCCTGGGTCCGGGCAAAAGCCGATCCCACCATCACCGCATCCGAACCGGACGCAAACGCCTTGCAAATGTCTCCGCCCGTCGTCATTCCTCCGTCGGCAATGATCGGCACATACCGCCCGCTTTTCTTCTGATAAAAGTCCCTTGCCGCCGCCACGTCACAAATCGCCGTCACTTGAGGCACTCCGATCCCCAAAACTCCCCGGGTTGTACAGGCCGCGCCGGGTCCGATCCCTACCAAAAGTCCAGCCGGGCCGGTTTCCATCAACTCCAGCGCGACTTTATAACCGACGCAATTTCCGATAATCACGGGAATTTTCATATCTTTGCAGAATTTCTGAAAATCCACCACCTTGTAGGCTTTCGACAAATGCCGTACCGTCGTGACCGTCGCCTGAATCACAAAGATATCCGCTCCGGCTTCCTGAGCGATTTTTCCGAATTTTTCCGCACGCTGAGGAATCGCACTGACAACTGCCGGAACCCCCGCCTTCTTGATCTCTTCAATTCTCTTGGGAATCAATTTTTCCTTGAGCGGCTCCACGTAAAGCTTCTGAATCAGCTGCGTCGCCTTCTCGGGAGTGGCCTTGGCAATTTCATCCAGAACGGAGGCAGGATCTTCATAGCGGGTTTGGACTCCTTCAAGATTTAAAACGGCAATCCCGCCGAGTTTTCCCATCGCCGTCGCGAATTTCGTGTCGACGACGCCGTCCATCGCGGAAGCCAAAATAGGCACTGCGAATTTTTTTCCGTCGATTTCAAGCGTGGTGTCCACTTCATCCGGATTCACGGTGATTTCACCGGGAACGAGAGCGACTTCATCAAAACCGTACGCGCGCCGTGCTTTCCTGTTGATACCGATCCACTCTGCCATAAATAAAAACTCCTCCTGGATTGCCTGCCGCTTTAGAAAAAAACGGGTTGGTAACTCCCTGTGACTGGAATCTATAAGTTTAAACTGCTAAACGGATTAGAAACATGGCGTCATCATACAAATCGCATCCGGCATTGTCAATAAAAAAGCCCCACCGTTTCAACACTGAAACGATGGGGCTTTTTTAAAAAACCGAATTGCGAAAAGGCTTATTTTTTCTTCGCCTTTTTATCCTTTTTGTCTTTTTTGTCCTCTTCGTCCGCCGGCTTTTCAACCACTGCGGTTTCCGTCGTAACCAGCAGGGACGCAATGCTCGATGCATTGCTCAACGCAAGACGAACGACTTTCGTCGGATCGATAATTCCGGATTCGACCAAGTCTTCAAACTCACCCGAGTTGGCGTTGAATCCAAAATTTCCTTTCCCTTCCTGGATTTTCCCCACCACCACGGACCCGTCAAAACCGGCATTCGCGGCGATCTGTCGCGCGGGTTCTTCCAGAGAACGCTTCAAAAGCTCCGCGCCGACTTTTTCATCGCCGTCAAGCTTCATATTTCCGACAGCCGAAACGGCGCGCAGAAGCGCCACTCCGCCGCCGGGGACAATTCCTTCTTCGACCGCGGCACGCGTCGCATGAAGCGCATCCTCCACTCGGGCTTTCTTTTCCTTCATCTCGGTTTCCGTCGCGGCTCCTACTTTGACCACCGCAACACCGCCCGAAAGCTTCGCAAGGCGTTCCTGCAGTTTTTCGCGGTCATAACTCGAATCGGTTCCGTCGATTTCCTTGCGGATGCGTTCACAGTGAGTTTTAATCGTCTGCTGTTTGCCGCCACCTTCAATGATCGTGGTGTTTTCACGGTCAATCACAACGCGCTTGGCGGTTCCCAACATATCCAGCTCGACGTTTTCAAGCTTGATCCCCAAATCTTCGGAAATAAATTTTCCTCCCGTCAGAATCGCGATATCTTCGAGCATCGCCTTCCTCCGGTCTCCAAATCCGGGCGCTTTGATCGCGCAAACCTTGATCGTCCCTCGCAATTTATTGACCACCAACGTCGCAAGGGCCTCGCCCTCCACTTCCTCGGCAATGATCAAAAGTTGTTTCCCAAAACTGGCCGTTTTTTCAAGCACGGGAATCAAATCTTTGACCGCTGCGATTTTTTTCTCGTAAATCAGAATCGCCGCGTCTTTCAGGACACACTCCATCTTCTCCGCATCCGTCACGAAGTAAGGCGAGAGATATCCACGGTCAAATTCCATTCCCTCCACAAGCTCCAGCGTCGTTTTAATTGTATTCGACTCCTCAACGGTGATGACGCCGTCCTTGCCGACTTTTTCCATCGCGTCGGCAAGAAGCTTCCCGATTTCGGTGTCATTGTTCGAGCTGATCGTCCCAACGGACACAATATCCTCCCGGCCTTTGACATCCTTCGAGATTTTCCTGACGGATTCGATCGCCTGCGCCGCGGCTTTTTCGATTCCCCGCTTCAACGCCATCGGATCGGCGCCCGCCATGACGTTTTTGAGACCTTCGCGCAAAATAGCTTGAGCCAAAACCGTCGCGGTTGTTGTCCCGTCCCCGGCTTCATCGGAAGTCTTTTCCGCAACTTCGCGAACCAGCCTCGCCCCGGCGTTTTCGTAAGGATCCTTCGGATCCACTTCTTTCGCCACCGTTACTCCGTCTTTTGTGACCAGGGGAGAGCCGAATTTTCGTTCGATCACGACATTCCGGCCGCGCGGCCCCAGAGTCACCTTCACCGCGTCGGCGAGGATATCCACGCCGCGCTTCAAAGCAACACGGGCTTCTTCACTGAACGTTATCAACTTTGCAGCCATCACGGACCTCCTTAGGATTCAAAAACCGCCAGGATGTCTTTTTCCTGGAGAATCTTGTGTTTCTTCTCATCAATCGTGACTTCATCGCCGGAATATTTCCCAAAGATAACCCGGTCACCTTTTTTCACTTCAAACGGGTGCACCTGGCCATTTTCCAGAAGTTTTCCGCTGCCAACCGCAACAACTTTCCCTTCGCTCTTTTCCTCTTTCGCGGTATCGGGAAGAATAATCCCGCCCTTGGTCTTCTCTTCCGCTTCAAGGATTTCCACAAGAACTCTGTCGCTCAATGGTCTGATTTTCATTTCTATCTCCTCCTATTTCAAATTCAAATATTAGAAATTTTCGAACTCCGGAATTCCGGTCCCGCGGCACAGTCTTCCCGAGAAATTCCGGGAAAAGTCGTGCCGCGGAATCGGAAGATTCAGAATCAATACATCCCGCCTCCCGGAGGCATTCCGCCCGGCATCGCAGGAGCTTTTTCTTCCTCGGGGATTTCGGTGATCACCGCTTCGGTCGTGAGAAGCAACGAGGCAATACTCGCCGAATTCTCAAGAGCGGTTCTCGTGACCTTTTTCGGGTCAATCACCCCCGCAGCCAAAAGGTCTTCGAACTCTCCCGTCTCCGCGTTGAATCCAACATTCGTTTTTTCGCCGAGCACCCGCTGAACCACCACCGAACCTTCATATCCGGCGTTTGCGGCAAGCTGTCTCAAAGGTTCTTCGATCGCCCGCTTCACGATCTGGGAGCCGATCTTCTCATCCCCTTTGAGTTTTAGGCTATCCAGGACACTCACGCAGCGAATCAACGCAACGCCGCCGCCCGGGACAATCCCTTCCTCAACCGCGGCGCGAGTCGCATGAAGCGCGTCTTCCACACGGGCTTTTTTCTCTTTCATTTCAGTTTCCGTTGCCGCGCCGACATTGATCACGGCAACCCCGCCTGAAAGTTTCGCGAGACGTTCCTGTAATTTCTCGCGGTCATAATCGGAATCCGTCTCGTCGATCTGCCGCTTGATCTGACCGATACGGCCGTTAATGTCCGCCGTCTTTCCCGCCCCTTCGATGATGGTGGTATTTTCCTTGTCCACCGTCACCCGTTTGGCGCGGCCGAGATCCTTGAGGCTCACATTTTCAAGTTTGATCCCCAAATCTTCGGTAATGGCCTTGCCGCCGGTCAGAACCGCGATATCTTCCAGCATGGCTTTGCGGCGGTCCCCATATCCGGGGGCCTTCACGGCGCAAGCCTGCAGTGTCCCGCGAATCCGGTTCACAACCAGCGTCGCGAGCGCTTCGCCATCGACTTCTTCGGCAATAATCAAAATCGGTTTCCCGGCTTTCGCGATCTGCTCCAGAATAGGAAGGAGATCCTTCATCGACGAGATTTTCTTCTCGTAAATCAAAATGTACGGATCTTCGAGAAGCGCTTCCATATTTTCGGTGTCCGTCGCGAAATAAGGAGAGAGATACCCCTGATCGAACTGCATCCCTTCCACCACTTCCAGCGTCGTCTCCATCGCTTTGGCTTCCTCAACGGTAATCACGCCGTCTTTCCCGACTTTTTCCATCGCGTCCGCGATGTAATTGCCGATGGTCTGATCCGAGTTCGCCGCAATGTAAGCGACCTGGGAAATTTCCTTCTTGTCCTTAATCGGCTTGGACATTTTTCCAAGTTCCTCGACAATCGCCTCCACGGCTTTTTCGATTCCGCGCTTGATCGCCATCGGATCCGCTCCGGCCGTCACGTTCTTAAGACCTTCCCGGAAAATCGACTGCGTCAGAATCGTCGCCGTCGTGGTCCCATCTCCGGCATTGTCGGAAGTCTTTTCCGCGACTTCCTTCACCATCTGGGCCCCCATATTCTCATAGGGATCCTCAAGTTCGACCTCTTTGGCAACCGTCACACCGTCTTTGGTAATGGTCGGTGAACCGAATTTTTTATCCAATACGACATTCCGCCCCTTGGGGCCCAATGTCACTTTTACGGCATCGGCAAGCTGATCAACACCCTTCAGGATCGCCCGCCGAGCTTCATCACGAAAAAGAAGTTGCTTCGCCATTGTTCTTCCTCCTTTTAAATCACAGCTTCGCTTTTATTGTAGGTCCTCTATAAAATTTTGATTCTAACGAGGGTTCTGTTAGCACTCGTTCTTAACGAGTGCTAACAGGGGTGTAATGTTACCAAACCTCATAAAAAAATCAAGAAAAAATATTTTTATCTGGCAAGCCGACAAGAAATCAAAGGAAAGGAGTCTCAGTCCGCAGCACCCCCAAAAAGGCGGGCCAAATCTTCCGCAGCAAATCGGTTGCAGAATGACATGAACGAATCATCCGGTTTCTTCTTTTCCAAATAAATGCGAATCATCCGTTCAAGCACCTGCGGGACCTCTTCGGCTAAAACCGCTTTAAAAATCTGCCGGTTAAAATGCTCATTGCCTCCCAGCGAGTATCCAATGGCGATATGATAAGCCTCACGCCGGATCGTCCCGTTCATGCGAAGCGTTCCCACAAGACCGATATCGGCAACCTGATATTGCGCGCAAGCGTTCGGGCATCCCGTAACGTGAATCGAAATCGTTTCCCGGGTCTCCGAAAACTTTAACGTAAGATACTCAATCAAAGCCTTCGTGAACTTTTTCGTCTCCGTAAGCGCCAAGTTGCAAAACTCAATCCCGGTGCAAGTCACGGCAGCCCGGTAAATGCCATTGCCTCCGAGATTAAAACCTTCCCGCATCAGCTCAGTCTTGAACGGTTCAATATTTATTTCCGGAATATTCACCAAAATAACATTCTGACGCTGCGTGGTTCTCAAATGCCCCGTGCCGTACCGGTCACTCAATTCCGCCAACTTAAATAATTGTTCCGCAC
>Ga0172375_10004351_pt1 | contig 20949 bp, 17 predicted proteins | sample LakKiv1m_FD_114537 | JGI IMG/M metagenome (GOLD analysis project Ga0172375, IMG submission 114537) | Freshwater microbial communities from Kabuno Bay, South-Kivu, Congo - kab_092012_11.1m | ecosystem: Environmental > Aquatic > Freshwater > Lake | place: Democratic Republic of the Congo...
ACGCAGAACAGGCATAAAATATGCCGCTGCAATAGCCCTTTTGCTTATTGCCGGAAGTGGTATTTTAATAATCCGGCCGCGAAGTCTGACAGGTTCAGAAATCATCGAAAAGTATTACAGGCCATATGAGGTTCCCTCGACAACCAGGTCAGGAGCGATTGTATCTTTCGAAGATTACAATACTGCCCTTGAGTACTACAATATTGGTGAATTCAGAATGGCAGCCGTTTATTTTAACAAGGTTCTGGCTCGCGAACCTGATAACATGGGTTCTGCACTTTTAAACGGGATATCAAATTATGAAATTAAGAATTATCCGGCAGCTGAGGAATCTTTTAAAAAGGTCATTAATGATGATAACAACTATTTTGTTGATCATGCCCAATGGTATCTTGGCTTATGCTATATTCAGACTGGTGAAACGCAAAAAGCTATGGATCAGATGTCTATAGTATACAAATCAAACAGTGTATATTCAAAAAAAGCCAGGAAAATTTTAAGAACCCTCAGGTAAAACAAAAGAGATAATAATGTTTGATTTTTCCGGATATAGAGCTGGAGCACCAGGGAAGACGGCTGATAAAGAAAATGTGTCTTTCAGAAATGATGATGCAGACACTCAGAAGCTCTCTGATTGTACCCCTGTTCTTTCTGAACTTTCAAGGGAAATGAGAACCCAGATGAACGCCATAGTCGCATTTTCATTTCTTTTAAAAAAGCCAGAATGTTCCGAAAAGGAAAAAGAGGAATTCAGCAATATGATTTTTAAATCATGTGAGCAGATGATATCCATGTTTGATAATTTTCTCGACTCGACGATCATTGATACGGGTAATTCAAAGGCCGAGCAGGTAATATGCAAACCGGATAAGCTGTTCAGCGATATTTTCAAAGAATTCAGGGATGAGATAGAGAATGATGCCTCTGAGGATCTGATCTTTCTTTCTGAAATTCCTGATGATCCGTCAGGTGAATATCTTATTGACGCCAACAGATATTCAAGGTTAGTCCGAAATCTCTTTCAACTTGCCTTGCATAATACAAAATCGGGTTATATAAAGGCTGGTTATTTTCTAAGGGATAATAATCTGACTTTCTACATTCTGGATACTGGCCAGGGTTATTTTAAATGCAGGGAATTTTTCAACAGTGAAGATTTCATAAAATCGCTTGGAAAATATAACGATGTGGTGCTGGCCGTAAACATATCCCTTGTCCGCAGGCTTCTTCAGATTCTGAACGGAACTGTGGCCGTTGAGAGCAACAGGCTTACAGGATCGGGCATTTATGTATCAATACCAGTTTCAGGTTCTGGTAGTGGAGATCCTGTAAATAAATATTTGAATACCTTAACTACTTCCTGATACCAGATGATCTTTCTAATCAATGTCTGAATGCCAATCGTGAGCGAAAGCAGCTGCCTGACGAGGTGGCTGCTTTTATTTTTCAGAGTATTCAATAATCTTTACTTCAGTCCTTCTGTTAAGTTTTCTTCCTTCCGGAGTAATATTGTCCCCAACTGGAGAAGCATTACCATAACCTTTGTATGACAGGCGATCGGAAGGGACACCGTTCGTTACAAGATAATCAACAACTGAAAGGGCTCTCTTTTCCGACAACAGAAGATTATGTTCGTTAGTACCTGTAGCATCCGTGAAACCCGAGATCTCAACTTTCAACTGCTTATTGTCTTTCAGTAGGTTAGAAAGCATATTAAGCTCGGTCAGAGATTCTTTCTTCAGTTGCCATGAATCTATTTCATAAAAGACATTTGAAAGAAGCATCTTCTCTCCTACCCTGAAAGGACTCAAAAGTATGTTTTTTGTGAAAGGTTCCATAGCTGTATGTTTTCCTTCAAACATAAAATTTTCCGAGTAGAAGAGATATCCTTTTTTACTAACGCTTAATCCGTAATTGAATCCGGAAGGCAGGCAAACAAGGAAGTTACCATTATCATCAGTGAAATTACTGATTACTGTTTTTCCTGTCGAGAGATTTACTAGTTCGTAATCGGCTACAAGCATTGTCCCTGTAAGTTTATCTGAAACTCTCCCTTTCAGGTATGCGACCGGATCGGGTCTCACCGCATCATAGAGCTGGAAACTGTAAATATTTTTACCTTCATTTGCATCTCTCTGCGAGGAAAAATATGCTTTCTGACCACCCGATTCAATTGTCAATCCCATTTCATCATTGAACGTGTTTATGGGAAATCCAAGGTTTACAGGTTCCGACCATGTGCTGTCCTCATCCATTCTTGAAAAGTAAATATCCTGTCCGCCCATCCCCGGTCTTCCATCTGATGAAAAATAAAGTGTTCTGCCGTCGAAATGTATAAAAGGTGAAATCTCATCGCCTGATGTATTAATATTTCTTCCAAGGTTTTTCGGAGAAGACCACTTCCCGTTATGTTTATTAACAGAATACCAAAGGTCCTTACCTCCGTATCCACCCGGACGATTGCTGGAGAAAAAAAGCATTTTTCCGGTTGCGTTAATGGATGGCTGAGTCTCCCAGTAGCGGGTATTAACAGGGCTTCCAAGATTAACAGGTATCGACCATTTATTGTTTTTCAGTGCAGAAAAGAATATGTCGCAGCTGCCTAATCCTCCCGGCCGCTCACAAGCTGTGAAATACATATAGGTACCGTCTGATGAAAGACTCTGTGCTCCTTCATTCTGGGCAGTATTCAGAGGTGCTCCTGCATTAATGGCATTTTGCCATTTTCTATCCTTGAGGTAGCTTATATAAAAGTCCTCCTGGGAAAAATCGTTTCGGCCGGTATTGGATTTTGACTGTTTCGTCTGCCGTGTAAACATGAGTGTCTGACCATCTACGGTGATTGATGGCCAATATTCATCATCAGAAGTATTAATACCTTCACCTACACTTACTGGGTTGAATGGCACCGGGTTTTTCATGGCTTCAATGGCGAACTCGCAGTTCAGAATATTCTTTTGTGCCTGCTCCCTGTTCTTTTCGAGGGTATTTTTTTGTGCAAGGTAAACTTTGTAATGGATAATGGCTTTTTGGTAATCACCTGAAAATAGTTCTGAATTTGCAAGTGCAAAATAAACCGGAGGCCACGCAAGTGAATCTATACTAACAGCTTTCTGATAGTTAAGTGCCGCTTCGGCATAACGCTTTTGTTTAGCCATTAGTTCTCCAAGCATCATGTAGGCTTCAAAAAATCCACTGTCGGTCTGAATGGCCTGCCTGAAAAAATGCTCGGCATTAGCATAATCAATATAATCAAAAGAAGTCTGGCCAAGGTTGTATGCCTTGAGAGCTTTTGATGAAGTTGTATGGTATTTTTGTGAAAAGGAATTACTTGTGAAAATAAAGGTCAGAAAAAATGCTATAGCCGTTATTATCACCCTTTTCATCAGATCAGGGAATATGCATATACTTATGAGCCTGAAGCGATATTTTCCACCACGGATTAATCTTGACATATTCAACAATTTGAGGAACAATGATTTCGAATTTGCTCCACTCAGGTTGCAGGAACAATCTGCAATTTGATTCGACCATTTTTCTATGTTTTTCAGCCCATAAGAAATCATCCCTGTTTTCGATTATTACTTTTAATTCATCAGCCTCATTGCAGATATTGCCGACCGGAGGCATGTTCTTTTTAGGAGAAAGGCAAATCCAGTCCCATGTTCCGCTCAATGGATATGCTCCCGATGTTTCAATAAATGTGCAGATATTGTACTTTTTAAGCCCTGAGCACAAATAATCGAGATTCCACATAAGCGGTTCACCCCCTGTTACCACAACAGATTTCGTGCCGGAATTAAGTGCGTTCTGAATGATCTTATCGGTTTCAACAAGAGGAAACATTTCAGGGTTCCATGAAAAGCGCGAATCGCACCAGTTACATCCGACATCACATCCACCCAGCCTTATAAACCAGGCCGCTTCCCCTGCATGATATCCTTCTCCCTGAATTGTATAAAACTCCTCAACAAGCGGTAACATAAAACCCTCAGGATAATTTGTTTCCTTTGATCCCATGGTTCAAAACGTTTTAATAAATATTTTATTTTCCGAACAACAGATCATAATCGGCAGATTTCGCTTTAATCACCCATTTTTCAGGGATTATTCTCCAGTTGTTGAAAGCAAAAGGACGTATTGTGCCTTTTTTTTCAAGATCTTTCAGAATGTAATATCTGAGGTCTTTTTCGGTAGATCTGACAAGACGTTGTGGCAGTTCATCCTTCGGGATGCCTGCGCCGGCAGTCAGATGTCCTCCGCCACCATTGCCACGGTATGAATTTATAGCAACATTATAGATTTGTTCAGGGTTGAAAGGTCTCCCGTCAGAAAATGATTTTATGACTACCCTTTCTCCCTCTTTTTTGCTAACATCAACGGTGTAATCGATGCCGGCAGCAGAGTCAAAATTGTAGGGCTGATTTTTGAGCCATGCTTCTCCGTTTCTGATTACAGGCTTTCCTTTATCATCAAGCCTGAATTTAAGTAGATGATCCTCCGGTCCTTTCATCGTGTTAAGCCAGTCAGCGTATGAAAACTCGAGATAATTTTTTATTTCCGAACCGCTCATTTTCATTGTGTATAAGAGGTTCTCAAACCTGTATAATTTGAACATATCGCCAACAGTTACTGTACCGGCTGGTATGCTGACATCGAAAGACAGAGGTGCTGCAAATGAAATATCTGCTCCGGTAATTTCAAGCTGGATCGAATGTATCATATCGACGAAGGGAGATGATCCGAAGTAGGAGTCTCTCGTACTGATAGTTGTTTCAGAGACGGCAATCTTTTTGTTAACATACTCAAGAAGTTTGTTTTTCTGCTGTTCGAACCTTTGCATAAAATCCGGATCAGGTTGATATTTGTCAATATCAATTAATTTACCTGTAATCCTTTTCATTATATGGCCGGTACTTTTATCCTTTAGAAATATAACATCAGCTCTTCCAATTTTATCAGCCCTGCTTCCTCCTTCAATAACAAGCACGGTATCTCCTTCGGAACTGATTATTTTCTTATTGATAATATTGTGGTTATGTCCACAAAGGATAATATCAAATCCCGGAACATCATGTGCCACTTTATAAGCGCCATTTTGTTCATTATGGCTTCCCTGATTTCCTTTTCCATCCGGTTCGTCCCAGCCTGTATGGAACAATCCTACAATAAGATCGGGATTTTTGCTGCGTATCTCGGGCATATACTTTAGCGCAGTCTCATACATATCCCTGAACTCCATGCCGGAATAAAGCTCGGGAGGTAGCCATCCGGGTATACCTGTCGTGATCATTCCAAATATCGCGATCCTTATCCCGTTCCTTTCAATAATAGTATATGGTTTGAAATATGGTTTTCCAGTTTCAGAACTTACAGCATTTGCTGCAAGGAGCGGGAAGTTATATTCACCCGTCAGCCTGTCATAAACCGAATGGCCGGCTTCAATATCATGGTTACCGACAGTACCTGCATCATAACGCATGTAATTCATTGCTTCGGCATTGATATGGGATGATACCGTGTCAATGAAATTTGAATAATAAACAGATGGTTGCCCCTGAAGATTGTCTCCATTATCAAGAAGAACGACTGCACTATTTTCCTTTCTTACTTTATTTACATATGATGACACTCCTGCCAGAGAAACATCAATGTCTTTTTTCTCGATAAAATCATAAGGAAGTATAACTCCATGAAGATCAGTGGTAAAAAGTACAACTACTTTGCTGCCGGGTTGCACGGAACACGACGCAAGAATTATGAACAGTAAGAATATGATTAAATATTTCAATTTGGTTTTCATGTTGATAAGACTTTAAAATCCGACTTTAATTAAGACCGTAAACATAAAAAAGAATAATTACTTTCGGTGTCACAAATTAATTATAAAGATCAACAAGCGGACATTTGTTCAAAAAACAAGTTAAAAGAAATTATTTATGGTACTTACCGGGCTTGAACAACTAAGGATGACATTACCTTCTGAACTGAAAGGAAAGAATGTCGGAGTTTTATGCCATGCGCCAAGCATAACATCAGATTTCATTCATATAACGGACCTCTTATTCAAAAACAGGGAATGCAGGCTTGTTTCAGTTTTCGGTCCGCAGCACGGACTTTTTGGTCAGACCCAGGACAATATGATTGAATGGAGCAGCATTATTCATCCTGAGTACGGTATACCGGTTTACAGCCTGTACGGAGAGCACAGGAAACCGACGGCTGAGATGCTGAACAATCTCGAAGCTTTTATTGTAGATCTTCAGGATGTAGGTGCCAGATTATACACCTATATATGGACTGTCAAACTGTGTATGGAGGCATGCTCCCAGGCGGGCATCCCCGTTTGGATACTCGACAGGCCGAATCCGGTAGCCAGGCTCCCTTTCGACGGTCCGGTACTAAAAGAGGAATACTTCACATTCGTTGGAGGAGCTTGCATTCCTCTTTGCCACAGAATGACGATTGGAGAAATGGCATTATGGATAAAGGAGAGATATTTGCCTCAATGTGATCTCAGAATCGTATGGATGAAAAACTGGCAGAGGAACTTCCTGTTCAATGATACAGGGCTTCCATGGGTACTGCCTTCACCGAATATGCCAACCCTTCAGACTGCTCAGGTATATCCGGGAACGGTTCTTGTTGAAGCATTGAATCTGTCGGAAGGAAGAGGTACAACCATTCCATTTGAATTGCTGGGAGCCCCATTCCTGAATACATCAAAACTTATGAAAAATCTGTCTGCAAGGAATATCCCCGGATGTGCATTCAGGATACATAATTTCATACCCACCTTCAACAAATATTCCGGGCAGTATTGTAACGGATTACAGATACATATAACGGATCCATCGGTATATCGTCCGGTTGCAACTGCATATGAGATACTGGACGCAATTTTGGATACATCACCCGATGATTCTCTCAAATTCAATCCTCCGCCATATGAATATGAATACAATCTTATCCCGTTTGATATTCTTTCGGGTGACTCAGTTATGAGAAATTCATTAATTGACAGGGTTAGTCCAAAAGCAGAATTTCAAAGATGGGAAAATGAAATATCTGAATTTATTAATGAATTCAGACATATGGCTTATTATAGAGAGTGACAATAATCAGAAGTCTTCGCCTGATTTTTTCTTTATTGAGTTTACAAGCTTTTCAATAAGCTGTTGTGGAAAAATAGGTTTCACTATGTAATCATCAAATCCCGAAGATATTATTTTTTCCCTGTCACCCAGAAGGCTATAGGCAGTCTGGGCTATAATAATGACGTCATGGCGGAATTCCCGTATTTTTCCTGCAGCTCCGTATCCGTCAATGAACGGGAGCTGAATATCCATAAGGATTATATCGATTGCGGCATCAGACTTCGCAAGATCAATTGCCTCCCTGCCATCGCATGCGCTTAAAAGGCTTGCCCCTGTTTTCTCCAGTATTTTATTAAGATAAAGACGACTGGAAACGTCATCTTCAACGATAAGAATCTTTTTTTCCCGGAGATATTCATTTTCCATATATGTCGGTTTTATTCAAACAGTCCTTCATCCCTCAGAAGCAGTAATATTGCTGACTGGGGAACTACCACATATTTTTCCTTATTGAATTCAATCTCAATGGCACTATTCTGAAGATAAACCGCCTGGTCACCTTCTTTTGGCTGCAAAGGTACATATTTAGGTTCATCTGTCCGGTTTTTCCAGGGTTCATCGCTATCGTTCACCGAGGGTATAGGATATCCCGGCCCAACTTTTAGAACATATCCGACCTGAACCTTTTCATTTTCATTTACCCCAGGAGGAAGGAACAGGCCGCTTTTGGTCCTGGATTGTGGCACCTTGGGCTTTATCAGAATTCTGTCACCTATTACGATCAGTTTCTGAAGATCTTTTTCATCCAATAATACGCTCATTTCCGACATCTGTTTAGGCAAAAATATCATTTTTAGCTTTAATCAGAAACCGTATTTCAATATTTGGTTAATATTGCATACAGATATGAACGCCGGATCTTCATCTTTATTTTACCAATGGAACCTGATGCTTACCTGACAATTAAATCATCATCAGAGGGGCTTTACAAAGAAAAAGGAAGCAGGTTTATTTCATTTGCTTACCCGGTAACTTCCCAGGAAGAAATCAAAGGACATCTTGAGACGTTGCGAAAGCAACACCATGCAGCAAGGCATCATTGCTATGCATGGGTTATTGGAAGCGACAGGGGAAATTTCAGATCAAATGATGACGGAGAACCTTCAGGCACAGCAGGCAAGCCCATTCTGGGTCAGATAAATTCATTCAACCTCACAAATATTCTTGTTGTTGTTGTGAGATATTTCGGAGGAAAGCTTCTTGGAGTATCAGGGCTAATCAACGCCTACCGAACAGCGGCAGAATCAGCACTCAGAAATGCTGAAATCATCCAATGCGCTGAGCTCGAGCATTTTGTAATTGAGTTTCCATATTCGTCACTTAATGATGTTATGAAAATAATCAAGGAAGAGGATATTGCCGGTTCAAACAGGAAATTTGAGATGGTTTGTTCGATAACCTTGAGTATCAAACCATCGGAAACAGAAAGAATATGCGGATTATTATCCAGGATTGGGGGTATAACTATCAGGCCTGTCAGGATTAATTAGAAAATGATTTTTAAAAGTTGTTAATAAATTATCAACAAACTCATTACCGGAGGCTTTTCATAAGTAAATTTGATTGTACTCCGATCAAGCCTTTCAAAATAATATTATAATGAAAAACAAGAGTTTAGTGTCGATCGATGATCTCACCACGGATGAGATTCTGAAGATACTTGATGACGCTGCAGAATTCGAAAAAAATCCTGTTCAGAATCTTCTTCTCGGAAAGGTAATTGCAACTTTGTTCTTTGAACCGTCAACGCGCACCCGATTGAGCTTTGAGAGCGCCATAAGCCGCCTTGGAGGCAAAATTGTCGGATTCTCGGATGCAGGGGTATCAAGTGTTTCAAAAGGTGAAACCCTTCACGACACTATAAAAATGGTAAGCAGCTATAGTGATGCCATTGTGATGAGGCATCCGGTCGAAGGGAGTGCCAGATATGCCAGTGAAATATCTCCGGTCCCGGTTATTAATGCCGGGGACGGAGCAAACCAGCATCCGACACAGACTCTCCTTGACCTTTATTCAATAAGGAAGACACAGGGAACCCTCGACAATCTCAATATTTTCATGGTCGGCGACCTTAAATACGGCAGGACGGTACATTCGCTTATGATGGCAATGTCGAGATGGAATACCACATTCAACTTCATTTCGCCTGAGGAGCTTAAAATGCCTGAAGAATTCAAGCTTTACCTTGAAAACCTCGGATTGAAATATTATGAACATCTCGATTTTACAGATATTATTTCCAGGGCAGATATCATATACATGACCCGCGTTCAGAAGGAAAGGTTTTCAGATCCAATTGAATACGAAAAGGTTAAGAATGTATATGTCCTTAAGAATTCAATGCTTGCAAACACAAAGCCCAACATGAGGATTCTTCATCCTCTGCCAAGGGTTAACGAAATACACACAGATGTTGATGCCAACCCGAAGGCATACTATTTTGAGCAGGCATTAAACGGGGTATTCACACGGCAGGCTATATTATGTTCACTTTTGGGAATTAAATAATGCATATCATGAAAGAGCCTAAACAGCTAAGCGTAAGTGCAATTCAAAACGGAACTGTAATAGATCATATTCCGGCAAAAAACCTGTTCAAGGTAATTTCGATTCTTGGTCTGGACCATATTGATAATCAGATCACTTTCGGTACAAATCTTGAAAGCAAGAAATTAGGCAGAAAAGCTATAATAAAGATCTCAGACAAGTTTTTTGAGGACGCCGACATAAACAGAATTGCCCTGGTTGCACCGGATGCAAAACTAAATATAATCAGGGATTATGAGGTAGTTGAGAAAAAAGTAGTTGAAGTGCCTGATACAATTGTTGGCATTGCCAGATGCATGAATCCTAAATGCATAACAAATTTTGAACAGGTAACAACGAGATTCAGGGTTGTTTCGAAGAAAAATGTGGCGTTAAAATGTCACTATTGCGAAAAGATTACGAACCAGGAAAATCTTCATATAATCTGAAATCAGCGAAGTCTGTCGTAGGAACGAACCAGATCCTCATCTTTTCTTATGCCCCTGTGAGCCAGCAGGCAAAGAACAGGCACGGCAATTGGTATCAGCATCCTGAAGTCCGGGATAAATGACACATGATAGTGATCAGTAATAAATACAATGTAATAAATTGTCAGACCAGCCGATGCCGCAGAGATCAGGACAAGAATTTTTGCAAGAAGGAGCTGGATTTTTCTGTTTTTATAAAAGAAAATGTCAGCAATAGAAATCAGGCTGATTAAAATAAAAAAGCTTGTCAGAAAAAGATGATTCCCGGTACGGACAAATTCTTCACCTTCTCCCGCTGTCCATAAACCGCTGAAGTCCATCATTATTCTTGCTCCGGCATTATTGCTGAAACTAAAAAATTCACCAGATAGGAATAATACAGACAGTATAAATGTCAATAAAAGATAAACTGATTGAATTCTCTGGATCATTTGTCTTGATTTTTTAAAAGTTGTAAAATTAACTTGTTTTATTGAATACTTAATAAACTTAACAATGAATATGATTTGCTTTCCAAATCTCTCATTTTATGAATATTTAACAAATTTTCGGATAACCGGCCTCAATTTAAACTTCCAAATCTTCTACATTTGCCATGATAAGAAAAGTCATATTAATCCAATTTTGAACTATCTGACATATAAAACGTTATTATCAAAAAAATCTAACATAACACCTCTGTAGAAAAATGAAGAAGAAGAATGTTATCATTATCATATTACTGGTAGTTGTAGCCGCAGTCATAGTGTTATATCCGAAGGTAAAACCACTGATCGGAAAAGGTTCAAATGCTGGTATGGCAGCTACCGGCCAGGGTGGAGGAAGAGGCCCTGGTGGTCAGGGTGGCAGGCAGGCTCTTAATGCCAGTGGGTTGCTTATTCAACCTTCGAAATTAAGTGATCTTTACAGGAGCATTGGTACACTAAAGCCTGATGAGGTGGTTGAACTAGCATTTGAAACATCAGGCAAGATTGTAAGTATTAATTTCACTGAAGGGACGCGCGTAAGAAAAGGCGATCTTCTGGCAAAAATTAATGACAGGCCACTTCAGGCACAGCTTGAAAAACTTCAGGCTCAGAAAAAGCTGATTGAGGAAAAGGAATTCAGGCAGAGGAGCCTTCTCACCAAAGACGCCATCAGTCAGGAAAGCTATGACCAGATCGTTACAGAGCTTCAGACTAATCAGGCTGACATCAATCTCGTTCTGGCAAGGATATCCGAAACCGAACTTAGGGCACCTTTTGACGGCATCATTGGGCTAAGATATGTGAGCGAAGGAAGCTACACGAATCCATCTACAAAGATTGCCAGACTTGTTAAGATAAGGCCGATAAAGCTTGAATTTTCCGTGCCCGAAAGATACTCAAACAAAGTGAAAATAGGGTACCCAGTAACATTCAGCATTGACGGATCAAACAGCACCTATAAGGCATCAGTTTACGCCATCGAGCCACAGGTTGATGAAAATACGAGAACGGTTGTAATCAGGTCATTATATCCTAATATCAATGAAGAACTTTCAGCAGGCAGATCAGCAACAATCACTTTGCTTCTTTCAGAAATTGATAATGCCATTGCAATACCAACGGAAGCACTTATTCCTCAGATGGAAGGTGAAACTGTTTTTGTTTACAGGAAAGGGAAAGCCGCATCGGTAAGAGTAATGACCGGACTTCGTACAGAGTCACTAATACAGATAACTGATGGCCTTAAATTTGGCGACACTCTTCTGACAACCGGTATACTTCAGCTGCGCCATAATCTACCTGTGGTTCTTGATACACTGATAAGAAACTAAACTAAAGTTAAAAGTCAGATTATGAGTCTATCATCAACAAGTATAAATCGTCCCGTACTGGCAACGGTATTTGCGATTGTAATCATGCTTTTCGGAGTTGTTGGTTTGACCTTCCTTGGTATCAGGGAATTTCCAAGTGTCGACCCGGCAATTATAACTGTCAACACCTCATACCCGGGTGCAAACTCTGATGTTATCGAAACACAGATCACAGAACCGCTCGAGCAATCAATCAACGGTATTCCCGGCGTACGTACTCTCACAAGCGTAAGCAGCCAGGGATCAAGCAGGATCACTGTCGAATTTGAACTCTCGGTCGACCTCGAAACTGCAGCAAATGATGTCAGGGACAAGGTTTCGCAGGCACAAAGAAGGCTTCCGCAGGACTGTGACCCGCCTACAGTAACCAAGGCTGATGCTGATGCCAACCCGATACTCTTTCTTACTGTGGAAAGTACAAAAAGGTCATTGCTTGAGCTTTCGGAAATAGCAGATCTCACCCTTAAGGAACAGTTGCAGACTGTTTCAGGAGTCAGCGCCATAAATATTTTCGGCGAAAAGCGTTACTCGATGAGGCTGTGGATCGATCCTTCAAAACTGGCAGGTTATGGCCTTACTCCAATGGATGTGAGAAGTGCTATTTCACGTGAGAACGTTGAACTCCCGTCAGGAGCAATTGAAGGTACTAACACCCAGCTTACAATCCGAACCCTCGGGCTGATGACGACGCCGAAGGAATTCAATGAACTGATTATTAAACAGACAGGCGATCAGATTGTACGTTTCAAGGATATAGGAAGGGCCGAACTTGGGCCGGAAGATATACGCGGCATCCTCAAAAACAACGGGGTGCCCATGGTTATGCTTGCCGTTATACCACAACCAGGATCGAACCACATAGAAATAGTGGACGAGGTCTACAGGAGGCTGACCTATATCAGGAAAGATCTTCCGGAAGACGTAAAGGTGAACGTTAATTATGACAATACCCAATACATCCGTTCATCAATAAAAGAGGTTCAGGATACTATCTATATTGCTTTCGCACTTGTTGTCATCATAATTTATTTCTTTCTCCGAAGCTGGCGGGCAACCATTATTCCGATCCTTGTTATTCCTGTATCACTTGTAGGTGCATTCTTCATAATGTACGTTGCAGGATTTTCTATCAATGTTCTCACATTGCTGGCTATAGTCCTGGCGATTGGGATCGTCGTTGATGATGCAATCGTCGTGATGGAGAACATTTATGTTAAGGTAGAATCAGGCATGTCTCCACTTGAAGCCGGTCTTAAAGGTTCAAAGGAGATCTATTTTGCAATTATCGCTACGACAATAACTTTGGTATCAGTTTTCTTTCCGATAGTATTCCTCCAGGGAATGTCGGGAAGGCTTTTCAGGGAATTCGGTATTGTGATGGCAGGAACTGTTACTATTTCCGCTTTTCTTGCACTGTCGCTGACTCCGATGGTTTCTACAAAGCTTCTGCGGCATGAAAAGAGCCATACATGGTTTTACAGAAAAACAGAACATTTTTTCCAGATATTGAATGACTGGTATAAAAATGCCCTTTCGTCATTTCTTAAACACCGTCAGTACGCATTTGTGATACTTGCTGGTGCTTTCGGACTTATAATATTACTTTGGATATCAATACCTGCTGAGATGGCTCCACTTGAAGACAGGTCCCAGGTAACAATAAATACAACTGCCACTGAAGGTGCAACATATGAGTTCATGCTGTCATATGCTGATGAGATTGCCGAAATAGTTGAAAAAACAGTACCAGAAAGAGTAAGCTACACAACAATGGTACGCGGAGGATCAAATGCAAATATAAGGGTTACCCTTGTAAAACCCGACCAGCGGTCCAGATCACAACAGGAAATTGCCGACCAGCTTTCTGTCGCAGTCAGAACAAAAACAAGGGCCAGGGCTTTTGTCCAGCAGCAATCGACATTCGGACAGAGGCGTATGGGTATGCCTGTCCAGTATGTTCTCCAGGCAACTTCCATCGATAAATTAAGGGAAGTAATTCCTGAATTCATGAGTAAGGTTAGTGAGAGTGATGTGCTCCAGATGGCTGATGTCAACCTCAAATTCACAAAACCCGAACTCAGGATCCATATCAACAGGGATAAGGCAATCACACTGGGAGTCTCGACACAAAGTATCGGACAGACACTTCAACTTGCCCTTAGCGGTCAGCGTTTCGGATATTTCTTCATGAACGGCAAACAATATCAGATACTTGGAGAACTTGCACGTGCCGACCGCAACAAGCCTCTCGATCTGAAGTCGCTTTATGTCAGAAGCAGCTCGGGCAAAATGATCCAGTTCGACAATCTTGTAACACTTTCAGAAGAAACAGCTCCTCCCCAACTTTACAGATACAACCGATTTGTTGCCGCAACAGTATCTGCAGGTCTGGCAAAAGGAAAAACTATTAGTGAAGGAATTGATGAAATGGACAGAATAGCAAAGGAAACTCTTGACGACTCATTCAGAACCGCTCTTGCAGGTGACTCGAAAGACTTCATGGAAAGTTCGTCAAGTCTTATGTTCGCCTTCACCCTGGCGCTTATACTTATATTCCTTGTCCTGGCCGCCCAGTTCGAGAGTTTCAAGGATCCTTTGATTGTTATGATGACTGTTCCCCTTGCTTTGACAGGAGCACTTATCTTTATGTGGTATTTTGGTATAACAATGAATATTTTCAGCCAGATAGGATTGATAATGCTCATTGGACTTGTATCGAAGAACGGGATCCTTATTGTCGAATTTGCCAACCAGAGAAAAGCAGCCGGCTCTTCCAAATTTGAAGCCATCAAACATGCTGCTGCATCCCGATTCCGTCCAATTTTGATGACAAGCCTTGCCACAATACTTGGTATTTCACCTCTGGCCCTGGGTCTGGGAGAAGGAGCCAAAAGCCGTGTCGCAATGGGGATTACGGTTGTAGGAGGAATGCTGTTCTCAACTTTCCTTACCTTGTTTGTAGTACCGGCTATTTATACATATATCTCAAGTGAATCTAAAACGAAAACTGATGAAAACAAAGCTTCTGCTGTTTAGCATTATAATATCTTCTTTTAGCTTATCTGTCAGTGCTCAAAAGGTTTATAACCTTGATGATTGTATAAAAACAGGTCTAGAGCGAAACTTTTCGCTTCTTATAACCAGGAACAATGAGGCTATTGCTAAAAACAATTTCACTTTAGGGAATGCCGGTTTTCTTCCATCATTAGACCTGTCAAGCAGGTACAGTGGTACTTTGAATGATATAAGGCGCGAAATGACTGACGGAACCGAAACAACATCAAACGGTGAAAACAACACTGTGACAACAGCCGGCCTCACAGCAAACATGACTATTTTTAATGGATTTAACGTTGTGACTTCTTACAAGAAGCTCAATGAGCTCAAACAGGTTGGGGAACTTAATACACAGCTTTCCATAGAAAACCTTGTAGCTAATATAATTTCGGCATATTATAACTACATCCAGCAGATTGAACTACGCAACAATCTAGAATATGCAGTGGCTCTTTCCAAAGAACGTCTCAGAATAGATGAGGACAGATATCTTCTTGGATCAAGTTCAAAGATGCAAGTCCTGCAGTCAAGGGTCTATCTAAATTCAGACAGTTCGAGGCTATCACGGCAGATAGAAGTAGTGAGGGCTGCTGAGATCAGGCTGAATGAACTGATGGCTGTGGAAGATCTGAGCCAGAAATTTCAGACCTCCGATACTTCAGTAATAGTGATGCCTGACCTGCTTTACGAAAGGCTCCTCGATGAAACCCTCGCAAAAAACACAAGTCTTCAGATAGCTTCTAAAAACAAAACAATATCGGAATATGATTACAGGTTAATCGCTTCGCGCAGTTATCCATACCTTAATGCATCGACGGGATACACGTATTCCATGAATACCTATTCATCAGGCTTAACCGACAGGCAGTACACCAAAGGAATAAATTATGGATTGACACTCGGAATGAACATTTTTGACGGCTTCAATCAAAGAAGAAGTATCAGGAATGCAGCTATCGACATCAATAATAAAGATCTGAGATTCAAGGAAATTGAACAGGGTGTAAGGGCTGATCTTATAACTCTTTACAGCGCCTATAGTAATTATCTGAGGCTTATTACGCTTGAAAAACAGAACCTTGAGACAGCAACAGAAAACCTTGAGATTGCAATAGACATGTATAAGCTTGGCAGTCTTTCAGGACTTGATCTCAGAGAGGTTCAGAAAAGCCTTCTTGATGCCAGGGAAAGGCTGTTCTCAGTGGAATACCAGGCCAAACTTGCCGAGATATCTCTGATGATGATTTCAGGCAGGATTATGGAGTACCTACAGTAAAATCTGTTGTAACAATTACATATATTTGTTTTTCATTTTTTCACCATGGAAAAGAAAACTGAACTGATAACCAACAGTGACGGGAGCATTTTCCATCTTCACCTTTTGCCTGAAGATATTTCCGAAAAAATAATTATTGTTGGGGATCCTTCCCGTGTTGAGATGCTTGCATCTTTGTTTGAGACCATAAGAGTCAGAAAAGAGAACAGGGAATTCAGAACCATTACCGGGAATTATGAAGGTAACGAGTTTACTATAATTTCATCGGGCATAGGTACGGACAATATTGATATTCTTATAAACGAGCTGGATGCCCTTGCAAATATTAATCTCCTGACGGGGGAGATAAAGGAAGATCCTGTTTCACTTACTCTGATAAGGCTGGGGACATCGGGAGGAATAAGGTCAGATGTTCCTGCAGGTTCATGTGTTATGGCTGAAACAGCCATAGGTTTTGACGGCCTTATACATTTTTACGAAGGGTATGACTGGCTGCTCGACAATATCCTGGCTTCTGTTCTCGCTGATTATCTGGAATGGCCCGATACCCTCTCATTCCCATACGCCGTTAATGCCAACAGTGATCTTCTTAACCTTTTCGGCAAAGAAGGTTTCATCAGAGGAATAACAGTATCTGCACCTGGATTCTATGCTCCACAGGGAAGAAGGCTCAGGTTAAATACATTTGACAGTGAAATTAATGAAAAGCTGGCAAATTTCTCATTCAGGGGAAGGACAATAAGCAATTATGAAATGGAAAGCTCCGCTATTTATGGCCTTTCGGGTTTGCTCGGACATAAGGCTCTCACTTTTTGTGCTGTTATAGGGAACAGAGTTACAGGCGAATTCATAAACGATTATCAGCCTATGATAATGAATATCGCTTCGAAAATCATGAAAGTTATCTGACAAGGTCAAAATGTAACAAATGTTACAAATTTACCCTGTACCACCTTATTGCTTCAGCCATACCCTGTCGGATATTAAATAACGGATTGTAGCCAAGCAGCCTTTCCGCTTTTCTAATTGAAGCGAGTGAATGAGGTATATCGCCTTCCCTTGGAGGTCCGTAAACCGGATTAATTTTAAGGACTTTTTTATCTGTTTCTGCAACAAGGTCACGTATCATGCTGAAGAGTTCATTTAGTGTTGTCCTTTCTCCGTGTGCCACGTTATAAACCTGGTTTATGGCCGATTTATTTGTTGCAAGAGCTGCAAGATGATTGGCCTGAACCACATTATCTACATAAGTAAAGTCGCGCGAATAGCTTCCATCACCGTTAATGACAGGAGCTTCATGCTGCATCAGCTTCCGTACGAATAACGGAATCACTGCTGCATATGCGCCCAGAGGATCCTGTCTTCGTCCGAAAACATTGAAATACCTTAGTCCGATAGTTTCAATCCCATATATTGAAGAAAAATTGGCTGCGAAAAGTTCATCAACATATTTGGTTATACCATAAGGCGAAAGCGGATTGCCTATCTTTTCCTCTACTTTTGGCAGGTCGGGATGATCTCCGTAGGTTGAAGAGCTTGCAGCATAGATGAATCGTCTGACACCTGCTTCCTTTGATGCAAAGAGCATTTTTACAAAGCCTCCGATATTCACATCAGCAGATGTCATAGGATCCTTAATAGACCGTGGCACAGAGCCCAGAGCAGCCTGATGAAAAACATAATCAATTCCATGAACAGATTTTTCGCAATCAGGATAACTGCGAATATCCCCTTCGATCAGTCTGAAATTTCTGTGGTTAATAAATCCCTTAAGGTTCTCTCTTTTGCCCGTAGAAAAATTATCGAGACAGACCACATAATTACCTGAGTTAAGGAATGATTCGACCAGATTTGAACCGATAAATCCGGCTCCTCCGGTTACAAGAACACGGGATCCACTTAAGACACGATTCATGAGAACAGAATTTTACAAAAAACGGTCAATTTCCGTTAATGTTGCCTGTTTTTCAGACCCGATTACCTTTCAAAGAGAAGAATAATCTCATTAAGAATGAATTCTGCCGTCTTCCCGTCGCCATAAAAACCAGGATACTCAAGGTTCTGACCAGATTCCAAAAATGCTTCAAACTCATTTCTTATCATTGATGGATTTGCATCGACAAGCCTGACAGTCCCATTTGCAACAAGTTCAATCCATTCAGTCTCTTTGCGCAAGACAATACACGGTTTTCTGAAAAAATGAGATTCTTTCTGGACACCTCCGGAATCGGTAATTATCATGTTGCAGTTTTTTTCAAGAAGAGTCATAGTGAGATATGAAACAGGTGGTGTGATCCTGATCCATGGAGAAAGCTTCAGTTCCTCAAACAGGTTATTCAACCCCGACTTCAGCGAATTAATTGTTCTGGGGTGAAATGGCATCACAAAGGGGATTTTATTTTCTTCTGCAAGACTTTTCAAAGTCGAAAGTATTGCATTTAAGCGGCTTTTGTCGTCGGTGTTTATATCCCTGTGTATAGTTACAAGTACAAAATTGTTCTTTTCAATCGACATTGATTCAAGTATCGGTGATTTTTTCCGTTCGGCAAGCTCTGCAAAAAAGAGGGAATTGTCGTACATAATATCACCGGTCAGGTAGATTTTTGGATTGTCGATTGTATAGGGAGGGCTGTTCTCTGGTCTGAAACCTTCGTTGATAAGATTTTTAAACGCGGCATTGGTTGGGGCAAAAAGGAGCGTTGAGGAATGATCGCTCATTATCCTGTTGATCTCCTCGGGCATTGTCTTGTTGAATGAACGCAAACCAGCCTCGATATGAATTACGGGAAAATGAAGTTTGGCGGCAGCTATTGCACCTGCAAGTGTGGAATTTGTATCACCGTAAAGAAGTACGGCATCGGGTTTTTCCTGAAGAAGCACTTCTTCAATTCCTGTAATCATGGCTGCAGTCTGGCGCCCATGATGGGCTGATCCCACGCCAAGGTTAAAATCAGGGCGGTGGATCTCAAGCTCATCGAAGAACACTTCTGACATTTCCTTATCATAATGCTGACCTGTGTGAAGAGTAAGCTCTGTAATGCTTTCAGAAAATCTAAGCCTTATTGCACGACTTATTGCTGATGATTTTATTATCTGAGGTCTGGCACCTACAATATTCAGTAGCTTTATTTTTGACATAGACCGGAAAAGGTTAAGTTTTAGCGATCAAAAATACGTTTATTTGGCATAATTTACAGCCCTTGTTTCACGTATAACGGTAATTTTGATCTGTCCGGGATATGTCATCTCATTTTGTATCTTCCGTGCAATTTCGAACGACAGGTTTTCAGCTTCCCTGTCAGTAACTTTTTCGGCACCAACAATAACTCTAAGTTCCCTTCCTGCCTGAATCGCATATGTTTTCATTACGCCCGGGTATTGCAGTGCAAGGGATTCAAGCTCCTTCAACCTTTTTATATAGGATTCTACGACCTCGCGCCGTGCTCCGGGACGCGCTCCTGATATTGCATCGCAAACCTGAACAATTGGGGCAATAAGCGTGGTCATTTCAGTCTCATCGTGATGAGAACCGATTGCATTGCATATTTCAGGTTTTTCCTTGTATTTTTCAGCCATTTTCATCCCCAGAATTGCATGTGGCAGTTCAGGCTCATCATCGGGAACCTTTCCGATATCATGTAGAAGACCAGCTCTTTTTGCAAGTTTGGGATTCAAACCAAGTTCTGCCGCCATGATAGAGGCAAGATTTGCAACCTCCCTTGAATGCATAAGAAGGTTCTGGCCATAGGAGGATCTGTATTTCATTTTACCAACAAGTCGAATGAGTTCAGGATGAAGGCCATGAATTCCCAGGTCAATTGTGGTTCTTTTTCCTACTTCAAGGATTTCCTCCTCCACCTGCTTTTTAGTCTTTTCAACTATTTCCTCTATTCTTGCAGGGTGAATTCTGCCATCGGTCACAAGCTGATGCAGGGCAAGACGGGCAACTTCTCTTCTTATCGGATCGAATGCTGAAAGAACTATAGCTTCAGGTGTATCATCAACAATTATTTCAACACCGGTAGCAGCCTCAAGAGCCCTTATATTTCTTCCCTCACGGCCAATTATCCTGCCTTTCATTTCATCCGATTCAATGTGGAAGACAGTAACGGCATTTTCAATAGCATTTTCTGCGGCAACCCTCTGTATTGTCTGCAGAACTATTCGTTTAGCCTCTTTGTTCGCGGTCATTTTTGCTTCATCGAGGATCTCATTAATATAAGACATTGCGCCCGTTTTTGCCTCTTCTTTCAGTGATTCAATAAGATGGTTTCTGGCCTCTTCAGCTGAAAGGCCTGATATTGCCTCTAGCTGATCAACCTGCTGACGATGTAGTCTCGACAGTTCCTCATTTTTCTTTTCAATAATCTCCAGTTGTGCTGTAAGGTTATCTTTTATTGCGTCAGCTTCATTTTTCCTGCGTTGTGCCTCTTCAATCTTTTGGGAAAGAGTAAGTTCACGTTGTTTGATACGGCTTTCGGCAATTGCTATCCTGCTATTTTTTTCATTTATAACCTTTTCATGTTCAGCTTTGAGCTGAAGGAATTTCTCTTTAGCCTGAAGTATTTTCTCCTTCTTGATAACCTCGGCTTCTGTTTCTGCCTCGCT
>Ga0172375_10004353_pt1 | contig 20946 bp, 22 predicted proteins | sample LakKiv1m_FD_114537 | JGI IMG/M metagenome (GOLD analysis project Ga0172375, IMG submission 114537) | Freshwater microbial communities from Kabuno Bay, South-Kivu, Congo - kab_092012_11.1m | ecosystem: Environmental > Aquatic > Freshwater > Lake | place: Democratic Republic of the Congo...
CAAATGGGAGCCTTTGCCATCTTCAGAGTTCCTGGTCTTCCTCATGGGCGAACACGATCGGCTTGATGCCGGGAAGTTCCGTCTGCTTGCGGTCGATGAAGAGCACGCCCATCAGATGGTCATACTCGTGCTGGAACACGACCGCGGGGAACCCCGAAAGTTTCACCAGGACCTCGTCGGCTTTGCCGGTCTCGAGGTCGACGAGGACCGCGCGCGCCTTGATGCGGCGCGCCCGCGGTACGAGGCCGTTCTTCTCCTCGTCGACGGAGAGACAGCCTTCGCCGCCGGGAACGTAGCACTGTTCTTCCGAACTCGAAAGAATCTTCGGATTCACGAAGGCATACCGATGGAGCGTCTCGCCTTTTTCATCGAACGCATTCATGCAGAACATTTTGTTCGAGACGCCGATCTGCGGCGCCGCCAGCCCGACGGCGGGACGAAGACCGTTTTCCGCGGCGAGCGCATCGTCCTGGCTGTCGAGAATATAGCCCATGATCGCCCGGAGCGTATCGAGATTGTCTTGGGAAAGCGGCAGGGGGACGTCCGCTGCGCGCTTGCGCAGAACCGGATCGCCTTCCTGGCGGATGTCTTTCATCGTCAGCATCTTTCATCACCGGCAACATTATATCACAACCCGTGCCGTTTTTCAAAAAGGTTCGCTCTCCGCGGGTCGCGGGCGGGCGCTTTCGTGGTAGAATGGAAACGATGAAAGAGCGATGGAAGAAGGGATGCCCGTGCAATACGTCTACGACCGGAAGGCACTCGCCCGCATCGACCGCGATCACCTGCAGGAATGGTACCTCGCCGACGGCGCGGGCGGGTATGCGGCCGGTTCGATCACGAACGGCCTCTTCCGCAAACACCAGGGATATCTCGTGACAAGCCTCAACCCGCCGACGGATCGCACGGTGTTCCTCGCCAAGACCGAGGAAGCGGTCGAGAGCGGCGGCGTCCGCTACGACTTCGCCGCCCAGAAGTACCGAAACGGCGAGACGAGGGGCGACCGCCATCTCGTCCGTTTCATCCTCGACGAGACGGCTTCCTACCGCTATGAAGCGGGAGGCGCATCCGTCGAGAAGACGATCGCGCCGAAGCGCGGCGGCGGTGCCGTCGCGATCCGCTATCGCATCGCCGCGGGGGATCGGGACGTCCGTTTCGTCGTGACGCCGCTCTTCACCTTCCGCAACCACGGCGACGTCCGGGCCGAGGACGAGCTCGCGTTCGACGTGACGCATGAAGACGGCGTTCTCGTCCTCGTTCCGGCGGCGGACCGCTCGCAGCGGATCGTCAGTGCCGCCACCGCGGGACGGTTCGTCGCGAATGACGAGCGATTCGTCCGGGACGTGTGGTTCGATTTCGACGCCGCGACCGGAGACGACCGCACCGACGTCCTGTTCCAGCCCTGCCGGCTCGAAGCCGTCGTTCCCGCCGGGACGGCCGCGGAGCTCTCGCTCGTCGTTTCGGCCGCGACGGGGGAACAACCGACGGCCGACACGATTATCGACGCTTATCGCGCACATGCCCGTGATGTGGTCGCGGCTGCCGGTCTTCCCGACGATTTCTCCCGCCGGCTCGCCCGCGCCGCCGACCAGTTCATCGCCTTCCGCCGTTCCACCGGACTCGCGACGGTGCTCGCCGGCTTCCCGTTGTTCGCCGACTGGGGACGGGATACGATGATCGCCTTCGAAGGACTCGTCCTGGTCACGAAGCGCTTCGCGGAGGCGCGCGAAATCCTGTCGTCCTTCGCGCGTTACGAGAAGGACGGGCTGATTCCCAACATGTTTCCGGACGCCGGCCGGGAACCCCTCTACAACACCGCCGACGCTTCCCTCTGGTACATCCACGCGGTCGAGCGCTACCTCGACCGCACCGGCGACGAAACGTTCGTGGCCGGCCTCTATCCGACGCTCGCGCGCATCGTCGCCGCCTATGAACGGGGCACCGCGTTCTCGATCGGAATGGATTCCGACACGCTCATGCGCGCCGGATCCGGACTCGACCAGGTGACCTGGATGGACGTCCGCATCGACGGCGTCGTGGTGACGCCGCGCCATGGGAAACCCGTGGAGATCAACGCCCTCTGGCACGAGGCCCTGTCCGTCATGGCCGCGCTCGCCCGCCGCTTCGGGAAGGATCCCGAGCATTACGAGATTCTTGCCGCCCGTGTGCGTGACCATTTCCTGAAGCGCTTCTGGAACCCGGAGCGCGGCCTCCTTTTCGACGTCGTCGATCCCGACGATCCGTCGGTGCGGCCGAACATGCTGTTTGCGGCGAGCCTGCCCCACACCATGCTGTCGCGCGAGATGATCCGCAGGATCGTCCGCAGGGCGACCCTGGAACTGCTCGACGTCTACGGCCTCCGGTCGCTGTCCAAAGACGACCCGCGCTTCGTCCCCGTATACTCCGGACCGCTCCGCAAGCGCGACTTCGCCTATCACATGGGGACGACGTGGGGCTATCTCATCGGCACCTACGTCGACTCATACCTGAAAGCCTATCCTTCGGAGGCGGCGAAGAAGCGGATGAAACAACTGTGCCTTTCGTTTGAAAAGCACCTGACCGAGGGGTGCATCGGCGGTGTCGCGGAAATCTTCGACGGTCTCGGCGGTACCGTTTCACGCGGCTGCTCGTCACAAGCCTGGAGCGTCGCGGAACTCCTGAGGACCTACGTCGACAACGGCCTCGGCCGTACCTGAGGTGACCCCATGCGCATCGACAGACTGCTTGCGAACCTGAAGTACGGAAGCCGGTCGGACATCAAGGATGCCGTGAAGGCGGGACGCGTGAGCGTCGACGGGATCATCGTCGGCGATTCCGGTCTCGACGTCAATCCGGAGGCGGTCAAGATCACCTTCGACGGCGAACCCGTGTTCTATCGGAAATGGATCTATCTCATGATGAACAAGCCGCGCGGGGTCGTTTCCGCGAATGAAGACGAACTCCATCCGACCGCGATCGGACTGCTCCGGGCGCCTTACGACCGGTTCGACCTGTCGATCTGCGGCCGCCTCGACCTCGACGCCGAGGGACTCCTGATCCTCACGAACGACGGCGACGCCCTCCACCGCATCATCAATCCGAAAGCGGACGTGTTCAAGTGCTATGAAGTCGCGCTCGTCCGTCCGCTCGGGGATTTTTCTCCTCTCCTCCGCGGCGTGACGATCCGGGACGGCAAGGAACAGCCCTACCTGACGAAGCCGGCCAGGATCGAGCCGACCGGGGACCGCACGTGCCTGATCCACATCGCGGAAGGGAAGTTCCATCAGGTCAAGCGGATGTTCGAAGCGATCGGGAACGAAGTCGCAAGCCTGAAGCGCGTCGCGATCGGCGCCCTCGCCCTCGATCCCGCTCTCGCCCCCGGGGGGTATCGGGAACTCTCCCCCGCGGAAGTCGCCCGCGCGATCGGATGAAACCCTTCGAAAATCGCGCTTCCCGTGATATAATGGTTCCGGTGATGGACATGGAACGGACCTCGATCGCCATCGAAGCGTGGCGGACCGTCGACGAAATCAAGGCGAGCCCCCTCTGGCACGAATACGCCGCCAGCCGGGATGCGCTCTTCGGACCCGGCGGACCGCGCGACGAAATCGACGGCTTCGTCGCCGCGAAGGCGACTTATGAAGCGACCTTCGCGATCGGCAAGCATCATCCCGATTTTAAGCGCGACGCGGCGGCTTTCGCCGCGGCCAAAACCGCGCTTTTCACCACTCCCGAGCACCGCCGCCACGCCGCCGCGCTCGCGGCCCTGAACGCCGTCCTCGACGGCATCGCTGCCGACATCCGGGAAATCCTCGACTCGTGCCTCGTCGGCACGAAAACCCATTGCGAAAAAAGGTGACAGACATGATTTCCAGGAAAGGCATCGTCGTCTTCTACCAAAGTCCCAAGGTGATCGCCGAAGTGGAACGTCTCGGCGTCCACGTCACGTACCGGAACGACCAGCGCAGCTATCTCGCGGGATACGTCGACGCAAGCCAGTTCGAGAAGATCCGGAAGCAGCTCGAAGCGGTCAAGAACGTGCGCAAGGTCGACGAATCGCTCGCCGACATGCAGGAACTCGACTTCAACGAATAATCGCATGTCTGTCAAGATAAAAACATTGACAGGCACTCGATTTTTTGATACACTATGTTCGACTTTGCACTACAGGAGGGACAACCATGGTAAAAATCAGATTACAGCGATTCGGTACGACGAAAAAACCGTTCTACCGCATCGTCGCCGCCGAGGCTTCGCAGAAGCGTGACGGACGGTTCCTGGAAATCGTCGGGGTCTACGATCCGACGAAAGAGCCGATCGTTCTCGACATCGACAGGGACGCCGCGATGAAGTGGCTCCAGCACGGCGCGCAACCGACCGACACGGTCAAGAATCTGCTCACCCGGCAAGGCATCATCGCCGCCTACGTCGCATCGAAGAAAAAGTAAGCGGGGATCTGAAATGGCAGTCAATTTCGAAAAACTGATTTCGGATCTGGTGACGCCGCTGGTCGTCCATTCCGAGGATCTGGTCGTGAAGAAGTTCGCCGAAGACGACGAATCGGTCACGATCCAGGTGCTCGTGAATCAGGAGGACCTGGGCCGCGTGATCGGCAAGGGCGGGAAAATCGCGAATGCGATCCGCACCATCGCCTACGCGGCAGCATCACGACTCGGCAAGAAGATCAACATCGACATCGACGCCTTCTGAACCACGGCGCGACGTGTCGGTCAAAACACGAGGTGCGGAATGGAAGAAGTCATCGCGGTCAGCGCGTGCCTGCTCGGGTTCAACTGCAAGTACGACGGCGGCAACAATCTCGATCCCGAGGTCGTCGACTACGTCCGGAACAAAACCGTGATCCCGATCTGTCCGGAATCGTTCGGCGGCCTGCCGACGCCCCGGATCCCTTCGGAGATCGTCACGCCGGGCCTCCTCGTCGTCAACCAGAAGGGGGAGGACGTCACGGCGTTCTTCGAGCGCGGCAAGAAACTGACGCTCGAACTCCTCAGGAAGCATCACTGCACCCAAATGATTCTGAAAGACGGAAGTCCTTCGTGCGGAACCACGTTCGTCTATGACGGCACGTTCACGCACACGAAGGTCGCGGGCCGCGGCGAGACGGCGAACCATCTCCTGGCCGGCGGCATCCGCATCGTGATGGTGAAATGACGAGGTCAGCCTGCGCGCTGACCTTTTCTTTGCCCGGATCATGCCGGAACGGCGTTCCCGCTTCCGGCGTTCGTGTTATAATACAATCAGTTCCCAGGAAAGAAAGTGAGTAGAAATGGAATTCAACATCGGCTTGAAACAGGAAATCCAGACGGCGGTCGCGGAAATGGGCTTCGTCGCCTGGACCGAAATCCAGGAACAGACGATCCCGCTGCTGCTCGCGGGCAGGGATGTCATCGGCCACTCGCACACCGGCACCGGCAAGACGGCGGCTTTCGGCATCCCGATCCTCGAACGGATCGATTTCGACCTCGACGCCGTGCAGGCGCTCATCATCTGCCCCACCCGCGAACTCGCGGTCCAGATCCGCGATGAACTCATGCGGATCGCCAAATACATCGAGAAATGCCGGATCGTCACCGTCTACGGCGGCGACCCGATCCAGAACCAGATCTACGCGCTGAAAAAGCGTCCGCAGATCATCGTCGGCACCCCCGGCCGCACGATCGACCTCCTCGACCGCAAACTGCTCAAGTTCGACAACCTCCAGATCATGGTCCTCGACGAAGCCGACGAGATGCTCAAGATGGGCTTCCAGGAAGACATCGAGAAAATCTTCTCGCACGTTCCCGCGGAACGCCAGACGATGATGTTCTCGGCGACCATGCCGCGGAGCGTCATGGGACTCGCGACCTCCTACATGAGACAACCCGAATTCGTCAAGGTGATCGGCGAAGAGGCGACCAACTCCGACGTCAACCAGTATTATTACAAGGTGAAGCGCGAGAACAAGACGGAAGCCCTCTACCGGCTCCTCAACGTCTACCATCCGAAACTCTCGCTCATCTTCTGCAACACCAAGGTACGCGTCGACGAGCTCACCCAGGAACTGCTCGACCGCGGCGTCAACTGCGACAAGATCCACGGCGACCTGCCCCAGACGACCCGTCTCGACGTCCTCAAGAAGTTCCACAACGGCATCATCGACGTGATGGTCGCGACCGATGTCGCCGCCCGCGGACTCGATATCCGCGAAGTCGAGGCCGTCTTCAACTACGATGTCCCCGAAAAGGCGGACTACTACGTCCACCGCATCGGCCGCACCGGCCGCATGGGCGACGTCGGCTATTCCTTCACGCTCGTCTCCAAGGGCGAGATGAAGGAAATCGAGGAGATCGAGCGCATCATCAAGGCGAAGATCAAGAAAAGGACGATTCCGACCTACGACAAGGTCCTCGACGTCAAGAACGACAAGCTGATTCAGAAGATCCAGGATATCGTCGGAAGCGAAAACCTCGACAAGGAATACGGGATCATGAACAAAATGATCTCGCTCAACCTGACGGAAGACCAGATCATCGCCGGACTGCTCAAGATGATCGTCCGTGAAAGTACGGTCAAGGCCAACGAGGCCGACATCAACGAGGAGTTCGAGGCGCGCAAGCCGGGCTTTTCCGCCGGCGTCGACAACACCGGGCTGGTCCGCTTCCATCTGAACGTCGGGAAGCAGGACGCGCTCACCGTCTCCGACGTCCTCGACTTCATCTGCGGGAAAATCCGCATCCAGCGCCGCGAAGTCCAGAACATCGCGATCCTCACCGAATTCACCTTCTTCAGCGTCCCCGCCGCGGTCAAGGACGAGATCTTCGCGAAACTGAGCGGCACGAAGCTGAAGGGCAAGCTCGCCAAACTCTCGCCTTCCAAGCCGCTCGATCGCGAGTGGACCCCGCGTCCGCCCCGCGCCTGAACCGCTTTTCCCGGTCCGATTGACAAAACCACCTCTTACGATATAATAGAAAGTGAATTACGAGAGTCAAGAGAGGATACGACAATGAAGAAACTCGGCGTCATGATCTGCACGAACTCCGCAATCGACTACATTCCGCATCGATACAACATTCCGATCATCCGCTCCACGATTCTGATGGGCGGGAAAGAATACGTCGACTTCGAAGAGCTGACGGCCGACAAATTCTACGAAATGCTCGAGAACGATCCCACGCTGCTGCCGCGCACCGCGATGGCGTCGACCGGAACGATGCTCACCTACTACGAGAAACTCCGCGACGAAGGCTGCGACGAAATCATCTTCGTCACCATTTCGTCGAAGATGAGCGGCATCTACGACAACGCGATGATCGCGAAGAAGATGGTCGAAGGCGTCAACGTCACCGTCTTCGACTCGAAGACCGTCGGCTACATCCAGGTGAAGATGGCCCTGACCGCCTGCGAGATGGCGGAACGCGGCTGCACGCTACAAGAGATCCTCGCGGAACTCGAATTCATCCGCGACCACAACCACATCTATTTCGCCGTCGCCGACCTCAAGTTCCTCGTCAAGAACGGCCGTCTGTCCAACGCCGCCGGCTTCATCGCCGACGTGCTCAGGATCAAACCGCTCCTCGAGATCGACAAGAACGGCGCCGTCGTCACGGTCGAGAAGATCCGCACGTTCTCGAAGGCGGTCGAACGCGTCATCGAGAAGTTCCTCGAGGAGACCGAAGGCAAGGACGTCGAACCGTTCATCATCCACGCCCGCAATCCCGAGGTCGTCGCGCACATCCGCGAGAGCGTGCTCGTCGCCCGTCCGCAGTACAAGGAAATCAAGGACTACCTCCTGACCCCCGCCGTCGGCGCCCACTGCGGTCCCAAGGCGATCACCATCGGGTACGTGCTGAAGCACTAAGGCGCTCCGATGATTTCGAGCGACATCATCCGCGGGCACGTCGACACCATCATCCTGAAACTGCTCACGGAACGCGACATGTACGGTTACGAACTGGCGGGCGAGATCAAGACGCGGACCGCAAACAAGTTCGACATCCGGGAAGCCACGCTCTACTCCGTCGTCCAGCGGCTCGAGTCGCGCGAACTGATCACGTCGTACACCGGCGAAAAAACCCACGGCGGACAGCGCCGGTACTACAAGATCACCCCCCTCGGCAAGGCGTATTACCGCGAGACGATTTCCGAGTGGAAGACCCTCCGGGACATCATGACGGCGATTTTGGGAGACGACATCCTATGAACAGGATCAAGAAGTTCGTATCGAGGCTCCTCAAGGACTATTTCAGCGAACAGGACAAGCGCGAGCTGATCGATATCCTCACGATCTCGCTGCAGGAGAAGATCGACGACCTCGTCGAACTGGGGACGCCCGTGGACGCGGCGATCGCCCGCTCGATCAAGGAGTTCGGCTCGACCGCCGACGTCCTCAAGGCGTTTCCCGACAAGACGTCGGAAATCCGCCAGGACCTCTCCCGCCGGCGCCGGAGCGCCTTCTTGTTCTCCGTCTTCGGCTACGTCGTGATCGTCGGGCTGACGCTCTTCGTCAATCTGTGGTTCAAGGAGTTCTTCGGCGGGTTCCTCTGGTTCGTCGTCATCGCGATCGCCGCGTTGTTCTGGCCCGCCGCGATGTTCTACGTCTATCGCAACGTCAAGAAATAGACTTGAGCGATCAAGTCTCTTTTTTTCAGCCGGACAGGAAAGGACGGTGGGGACATGGCCCTCAGGAAAACGGTGACGATCGCGGTCCTGATCGCGGTCTCGATCGTGCTGTCGATCGTCGAATCGATGATCTCGGCGTTCGTCTTCATCATTCCCGGCGTCAAGCTCGGACTCGCCAACATCGTCACCCTGATCGTGCTCTACATCTACGGACCGAAAGAGGCCGGAGCGGTCGCCTTCCTCCGCATCGTCCTCGTCGTCCTGATCACGCCGGTCGCCGGCGGCGGGTTGTTCTCGCCGGCGTCGTTCATGAGTTTCTTCGGCGGAATGCTCGCGTACGGCGCGATGATCGGGATGCACGCGTTCAAGCGCTTCTCGATCGTCAGCGTCTCGGTCGCCGGCGCCCTCTTCCACATGATCGGCCAGATCGGCGCGGCGATCGTCGTGCTCCAGACGGAGGCGCTCGTCTACTACCTCCCCTACATGATCATCCTCTCGGTTCCGACCGGCGTCTTCACCGGCCTCGTCGGGAAGAAGCTCGTCGCCGTTTTCCGCTCCCGCGCCGCGGGGGACGCGGAAGCCTGAAACGACGCTTCGCGAACGGCCGTCCGCGCATCGGTTCCGGGTCATTCCGGAACTTTTTTCTTTTCGTCCGTTCCGTGAAAAAACATGAAAAAAGCGGAACTTTGAAAGGTTCCGCTTTGGCGTTTCTATTCAATTTCGATCCACTGGTAGACGAAGGCGTCCATCCCCGAGGAGACGACGACCGATCCGTCTTCAAGATACCAGACCGCCTCGAGGCCGTCGGTCGCCTCGACGAAGGCGAGCCCTTCGGCGACCGTCATCAGATAGAGCGCGGTCGAATAGATGTCGCCCCGGGCGCCGTCTTCGATGAGGATCGTGAGCGCCATCGCCTCGCCGCCGGGACGGTTCGTGCGCGGGTCGATGATGTGGTGGTAGACCTCGCCGTCTTCGGCGCCGAAGAAGAAGCGCTGGTAGTTGCCGGAGGTGACGATCGACACGTCGGCGCCGACCTTGAGATAGACGTAATAATCAGCACGCGGGCTCGGATCGAGCGTCGGCCGCGTGAGCGCGACGTAATAGAGACCGGTGTCGTTGTTGGGGTTGACGCCGCCCGCCTTGACGTTCGAATTTCCGGCGTTGAAGATGTACCGCGCGCCGATGCCGTCGAGATAGTCGGTGACGAGTTCGGCGACGTATCCCTTCCCGAAGCCGCCGAGATCGATCGACATGCCGGCTTTGGCGAAGGCGACGCTCAGCCGTTCGGAATCGAGGATGACGTCGGCCAGGGAGGTCTCGAACGGTCCGGCGAGCAACGCCGCGGCGGGAACGGGGCAAGTCGACACGCCGAGGATCGAGACTTCGCAAGCCTCGTTCTCCCGCGCGTCATGCCACACCGAGAGGACCGGTCCGAGCGCGGGGTTGAAGAGCCTGACGTCGCCGACGACGATGTCGTCCGCGGCGTCGATCGCGAATGCGAGGGCGTCGAAGAACTCGCGGTCGACGACGGTCGGCGTCGTGCCGGACAGGTTGAGGGTCATCGCGTTGGCGACGCCTTCGTAGACGAAGTACTTGTCGAAATACTTGTGGTATCGCGACAGGATCGCCTCGACTGCGTCGAACGTCGCGATGAGGTCGAAGGAGTCGTCCGCGGTCACGTAGAGCTGGAGCGTGACGGTCGTGTCGAAATAGTCGATCCAGGTTCGCTTGCAAAGATAGACGCCGTCGACGGCGCCTTCCCGGCAATAGGTTTCATTCGGATTTTCAAAGCGGTCGCAGCCCGCGAGGGTGAGGGCCGCCGCGAGCGAGACAAATGCGATCAGGAGTTTTTTCATCTGGTTTCACCGCGTTCCATTATATCAAATATCCCGTCCGAAGTAAAAAGAAAATCGCATCGCCGACGCGCGTGGTGTATAATATTCATGGAGAGAAAGGGGGGATCGGATGAAAAAACTCGACATCATCTTCATCGCGGCGACGCTCTTCGTGGGCTTGCTTGCGCTCGGCGGCGTGACGCTCTTCGAACGCCTGAACGCGACCGGGAACACGTTCGCCCAGGTCTTCTACAAGGATGAACTGATCCTCATGATCGATCTCAAAACGGCCTCCTACACCCTCTACGACACCCCTTGGCGGGATCAGGTGAACGTCGACTACGCCGACGAAGGCGTCTTCTACGTCCCCGGCACCACGACCCTGGAAGCCGGCGACGACCGCGGGATCGTCGGCGTCAAGCTCGTCGTCGCCGACGGGAAGATCGCCGTCGCCTACCAGGAGAGTCCCAAAGACCTCTGCCAGTACCAGGCGCCGACCAACTCCGCCCTCGAACCGCTCGTCTGCCTGCCCAACGAACTCGTCGTCACGATCCGGACCGACATGGACACCGGCGATTTCGTGCCCGACGTCGTGATGGAGTGAGACCATGATCGATCCGGGCATCTTCAACCTCCTGCGCATCCTGCTCTTCTTCGCCGTCACGCCCTTCGTCTACCGCGCCCTCCAGTCGCTCGACTTCCCCCGCCTGTTCCGGAACGACGATCCGAAGCAGATCCGCCTGCTGCTCGTCGTCACCGCGTTCATCGCCGGATACCTCTTCGTCGATGCGGTCGTTTCGCTCTTCGAAAACCTCAATTCCTTCCTTGCATGACAGAAAAAGACCCGCACGACCGGTGCGGGTCTATTTATTCAAACGTGACGGTCGACGCGACGAGGACGGCCACGGCGGACCCGGAAGAGGACCGGGCGATTCGTTCGGACATCGCGGCGGCGCCGTCGGCGCGGACGCGGCAACGGACGATGACATCGTCGCCGTACGACTCGGACTGCACGTCCGCCGTCTCGCGGAGGGCATGCAGGGTCGCCCCCGCAACGGAAGCCGGGAAGGTCACCTCATAGTCCTCGCGGACGACCGGAAACGCCGGAACCGCGACCGCGAGGGCGGCGCGGACGGCGCCGGCATAGGCGCGGGCGAGTCCGCCGGCGCCCAGCTTGACGCCGCCAAACCAGCGGACGACGACCGCGACGACATTGGTGAACCCGGCCTTGCGGAGCACTTCGAGCATCGGCGTTCCGGCGGTTCCGCCCGGCTCGCCGTCATCCGAAGAACGATGGACCGAGCCGTCCGGGCCGAGGACCCATGCGTGTGAGTGGTGGGTCGCGTCGGGATGCTCGGACTTCACGCGCGCCAAAAACGACGCCGCTTCCGCGGAAGTGCGGACGGGGGCGACGAAAGCGAGGAATCGCGATCGGGAAACGGTCGTCTCGGCGACGGCCTGAGTCTGAACGGAGCGCATGCGGATCACCGCCTCAATTATAGCACGTCGGCGATAAAATGATAGAATTTAGCGGGTCCTCATGGTATAATGATGCCGGTGATTGACGATGAACGACTACGTCGAAACGGGCCGGAAGATCCTCCGGACCCTCAACGAAAACGGGCATCTCGCATACTTCGTGGGCGGTTTCGTCCGCGATTTTTTGCTTGGAACGATGTCTTCCGACATCGACGTCGCGACCTCCGCGACGCCCGATGAAGTCACCCGCATCTTTCCGACATCGAAGGCCACGGGCGTGAAATACGGAACCGTGACCGTCTTCGATGGACCGCATTCCTTTGAAGTCACGACCTTCCGCCAGGAAGGCGGCTACCGCGACTCGCGTCATCCCGGCGCGGTCGATTTCGCGGTCTCGCTCGACCGCGACCTCGAGCGGCGCGACTTCACGGTGAACGCGATCGCGATGGACGCCGACGGCGCGATCCGCGACCGGTTCGGCGGCCGGGACGACCTCGACGCGAAGATCCTGCGGGCGATCGGCGATCCGGCCGCGCGGTTCCGCGAGGACGCCCTGCGCATCCTGCGCGCCTTCCGTTTCGTCGCCAAACTCGACTTCACGATCGAACCCGCCACGTTCGCGGGCATCCGGGACAACCGCGACCTGCTTCAGAATATTTCGAAAGAACGCGTTCTCACCGAACTGAAATACATCGTGAGGAGTCCCCATTCCGAAAAGGCCTACCGGGCGATGGCCGCCTCGGGCGTCCTCGAGGTCCTCGCGCCGATCGCGGAAGGGGTCCGTTTCCTCGCCGGACGCGGTTCCGTCCGCCTCTCCTTCGAGGAATTCGCCGCCCTGTGCTTCCACATGGGCGACGGGGCGATTCCCGCCGGCTGGCGGCTGTCGAACCGCGAACGCCAGACGATCGAGAAGATCATGACGCTCGCCGACGTCACCGCGGCGGATGCGTTCGACGAACTGCTCGTCTATGTGAACGGCCTCGACCTCTGCCTGGCGGCGAACGCCGTCAACGTCGCGATCGATCCCGCCCGCGACCAGGAGGCGGCGATCCGCGCGATGGATGACGCGCTGCCGATTCACCGGACCTGCGACCTCGCCTTCAAGGGCGACGACATCCTTTCGACGACCCCGCTTCGCGATGCGCGCGCGATCGGCGCCATCATCGACGAACTCGTCTACCGGGTGGTCACCGGAAGGCTTCCGAACGCATACGGACCGCTCCGCGAACACGCGCTCGCCATGATCGGGCGGATGGGAGAACACGATGGACGACCCTAGGAAATTCTTCTGCTACCTCGACCATTTCGACGAATTGACGATCATCGTCCCGCTCAAGAACTACCGCGACAACAACACGTATCTGCTCGTCTGCGACGAAGAGACGATCGACCTCGAGATCGTCGAGAAGATCAATCTCGGCGTCGAAGTCAAGCTGGTCTGCTCGTTTGATGCCTACATCACCCTCAACGCGATCTATCACGTCGTCGACGCGGACGGCGTCACCTCCGAACTCTACACCGGCAAGATCGTCCGCACCGACCTGTTCGACAACATCTACGCCTACAAGAAGAACGACCTCGGCTTCACCTATGCGCCCGCTTCGACGAAGTTCAAACTCTGGACGCCGGTGGCGAAGAAGGTCCTGCTCGAACTCGTCGACCCGCAGGGGACGACGACCATCCTCGACGTTCCGTACCGCAACCTGGGCGTCTGGAGGATCGTCGTCGAAGGCGACCTCGATCGCTGGAAATACCGCTACCGCGTCACCGTGAACGGCGCCGAGAAGATCGTGAACGACCCGTACGCGATCGCCTCCGACGCCAACGGCGATTTCAACTATGTCGTCGACCGGACCAAGTTCCGCAAGATGGATCACGAGTTCCGTTTCTCCGGCGATCCGCTCGATGCGATCGTCTACGAAGCGAGCGTGCGCGACTTCACCTTCGATCCGGCGATCGGGGCGAAACATCCCGGCAAGTTCCTCGGCCTCGCCGAAACCGGACTGAAGACTCCCGGCGGTCGGCCCGCGGGACTCGACCACCTCGCAAGTCTCGGCATCACGCACGTCCAGCTGATGCCGTTCTTCGACTTCGACGGGGTCGACGAGACGAATCCGGGGACCGACTACAACTGGGGCTACAATCCCCAGCAGTACAACGTTCCGGAAGGATGGTTCTCGACCGATCCGGCCGATCCCTACGCGCGCATCGACGAACTCCGGACGGCGATCGACGCCCTCCACGCGAAGAACATCGGCGTCATCATGGACGTCGTCTACAACCATGTCTTCGACCAGTACGGGTTCCCGTTCGAGAAACTCGTGCCCGGATATGCCTACAACGTCGACCGCCAGGGCATCTACACGAACGTTTCCGGCTGCAAGAACGACCTCGCCACCTATCGCAAGATGGTGCGCAAATTCATCATCGATTCGGTCCTCTTCTGGGCGTCCGAATACAAGGTCGACGGCTTCCGCTTCGACCTCATGGGCCTCATCGACGTCGAGACGATGAACGAACTCCGCCAGGAGCTGCACGAACTCGACGAACACATCATCGTCTACGGCGAAGGCTGGAAGATGCACGCCGGGAACATGGCCGACCGCATGGCGCACATGATGAACAAGAACGTGATCTACACGATCGGGTTCTTCAACGACCGCTTCCGCGAGACGATCAAGGGCAAGACCTTCGCGCCGGAGGTTCCCGGATACGCGACCGGCGACCCCGCCGACGCGGAAACCGTCGCGGAGATGCTCCTCGGGAGCGCCGCCAACCGCTTCATGTTCAAATACGCCTCGCAGTCGGTGAACTACGTGGAATGCCACGACAACCTCACCTTCTACGACAAGTGCCTGTCGATCACCGACGACGTCAGGCAGATCAAGAGGTGGGAGAAACTCGCCACGGCGATGGTCCTGCTCGCCCAGGGGATGCCCTTCATCCACTCCGGACAGGAATCCTTCCGCACCAAGCAGGGCGACGAGAACTCGTTCGAATCGGGCGATGCCGTGAACAGGATCGACTGGCGCCGGATGGACGAGAACGCCGACGCGGTCGATTTCTTCCGCGCCGTCGCGGCCATCCGCCGGAACAACCCCTGCTTCCGGCTGAAGGCGTCGAGCGAACTCCTTCAGGACGCCGAGGTCATCATCCTCAAGTCGCGGTCGATCCTGTATTCCCTGAACGACGGCGCCCGCCTCATCGTCGTCTTCAAGCCGACCGAAATCCCGGAAAGCGTCGTCATCCCGGACGGCTACAAGCCGATCCTCACGAGCGAACCGCTCCGCAAGCCCGCCCCGGAAGGAACCTACGCCCTTCACTCCGTCGGCACCTACGTCTTTCAGAAGCGAGATGAATGAGATGGCATACGAAATCGGAGCGAAGGTCCAGTTCTTCGGCAAGGTCGAGGCGACGAACCCCTCGACGTACGACACCGTCGCGATCAACGTGGAAACCGAAGCGAAGGAAAAGGTCGTCGTGCGCATCCCCGCAACGGCACCCGTCAGCCTGAACAAACTCTACTGGTTCGAGACGGTGGCGATCAACTTCAAGGAGAAGATCCATCTGCGCGCCGACGTCTTCACGCCGCTTGCGGAGATGAAGGTGGACGACGACGTCAAGGAACGCCTCTTCCGCACGTTCTACGAATACGCACCCGTGAATCTGCGCGAACTGCGCGCGACGATCGAGAACAGTCTCGCCCGCCTCGCGAATCCGGTCATCCGCGCGATCACGATGGACCTCTACGAGAAATACGCGGAGGATTTCTATCTCTATCCCGCCGCCACGAAGTTCCACCACGCCTACATCTCCGGCCTCGCCTACCATACCGCGTCGATGCTCCGGCTGGCGGAAGGATTCCTGTCCGTGTATCCGTTCCTGAACGAGGATCTGCTCATCGCCGGAATCGTTCTCCACGACGTGACGAAGACGCTCGAGTTCGATTCCTACGAAGGCAGCGAATACACCGTCGCCGGGAAGCTGATCGGGCACATCTCGCTCACGGCGAACGAGATCGCCCTCACCGCCGCGAAGCTCGGCTTCTCCGCCGCGGAGGAAACGATGCTCCTCGAACACATCATCCTCTCGCACCACTATTACGGGAACTTCGGTTCGCCGAAGAAACCCAATCTCGCTGAAGCGCTCGTGATCCATTTCATCGACAACGTCGATTCGAAGGTCACGGTCGTCGGCGAGGAACTCGCGAAGATCGCCGTCGGCGCCTTCACCGAACCGGTCGGCGTCCTCGACAAGGAACGCTTCTACAAGCACAAACTCTCGAAATGAACCGCCTGAAGGCGGTTTTTTTTCGCTCCGAAGCATGAAAAAAGCCGCGTCGGAACGCGGCTTTTCTTTGGAAAGGATCAGTTTTCGTACTGGCCGAAGAGCGCCTGGTAATAGACGTCCTGGACTTGGGCGAGCGCGGCCTTGAAGGCGGCGTCGTCAAGGCCGTAGCCGGTCGCGACGATCGCGCCGTCCGTGAGGCGGTCGCACATCACGACGTTCAAGGTGCCGACGACGTAGAGGTCGGCGCAGAGGTCGTCGAAGTAGAACGTGAGGGCCGTCTTGACGGATGCGGGGAGGCTCGGGACGGTGATCCCATAGGTCTCCTCGATTTCGGTGTCGGTGAGGTCGTAGACGATGTTGTAGAAGTAGTAGAGGGCGTAGAGCTTGAGCTGGGCGAGCGTCGGCTGGCCGTCGGCGTTGTCGGCGCCTTCGGAGTAGACGGGGTTCTCCGGATCGGCCTCTTCGAATTCAGCGGTGAAGCCGTCGAAGTCGTCTCCCTGTTCGACGAGGATGAGATGCTGCCCGAAGACGGTCGTGACGAGCGTGCTCATCATGTTGGTCAGATGGACGTTCTGTTCGAGGCGGTATTCCTGGTAGAGCGCGATCAGGGCATCGACGTATTCCTGGACGTAGGTGTCCTTGACGCCGTGTTCGCCGCTGTAGTTGAGCGAGTAGGTGATGGTGTCGTCTTCTTCGTCGACGAAGTTGAGGTCTTCCGTGAGGAGGCAGAATCCGAAGCGCTTGAACTCGCCCCAGGTGTCGTCCGTGCGGGTGGCGGCGCGATAGTCGGTGACGAGCGAGTCGAAGTCGTTGTCCTCGTCGTCGAGATATTCCGTGATCGCGGCTTCGAATCCCGCAAGCTTCGTTTCATAGGCGTCGGCTTCGAGTTCGGTGAGGCCGTCGACATAGGCGAAGTAATCGTCCGGGGATCCGTCTTCGTCGAAGTCGAGGAAGAGGATCAGATGCGTGACGTCGAGCGAGAAGAAGTTCTGATAGTAGTCGGCGACGGTGTCGTAGAGCAGTTCGACGAGGTCGTAGTTCTCGATCGCCTCGGCGATCAGGTACGGCTGGAGCTCGCCCTTGACGAAGTATTCGAGGAGTTCGAGTTCGGTCTTCGTGCCGTATTGCGTGTAGGCGTACTGGCTGAAGCTCGTGTAGGTGAAATCAAGTCCGTAGGAGGCGTAGAGCTGCTGGAGGTAGGCGTAGTAGTCCTTCGCACCCTGGACGGAATCGAACATCTCCTGCATGCGGTCGGTCTTGTTGCGCTCGAGGTTGGTCTGTTCGCCGAAGGCTTCGACGAAGAAGGGCGAGTAGAGCAGTTCTTCGTATTGGCTGGCGTAGAGGACGTAGAGCGCGGGGTTCTTCGTGAGCGTGTATTCGAAGAGTTCGTCGGCGGTGACGTCGAAGCCGGCCTCGATCGTCCCTTCGGTCATGTATCCGATTTTGGCGTCCAGCGAGGCGACGAGGGTTTTGGAGCCCTTCGCTTCGCCCGTGAAATCGGCGTCGATCGCCTGATAGTCGACCGTGAGCCAGGAATCAAAGATCTTGAAGCCACATGCGGTGCGCATCGCGGCGAGCTTGCCGTTCACCGTCTCCTCGGCGGAGTCGGTGTCGGTCAACATCGCGTCGAGCAGCTGGTTGTAGAGCCGGGCGTAGAGGGTCGGATCGTTCAGGATCTCGCGGAAGGTCGGAGCTTCGCCCGGATCCGAGGTGTCGTAATCGGAGGTCGTGCCGCTCACGAGGACCTTGACGGTGATCGAGTCGGTGCGGGTGACGCCGTTCGCGGTGATCTTGTAGGTCATGTCGACGTCTACGGCCGCATCGGTCGGGAGCGTGACGACGCCGCTATCGGAGATGTAGTCCTCGTCCTCGGACGTCCACGTGACCTTGGCGCCGTACCAGCCGGTGGCGGGAAGGTCGAGGTCGTCGACGGTTTCGGACGGGAGATGGATGTTGGCTTCGACGTAGTCGAGCATGACCTGGTAAGCGTCGACTTTCGCGGGCTGCGTGAGTTTGTAGATCAGGTAGTAGTTGGAGTCGTTCGTGCCGGCATAACTCTTCGCGGACGGAGTGTAGGGGATCGCGTCGTCGGCGTTGATGTTGAGGGTCTTGAACATGTAAATCGCGAGCGAACTCTGGATCGACTTCGTTTCGACGAAGTTGTGCGTCAGGTACGGATTGCCGGAATCGATCAGATCTTCGGCGTCGTCGGCTTCGTCAAGCAGGAACTCGGCGTCGCGCTGTTCGCCGTAGACGAAGTTGTACATCCTGATGTAATAGGCAAGGACTTCCTCGTCGGAGAGTTCGGCGGAGTTGTTCTGGGTCACGGTGCCCATGCTCGCGATCGCCTTGTAGGTCTTGTTGAGCTCGATGTCGGCAGTGGCGGTGACGTCCTTGTGGGTGAGATCATAGATCTTGCCGTCGAATCCGACGGTGTAGACGAGGTCGCCCGCTTCATTGCGGACTTCGGCTTCCTCGTCCTCGTCGAACGCGTCGACCTTCGTCATCGTGAAGAATTCGGAGTTGTCGTCCTTGTACTCTTCCGCTTCTTCAAGCGAGTCGAACAGGAGCGCGGCCTCGATCACGATCTCGGCGTCTTCATCGAGGAGGTTGCCGTCCTCGTCGAGGGTGTACTCGTTGTTGTCGTCGGAGTAGGCCGATCCTTCGCCGTGCTCGTAGACGATTTCCTCATCGAGGTCGAGGATGTCGCCGCTCGTTGCGTCGAAGTAGTAGGGAGTGACCGTAATATAGGCATCCGCGATGATTTCGGGGGTGCCGACGACATTGTCGTGGTCCCACGTGACGGTTTCATCGGCGAAGACGTAGCCGAGATACTCGCGGAGCGACGTTGCGCTGTAGGTGACGAGGTGGAACTGGCGGAGCACATCGAGGGCGTCGGCGGAGCTGGTGAAACGGATCTTGATCGCCTTGATGTCCTTATAATAGGAGGAGACGAACTCGGCCGCGATTTCCATGTCGGTGACGTCGCCTTCGCTGTCGAGAGCATAGCGGACGTAGGCTTCGCGGGCAAGGATGATGCGGGCGTAATCTTCCTCATGGTCCTGGTAGCCGGCGAGGATCATGCTCTGCTCGAACGTCGTCTCGTATTCCGTCTTCGTTTCCGGATCGAGTTCGGCGATGACGTCGTCGTCGGCGGTGCCGTACGTCAGGAGTTTGATCCGTTCGGCGATGTCATCGGCGGTGAGGGCGTTCACGTAATCCTGCAAAAGGTATTCGTCGATCAGGTACAGCAACTGGTCGATGCCGTCGTTGCCCTTGATTTCTTCATAGAGTTCCTTGTTCGTGATCGAATAAAGCACGTTTCCTTCCGCGTCGGTCCGCTCGTAAAAAATGCCGTTCGGATCGGACAACTGCGGGAGAGCATGATTCCCCGTCGCGAAAGCGACGATGATCGCCGAGAGCACGGTGACGGCCAGGACGGAAAAGATGATGACGACTTTCTTCGTTAGCGCGTTTTTCATGTTTTGTTACACCCCTTAAGAATTCTGCATTATCTATCATACCATCAATAAAGGGTAAAGACAACTAAAATATGATGAGTTTTGGGTGATGGATCGGGCTGCGTAGGAGCGCCAAATATGAACGCGAGTAGCGTTTTTTGGTGTCCCGCCGTTGACAAAGCGGCGCCGCTGTTATATAATGACCTCGTCAATAGCAAAACTAGTGAAAACTAGCGACGCAAAGCTATAGGGCCTTCGTTCTCGCGATGGTAGCCAGTTGCCGTTATCTTGGAAAAGATGAGGGCGTTTTTTATTTCTTACGGGCATCCGTGTCCGTAACAGACGAAAAATGCGGATCATCGCGGATGATGGCATTTTTGATGATATGGGATAATCCCGCGGGGATGCCCAATCATGGTATATTTTATGATAAAATATAGACTGGAATGACGGAAGGAGGTCTCACGATGGGCGTCGCCGATCTGAAGAAACGCTTCGTTCTTTCACTTGTCATGCTCGGCTTCTCGCTGACGTTTTTCGTGTTTGCCTCCTGGAGCTGGCTCACGCAACTATTCGAAGAGAACGTGACCGCCACGGTCGGATTCGTCGAGGTCGACGTCTATGCCTATTTCTGGAACGGGACGACTCAGATTCCTGCGGAACTGGTCGTCATCGATTATCTTGCGCCCGGCGATGAAGACGATGTGACCAAACCCGGAGTCTATCTGATCGACATCACGTCGAATTCCGCGGACAATTTCTTCGACGACTTCCGCCTCTATATTGACGTATCGAGTTCCGTCGATACCTATTTCCGCGTCAAAATCTACGAACAGCTGACGCTGTCCTATGAAAACTACGAAGGGACGATCACGGAACTGTCCATCCTGAATCCGGACTACATGCCGTTCGACTACGCGCTCACGAACTGGCATGACAACCGCATCATCGACAACTACATGTATTACAAGCTCCCGATCAAGCGCGTCAACGAGACCACGCCGCTCGAAATCGGCATGATCACGCAGTATTCGCTCGCGCCCTTCTCGATCTATTCACCGGGATATTCGCTCCAGATCGCCTTCTCGATCGAAGCCGTGCAAGCCGACGGCGGACCCGAGAACGTCTGGAGTCTGCCGACGCCGCCCTGGGGCGGCTCGTGGGATCACTTCACCATATTGATACAAACGACCACCCTCAGAAAATTTCGACCACCTATACATATTCCGTCACCTTTTCCAAAAAAGGCATGATGTTCAAAACGTTTTACACATTCTATATAG
>Ga0172375_10004355_pt1 | contig 20943 bp, 44 predicted proteins | sample LakKiv1m_FD_114537 | JGI IMG/M metagenome (GOLD analysis project Ga0172375, IMG submission 114537) | Freshwater microbial communities from Kabuno Bay, South-Kivu, Congo - kab_092012_11.1m | ecosystem: Environmental > Aquatic > Freshwater > Lake | place: Democratic Republic of the Congo...
GCAAGAATTTGCAAATAGAGGATTGGAAGAATCTTCTGTGGCGCAAATTATAAGAAAGATTCCTGCCTTAAAGAATCGCAGGATTGTAGGTGGTTATGCAAGTGTAACTATTGTAGACCGTGAAGGGCATAAAATTACAGAAGAGGCTTTACAAGAAGCTGTAAAAAGATTTATGTCTGAGGTTTATTATCGCCCAATTAATGTATTTCATAGTGATGTTACGGTAGGAAGAGTATTACCTAAATGGACAAACCCAAAAACAGGGCAAACAATTGAAACTCATGTAGATGATAAAGGTTGGTACATTGTTGCTGAAATTCGTGATGATGTAGAAATTGCGGACAAAGTATGGGAAGAGGTAGAAAGAGGAAATATTAGAAGTTTTAGCATAGCAGGGTCTTCCAAGAGTAAAACAGAGGGGTATGAAAACGGTAGGTCTGCAACAATTATAACTAAGTTAGATATATATGAAGTAACATTGTGCGAAGAGCCAGTTAATCCAATGAGTAAATTTGAGTTCTTTTATAACCCAAATGAAGTAACTCTGTGGAGTGATTAATTTGGGCGCTTTTTTTCTTATTATATGGGTAGTAACAATAATAATTTTATTAATTATTTTGACAGGGGTTCATATTTATAACTATAGAAGAATTGATAAATTGGAAAGGTTATTAAGGAATTTTAATAAACCAATTAAGAGGCACTCTTCTGTTAAGAGAATAAAGAATGTACGAGTATAATTTATTAAGATTATCACGACTTCTTAAAAAGGTAGATGAAAATAAACCAATTGGTTCAATCCATCCTCAAGAAGTATTTGGCCCTGCTTCACATAAACCGAAAGAGGGAGAGCCTTTTATTGGTAAAAGGGGGCGCCACCGTGAAATGAGCAAACTTATTCCAAAAGTAATTATGGAAAAAGTAAATAGAAACGGCAAGATATTCTTTAGAAGAAGAACTGTAATGGTTCGTGTAGAAGATTTATCAACACAAGGTAAGAAAGTTGAAATAAGGCTTCCAAGAAAGAAGTATAGAAGCAGGTATTGGGTTTATTGGACAATGAAAGAATATGCCAAGCGCCAAAATTTTACTGAACAGGCGGAAGAAGGAAAAAGAAACGCTGTGTGGCGTGACCCAAAGATGAAAGCATTATATTTTATATACAAACAATATACAGAAACACCCCAAAGAACAGTTTCAGTATACAATAATAAATTAAGAGAAAGGATTCTTCTTGTTGTAGTAGAAATGTCAAAAGAAGAGGAAGAAACAGGTAAACAAGAACCAAAAGTAAAACTAGAAGAACCAAAGAAATAGGGGCTACAAGAGCCCCTTTTCTATTTATATAAGCTTAGAATTAATTCCCTTTCCAAAAATAGAAAGTTTAATCTTTTCTTCTTTTCCATATTTTTTATATACTCTACATATCTCACAAATTGATGTGTCATTTCCCTTTGCGCCAAAATCATTAAGCTTGCAGTATGTTCCCTCAATTTCCCAACAAGGCACAAATTGATATTTTGGTGCGGGGCAATCGTTTTGTATTATTTGAGGACAGTGACATGTTTCCCAACAAGGGTTTTTATCTACCCAAAAGTTTGTTTTTGCGTCTGTTTGTGTAAGTGTATTCATATTATTCCTCCTTTTATTCATATTTATAGTATATCAGGAATGCGCTTATATTGTCTTCACTTAAAAGGCGTAAAATAGGGTGTGTAAATGGCGTAATCTGTGTGGATGATGTAGCTTCAATTCATCAATTTGGTATACTGTATGCAAGGAGAGAAAGATGGATAAATATTCTGAAACCATGTTCGATACAAGCACTTTATGTGCAAAAGATAAACAAAAATTATGTGCTTATATAAGTGATAATTATAAGGGGCAGTTATTTTGTAATTGCCAAAAAACTGTGTATAAAAAGGGGCAGTGGTGCGCCTATTGGGTATATATCGATGCCTTTAAAAGGTTCTTAATATTAAGAAAAAAGAGGTTATAAATGAAACTATGTGAATATGTTAAATGTGAAAGAAGAATTAGATCCATGTGTCATTTAATAAAAAATGAAAACGGTGAATTTGTATGTATGACACGAAGACCTTTTAAAGGCGAACTACTTTTTGGCATGTGTGAATATGTAGATTATAATGGTAAATATTTATATGGTTTTAGAGACTTCAAACATTTTATGTGGGCTAAACAAATAGAAAAGTTAGCATTGGAAGATGTAGCTTCAATTCATCCACATACTATACTTAAAACGAGGAAGGAATAGAAAAATATGAAAAGTTATTTCCTTGATAAAAGGCGCAAAAATGTTAACTCTAACGCTTGAAGAAAAACAAGAAATATGTAAAAGGTGCAAAAGGTATAAAAACCGTTTAAATTCTTGTAGGGTGGCATCATTTTATGGTAGTTGTTATTCATGGGATGAAATAGATAAATTTAAGTTATTATTTATAAGGAGAAAAATTGAAAAGCGAAATAAGGTTTTGTAATGATATTGGGCTTTATGCAATTGATAGAGCGCCAATAAGTTGTAAATGGCAAACTTCTTTTTGTAGAAGCCATTGTTACAACAATAAATTGTATCGTCTTTATAAATATATGAGAGCAAAAGATATTCGAAATGAAGAATATTGGAAGAATTTAACTGTAAAAAGTTTTGCTTTAGATTTAAAAAGGCGCCACAAAGATATATCAAGATTTAGATTTTGTACAAGAGGAGAGATATTTGATACAATAGAAAGTTATAATAAGGTAAGAGAACTGGTTACAAGTTTTCCCAATATAAGTTTTGAAGCACCTACAAGAGCGTGGAGAAACAAAGACTTGAAAGAGTTAATTGAAAGTGATATAATGAGGTTTCCAAACGCTTTTATAATTGCTTCTATTGACCCCTCAAATACAAAAGAGGAATTGGAAACAATTAAACATTGGAGAACATTATTCTTCGGAGATAATAATACCCATCCATTTAATAATGTTGTAAAATGTGCTTCCAAATGGGAGCATATAAAAGGGCTATGTGCAACATGTGGGAATGGTTGTTTTAGTAAAGAAAGAAAACATATATGGTTAAAGGAGCATTAATAAAATGAAAGATAGAATGGTTATAAGTATTTCTTCAAAACGGTTTTCGTGGAATTCTATGTATGTTTCTCGGGCAGTACCTGAACCTATAACAGAAGCTTTTATTATGGAATTTATTCAAGCTCTTTATGATACAAGAGATAGATTAGAAAAAACAGAAATAGAAAGAGAGATAAAAGAAGCAGAAGATAGAAAACTAGCAGAAGCAAAAGAAGAGTTATATAAAGTTGTTCAAGAAATATGTAAATACGAAAAGAGTTGTACCTATATGGGGCGTGGTGGTTATTTTGGTTGGGATAGTATATTTGGTTATTTCTGCGCTCGTAGGGTTTATACTGGTTGGGGGAGAACAAGACAAGGTACTGGAAAATGCAGGTGTATAAGAATAACGCCCAAAGGAAACCTATCTAGAGTTCCCATTTATGGTTTGAATAGTTTTCAAAAAGTTGTTCTCGGCAAGCGCTTTCTTGAGATTGCAAATAAAATAAAGGAGTTTTATATTTATGGCAAAGCACAAAAACAAAAAGAAGAAGAAGCAAATAAGGCTACAACGCCAGCAGTTTGCTGAAATACTTGCAAAATGTAGATTAGCAGATAGTTTAAGTGGGGGAGTAAAAGCATCTGAGCGTGGTTTTATTAATATAACAAATGATTTAATTGTTTCAGATAAAAAACGTTTACGTAATATAGTAAAAGAATTGGTTGCAAGACCTTTATTTAAAGTATTTGAAGATTGGCTTTTATCTGTAGATGAAGATTTGATTGCAAATAGGGATAAAATCCTTCGTCATGCAATAGAATATTCTAATTGTTATATTGATTTATATACACCTGATGGAGAAACTATTCCAATTAAAAGAAAAAGAGGGAGACTGAGAAAATATGTCACGCAGAAAGAAAGAAAAATTAAATAAACTTGATAAATATTGTCCTTATTGTGGCGCCAAATTATTTATAATTGGTTCTACAGAGGGCGGTAGATTTCCAGTATTTTGCTGTTGCAATTGTTTTTTATTTAAAGGTAGCTACGTGCAAATGCAGCATCGGGCATTGGCACGAAAGCAATATATGGAAATGCAATCTTCAAGATTTATATGTGCAAGATGTAAAAATACATTTCCGTCTTTTAAACACGTAAAACATGTATTAGTTAAAGACTATAATAATACTTTATGTGGTAGGTTATATTGCCCTGAATGTGAAAAAGCACATAACAAGGAGAAATAAAAATGAATGAAAATATTCTAGAACTTGATAAATTAATGGAAACAACAGGAATTGATAGCCGTTTTATATGTGATTTAAGTATAAGGGGGAATAAATGTTGGTACGCTAATAAACCATATAATTCATTAATATGTGAAAATGGGCTTTGGCGGTGTTCTACAAGGGCAGGGTGTTTTAGAGTAACCCCAAATACGGGGAAACTGGTGCGTAGAGAAGTATGTCATTTAAGTCGTTTTCAAGCAATGTTTATTAATCGTAAATTAAAGGCAATAAAAAATAAATTAATTAGTCCATATATAATTACTTTAAAACGCAAAAAAGGTAGTAGAGGTAGATTAGAATGTAGTGTCATACTAACTGATAAAAAAGATAAAAATAAAACAATGAAATTTGACCCAAAACGTTTTAGTAGCAATTGGTGGCTATTAGATATTAAGAGGAAGTAATGGAAGATGCAAGACCTGTAGAACGAGTAGTTACGGAAAAAGAAGTAATACTTAATCCTCATTATATAGTTTGTAACAATGTATCACAACATGGTTGCTCTCAAAAATGGTATTCTTCATATTATCCTTATCTTATATATGATAGTAAATTAAAAATATTTAGATGTAGAGGAAGAAAAGTTTGCTATCATATATCTCCAAATGGAAATATAAGAAAACGAACAAGGGGTAATTTTAAATTATTCTTTATGCTTAAAAATATACTGGAGTATATAAAAAAGGATAGCGTAGACATTGATTATACGATTACTGATTCTACTACTTATACAAGATTTAAAGACCCTTTAACTCAATTGTGTTTTTACAAGTACAAGAAACATGTAGCTTCAATTCATCAAAATGATACAATGGAAACATAGGAGAACAAGAATGACATATTTAACATTGGGACAGTTACTTGAAGAAAGAAAGAAAGGAACACAATTGGTTTCAGAAGAACTGGAAACAAAACAAACAATCGCTCCAACAGTAGCGGTAGAAGCCGAGGTTAAAGAAAAATCTAAAGACACTCTCGGTAGAGCAAAAATGCTCGCTCGATTTGCAAATGTAGAATTAAATGTAAGGGATTTGGTAGATGATTGGATATTAATTACTTATGATTTACCTGCCACAGAAGAGGGTGATATTGCCCGACAGAAATTCCTTAAACAAGCACCTAAAATTGGTGCGGTAATGCATACAAAATCTGTATATTTAATGCCTAATACAAATGCCTGTCAAACAGAAGCTGTGGAACTCAGCAAGATAGGTAAGGTATTTATATGGAAAACTCAAGCTAATGATAAGAAACATGCAAGGGAATTAACTGACCTCTATGATAGCAAGGTTAAAGAAATGGTAAACGACCTTGAAGATAGGATGAACAGAATTAGAAAACACCTTAATGATAAGAAAGAGGGCATATCAAATAGAATGTTGGATAAAACACTTGAATTATTTGATAATATTTTATTTGCTACTGCCCAAAGGGGAGATAAAAAACTATACGATAAACTTACAGACATTCATAATAAATTAACTATATTAAAAGCAGACGTAGAAAGCGCTAATTAAAAATTAAAGGAGAAAAATGCCACAATATCAACCTAATGTAACAACAGAAGCATCTAAAATTACGGATTTATCTACACTCAATCGCTATACGCCATCTGAGTTGGTAGAGACGCTTATTGCTTTTTATAAACGAAAGAAACCAGTTCCTATTATATTAGGAAGCCCAGGCTGTGGAAAAACAGCTGTTGTATATTCCGCATTTAGAGATATACTAAAGATACCTGTAGCAGTATTTCAAGCTACTCTTTATGACCCGACTGAAATAAAAGGACTGCCTGTATTTATGGAAGAAACTGTAGACGGTAAAATAGCTAAAGTAGCTAAATTTTTGCCATTTGCAGATATGCCAGCGGCGTTTGGTGATGAACAAGGTGTCCTATTTATTGACGATTTGCCTCATGCGCCTCAAGCCACTCAAAACGCTTTTATGCGTATTGCTCTTGAGGGAATTGCAGGGGCATGGAAAATTGGAAATCTTTTTGTAGTAGGTGCAGGGAATAGAACAAAAGATAGAGCAGGTGCAAAGGACATGCAAACTGCAATGGCTAATCGCTTTTGTTTTATGGAGTTTGTTTCTGATTATTCAGATTGGCGCTCATGGGCAGTTTCTGCTAATATGTATCCGCCTATAATTGCATTTCTCGGTTGTCCTCATGGTAGGGATTGGCTTAATCGCTTTGACCCCTCAAAACAAATAAATGCAACACAACGTTCATGGGAATTTGCATCAGAAGCTATGGTTGCTTTGGGGCAGCGTAAAAATGATGCTCTACAACGTAAAGCTGTTGCAGGGTGTGTTGGTGATGAAGCCATGACTAAATTCTTTGGGTGGATAAATGTCTATTCACGTTTACCTGATATTGATAAAATCATTAAGGGCGATAACATTTATTCAGACGACCTTGACGTAATGTACGCAACAGTTTCTGCACTTGTGTCTACAGCTAAACAAGTAGAAAAAGGAAAGAAAGCAGTATTCCAGAGACTTATTGATTATGCTGAAAAAATGCCTGACACATTTGTAGAACTCGGTGCGTTTATGGGGAAAGACTTGTTTAAGATTGATGAAGACGTTTTTATAAAATTATCTCTTGACGCTTATCAGGAACGCTATGAACCACTTGTGGTTTAACAAAGTATTAGCAGATAAACTTGCTTGTCTTAATAAATGCAATAAAAAGAAACTTTGTCGTTTAGCACAATGCCTTGAAAACAGTATTCATGATTGCATTGAAGTGGATGGTGTTGAATATTGTGATATATGGGTAACAAATATAGATAAATTTAAGTTACTTATGATAGCAAGGTAATGTAGCTTCAATCTATTGAAATGATACAATGAGAAAAAAGCAAGGAGACTTATGCCTACAAAGAAACAAAAATACCAACGGCTTGTCGATTGGATTGTATCTTCCCCTATTTTGTCTAATTTAGATAGAACCATTTTATCTCAAGCCATGTATTTAAAAGCCCCGAAAGTATTTGAGTCACTTGATTTGAATAAATGGCAATCTAAGTTACAAGACTTTATAATTAATTCAAAAAGTGAGTGGGACAAATACCTTGAGGAGATACGCAGGTGATACAAATAGAAATTTATTTTAAAGACTTAAAAGAAAATAAACAAAAAGAATTTCTTGAGGCTCTAAAAATAAAAGAACCAGAAGAAATGAATTGGGATGCTTTTCCACTTGCTATATATGAAACAATAGAAGGAGAAGAAGATTAAATGGATATTTTAATACAACGAGCAAAAGTGCAGCTTCTTCTTAATCGCCCTTTTTATGGTTCATTAGTTGCAAGATTGCAGTTAAGGGATTGGGAAGAAGATACATTTGCAACAGACGGGCAGTATCTTTATTGCCCGCCTAAACATAACTTTAAAAAAGAAGAATTGGAATTTATTGTAGCACATGAAACATTGCATTGTGCTTTGCAGCACATGTTTCGTAGAGGAAATAGAGACCCTTTTAAATGGAATGTTGCCTGTGATTTTGCTGTAAACGGCTTGCTTCGAAATGACCGTTTTGTTGTACCACAAGGTAGTTTATATGACCAACGCTTTGCAGGTAAGTCCGCAGAAGCTATTTATGATATGCTTCCACCGTCATTAAATATAACTTTAATGATGCGAGATTTGCTTGAGGGGGCTGGCGGAAAAAGTGAAAAAGAACAAGATGGAAAAGCTAAAGGAAAAACTGCCGAAGAAATACAACAGGGTTGGACAGAAGCATTAGCCTCAGCAATTGAAATAGGTAAAGGCGATTTGCCCTCAGAGTTTAAAGAATTAATAAACTCTTTCCTCTTTCCTAAAATTCCGTGGCAACAGCTTCTCTTTAGATATTTACAAGTTTGGAAAGGACAACAGGATTTTAAATCCTACCCTTTTAATCGTGCTCACATTTATAGAAATGTATTTTTACCCTCTTTACAAGGTGAAAGCATTGATATTTGTGTGGCTTATGATACATCAGGCAGCATGAGCAAACAAGAAATATCTGAGGCATTATCAGAGGTAAGAGGAATTTGCAGTACCTTTGGTAGTTATACAATTCATTTAATGGAATGTGACGCTGATTTGCATAATGTAATAGAGGTTACTGAGGAAAGCGATGTACCTAATATAGCGCAAGGTCGAGGGGGTACAGATTTTAGACCTGTGTTTAAATTAATACAAGAACAAGAATGGGATGAATTGCCTTTAATATTCTTTACCGACCTTGAGGGTAATTTTCCAAAAGAACCAAAAGAAGATACATTTTGGATTGTACCTAAACGTAGTGCAAAGCACTCAATTCCATTTGGCGAAAAAATAATATTAGAATAATAGGAGAAAAATTAAATTGTCAAAAAACATTACTGGTTATCCGCTGGTAGAAAAAACTAAAGCACAGATTGTAGCAATGGATGAACGTTTTATTAAGTGGTTTGCGAATGATGCTAACACTTATAATGCAATAAAAGGAAAGCGTTATATAATTGTTGCTGCTCGAACTTATAGTGATACAGGTGTTACTTGCTCTCGGTTTTACGGAAAACATACAAGAGCAGGTATAAAAAAGGTAATTGCTAACTTACCTGCAGGATGGGTTTTAAAATGTGTGCTTGACACCCTAACTGGTAAAACTATTGGTGTTAAAACAAAGATTGAACTGATGTAGCTTCAATTCAGTAAGATGGTATACTGTGGCGTAGATGGAGAAATCTGTCTACGCCATTTTTTTATTTAAGTGAGGTAACTGACATGCCAATAACAGAGGTTCACATTCTTGTGGATGAACCTGAAAAAGTTATAACAACATGGCATCCAAAAATATATTATGGGCGCACTTATTATCCGCCTTATAAAAAAAGCAAAAAAGAAAGGACTACTACAAGGCGTTGGAATTTTGAAACACAAACATATGAAACAGTAGAAATTCCTGAATACGCTCAAAATATAATAAAACAAATTGATGATGATAATGTGGAAGTGATAGACGAGTACGATATGTGTACTGGCGCCTATAAGAAAAGAGAAGAGACAAGATATTGTGCAAACTGTGGGAAATGCCCACCATCACATAAGAGAAAATATGCTGTGGTGTTGGGTAAGGTTGTAACCGTTTGTAGTAGAATATGCGCAATGGAATTAAAAGGCGGTACGAAATGACAAAATGTCCTCGATGTAAAGCAGAAATAAATTACTTAATAAAGTATGAAATATATGATGCAGATGAAACAATTGTATTTTTTGATAAAGATAAAAAATGGAAAGAAGAATGGGTAGATGGTGTTAATTTCTTTAGTGAAGAATATCGCTGTCCTCACTGCAATAAATTGGTGGCAAGGGATGAAGATAGGGCAAAAGAACTATTAAATAAAACAATAACAAAAAAAGAAGATGTACTTGTAGCTTCAATTGATGCGAGTGGTACAATATCCTCAGTAACGCCAATACGAAAGGAGATAAGCCTATAATGATAAGCCAAAAAATTTGTGATGGGGTTTGTCCTGATGGTTCACCAATTCGTAAAGATTTACAATGTGGGGGACAGGAATTCTGCCACTATCCTGAGCATAGACGGTGTTGCTATGAATGTAGACTACTTAAAGTAAAATGTAGTATAAGGAATTTTTTAGATGATGATAAGTATTTCAAATTCTTAATGCTTTATACCCCAGTATAAATAGGATATAAAATGAATAAAATAATTATTGTTAAACCAAATACTAAAGAAAAATCTTTTATGGGCGAAAAATACTACAATATTAATGATACTATTGAATTCGATTTTGAGGGGTTTAGAAAGTATATAGAAAAACAAGTAATAGCTTCAAGATTTGTTATTAATTTGATGCGCCTTTTTATTTTAAATAAAATAAACGGAGAGTGAAATGAATACAATATGTCATGGCTGTCTTGATAGACTTATATCCAAAGAGGACGAACAAAAGATAGTTAATTTACAAGGTCGTTTTGATTTAACGAAAGGAACTGCAAGAAACATATTAAAACGATTTATTGCAACAGAACAGTCACGCATGCTTTTATTTGAAGCACTTGATTGTTTTGGTGACCCAAATTATTTAAATGGGGGACAGACAATTAGGGAACTCGAAGAAAGAAAACTAATCGAAGCAACACATACATTACTTGAAAGTATAGCAAGACACTATAGTCTTTATTATGCATTTAAAGCGTGGAGTCACTAAATGAAAAATATAAATTATTATGAAATGGAAATAATTATATATTCTATATTTTCTTTTGCAGCAATAGTTCATATAGTAGAACCAATTGTAGGTATGCTTGCAGCAATGTTTTTAGGAAACTGTTTAACTGAATTAAAACACCTACTTGAATTAGAGTTGGGAAAAAGTAATGAAAGATAATAACGAACCTGAATTACTTATAGATAAAATAAATAAACTATTAAATATAACAAATAAAGAATTAATGGAAATAATAAAAAAGAGTGAGGATAATAATGACTACAATAACAAAAACCACTACCAAAATTGCTGAGGCTGTAAGATTTTATGCACTTGCAGATGCAGATGCGAAAGCAATCGCTAAACGTGTAGCTTCGTTTCGTGAGATAATTATTAATTATATGAATGAAAAAGAAATTAAAGAAATTAAAATAGATGGTATTGTTCTAAAGAAAATAGATGTAGAGAATATATCTATTAACGAAGGTATATTAAAGAAATCTCTTTCTAATCGTCTTTTTAATTCTTTACTTACATCTAATGTGGATAAGAATAAGTTTAGGGCAGCGGTTAAACTCGGTGCTATCAGTATTCCCACAATAAAAAAGGCGGTAACAAAAGAAACATCATATAGAATTATTCTTGATGGTAAATTACCTAAAATAACAAAAGCCATCGTCTGATGTAGCTTCAATTCAATCATTTGTTACAATGTGTTTAACGAAATTACAAGGAGTGTTATTTCATGCTTACTTATATAGCCCCGATAGTTCGTACTGGTTGGGGTAGCTTTCAACGTACTGGTGACCCTGTGAATTGGGATAGTGACTTTATTTTGGTAATGGATAAAATTACTGAACTGCTACATACTCGTTGTGGAATTAGTAGTAACCCCCTTTTACATGGTGTTGGTGACGCTCGTTCTCGATGGAATAGTACTCATATAGATGACGTTAGGGGCGGTCGTTGGTTTTCTTTTATAAATAATAATATTCATATTAGACCTTTGCGCCCAGCTATTTCATCTAATCTTACTGACCCCTTTGTTATAAGACCATTGATAGGAATTGCTATCCACCCACAAAATAGTCCTATTAATCCGACACAAAGAACACGCTACTCATTAAGAGGGCGAATTAGGCGTTATTGGATTAATCGTGAGACTGGAATAATTAATTTAGCACCAATTATTAATGCAATAAGAGGGTTGGTAAGCCGTTATAACGTTTATCAGCTTTATATAACTGAGCAACAGGCTCAATTAGATAGAGAATGTGCCGAACATAACGCAAGACGAGAAAGGGAATTGCAAGAGGCACGGCAAAGACAAGAACATACGAGAGAGTTAGCTAATATATATCATGTTAATAATAATAATGGTCGAGAGGCACTTGATTTTTATGTCAGAGAGAATTTATATTTTTTGCAGCTTCGATTACCTAAACATGATTTATTCAAAATATTATGCACACTAAAAACGTGTCGTGAAAGTTCAGTTTGTGCTATCAGGGAGTAGTAAAGTGAGTAGCGGAATTAGACGCTTACACAATCATTTAACTAATATTGACCCTTTATGCACACTTATTATAGAAAAAGGTTATCGACCACGCCATCATATAAAATATAAAAAATTAAAATATTGTATCGTGTGTGGTAAACGCACTTATAAAAGTAATTGTATTTGCTCTGATAAATGTTTCAAACAACTGGTGAAAGAAAAACGATGTAGCTTCAATTCACCTGAATGGTATACTGATACTATCAAACCGATAGAAAGTGAGGTTAAACTCAATGTGTAGAATTGCAGGGATTATTCAATTAGGTAATTCTAAAATTACTCCGTGGGAATTGAAACAGTTTTTATTGAACATGGAATATGGTGGTAGGGATGCTACAGGGATGGCTTTTGTTTGTGATAATGAAATTATCTATAATAAAGCTAAAGGTAAGGCTTCGGCTGTTATAAAGGATGATTTTAAAGATAAAGTTAGTCCTTTAATCAATAAAGCTAAAGCCATTCTTTTACATACTCGTAGTGCCACACATGGCACACCAAAAGATAATAAAAACAACCACCCTATTGTGGGCGACAAATATATAATGGTTCACAATGGAGTAGTTGATACTACTGAAACTTTTGCAGACGCCAAAGGTGAAACTGATACAGAACAAATGCTTAAAAGCATTGAAAAATATGGTTTTGATGAGGGTTTCGCAAAAGTAACAGGATGGGTTGCCACCATATTTGCCGATATTAATTCACTTAATGATTACTATTGGTATACTAATCCGAGTGGTAGTCTTGTATCAGCAATGGATAATAGAAATATATGGTTTTTGGCTTCGACCTTTGATATAATTAAAAGGTCTCTTTTAAATAGCCACGACTTAATAGAGTATACGGTAAAGGATAATGTATTATACAAATGTGATTTAAATACAGGTTTAATTAATATAGCTGCTCGACCTGTAGTTAAAGCCTACACCTATACCGCATCAAATTATTATGGTACTTATCTTGATAAATGCATGACACGATATAAGACCTCACTTAAAGCGAGTGACTATGCTGCATCTATGTGTGGATATGTATGATGTAGCTTCAATTAAACAGTTTGGTATAATGGTTTTGAATGAAAGAAAAGGACGGTAATAAATGCCCACTATTACTTTTGGTGCTGACCCTGAATTTCTTATTGAGGAAAGGTGCTCAGGTACTTTTATTAATGCTGATTGTGTATTAAAACACCCTAATACAAGAGCTACTATAGGTGTAGATGGGTGTTCATGTACTGGTGAAATGCGAATACCACCGCAAACATCTTTTATTAAAATGTTTAAAGTGATAAAAACACTTATTACTAAAAACTTACCCAATGAGCTTGATATTACTAAATATGATGTGACAGCAGGTAGTGGTAAGTTTTCACCAACGGGGGGGCATTTACACTTTGGCGGAATTGGTGCGTCTCCGAGTGAGGAATTTCTAAATAATATTTATAAATTTATTACAGAGCCTCTAAATGAAATAAGTAATCGTAAAAATCGTGAGGGCTGTTATGGAAATAAATATGATTATGAAAGAAAATCATGGGGCGGTTTCGAAGCAAGGGCACCTTTATCATGGATAGCAACCTGTAATATAACAAAAGGCGTATTTGCTATTAGTGAAATTATAGCAAATAAAGGTAGAAACAGGGAAATAGAAAACTGGGAAACTCTTATTTCCTATGCCTCAGCTGCTCAAAAAAGAGCAATAGAAAAATATCAAAAAGAAATAAAGTGGTTTAAAGAACACAACAAAACACTTGAAGATGTATCCGTAGTAAAGGCATGGGGTAAAATAAAACATATCAGCAAGGCTATAAAAAGTTATAAAGCTGGCTACTATCCAGTAGCACATAGCGGAGACATAAATTTGGGGGCGATTTGTGGAAATCCTGAATTCCCTATGCCTCTTTCTCGAATAAGAATATCTATTATTGGTGTTGGGCAAAATCGAGATGCTGAAAAAGCTATTTATGTACCTGATTTTTTCTTTAATATGAATACTAAAATGCCAACTAAATTTCACGGTATTCCTATTAAATCATGGGGTGCGGGTGCTATCGGATTAACCTTTTCTTTACGTGCAGATATTAATTTCTGTCGCTTTATTGTAAAGAATTTTATTTATTTAATGAATTCTTTTGCAAAAAAGAATAAAGAGTGTTTGTTACGGTTTGGGTTGATGTAGCTTCAATTCAGTCTTATGATAGAATAACTGTGTTAGAGTTTTCGATGGTTATGAGAGAGCTTGATTAGCAATCATAACTATTTGTTTCGTTGGGTGAGTAGATTATTCATTAGTGTGTAAGACCGTTTAAATGCTGTAATAGCATTAGCAATGACCTTTTAACTATATCTTTTGCACTAAAGTTTTATAGCTTTAGCAATATAAAGTGATGTTCGTTATATCGAGTCATTATTGTTAAAGAGCATAATCCATTATCTAATGGTGCGGTGCAATAAACAATAAATATTGAATAATTTACTCATTCCAACGCTTTATATTGGTAATACTATAAAATAAAAAATGATAAATAATAAGGAAATTTTAAAATTAGTGAGAATAAGAACCGTTAAACCCAAATTCCCAAAAATGGCGGTGAAAGTAAAAATACCTAAATTAAAGCGTATTCGTATAAGAAAACGATAAATTATTAATGGGCGCACCGAGAATTAACTTGTTTTTGGTGCGCCTATTTTTTATACCCATTAATAAAATAAAAAGGCGGTTAAAATGAGTATAATTAAAACAAGCAATTTCAACCCTATGGCGGTTATTGTTATGCTTGAAACCATGAGTGTGGATGAACTTAAAGAAAATGTTACTGAGGCTTGTAATTTAATTATGGTGCTTCAAGATGATAATGAAAAATATAAAAATAGGCTAAAACAAATTAGTCTAATATCGGAGAAATAAAATGCCACAAGAACATGAAGCAACACGAATTGAATTCTCAGATGAACATTTAACCCATTTATTAATGGATGTTGCCAAATATATTGATGATAATTTTATCATGCCTGTTGTTATAAGAGAATTAAATCTTTATAATGATTTTGAAACTCAGATGTGGATTGCTAATTTATTTATTGATACGCCTGATTTCGAAACGGAAACAATAGAAAAATCTGAAGATGTAGCTTCAATTAAACAGGATAGTATAATAAGACAAACAAATGAGTAGGCGTTTTACAGCAACGAAAAAAATAAGGCTATTTAAACACGCTTTGGAAAGACGTTTCTATCAATGTGATGTTCTTAAATGTAGCCAAAAGGCTGTTTATCTTGTGCCTTGGAGAGCAGAGGATATTAGATCATTAGTATTATGCCCACATCACATGAATAAATTAAAAGAGGCATTTCCTACAGTTCTTTTTAGTAGTATTATAAATAATAGCGAACTGTCCATTGCAGCGTTGAACATATCATTACATATCTCTGTATATAGACGGGGTCTTCCTTTTACTGTAAAAACAGTAATGAGCCAATATAAAAAATTAATAGGTAAGAAAAATGGAAAAAATTGTTGTAACAGAGGGAGTTAATGCGAGTACAGGTGTTATATCAGAGAATAATCATGCCTTTTTAGAGATTGGTGATAAAGTACGGTTGGAATTTCCACACCCTGATGATGTTATATTTATTTCAACGGTGTTAAAATATACATTAATACAGTCTAAATTATCTTTTGAAGCATCTAAACAAAACGCCACCAATGAAGCCGTTAATCTATTAAAAGATGGATAGCAAACAACATAATGTGGGAATTAATTTTAATATCTTTTACCATCGTTTTAACTGCTGCATCTATATTAGTATTAACAAAATAAAAAGGCGGTAAAAAATGAATTATAAATGTCCTAAATGCGGTGCTATATTTAATCATATGTTAATTGATAGCACTACCTGTCCTCATTGCGGTAATGTATTTACTTATCCTATTGATAATAAAGATATAATAAGTAAATATAATACCAATATTCCTGTAACTATGCGCCACAAAGAATAAAATACATGGGCTGTTCGTTTAGTGGTAAAACAATAGACTTTTAATCTATTACCGTAGGTTCAATTCCTGCACAGCTCACAATGTAGCTTCAATTTAATTGTTTGGTAGAATGGTTACACACGGAAGCAAGATTGCTTTCGAATAAAATTAAGGTAGGACAAAGTGAAAATTATTGAAGCTCTCAAACAAATTAAAGACCTGAACCGCAAAGTAGCCGACATTCAAGGCAAGGTTCAAAAGAATTGCTGCTATCTGAGCAACGAGACACCGACTTATGGTGCTAATCAAAAAGACCAAATTGCGGGATGGTTACAATCTGTTCACGACATGTTAAAAGAAATCCTGCGCTTACGGATTGCAATAAACCGCACAAACCTTATTACTAATGTCGCCATCGAATTGGGCGATATTACCGTAACTAAAACCATTGCAGAATGGGTAATTCGTAGGCGTGAGCTTGCTAAACTCGAAGCTCAAATGTGGGGTTGTTTAAGTGACAGGGGTTTGAGAGAGGGCACAATAAAACAGAGCAACGGTGAACTGGCTGAGGTTAAAATAATACGTTGCTTTGACCCTGCTGAAAGGGACAAAAAACTTGATGCTTTCCAGTCTGAGCCAATTATAATTGACAGCAAGCTGGAGATTATCAACGCCATTACCGACTTAATCGAATAGTCGGGCGCAAAGTAAAAAAGAAAAAGTAAATTCGACATATAGAGATAAAAACAGGCTAAAACAAAGCGTAGAATATAGACGATATTATATTCACTGAGTGTTTTATGCTTATAGAATGAGAATGTTATATACTAAAATATATAATATATTAAAATCTAAAGGCAGAAAGGCTAAAGGTGAAAGGTTGTAAGGTTCAGTATTGTTAAGGCAACAAGGTGTATGGTAATAAGGCTATAACTCAAAGATTTATTTAATCTGAGAGAATGTCCTTGAGCAAGTTATATTTTCTTTGTTTTTTTATCCTGAACTTTCAAGGCTTCCTATATGGGCGAATTTACTTATTATTACAGCATTGTAGCTTCAATTAATTCGTTTGCTATACTGAACCATAACGAAATTTAAGGATGGTGAATTATGGCTAACGTAGATATTATTTGCAAAACACAATTAAAACTCGCAAAGCAACAGGATATTAATATAGCCAATGCTTGTGCTGGTGCTTGTGATGCTTGCTACACGCTTGATAAAATGTTAATAAATAAATTACCTACCAATATTAAATGGACGGTAATTTACGGTGATAAAGATAATAGCGTTACCATTATTGGTGTAGCTGATATATCAACCATCATCAACACAAAAAGGCGCAAATAAAAAAGAAATAAATAATATAATTTAATAGGAAGAACAGGTAAGATGAAAATAATAAATAACGCTACACCAACCTCAAAACTGTTTAAAGACCTTAAAGTAGGTGATTGCTTTCACTATGTTTCTTCTATAACTGGTGAAAATAAGGATAATGTTTATATAAAAATAGATTGTGTAGACTCTGCTAATTGTGTATTACTTAATAGCGGTAGTCTCGGTTTTTGTAGTGATAAGGATACAGTTATTGAGCTTAATTGTGTTATGACTGTATTTGTTAAACAGTAATTTAACTCACTCGTCTTTTATTAATTCACTCGTCTTTTATTAATTCACTCGTCTTTTAGCATCTATCTGTCGCTACATTACAATACTTACTAAAATATATTGACATTGCATGTAGCTTCAATTCACCAATTTGGTATAATGTGTTTGAGCTTGATGATGGCGTACAACCAATAACAAGACTGCAACAAACAGTAAATTAATAATATATTTAATTGGTTGCGCCATTTATATCAAGTTTAAATAATCTATAATTAAATATTGTTCTTTGGGGTTGCGCCAGTAAATTAACTGATACGTCAACCCCACGTTGGGGTTTGGCATTTCGCTTGTAGATGATACAGGCTTAATTGCTTATTCTTCCTGTATATGCGGTGTGTAGCTGTTGAAGCCAAATAATAATATGCGCTTCACTACACACCGCTTATATATTTAGTAGCATAAGATACCCCTAAATTATATAGATATTATCTTTGCGCCGTGTGTGCGTGATTGTTTGTAGATATCTGCAAATTGCTTCAATGTAGCTTCAATTTAGCTATATGGTATAATGCAGTATGCCGAACGAAACGGCAAATAAGATTGGAGTGTGAAAAACATGGTAAAGCCTACTCGGAAAAAAGGCGCAAGCAAGAAAGGCGCAGGTAAAGAAAAAGAGAAAACAACTGTAAAAAAAGAAAGTAACATACTCGCAAAAGGGGATTTTACTCTCAAACTCGTCAATGGTGACGAGATTGAATTCGATATTCCTACTCAGCCAATGGATGATTGGGAAGAGCCTAAACATGGTTCAAGTGATGCTGTAAAACATCTTGCAGCACGTGGAAAGAATTTTGTAGCATTTATTAATATCTGCTATAAAGAGACAGGCTATAAAGAAAGATAAAATAATCATATAGCCTGTCGTATAGGATAATAAATATGTATTATTGAACGTGTTTGACAATGAGGGGGCGTATGTCGTATTCGACTGCCCCCTCTATATATTTATATGGATAAGATACCCCTAAATTAAATATAGATGTCTCAATCTTTTATTCTATGGCGCAAAGATAAAATAGCTATGATGTAGCTTCAATTATTCCATATGGTATAATGTATGTGGTTGAGAGAGCAATACTGCAGAAGAACCATTGGATGCTCTCATAAATTTTATTTAAGCAGGGCATAGGTAATAAGAATGGCGTATGTTAGCTTAAAGCAAATCATCACCTATGCCTTGCTTTATTTTTTTATGCCCCTAAGATACCCCTAAATTTAATGGTTATATTGTTTATAGACATCTTTAAGTTATTATATTGTTTGTAGACATTTTGTTATTGTTTTATTATTGAGCGCTAAAATATAGACTATTTGTAGATATTTATTTATTCTATCCCTATGTATATTCTCTATGCTCTCACACGTGTGGCTTTGGGCTGAGAAGTTGATATATATAAGGTATGGATATTCCTTGCTCCTCCTGTGTTCCTAACATAATTAATTTTTTATTGTAAACCCCTTGACAAACGAAACATTGTATGGTATAATAATATCTAAATGATGGGATATAAAAATACATACGAGAAACTAACAATGTCGGAACTTGCAACTTATACGTATAAAAATATTTACAAGGAGCTTAAAAATGAGCGAAGCTTTCCACGTTGTCCTTATTGTGAAAAAGAATTGGAAGATTCGATGGTTTATATAAAAAATGCACTTGTATATTGTAACAAAATACATGCAGTGCTTGCTGCGTTTAAAAAGGCGCAATAAAATGAATAAAATTTCAGTATATTGTATGTACTGCCATAAGAAATTGGGCATTTGTAATATTGGTGTTGATTATGATGGAAGGTATTTTATTAAAGATTATGATGGAAAGTATTTTATTAAAGATTTAGGAATAAATATGGATGCGTTTTATTGCAATAAAAAACATAAATTTCTAGATGCTTTACGAAGAGCAGTAAAATAAATGGAAGAAGAAGTATTCTTTAAGGCTTGGCCGTATATAGATAAAATGGCAGTAAATTTTGTTTGGAGAGATATTAAGGGGAAATTATATCGTATGGAAGATATAACAGACTCACATTTATTGGCAATTATTGGTTTTCAGGAAAATAGATTAATACAATTATATAAATATACAAACGAAAAATCTAAGGCATATCCATATAATGATTTAAAAAATAGACTTCTTTTATCAATTGATTTGTTTATAAAAGAGGCGCAAAAAAGGAAACTAATTAAAAGGAGAAAATAATTAAATGAAAACACTAATTCTTATCTTGGTAACATTACTACTTTTTACTGCTTGTTATTCACCAGAAACAGCCTCTACTAATATTTCAACATCACCCATATTTGGGAAAGTTATTTATATATATGATAAACAACATGAAGTATGTATTTGGGTATATAGTGGTTATAACCAAGGAGGAATAACCGTTCTTCCAGCAAGTGAAGTAAATAACCCATCAAAACCAATGAAATTGGAGGTAAGATAAAATGAAAACTAAATGGGGTCCAACAACAGGGTGGAAAAATAGAAAAAGACGTTGTTATTTTTGCAAAAAAGAAGTTAAAATAGATATTAAAATATGCCCATTTTGTCATAAAAAACAACCAATTGGATTTGCAGAACAGGAAAAGGAGAAATAAAAATGAAACTGATTATTGTACCAGATAAAGTGCCAGAGAATCCATATCGAAATGTGGATTTAAAGGCCATATCATCTTCAAAAGCTAATGTAATAATTGGTAAGCAGTTTGGCTTTACACAAGGCCAGCAATCCATTCTCTCACTGCCGTCAATTAGTGTGGAGGAACTGGATGCGGCAGCAATAAAATGGTATATCTACTTTTTCCAGAGTTTAAGCGCAGGTGAAGATGCTAAACTATTTTCAGAGTTTTTACAGAAGCAAGAATGTCTTAAAGCAAAGGAGGCAGGACTATGAACACAATCAGAATAGTCAAGAGTGATGCAGGATTTAGGGAAGTCGAGATTGAGTTGCCTTTCCCTGAGACAGAAACCGAAACAATACAGTGTTTTGATTTAGCAGACACTATCGAAGTCGAAACCAACTGGACAGCCGAGGAAGTGGCTGTACTGGCGGAATTGGATGGAGGAGAGTGGATAAAATTGAAAGCTGGATTTAACAAATGGGCTGATAGCCAACCGTTCGGGGAGAGAGACTTCCATACCTATCTCCGTTCCC
>Ga0172375_10004356_pt1 | contig 20941 bp, 22 predicted proteins | sample LakKiv1m_FD_114537 | JGI IMG/M metagenome (GOLD analysis project Ga0172375, IMG submission 114537) | Freshwater microbial communities from Kabuno Bay, South-Kivu, Congo - kab_092012_11.1m | ecosystem: Environmental > Aquatic > Freshwater > Lake | place: Democratic Republic of the Congo...
GCTGTCGAGCACCGGCGCGGCGGCCTGATGGTCGTACAGATCCACCTGCAAGGCGTCAACCGTACCCCACCACTTGGGGTTGTCGATTTCAAGCGCTGCGTCGTTCAAGATGACTTGCATGCGCGCGTTGTCGGCAGGCAGATTGAACCAGCCCCGGCACGCCACCAGCACCTGCGGGTTGAGCTCGATCGTGGTCGTTTTCATCTTGAGCTCTTTGGCGCAAAACTTGGTGAGCGACCCGGCACCCAGACCCAGTTGCATGGCGTGGCGGTCCCTGACACTATCGGGCTCGACAAACAGCAACCAGGCCATCATGCGCTGCACGTATTCATGCACCAGCAGCGTGGGGGCGTCCAGGTACATTGAGCCCTGAATCCATTCGGTGCCCAGATGCAGATGACGAACCGGGCCGTCATCGGAGAAGTTGACTACAGGAAGGTGACTGCGTTTTTTCAAGATGGGCGCGATTATCCGTGCTGACTGGTTGCACCTGGTTCGGCTCAATCCGGCGAAGTTGGCTTAGGGTATATCCCCGGCTTGTTATGGTTTTTATTCGTTGATAAATTCGACGTCAGGAGGTGCTTATGTCCAAAGTCCGCATGAACAGTTTGCTGTTAACCAGTCTGGTGGCAGCGTCGGTCGGGGCGCAGCCCGCTTTGAGCGTGCGTGATGGCGATATTGGGCTGGATTGTCAGGCAATTCAGAACGAGCAGCAAAGCCTGAAAAGCGTTATCGCCGCCGGCAGCAACGCCCCCAGCATTGGCAAGGCCGCAGCGGCAGGCACTGCCAATGTGGGTGGCCAGTTGGCTGGGGCGGTGGCAGCACAAAGTACCGGTATTTTTGGTAGTCTGGGCGGCTTTTTGAGCAAGGCGGCCGGTGCAGTCGCACAGCAACAGGTCGAAGAACGTTTGGCTCCTGACGCACAAGCGGTGGAGCAGGCCAAGCAGGCACAGTCGCGCAGCGACTTTCTAAGCAAGTTGGCCCAGGCCAAGGCCTGTCGAGCGGACGATGCCAGTTTTGCGGGCAACCCATTGTCATCCGAGCAATTTGCGGCACTGTCGGTTGGACCCGCCGCAGGAGTCGTCAAACCACTGTCAGCGACCGACATTACCGCGGTGATGGCAAAGGCTGTTGCACCGCTTAATGTGACGTTGCCCCTTGAAGGCGACCTCAAAATGGCAGGCAAGCGCTTTTACCTGGCGGAATTCCGCGTTCTGTACGAGGTCGCTGGCGAGGTCTCTGCGAGCACCCGGGCCGGGCATTTGCCGGGTACCAATTACGGCGCCACCAGTTCACGCATCAAATATGAGATTCCGAAGTTGGACGTGCCGGCGTTGCAGGCCTTGACGGACAAAGCGTATGCCGACTTTCAACAGCGCTTGCAAGCCGTCGGCGTGAGCCTGGAGCCAGCAGAATCGTTTACCGCACAGCACGGGGCGGTTTATCCGGCCAATGAAGCAGCCAGCACGGCAGACGCGCCGGTTTTTGTTGAGCAAAACCTGGGTTACACCAAGCGCAAGTACATGGTGTTTGCGCCCACCGGCATGAAGCTGCATCCACGCGGCATTGCAGGCTTGGGCGCAGGCAATATCGGTAGCCGCATCGACTGGGTCAAGAACAAGCTCGACGGTCTGAGCGTGGGTGTTGCCCTGAATTTCACGGCGCTGGAAAGTTCGGGGTCGGGGTCCTCCATTTTGCACACCGAAGGTTCCAGCACCGCGGCAAAACCTGAGATGAGCATCTCTGCCCCGCCCGATGCGGTGGCCGCTGTGGGACATGTGGAGGCAGGTGCGGTACGCATGACCAAGGCAACGGTTGTGCCCGGGAGCTTTGGTGTGTTGCGTGAAACTGGCGGCTTTGACACGCAAAAGGACGCCGGCGTCAAGGGACTGCAGATTCTGGGCAACTTGATGGGCGTAGCCGCCAACAAGTCCAAGAGGGTTGAAATGGCGCTGGACCTGGATGGGCCCAGCACCACCCACATGGCGATGCAGGCCTTGAGCACATTCAATCAGCAACTGACGGACAAGATCAAGGCAGGGCTCTGAGGTCTTTTCGAGGAACGGTGGCAGCTAACGAGACGCCGCCGCTCAAGCCACGCGCATGTGTCGCGCGTATTCCACCATCAGGCAACGGTCTTGCACTGCCAGCAAGCCAGCCGCACGTGCCCGGGCTACCGCGGCGTCGTTGACCACGCCGATTTGCAACCAGACGGCCGGCAGATTGAGCGCAATGGCCTCATCCACCACGCGTGCCGCCTCGTCGCTGTTGCGAAACACGTCCACCAGATCAATGGGTGCGCGCTGTGCGGCCTCAGCCAGAGTGGCCACCACCGTCTCGCCCAGCAAGGTCTGGCCGGCGACCACCGGGTTGACCGGCACGATGCGCCAGCCGTGTGCCTGCATGTACTGCGCCACATGGTAGCTGTCGCGCTGCGGTTTGGGCGACAAGCCCACCACCGCTACCGTTTTGGATTGCTTCAGGATTTGGGCGATGGTCTGGGTATCGGTTGGTGCGGATGCAGGGGTGTTCAAGGAAGTTCTTTCAAGTGGTAACGATGTCGTGATGCAACAGGGCACGCAAGCGCGGCAGGGCTGTCAACGCGTTGGCGGTTGTGGCCTGTGCCAGCGCATCGACATTCAAGCCGCGAATCGCAGCCAGCTCGACGCCAATGCGCGGGATTTCGACGGGCGAATTCACGCCTTGCAGCTGGCCCGCTGCTCGCTGGGCCTGCGTGCGGTAGAGCCAGCGCGGCGGTATGTCGGGCGCGTCGGTTTCCAGCACGATGGCCCCAAGCGGAAGTTCTTTGGCCAGACGGCGCAAATGCAACGCGCGTTCATAAGTCAACGCGCCGCCAAAACCCAGCTTGAGCCCCAGATCAAGAAACGCTTGCGCCTGCTGTACGCTGCCGTTAAAAGCGTGCGCAATACCGTGCCAGCGCCCGAGCGCCCCAGCCACCTCACGCAGCCCTTTGAGCACTTGATCGACCGACCGGCGCACGTGCAGCACCACCGGCAAATCGAAATGGCGCGCCAGCTTGAGTTGCTCCCGGTAAAACTGCTGCTGGCGCTCGCGCAAAGGGCTGGCGCAAAGTTCAGGCACAAAAAAATCCAGCCCGATTTCTCCCACCGCTACCAGATGCGGGTCGCTGTGCCATTGCGTCAGCGCGCTCTCCAACTGCGCCAAGGCGTCGTCACCACAGCGTGCCACGTACAACGGATGAATACCCAGACAGTAGGCATCGCCATGGCGATGCGCCAGCGTACGTACCGCTGAAAAAGAAGTCGGGTGAACCGCAGGCAGCACGCAAAGTGCTACGCCATTGCTAGCAGCCTGTGCCCGATGCGTCTGGGCTAGAGCACCAAACTCAGGTGCATCCAGATGGCAGTGCGTGTCGATCCAGCGCACTGGGAAAGGCTGGGTTAATGCGCGCCAGATGCTGCGCCGGAAGCAGCATCCACGGTCTGAACATGTACGTCAGCCCACTCGATCATCACCTTCATGATGGCCTTTTTGTTCATATGGCCCTTGCCCACGTCGGTGCTGCGGTCGGCCAGGCGCTCCAGATAGTCTGCGTGCTGCTGGTGGTGCGCGTCCAGATTGGCCGTGCCACGCGCTTGCAACTGCGCTTCTTCCAGCGCAAACAAGGACTTCATCTGTTTGTACAGCGCCACGATCATCGGTCGCAGCGCGATCCAGTCGTCGGTGGCCTCCAATTGTTGACACGCCTGCAACAAGCCCTTCTTGGCGGCGTCCACCTCCGCGTGACCACTGGCAAAAGACTCAGACCATTGAAAAGTCATCACATTCACTCCAAAACTCAAATTACCATTGGGGCCACGGCTTCTGCCAGCCGACCCTGCACCAGCGTCAACTGGCGCTGGCAACGCGCGGCCAGCGCTGCGTCGTGCGTGACCACCACAAACGCGGTGCCCTGCGTGCGCGCCAGCTCCAGCATCAGGTCAAACACGCCTTGCGCGGTGGCCCGGTCCAGGTTGCCGGTGGGCTCGTCGGCCAGCACACACGCAGGCTGCGTCACCAGCGCACGCGCAATCGCCACGCGCTGGCGCTCCCCGCCAGAGAGCTCGCTGGGCCGGTGCCACTCGCGCTCGGCCAGACCGACCACTGCTAGCATTTTAGAAGCGGCCTGCGCCGCCTGGCCCTTCTCCATGCGCCGAATCCACAAGGGCATGGCCACATTGTCCAGCGCGCTGAATTCAGGCAGCAGATGGTGGAACTGATAGACAAATCCTAGATACCGGTTGCGCAAACGGCCTTGCTCGGCCGCGCTTTGTTGCGCCAGGTCTTGTCCCAGCAGATTTATGCTACCGCTGGTGGGCGAATCCAGCCCGCCCAACAAATGCAGCAGGGTGGATTTGCCCGAACCCGACGCGCCCACGATCGCCAGCGTCTGACCCGCAGCCACGTCCAGATCCACGCCTTGCAGCACCGACACGTCCAGACGGCCTTCGGTAAAGCGTTTGCTCAAACCGCGCGCGCTGAGCACGAGTTTGCCCGCAACGTCCAGCGCAGCACGCGAAGCGACAAGCGTGGGGGCACTATTCATAACGTAGCGCCTCGGCGGGGTTGACTTGCGCCGCACGCCAACTGGGGTAGAGCGTGGCGGCAAACGCCAGCAGCAGCGAAATCAGCGCAATTGGCACGATGTCCGCCTGTTGCGGGTCGCTGGGCATGCGGCTGATCAAGTACACGTCGCGCGGCAAAAAACTGGTGTGCAAGGCCTGCTCGATGGCCGGCACGATCACGTCAATGTTGAACGCTACGCCCAGCCCCAGTGCCAACCCGGCCAGGGTGCCAATCACGCCCACCATCGCGCCCTGCACGACAAAAATGCCCATGATGGAAGCCGGGCTGGCGCCCAGCGTGCGCAAAATGGCAATGTCGGCGCGCTTGTCGGTGACGGTCATCACCAGCGTGCTGACCAGGTTGAACGCCGCCACCGCCACAATCAGCGTCAGGATGATGAACATCATGCGTTTTTCAAGCTGCACCGCCGCAAACCAGGTGCGGTTCTGGCGCGTCCAGTCGCGGATCAGCACCCGGTCCGTCAACATCGTTGCCAGATCGGCGGCCACGGCGCGCGCCTGATGCAGGTCTTGCAAGCGCACGCGTACGCCGCTGGCGCCTTCCAGCCGGAAGATGCGCGCCGCGTCGTCAAGGTGAATCAGCACCAGCGCCGAGTCGTATTCATAGTGGCCCGAATCAAACGTGCCCACCACCGTCATCTGCTTCAGGCGCGGCACCACCCCCGCAGGCGTCACCTGGCCGCTGGGCGCCACCAGCGTCACCTTGTCGCCTTGCACCACGCCTAGGCTGCGCGCGAGCTCGCCCCCAAGCACCACGCCAAACTCACCCGGCACCAGCCTTGTAAGCGCTGCGGCCTTGAGGTTCACGCCCAGATCGGTCACGTCCGGCTCACGCGCCGGGTCAATGCCCCGCACCATCGTGCCTTTCATGTCCTCACCCCTGGCCAACAAAGCCTGAGCCGCTATAAAGGGTGCAGCGCCCACCACCTGCGGATGGCTGCGCACCTGGCTGAGCGTGCGCGCCACATCGGGCAGCGCCTGGCCGTCGGACGACATGATTTCGATGTGCGAGACCACGCCCAGCATGCGGTCGCGCACCTCTTTTTGAAACCCGTTCATGACGCTCAACACAATGATCAGCGCCGCCACCCCCAGCGCAATGCCCAGCATCGACACACCCGAGATGAACGAGATAAAACCGTTGCGCCGCGTGCCGCGCCCGGCGCGCGTGTAGCGCCAACCCAAAGCCAGTTCAAAAGGCAGTTGCATGAGTCAGGGGCTTGCAGGGGTCTCGGGGGCAGTCCACACGTCACTCGCAACAGCCACGCGGTCACCCACCTTTGCCCAAGCGGCATCCGCCGCCTTTGCATCGGCTTGCGCTGCACAGCCTTCACGTACCAAAACGGGTAGTTCGTTCACTAAACTGGGCTGCCGTGCGTTCAAAGCAGCCCCTTTGGCGCAGCGCAGCGCCTGCGTCAACACCTCGCGCTTGGTGCGTTGCCCCCCCAGGTGGTGGGCTTCCTTGATCAAATCGTCATCCAAAGCCAGATGGGCCGCCATGTGTGGATTCCTGCACAGTTTTACGCGCAGAAAGTATAGGTGAAACCACGGACATACCCGTGTTGTGAGACCCCGTTCCAAACATCCTGGCGCTGATGCCGGACAATCGCACCATGCACCTGATTCTTCCCTTTGCCAGCAGCGTTTCAGAGGGCTGCCAAGCTGCACTGGCGGGTCTGAAGCTGCCGTATTTGCAAAAGCTGCTGGCACGTTGCACGCCGCTGCCGCCAGAAACGGGCGACGAGCACACCCTGACTCCACCGCACGAGCGTGCCGTGGCGCGCGCGCTGGGCCTGCCCGTTACCGACGGCCTGGTCCCCTGGGCCGCACTGCGCGCCCGAGAACGCAACCTGCCCCAAAGCGACGGTGCCTGGGCCTTTGTGACGCTGTGCCACTGGCAGGTCAACACCAACCACATGGTGGTCAGCCACCTGCCGCTGCCCGACCTGAGCGTAGCGGAGTCTGACGCGCTGCTGGCCGTCATGCGCCCCTATTTTGAAGAAGACGGTATCGCACTGCACCCCGACCAGCCCGGGCGCTGGCTGGCACAAGGCGATGGGTTTGCCAACCTGGCCTGCGCCTCGCCTGAGCGCGTGTTGTGCCGCAACCTGGACGACTGGATGCCCACGCAAACCGCAGCCGCAGCGCTGCGACGTCTGCAAAACGAGATGCAAATGCTGCTCTATACCCACCCGCTGCACGATGCACGCACCGGGCGCGGCCAGGTGAGCGCCAACTCGTTCTGGATCAGCGGCACCGGCAGCCTGCCAGTGCGCTACACCGTGCCCGAAGCCAGTGCGCAGCCCACCGTGATGCACACCCTGCGCGACGCGGCGTTGGCAGAAAACTGGCCCGCCTGGACGCAAGCCTGGCACGCCACGGATGCCCAACACATCCAGCCCCTGCTGCAAGCTGTCAACGCCGGCACAGCCGTGCACATCACCCTGTGTGGTGAGCGCAGCAGCCAAACCTGGCACACCGGGCCGATGTCGGTGCATCAAAAAATTAAAAGCTTTTTTGGCCTTCAGTCCTTACCCAAAGTGCTTGAAGTGCTATAAATAGCAAAGCATCTGGTCAGCGGCCTGCCGGCTGCAGTGGTTGCGTTGAAAGCGGTGATTCAGCGGGCAGAAAACACTTCAGCTTGTGCCAAATGGCAGGCTGCAGCATCCTTGGCGGCCAGCAGTGGCGCGTTTTCTGTTGGCCACTGTATTGCCACCGTTGGGTCGCACCACAGCAAGCTGCGTTCAAATTCGGGGTAGTAGTAGTCGGTGGTCTTGTATAAAAATTCGGCACTTTCACTGAGCACCAAAAAGCCGTGTGCAAAACCCGGGGGTATCCAGAGCTGGCGTTTGTTGTCGGCAGACAAGACCACACCTTCCCATTTGCCGAAAAAGGGCGATTGGCGTCGCAAATCGACCGCCACATCAAACACGCTGCCACTGACCACCCGCACCAACTTGCCTTGTGGGTGCTGAATTTGGTAATGCAAGCCACGCAATACGCCTTTGGCCGACTTGCTGTGGTTGTCTTGCACAAATGGCACATCAAGACCGGTGCATTGAGCAAAGTCACGCGCGTTGAAGCTTTCAAAGAAAAACCCCCGCGTATCACCGAAAACTTTGGGTTCCAGGATCAGCACTTCTTGCAGTGAGGTGGGTGTGACGGAATATGGCATAAATCGACTCAAAACGTTATTAAATATGCGTTAGGTGCTATGGTTTCAGTAAGCTCAGCAAATACTGGCCATAACCGTTCTTGGCCAGGGGCGCGGCCAGCTTCTGGATTTGCGCGGCGTCGATCCACTTCTGGCTGAAGGCTATTTCTTCCGGGCAAGCCACCTGCAGCCCCTGGCGCTTTTGCAGCGTGGCAATAAAGCTGGCGGCTTCCAGCAAGCTGTCGTGCGTGCCGGTGTCGAGCCAGGCGTAGCCGCGGCCCATCATCTCGACGTGGAGTTGGGCCTTTTCCAGATAAACCCGGTTGACGTCGGTAATCTCCAGCTCGCCACGCGCTGAGGGCTGGATCTGCGCCGCGATGTCGCACACTTGGCTGTCGTAAAAATACAGACCGGTGACGGCGTAGTTGCTTTTGGGCGCTTTGGGCTTTTCTTCGATGCTGTTGGCGCGCTTTTGGGCGTCAAACGCCACTACGCCGTAGCGTTCGGGGTCGGTCACGTGGTAGGCAAACACGCTGGCACCCACGTTACGTGCGTTGGCGCTGGCGAGCAGTTTGACCAGGTCATTGCCGTAAAAAATGTTGTCGCCCAGCACCAGCGCGCTGGGGTGGTTGCCAACAAATTCGCGCCCGATGATGAAGGCCTGCGCCAGGCCGTCCGGGCTGGGTTGCACGGCATAGGTGATGTGCATGCCCCACTGGCTGCCGTCGCCCAGCAGGTCGGCAAAACGCGGTGTGTCTTGCGGCGTGGAGATGATGAGTACATCTCTGATACCGGCCAGCATCAGCGTGCTCAAGGGGTAGTAGATCATCGGCTTGTCATAGATCGGCATGAGCTGCTTGCTCACCGCTTGTGTGACCGGATACAGCCGCGTACCGGAGCCGCCTGCCAGGATGATGCCTTTGCGTGTTGTCATGATGAATGTGGGTGGATGAAGGAAAGAAGAGGGCGCAACAACCGGGGGTGATTCAGGGCAGGATTTCCGCCAGCATACGGTTCACGCCCGTTTGCCATGGTGGCAGTGTCAGGCCAAAGGTGTCTTTCAGTTTCTGCGTTGCCAGGCGCGAATTGTGCGGGCGTGTGGCGGCAGTGGGGAACGCACTGGTGGCCACGGGCAAGACTTCTTTTGCTTTTATTTCAATAGCTTTGTGCGCTTGCTGTGCTTTGGCTAGAACGTGTTTTGCATAGTCAAACCAGGTGGTTTCCCCGCTCGCGACCAGATGGTAAATGTGACGGTTGACCGATGACGGTGTTGTTGCATCGGCCACCGCTCTCTCTGGTGCTTTTTGTTGCAGGACTTGCCTGATAGCGTGGGCCGTGACGTCGGCAATCAGGTCGGCTCCGGTGGGGGCACCAAACTGGTCGTTGATCACGGTGAGTTTGTCGCGCTCCTGCGCCAGACGCAGCATGGTTTTGGCAAAGTTGCCACCACGCGCGCCATAGACCCAGCTGGTCCTGAAAATCAGGTGGCGTGCGCGCGATTGCGCGATCAGGAATTCACCCATGAGTTTGGTTCCACCATACACGTTGAGTGGGGTGGGGAGGTCGTTTTCGACCCATGGTTTATCGCCACTGCCGTCAAACACATAATCTGTGCTGTAGTGCACCAGCAAGGCACCTGACTTGGCTGCTTCCATGGCCATCATCTGGGGAGCCAGGGCATTGATGGTGTGGGCCAACTCGGGCTCGGATTCAGCCTTGTCCACGGCGGTGTACGCGGCGGCGTTGACGATCACATCCGGCTGCACGGTGCGTATGGTGGTCGTCAAGCCGGCCAGGTTGCTGATGTCGCCGCACAGCCCGTTGCTGTGGCGGTCCAGCGCGATCAGTTCGCCCAGTACGCTCAGGCTGCGTTGCAGCTCCCAGCCAACCTGGCCGTTTTTACCGAGTAACAGAATTCGGGTCATGTCAGCGTCCATTCTTCGACCGCCAGTCCGGGAACGCGTGCAAACTCCCGGGCGTTGTTGGTCACCAGAACCGAGTCGTTGGCCAGCGCATGGGCCGCAATCAGCAAGTCCATGGCGCCGATGGGCGTGCCTGCGCGCTCCAGTTGGGCACGAATGCGGGCGTAATGTTCGCTGGCCTGGATGGGCCAGGCCTGAATGTCAAAACCTGCCAGCCAGGATTCCACCGCCACAGAAAAAAGGTCAACCCCCAGCTTGGCAGCGCCAAAGCGAAGCTCGGCCGCAACAATGCAAGACAGCCACAGTTGCTGGCGTTTCAATTGGGCAAAACGCTCCAGCATTGCGATGGGGCGGCGCCGCAACACGTAACTGCAAATATTGGTGTCCAGCGTGCGCTTCATCTTCGCTATCGCTTCACGACAATGACCAATCGCGTGACTCGGGTGGTGCATTTTGCCGCTGCGCCAGAAAATCGTCCGGCAAGGCTTCGGTGCTGGCGTAGAAGTGTTCCAGCCACTTGCCCATGTTCTCGTCGGGTTGGGGTTGGGGACGAATCCACAGTCCGTCACCCACGCGTTCGATTTCGACCTCTTTCGCCGATAGCCGTAACGCTGCGGGTAGCCGAATCGCCTGACTGCGGCCGCTCATGAAAAGTTTGGCGGTGAGGCTCATGGTGTGTGCTCCATTGTCATATGACATGGAGATATTACATCAGGCGCTGATGCTTTGGGCGTAGTGCTTCTGCACCCACTCCCGATACGCGCCGCTTTGCACGTGTGCCACCCAGTCGGGGTGGTCCAGATACCATTGCACGGTTTTGCGGATGCCGGTGTCGAAGGTTTCGGCCGGTTTCCAGCCCAGTTCACGCTCGAGCTTGCGCGCGTCGATGGCGTAACGGCGGTCGTGGCCTGGGCGGTCGGTGACGAAGGTGATGAGTTCGGCGTAGCGTTGCACCGGCGCACCGGTGTCGGCTCGGCACACGTTGCGCGCCGCGGCGGGAGCGAGTTCGTCCAGCAGCGCACAGACGCCATGCACGATGTCAAGGTTGGCTTTCTCGTTCCAGCCGCCGACGTTGTAGGTTTCGCCGTCCCGGCCGACCTCAAGCACGCGGCGGATGGCGCTGCAATGGTCTTTGACGTACAACCAGTCGCGAATCTGCTGGCCGTCGCCATAAACCGGCAGCGTCTTGCCCGCCAGTGCGTTGACGATCAGCAGCGGAATGAGCTTTTCCGGAAAGTGATAGGGCCCGTAGTTGTTGCTGCAGTTGGTAGTGAGCACCGGCAGGCCGTAGGTGTGGTTCCAGGCACGTACCAGGTGGTCGCTGGCGGCTTTGCTGGCGCTGTACGGGCTGTTGGGTTCGATGTGGTTGCGTTCGGTGAATGCCGGGTCGTCTTTGCCCAGGCTGCCATAGACCTCGTCGGTGGAGACGTGCAGGAACCGGAACGCTTCTTTTTCAGGAGCGTTTAACGCCTGCCAATACTGGCGCAGCGCCTCCAAAAGCTCAAAGGTTCCGACGATATTGTTGTGGATGAAGGTGTCCGGGCCGTGGATGCTGCGGTCCACATGGCTTTCGGCGGCAAAGTTGACCACCGCGCGCGGCTGGTGTTGCGCCAGCAACTGCGTGACCAAGGCGCGGTCGCCGATGTCACCCTTGACAAAAATGTGGCGTGGGTCGCCGTCCAGGCTGGCGAGGTTTTCCAGATTGCCGGCGTAGCTGAGCTTGTCCAGGTTGAGGACGGGTTCGTCGCTTTGCGCCAACCAGTCCAAGACAAAGTTGCTGCCGATAAAGCCGGCGCCGCCGGTAACGAGAATCATGGTGTGTCCCTTGGGAAAAATCGTGTTGTGTTGGGTCGTGATGTGTGGTCAGTCGATCGCTCTCAGGGCATTGTCGCGCTGAACGATTCTATTTCTTCGGTTAGGGCCAACCATTGCTCTTCCAGCACTTCAATCTGGTCGTTGACCGTCTTCAGGGTGCGTCCCAGGTCGGCCAGATCGGGGGCCGCAGGCACGGCGCACAGGCGGTTTTCAATCTGTTGGGCTTGTGCCTGCAACGCTTGCAACTGTGCTTCCACCTCGGCCATTTGTCGGGTCAGGCGCTGGGGCACCCGTTGGCGCGCCGGTGCAGCCGTTTTGGCGGGCATCGGGTCCGCAGGCTGGGCTTTGGTGTCTTGCTGGATTTGCCGCAGCGCGTCGCGCTGGCGCCGTGCCTCATCAAGCAGGTAGCGCTGATAGTCGTCTAGATCGCCGTCAAACGGTGTGATGCCCCCGCGAGAGACCAGCCAGAATTCGTCGCACACGCTGCGCAACAAGGCGCGGTCGTGGCTCACCAGCATCAGGGTGCCTTCAAATTCGTTCAGCGCCATCGCCAGCGCCTCGCGTGTGGCCAGGTCCAGGTGGTTGGTGGGTTCGTCCATCAGCAGCAGGTTGGGGCGTTGCCAGACGATCATGCACAGCACCAGGCGCGCCTTTTCGCCGCCGCTCATGCTGCCCACCGCCTGCTTGACCATGTCGCCGGTGAAATTGAAAGTGCCCAGAAAGCTGCGCAGGTCTTGCTCGCGGGTTTGCTGCCCTGCGATTTTGCCCGCCGCGCTCAGGTCTTTCACCAGGCGGATCATGTGTTCCAGCGGGGTTTCATCGGAGCGCAACACGTCCAGCTCTTGCTGGGCAAAGTAGCCGATGTTCAGGCCCCGGCCCTCGGTGATTTCGCCACACAGTGGTGCCAGATCACGCGCAATGGTTTTCACAAAGGTGGACTTGCCTTGGCCGTTGGCGCCCAAAATGCCGATACGTTGCCCGGCCAGCACCGATTTGCTGACGTGCTTGACGATCACCGTGGGGGGCGTTCCTGCTGGGGCATCGTCTGGCGGGGCGTAGCCAAAGTTCACGCCCGTCATGGACAGCATCGGGTTGGGCAGGTTGGCGGGTTCCTTGAATTCAAACGTGAAGTCAGCTTCAGACAGCAGCGGCGCAATTTTTTCCATGCGGTCGAGCGCCTTGACCCGGCTTTGCGCCTGTTTGGCCTTGCTCGCCTTGGCTTTGAAGCGGTCTATGAACTTTTGCAGGTGCGCAATTTTTTCCTGTTGTTTGGCAAAAGCGGCTTGTTGCTGCTCCAGGCGCTCGGCGCGCATGTCTTCAAACTTGCTGTAGTTGCCGCCGTAGCGCACCAGTTTGCCCGCGTCGATGTGCAGGGTGACGTTGGTGACCGCGTCCAGAAATTCGCGGTCATGGCTGATCACCAGCATCGTGCCCTGATAGCGCTGCAGCCAGCCCTCCAGCCAGACCAAGGCGTCCAGGTCAAGGTGGTTGGTGGGCTCGTCCAGCAGCAACAGGTCGCTGGGGCACATCAGCGCGCGGGCCAGTTGCAGACGCATGCGCCAGCCGCCAGAAAAACTGTTGACCGGGTTTGCCAGTTCTGTCGTTTTGAAGCCCAGTCCCAAAATCAGCGCTTGCGCGCGTGCGGGCGCATCGTGCGCGCCCGCGTCTTGCAGCGCCATGTAGGCGTGCGCCATGCGGTCGTAATCGTCGGTGGCCTCGGCGGCGGTGACTTCCTGTTGCGCCGCCAACAGGGTGACGTCGCCATCAACCACAAAGTCGGTGGCGCTCTGCCCGGTCTCGGGCATGTCTTGCGCCACTTGGCCGAGCCGCCATTGCGTCGGAAAGCTGAACTCGCCCACGTCTTCATGCAGTTTGCCGGTCAGCAGCGCAAACAAGCTGGATTTGCCCGCGCCGTTGCGCCCGACCAGGCCCACTTTTTCGCCGGGGTTGAGGGTAACGGACGCGCCCTCCAGCAGCACTTTGGTGCCACGGCGCAGGGTGATGTTTTTGAGAGTGATCAAGAAACGGACGATCAGTGACCAGCGCAGTCGCCGGGTGGAGTGAGCGAAAAATCTCTCATCAGGAAGTCCACGACAAACTGATCCTGGGCAGCGACGATGAAAGACATGAGATTTGGTTGGGCAATGCGTGCGGTCTCGGACTGGTACAGGTCAAGCCGCATGGTTCTGTTCCCAGTAGTAATCCTCCAGTTCGCGCCAGGTTCTGCGCAAGAACCTGGCCCAGGCCGCAGAGTTATCTCCGCACAAGGGCACACCATCTTCGGCCACGCTGGCGCGCATCGCCAAATTGGTGGCCCGCAGATCAATCTGCCCGCCAAAACGGCAAAGTCCAGATCCGGATCATTTTGCAATTGAGCAGACAACAATGCGGTGTCAGAACGCTGAGAAACGGCTGGGGTTGGCGACATGCTGCGATTTTAGGAAGTCGCTGTGCCCAGGGCCAGCAGCGCCGCGCGAGTGGCCAGCAGTACCTGGTCTTCACCGGCGCTGGTTTCCAGCCAGACCACCTCCAGCCGGGGGAAGGCGGCTTCAAAATGCGCGCGCTCGTAGCCGATTTCAAGCACCAAAATGGCCTCAGGCCCCATTTGGGCGGGTGCTTTGCGCAGCAATTGGCGGATGAAGTCCATGCCGTCCAAGCCACCGGCCGCGTTGCCGTCCAGTGCGATGACGGGTTCGGCCTTGAATTCGGGCGGCAGCGCCGCCATGCTGTGCGCGTTGACGTAAGGCGGGTTGCACAGGATCAGGTCGTAATGGCTGCCGGTGGTGGGGATGCCGTCGCCCTGGCGCAGCGTGATGCGCTCGTGCAGGCCGTGGCGGTCGATGTTGATGCGCGCCACCTCCAGCGCATCGGCGCTGATGTCGCTGGCTTGCACGTTCACGTCCGGGTACACCATGGCAGCGATGATGGCCAGGCTGCCGTTGCCGGTGCATAGATCGAGTACGCGGTGCGTTTCTTCAGGCAGCCAGTAGTCCAGGTGGCCTTCCATCAGCACCTCGGCGATGAGCGAGCGCGGCACGATAGCGCGTTCGTCAACGTAAAACGACACGCCTTGCAGCCAGGCCTCATGCGTCAGGTACGCCGCGGGCTTGCGGGTGCGGATGCGCTCTTCAAAAAGAAGAGCTACCTGCGCTTGATCTGTCTGTGCTACAGGCTTTTTTGCTATGGAATCCGGGCCGTCCAGGGGACTGTCCAGTGGTAAGCCCAGCTTCCACAGCACCAGCCACGCTGCTTCGTCAAACGCGTTGGTGGTGCCGTGCCCGAAGGCCACGCCAGCCTCTTCCAGCTGGTGTGCACCTCTTTCAATGAGGGTCATGATGGTCATGCTTGGGCGGGCATCTGGACCTGCGCGTGCAGGTTTTCCAGCACGCGACGGTAAATGTTCTTGAGCGGCGCGATGTCGGCCAGCGCAATGTGTTCGTCAATTTTGTGGACGCTGGCGTTGGGCGGGCCGAGTTCGATCACCTGGGGGCAGATGCTGGCAATAAAGCGCCCGTCGCTGGTGCCGCCGCTGGTGGACAACGCAGGGGTCAAACCGGTTTCGGCCAGAACAGCAGCCGTGACCGCATCGACCAGTGTGCCCGGCGTCGTCAAGAACGGCTTGCCGCCCAGCACCCAGCTCAGGTCGTAGCTCAGGCCGTGTTTGTCCAGTATCGCCGAAAGACGGCTTTGCAGAGATTCAGGCGTGGATTCGGTGCAAAAGCGGAAGTTGAAGTCCACCACCACCGCGCCCGGAATGACGTTACTCGCGCCCGTGCCGCCGTGGATGTTGCTGACCTGCCAACTGGTGGGCGGAAAAAACGCGTTGCCGTTGTCCCAGGTCATGCCCACCAGTTCGGCCAGTGCCGGGGCCAGCAGGTGGATGGGGTTGCTGGCCAGTTGCGGGTAGGCAATGTGGCCCTGGACGCCTTTGATGGTGAGTTTGCCACTCAAGGTGCCACGACGGCCGTTTTTGATCGTGTCGCCGGTTTGTTTGACCGAGGTGGGTTCGCCCACGATGCAGTAGTCCAGCGTTTGGCCGCGTTCGCGTAGCATCTCAACCACTTTGACCGTGCCGTCCAGTGCTGGGCCTTCTTCGTCGCTGGTGAGCAGAAAGCCAATGCCCAACGGGGTGTCGGGTTGTGCCGCGATGAACTCTTCGGTGGCCACTACAAAAGCGGCCAGCGAGGTTTTCATGTCAGCCGCTCCGCGGCCATAGAGCTTGCCGTCACGCACGGTGGGGGTGAACGGGTTGCTGCCCCAAAGCTCGCGCGCGCCGCTGGGAACAACGTCGGTATGGCCGGCAAATACGATGAAAGGTGGAGCTGCCAGCGCTTGACTGACAAGGGTTGGCGGCCTTTTTGCCCACATGTTTGTAACGCGGAAATTATCCGGCCCGCTGACCAACGTTTCCAGTTCAAAACCCAACGTTGCCAGACGTTGGCCGATCAGGGACTGGCAGCCTGCGTCTTGCGGTGTGTCAGAGGGGCTGGCGATCAGTTGCTGGGCCAAGCGCAAGGTGGCGCGCATGCTCAGTGGCCCATGTCCAGCGTGATGCCGGTAAATGAAGCTTTGTTATCTTCGTCCGCGTCTTGCTTTTCCGCAGTCTTTGCCTCTTTTTGGGTGTTGAAGTCATTTTGCAGACGCCACATCAAATTGGTGGGCGAGTCCGCGTTGGCCAAGCCTTCTTTACGGTCAACGATCCCTGCCGTAATGAGCCGCGCAAGCTCTTGCTCAAAGGTCTGGCTTCCGTCGGCCAGAGATTTTTCCATGGCTTCCACAATGCCTGAAAAATCGCCCTTTTCAATCATTTCTGCGACCAACCGGGTGACCAACATGATTTCCACCGCAGGTGTGCGCTTTCCGTCCACGGTACGTACCAGACGTTGTGAAATGATCGCTTTCAGCGCCGCTGCCATGTCGCCCATCAAGGTGGGACGGACTTCAACCGGGAAAAAACTCAGTACCCGGTTCAGCGCCTGGTAGCTGTTGTTGGCGTGCAAGGTGGCCAGGCACAAATGCCCGCTTTGTGCATAAGCAATGGCCGCACTCATGGTTTCACGATCCCGCACTTCGCCGATCAGAATCACGTCAGGAGCTTGGCGCAGCGCATTTTTAAGAGCGATTTGCAAGGATTGGGTGTCCGTACCCACTTCACGCTGGTTGACGACAGAGCGCTTGTTTTTGAACTGGAATTCGACCGGGTCTTCAATGGTCAGAATGTGACCGGACATGTTGGCGTTGCGGTGATCGATCATGGCCGCCAGCGAGGTACTTTTACCCGAGCCAGTCGCCCCCACCATCAAAATCAGGCCACGCTTTTGCATCATCAACTCGGACAGAACAGGCGGCAAAGACAACGAACCCAAGCTGGGCACTTCGTTGACGATGTAGCGGATCACCGCGGCAAATGTGCCGCGTTGACGCATGCCACTGATCCGAAAACGGCCTACGCCGGGCATGCTCCAGGCCATGTTGAGCTCATTGAGTTCCTTGAGTTCTTCAATGTCTTTGGGAGACAGGATTTCACTCAACAAATTCAGTGGCCCGTCTGGCGGAAGAATCTGGCTGCCGACAGGTACACAGGCGCCGTTGATGCGAATCAACACCGCAGACATGGCAGACAGATAAATGTCAGAGGCGCGCTTTTCGACCATCAACCGCAAGATGCGGCGCATGGTGCCTTCGGAGGAATTTTCGTTCATGGCCATGGCTTACCTCTGTCAAATCAGTTGGGGACAGAGCAACTTTTAAGGTCTTAGCAAATCATTCAAGCTCGTCTTGGCGCGGGTCTGGGCGTCCACGTGCTTGACGATGATGGCCGCATACAGGCTGTAACGCCCGTCATCTTTGGGCAAGCTGCCGCTGATCACCACCGAGCCCGTCGGAATGCGCCCGTAGCTGACTTCGCCCGTGGTGCGGTCGTAAATGGGCGTGCTTTGACCGATATAGACGCCCATCGAAATGACCGAGTTTTCCTCGACGATGACGCCTTCGACGATTTCGCTGCGCGCGCCGATAAAGCAGTTGTCTTCGATGATGGTGGGGCCCGCTTGCATCGGCTCCAGTACGCCGCCCAGGCCAACGCCGCCGCTCAGGTGCACGTTTTTGCCCACCTGTGCGCAACTGCCCACGGTGGCCCAGGTATCGACCATGGTGCCTTCATCGACATAGGCACCAATGTTTACATAAGACGGCATCATGACTACGCCCTTGGCCAGGTAGCTGCCGCGCCGCGCCACCGCAGGGGGTACCACGCGCACACCGGTTGCGCGCATACCCGCTTCTGTCATGTCACCAAACTTGGTTGGCACTTTGTCGTAAAAGCCCAGGTCACCGGCCCTGATGCGTTCGTTGTCATGCAGCCTGAAGCTGAGCAAAACCGCTTTTTTGATCCACTGGTGCGTGCTCCATTGCCCCACCCCCGTGCGGGTGGCTACGCGCAGATGGCCGTTGTTGAGCTGGTGGATGACGTGTTCCACCGCATCGGTGACTTCCTTTGGGGCCGAGGTGGCACAGAGGTTGGCGCGGTCTTCCCACGCGGCGTCGAGAATGGCTTGCAGTTGTTGGGTCATGGCAATGGTACTCGCTGAAATTTTTGGGGCGATGATAGCTTTATGAGGGGCGTTGCCGTGTCGCGCCAGACGTTTTTGTCGTTACATCGACGTCTTGACTTGTCCTTGGCGCGCCTGGACAAAGGCGACGATACGCTGCGCTGCTTCCAGGCACTGCGCGGTATCCGCTACCAGCGCCATGCGGATGCGCCCGGCACCCGGGTTGTGGCCGTGTGCCTCGCGTGCCAAAAACGATCCCGGCAATACCGTCACGTTACAGGCGGCGTAGAGGTCGCGCGCAAAGGTCTGGTCGTCCCCCGCCACATCGGCCCACAGGTAAAAGCCGGCATCGGGCAGCGCCACGTCCAGCACCTGCGCCAGCATTGGTGTGATACGGGCAAACTTGGCGCGGTACAACGCACGGTTCTCGGCCACGTGCGCCTCATCGTTCCAGGCCGCGATGCTGGCGGCTTGCACCACCGGGCTCATGGCGCAACCGTGATAGGTGCGGTAGAGCAAGAACTGGCCGATGAGGTTGGCGTCACCGGCCACAAAGCCGCTGCGCATGCCCGGCACGTTGCTGCGCTTGGACAGGCTGGTGAGCGCGATCAGGTTTTTGAAGTCGCCTCGCCCCAGTTGCGCAGCGGCCTGCAAACCGCCCAGCGGAGGTTCGTCACGAAAATAGATTTCGCTGTAACACTCGTCCGACGCAATGACAAAGCCAAAGCGCTCGCTCAAGTCAAACAGTTTCTGCCATTCGCCCAGGGGCATCACCGCGCCCGTGGGGTTACCGGGGGAACAGACAAACAACTGCTGGGTCTGTGCCCACACGGCTTGCGGCACGCTGTCCCAATCCGGGGCAAAGTTGCGCGCCGGGTCGCTGGCCACGTAATAGGGTTGCGCACCGGCCAGCAAGGCCGCACCTTCGTAAATTTGATAGAACGGGTTGGGGCACACCACCAGCGGCTTCTTGCCAGTGACGGCACTGTCACCGGGGTTGACAACGGTTTGCGTCAGCGCAAACAGTGCTTCGCGCGAGCCGTTGACCGGCAACGTCTGCGTGAACGGATCCACGCTCAGGCCGTAGCGACGCTGGAGCCAATCGGCAAAGGCCTGTCGCAGCCGTGGCTCGCCCGTCGTAGCGGGGTAGCTGGCCAGACCGCTGGGTAGGTGAGTCACAGCGTCGCATAGCGCCTGTTGGATGAAAGTCGGCGTGGCGTGTTTGGGCTCGCCAATGCCCAGACTGATGGGGGTGCAGGCCGGGTTGGGTGTGACAGCGGACAAGAGTTGGCGCAGCCGCTCAAAGGGGTAAGGCTGCAAGAGGCAGAGCAAGGGATTCATGGGGCGCGATTATCCGGGATGGTTCGATCGAGTCTGGTGCGGCGTGACCGGGCCAATGACGGTTTTTTGGTGAACCCGCGCGGCGACTGGCTTTGGCGGCCTCCTCATACGGGGGTACCCGAAATCGTCGGCCGCCAAAGCCAGCCACCGTGCTGGGCGGTGTCGCAGAAGTGATTAGAAATAACCGCTTGACGCAAAAACGGTTAGCCGGAGGGGCCCCTCCGGCGGGTTGTACCCGAGGCGGTTGAACTTCTGCGCAAACATGCGCAGCGGCAACTTACAGCGTCAGCGACTGCACCGGCAACTGCCACCCCAGCCAGTTGCCAGCAGCCTGCGCCAGCGCAGTGGTGTCGCCAGTGGCGTACAGAGTCACTTGACCGGGGTGAACGTCAGGCGCCAGATGGGGCAATACGCGCCGGGTCTGGCGCGCCACTGGCTCGCCGTTGTCGATCAGATGCACTTGCGGCCCCACCAGGACGCGCAACACATCGCCCGCAAATGGGTAATGGGTGCAGCCCAATACCAGCGTGTCGATTTGTCCGGCTTGTATGCCAAATTGGCCTGTAACGCTTATGTATTGTGCGCAGAGTGCTCTAATTTTCAAAGCGTGTTGGCGCTCGATGGCATCGGCCAGCCCGTCACAGGGCGTGCAGACAAACTCGGCTTGACCCGCCACCGAGGTCAGCAGCGCCTTGAACTTCTGGCTGGCCAGCGTGCCGCGCGTGGCCAGCACGCCGATGCGCTTGGTGTGAGTCACCGCCACGGCAGGTTTCAGGGCCGGTTCCACGCCGACGATGGGCAGGTTGGGGAAGTCCCGGCGAAGCGGGGCAATGGCCGCTGCGGTCGCAGTGTTGCAGGCCACCACCAAGGCCTTGATGGTCTGGTGGCCGGGCTCCAGCAAGCGCCGGGTGATGCGCTGTGCACGCTCAATGACAAACGCGTCGTCGCGTTCACCGTAGGGCGCAAAGCCGCTGTCGGCCACATAGACAAAGTGTTCATGCGGCAACTCGGCGCGCAGTGCCTGCAGAATGCTCAAGCCGCCGACACCGCTGTCGAACACCCCGATGGGGCGCTCGACAGGCGTTGACCGATCAAGCACCCGAAACGGCGATGCCTTTGAACTCGCCGCTGGCGATGCGTTGTTGCCATTCGGCCGGGCCAGTGATGTGGGCGCTGGTGCCGCCGGCGTCCACCGCCACCGTCACTGGCATGTCCACCACGTCAAATTCGTAAATGGCTTCCATGCCCAGGTCGGCAAAGCCCAGCACTTTGGAGGTCTTGATGGCTTTGGACACCAGGTAGGCTGCGCCGCCCACGGCCATCAGGTAAGCACTCTTGTGTTTCTTGATGGCATCGATGGCCACCGGGCCGCGTTCGGCCTTGCCCACCATGGCGATCAGGCCGGTTTCGGCCAGCATCATCTCGGTAAAACCGTCCATGCGCGTAGCGGTGGTGGGGCCGGCCGGGCCGACCGCTTCGTTGCCCACCGGGTCCACCGGGCCGACGTAATAAATGACACGGTTGGTGAAGTCCACCGGCAGCTTTTCACCC
>Ga0172375_10004357_pt1 | contig 20939 bp, 20 predicted proteins | sample LakKiv1m_FD_114537 | JGI IMG/M metagenome (GOLD analysis project Ga0172375, IMG submission 114537) | Freshwater microbial communities from Kabuno Bay, South-Kivu, Congo - kab_092012_11.1m | ecosystem: Environmental > Aquatic > Freshwater > Lake | place: Democratic Republic of the Congo...
AGTGATCATCCAGGGCTCGGGCGACATAGGGCTCATCATGGCGCGCAGGCTCACGATCGAGGGCTACCAGGTCCTGGGCGTCTTCGAGCGTCTGCCCTATCTGAGCGGACTCGTCCGCAACAAAGTCCAATGCCTCGATCATTTCGACATCCCCCTGCGGTTCGGCACCCAGATCTGCGAAATCGTGGGCAAGGGTCGCGTCGAGGGCGTTTTCGCGGAGAAGGTGGACAATGAACAGCGCCCCATAGCGGGCAGCAGGGAATACTTCCCCTGTGACACGGTTCTGTTCTCGGTCGGTCTCATCCCCGAGGTCGACATCCTGAAGAGCGCTGGCTTGGCCCCCCTCCCCGGACGAAGCGTCGTGGTGAACAGCAGTTTCGAGACGGGCGTTGCGGGAATCTTCCTTTGCGGAAACGCCCTGCACATCCACGACCTCGCGGACAACGCGGCGAAGGAAGGCGAATCCGTCGCCCACCATGTCGCCCAATACCTGCGCTCGCGGGAAGAGTATGCGGCCTTCGTCACCCAATCGAGACCCTACAAACCGCTGCCGGTGAATACTCGCTTCAACGCGGCCTTTTTCACCGCCCTCGAGGGATCGGGCGGAAAAGTCTGTATCGTCTGCCCGAAAGGCTGCGCTATTTCGGCGAAAGGAGCCCCCTGCCCCCGCGGCGCCGCCTATTTCGTCGAATCAGAAAAAGGTAGATTCCAGACTATGACGACGACGATCAATGCTCTCGACAGAGGCTCGCGAAGGCGTCTGCCCATAAAATCCCTGGAAACCGTGGAGGTTGCCGGGATCACCCGGATGAAAATGGCCATCACCCTCGCCTCAGCGGGAAAAGCGGCCACATCGCCCGAGGCCGCCCCTTCCTCCGATGTACAATTCTCTGTCAACGCCGCCGGCAAGGATGTACGATTCTCCATTTGCGTTTAAGCTATAGCCAAGCGCACCAATCCTGGCGAGACCGCTGACGGCGACATTGAGGCCCTGCGCGCGTTGTAGGGCCGTGGATTTCAGAGAAAGTTTTCAGGGTAACCTTGATCGAACCCGGCTTTTCTGGTAAAACTGTCAATAGAACAGGTTCCCTTCGGGACCTCATCCCATGTAAGGAGGAAGCGCCATGTCCGATACGGACGGCGGGGGTAGTAGCACCCCCTGCCATAGTTGTCGCAACAAAATGACCCGCGCGGCACTTCCTGCGGATAACCGGTTCGGGCGCTAAGCCTTCCTTCCGGTTTCTCCACGGTAAGCGCCGCTCAAGGAGAAACCAACATGATCATAATAAGGACACAGGGAGAAAAAGGTCTCGTCCAGAGCGCTTCAATTGTGAAGGATTGCTGGGTGGATGCCCGCAACGTGAGCAAGGACGATCTGACCAAGCTCGAGAAAGAATTTGGCATAGCCTCAGAACTTCTTGCCGACATCATGGATATCGACGAACAGGCCCGCATTGAAAAGGAAGACGAGTATACGGCGATCATCGTCCGCCTGCCCGTATTTGACGACAGCAACGAAACCGCGCACTTTACGGTGCCGATTGGCATCATCATGTTCCCCGACAAGATCGTGACCGTTTGCCAGCGTTCCAGCGATGTCCTCGACGACCTCACCGGTCACAGAATTCGCGATTTCAGCATAAAGAACAAAGGCTCCTTCGTTCTCAATCTCTTGGGCCGCGCCGCGATGAATTACCTCCGCGCCCTCAAGGATCTCAACAAAAAGACCGCGACAATCGAAAGGGAATTGCAGAAATCAGTAAAGAACAATGAGCTTGTCCAACTCCTCACTATCCAGAAATCCTTGGTCTACTTTACCACAAGCATAAAGACGAACGAGCTGCTCCTGGAAAAGCTGCAGAAATCGCCCTTCATCCATTTCAAGGAGGAAGAGCAGGAACTTCTGGAAGACGTCCTCACCGACAACAAGCAGGCCATCGAAATGGCCAATATCTACTCCTCCATACTGACAGGGACGATGGATGCCTTCGCGAGCGTCATATCCAATAACTTGAACATGGTCATGAAAAGACTGACGATCGTCTCAATCGTGCTGATGATCCCATCGATGGTTTCGGGGTTCTTCGGCATGAACGTCGAACTGCCTTTCCAGCACAATCCCTTCGCGTTCACCGGCATTTTAGGTGTCAGCATACTCGCTGGTACGATGGGGGCCTTGCTGCTGGGCGAGAAACGGAAAAAGAAAATCGCCGCCCTCGCGATTCCCTCCTATTCGCAGAACCTCATCGTGCCTCGCTGATCAGGCGGCGTTCGCCCCTATAGGAGGACTTGGCATGGAGCGTGAAGCATGAAGCGGCACAACAAAGACATCGTCGCGCTCTACGCCTTCAGCTTCCTCAAGAACCTGCAATTCTTCGGGGCGGTCGCGGTGCCTTTTTACCTCCATCGTATTGGGCTGAGCTACAGCCGGATGTTCATCCTGGAAATGGCGTTCTCGGCCGCCATGATGGCTTTTGAAGTTCCCACGGGCATAGTGGCCGACCGCTGGGGCAGAAAAATATCGCTGTGCCTGGGAAGCTTGTTCCTGGCCGCAGGATTTCTCCTGTTCGGGATCTTCCACGCATTCGCCGTCCTCTTCGCGGCGGAACTTATCTGCGCCCTGGGCATGACCCTCGTGAGCGGCGCCGACAAGGCCCTCCTCTACGAGACGCTGAAACGGAGCGGAGCGCCCGAGGAATCCACCACGGTATTCGCGCGCTACGAAGCCGCGGGCACGGCTGGCCTCTTCATCAGCTTCCCGCTGGGCTCGCTTTTCGCGGGAAGCGGCATCGTTCCCTACAAATCCGCCCTGGGCCTCGTTTTCGTCGCAACCGCCGCGGCGCTCGCCATATCCGGCCTCGTCGTGCTCCGCGTGAAGGAGACAGCTCTTGCCCCGGGGCGCGCAGGCTTCATGAAGCAGGGGATCGACGGCTTTCTTTATATTTTCAGAACAACTCAACTTCGGAGCTTCGGCATCAACTACGCCGTTATCTCGGCGCTCACGTTTTTCATGTTCTGGTTTTATCAGTCGTTGCTCGCCCGCCATGATGTGCCCGTGGCATGGTTCGGATTCGCGGGTTCGGCATTCAACCTGAGCGCCATGCTGCTCCTCCGCGCGACACCGGCCGCGCGGAGGAGGCTCGGTATCGGCAAAACGCTATTTCTGTCCTCGCTCATTCCCGGCCTGCTCTACCTCGCCGCCGGACTCCTGCCCGGTCTCGCGATCGCCCTGATCGCCATGTTCGGCGTGACAAACCTGAAGCTCTTCAGGGCGCCCATGCTTTCAGCGCTGATGAACGATCGCATCGGCGACGCGAACCGCGCCACGGTGCTCTCCGGCATTTCGATGATCGAGAGGGTGCTCATCGCGGCCCTCTACCCCATCGTGGGAGCGTTGGCCGATCTCTCTCTCCCGACCGCTCTTCTCACCCTTGGCGGCTTGACGATACTGAGTTCCTTCGCCCTCAAAGTGGGCGACGGTTCCCTACAGCGCTGATCCGTCGCGCCGCGATCAGAAAGTGACCGTTTTGTCGGCCCACTCCACCATGGCGAGGCAATCGTTCATGGTAGAAAGCGGACAAGCTTCAGAACCTTCGAGGTTGCGCGATTTAAGGCAGGTGCCGCAAGCGAGGATCGCGCCGCCTTCATCGGCGAACTTCTTCAGCTGGCCGGCCACATCATATTTCGGATGGGTGACGGTTTCGCACTCCACCGCTTCGCCCATGAGAAAGACTTTGACCTCATGGGATTTCTTGCGCGCGGTAAGGGCAAAACGGAAAGCGTTCCATGCCTTTTCAGGCTCTTTGGTCTCGATGATGATACCGATATTCATGCGATCTCCTTATCGATAAATGTTATCGATGAGCTTTCAGTTTTTGCGCGAGGGCGAGGCGCGCCTCGCGACGGATTCCCGCCTCTTCGTAGCGCCGAATCTGGTCGGGGGTCTCGGGCAGCACCGGCGGCACGGGAATCGGCCCGCCATTCTCATCCACGGCCACGAAGGTCAGATACGCCGGGCAGATGAGAATTTCTTCGGTGGAACCAGGTTTCCAGCCAATCACTCGAACGCCGATTTCCATGGAAGTGTGGAAAACGCGATTCACCGACGCCTTGATCGAAAGGATCGTGGCCGCCGGAGCAGGATTCTTGAAGACGAGCTGATCCACTGACACGGTGACGACATTCATCCCTGAATGCCGGTACGCCGCTATCCCCGCCGCCTTGTCCACGAGCGACATGAGGTGACCCCCGAAAATGGATCCATACACATTCACGTCCGCCGGCTGGACGATTTCCGCCATCTCCACGAGGGAGGCTGATACGGGCTTCGCGTTCGATTCCACGACATCCTCTCCTTATGTCCCGCCCTCCCGTGCCTTATGATAGCCTTGCAGAGGGGGGCGAGGTATCTCCAGAAAGGTTGCGCTGGGAGAATCAAAATCGGGCTCATCCTACACCGGGAGAAAGGTGAAGACAACCGTCTTTTCCCTTGACCTTGAACCAGGGCAGGATACTATGAGAAAAGGCGGCGAGGATGTCATCGTGAATACTATATCCGATCCGCGATCAGGAGCGAATCATGAAGAAGATTACCTTGCTTGTGCCGGCGCTTTGCCTTATAGGCGGGTTCGCGTTCGCCGCGCCTTCGGGGACCTCCGCCGCCCCACACGCTAACCAGGACGCCATCATCGTCAATGCCGGAGCGCTCTACGGTTGGTATGGCTTTGGGATTGGGGCCGGCGCAGAATATATTTTCGCCACCTGGGATATTCCAAAATTCGCGCCGCTGACGTTCGGCGCCGCGGCCAAAGCGAGTGTCGGCTACCCCGTTTTCACTATCGATCTTGGCGCGATGGCGACCTTGCATTTCGGCTTAAAAACCTTCTCGTCCTTGCCCTCTTTTCTGCGCAATTTCGATTGGTACTGGGGTCTAGGCGCGGGAGCTTGCGTCGGCACGTACAACGGCCTCGGTCCATTGGCGGCGAGCGGAATATCCTACTTCATTACCCCCCGCCTCGCGATCAGCGCCGACGTCTATGTCCCGTATTACATTGGCTTAGGCGTTGGGTATTCGGGCGAGTTGGGCATCAGATTAAAGCTTCAATAGACACTCAGGAGGAGCGCGCAAAATAAAAAAAGCTTGCAGACCGATAGCCTGCAAGCTTTCACGTTTGAGCCGCACAAGATTCGAACTTGTGACCCACGCCTTAAAAGGGCGTTGCTCTGCCAACTGAGCTAGCGGCCCGCGGCGATTTACACTACCTAAAAGACGCCCCGATGTCAACCCTCGGCCCCTCATGGATAGTTGTGCCATTCGCAATAAAAGGCCGCCCGCACGACGTGCGGGCGGCCTTGAAAGAATTGTCTCAAACCAAACTCAAGCTATTGCACGCTAAAGCCAATACCATCGGAAGGCGCCGATTCGCCCTTGTGGAGGTTGTCAACAAGGTCTCCATCGGAAACATATCCATCCTGGTCCACGTCTACGACGACGCAGTAACTACCGACAGTCATAGGGCTTCCAGGGGATGCCCGCCAGATTGTCTGCTGGGCCGCGCCGTTCGTGCACGCGTACTGGACAGGCATGGTCATCTTATGCGTGCCCGTGACAGGAGTGATTTTCGTGGCTCCAGTGAGATCCACGGCCGCAGCGTCTACTATGTAAACATCAACATACTTCCCATAGTAGAGCTCGCTATTGGCAGCACCGGAATTGGGGACCTGGGGATCATGGCTCAGGTAGGGATTCCAGAGGGCTTTGACTCCATAGCCGCCATACTGCCAATCCCAGCCGTACTGGGTCTGCGAGCCGTCAGCGTTGAAGGTGTTGCGATAATCGTAGTCCGGCCAGTTCTCGAACCAGAAATGGCCCCAAGAGACGCCACCCGAGGCGATATTCGCGGGAATGTAGTCAACGTTCACCACAGGAGGAGGTGGAGGATCAGATTTTACAATGAACCCCGCCACGCCGTTACCGTCGATACCATCGAGGTAGTAGTCAGTGGTACCTTCTTTCTTCTCATCATAGATGCCATTCTCGTTCACGTCGACGATCACGCTAAAGGCATGTCCCTTCGCGCCAGTCGGGATTGTTGCCCAAGAAGCCCCCCCCACGTCAGGGAAGCCCGCGGTGGAAGTAGCGGTGAACTGCACCCCAGCGATCAGTTGATCGATCGTCGCTTCCTGCTTGGCCACAATGTTGGTAATGGGCTCCCCATCCTTATAGTAACCCCCATCAAAAGGAACGAGGTAGATCATCACCTTGCCTGACTCGGGAGCTGGGGTAGGAAGGCTCGTAAGGTTGGCGGCTTGCACGTAAAGACCATCACCGGCAGCGAAGGAATTCTCTACCACGAATATGGAATTATCCATCCTGCCAGCCATGATAATAGGCTGGGGCCGCGAGATGTTGGTGTTATAGACGACAAAGAAAGGCAGCTTAAAATCTGTCACGGTATCCGTAGCCTCGGCATCATGGATGCGAATATTGAAGGCGTTGAGCCCGAGCTCGGTTGTTGAAGGAAGGACGGCTACATACCGCCCCAAGCTAACATTATATACCTTCTTAAAGCCAACGTCGTACCAGATTGGGCTGGGGGCTATGACACCGTTCTCGTCGGCGAGGGCGGTTAAGGTAGTAATCACTTTGCTGTCGGGGTCAAGGCAATCTACCTGGTAGAATCCATTGGCTTTGAGGCCCTGAATCTGAACATACATCGTGTCATTGGGCTGAAAATACCTGGTTTCCTCATGATTCGAATTGAACACTTGGATGACGGCAATGTTTCTCGTCCTGCTGGCGATAAAATTGTTTATCATATCGCAGGATGTGAAGACGAGAACCGTAAGGAGAGCTAAAACAAATAGTGGTATAGCATGCTTTTTCATGGTGCCACCTCCTTATTTCTTCGCCGGGGCTTTCTTGCCCAGCCTGATATCTAAGGCCACCGTGGCCATGTAGTTGGCGTTGGCGAGGTCGAGGAAAGATGATGCGTACTGGTCGACCACCGTCGCGCCCTCCCCCTTCACGAGCTTGATATTGAAAAGGCCAACTCCCGCCGAGAGGGAACCGAGCCGCAGCTTTGCGCCCGCGTTTATTACCTCGCTGTTCGTCGCCGCAGGGTTGAAGCCCTGTATCTCGGCGAAGCCATAGAGGAAATTAAAGAGATTGAGATCCGCGCCGCCTGAGAACTGGTAACTGCCAAGGGCGTTTTGATTCATGATTGTTTCGGCTACAGCCGTCACCGATAAAAGCATTTTAGTCGTGAAAATGGGAATCGTCGATGTAACAGCGAGATAGGGGTTGAAAAGTATCGAGTTGCGGTCCGTAAACTTGTTGTCCCTGAGAGAAACCGCGTTTATGCCCAGAGCGGCCTGGGGGATAAAATAGTCGGTCAAGTTCAGGAACCTTGCTTTCATATGGAAAGTATCCATTGAAAGATTCGAGAAATACAAATCCTCCCAAATCAGCTGACGTCGAGTATAGCCAATTTCGACGTCATCGGAAGTGCCTGCCATCAAAGAAGCGGAGGTCAGGTAAAGGTCAAGGCCCTGCAAGGTTCCCGCCTTCTGGCCCATCGCTCCTACGAAGAAATTGGCTCTGCCCAAGGTTGTTGCTTTGGGAACGGTCATGATCCCGTTTTCGCCCCAGCGCATCACTGGCGCAATAGTTCTTTTAAAAAGGGCGAATTGCGTGTCCTCCGCCTGCGCGACGGCGCTGCCTATGCACAGCAGTAGCGCAAAGGCGAGCAACAGAAGCCTCTTTTTCATAGTTCCTCCTTCACTTTTATGAAGCTGGCATCGTGCGAACTACCAAACCTCATAATTGAAGTCTAGGCATCAAGGCACTATTGTCAAGGAAAAAGTGAAGGAATACCGATAAAATATGAATGAATATGAACGAGGGCGCCCCGACAGGAATCGCCCTCGCCCATCATGAAGCCCACATCACATTAGAACCGGATAGCCGCCTCTATCGCAATGCCGCTCCGCCCCGGACCGCTCGTCGCGTCGCTGGTTTTTTCCGAAAAAACAGCCGCGTCGATCTCGATGAGGGAGAGGTCGAGGCCAGCGCCGAAAGACAGCAGCCCTTCGTTGAAGCCGGCGCGCAAGGCGATAAAATTGACGAATTTGAGCTCGGCGCCCGCGTGGAGCAGTTCGAGCGAAGCGTTGAAATCAGTCTTCGCTTGATTGATGAAATTCATGGGATCATCGGCCTCGATGTAGAAAGAAGAAGCGACGGGACCGCCACGGCCGAAATTCAGGCCGAGTCCGGCCGTGTACACCGGCACGAGAACGCAAGCATTGCTTCCATTGAGGGGAATAGCGCCCGAATCGACGATATCGCCCACCGTGGCGCTTCCCATATAGAATTTGTAGCCGTAGTCCCTGATCATGACGCCCGCGGAAAGCGGGCCGAACGCGAGCGTCGCGCCCGTATCGACAGAAAGACCGTAGCCGCCGTTCACCGTGAGGGCGGCCATCTCGGCGGTATAGCCCTGGCCGCTCAGGAGAGCGGATGCGAGATCGGCGAAGGGCCAGTCGGTCGCGGATTCGAGGCGATAGAAGGCGCGGACATCGGCGCCAAAGCTGAACTTGAAGGCGCCCAGTTCGAGCGGCCAGGCCATGCCGAATATGGCGTTTGCCTGGTTCCGCACCGTGAGCGAGGCATCGGAATACGATGCCCCCGTGGCGAGAGTGTCGGAAACCAAGGTGATCCCCGCCCCCAGTCCTTTGCCCGACCAGCCGAGCCCGACGCTCGCTCCTCCGCCGAATCCATTGTCGGCGACCAGTCTTCCGAGCGTCGCCTCGGCTTCGGCTTGAGGCGTAGCGCCTTGGGCAATGTCAACCAAAGCTTTTATGTCGGAAGGGTTGGGGCTGAAGTATCCCCAGGTAGCGACATCGGCGAGCGTGAGGGTTCCTGGTCCGGCGAATCCCGCGGGGTTTCCGAAAAAAGCCTGGTATCCCGTGGCAAAAACGCGAAAGGTTCCGCCCATGCCCATGGATCTCGCGTCTTTGGGGGAGAGTCCGGTGAGGCCGGTTTGGGCGAATGCGCTCGCCGCAAGGAAAGAGGCGCAGATCGCCGCCAGAAAAGCCCGCTTCATGAATATTCCTCCCGAAACATTGGAATCGGCGATCGCCGAGGAAAATGCAAGCCGCATTTTTGTATCGAATATGTCAACTATTGATTATCGGAATCAATGCTTGAATAGATAACACACTCCAGAGCATTCTTGGAACAAAAAAACGTCCGCCCCGCGGGGGCGGACGCCAGATTTTTTCAATAAGCGGCGCGCGATTGATGTCGGCGCCGCTTGTTTTCAAGGCTGGATCAGAATCTGATCGCGATCTGAAGGGCGATTCCGGACCTGCCGAAGTCGCCGGGGTTGGTCCCCATTTCCTCGGTGAAAACAGCGGCGTCCACATTGAAGAAGAAAAGATCGAGGCCAGCGCCCATGGACAGCCAGCCTTTATTGAGGCCGGCGCGCAGGGCGATGGAATTCAAGAGCTTGACCTCGGCGCCAGCATGGACCTTGTTCCAGATGGTGTAGAAGCCATCCTGGACTATGGAGATAGGGTCTTCGGTCTCGACATAGAAGGATGGGGCAAGGAAATTGCCAAAGTTCAGCTGTACACCGGCGCCAGCCGATACGACGGGGGTCAACACATACGCGGTCGTCCCATCGAGGGGAACGGTCATCGTATCCATGATGGTTCCGACTTTGGTGCCGCCCATATTGAATTCGAGGCCATAATCCCTCACCATCGCGCCGAGAATGAAGGGACCGAGACCGATGGTCGCGCCGGCATCAAAGGCGAATCCGTAGCCGCCGATCACATCGAGGTTGCGGATGGCTGGCATCGGGTCCCCGCTCGTGGCTTGTATGGCGATATTCGCGAAGGGCCAGCCGGAGGAGGGCGAAGACTCAAGGAGGTAGTAGGCGCGGGCGTCAGCGCCTAGCCTGAAGTTGACGGGACCGAGATTGATGGGGAAGGCGATGCCGGCAATGCCGGTGGCCTGGGTCCTGCTGGTCATGGTCGATCCCAGCAAGGAAGTGCCCGAGGCGATCTCGTCGGTGACGAGGGTCGCGCCGAGGCCGAATCCCTTGCCCGCCCAGCCGAGGCCGAGGGCCGCGCCCGCGCCGAGGCCGTTGCTTACGACCCAGTCGCCCACATAGCTGATTGTTTCGGAATCGGTGGCCTTGCCATCCATTATGGCTTTCGCCTTGTCGATATTGGCCTGGGTGGGCTTGAAATAGGCCCAGGTGGCCAGATCGACTATCGTGAGCGAGCCGGTCTTCGTGGCGAAGCCCGCCGGGTTTCCAAAGAAGGTGTCATAGCCGGTGCTGAACACGCGGAAGGTTCCGCCCATTCCCATGGCCTTCGCGTCCTTCGGGGTGACGCTCTGCGTGGCGATGGCGGTTTGAGCGAAGGCCATGCCGCCGACCACTATGATCAACAGTAAGCATATGTATCTTTTCATCATACTACCTCCATTACATAGCCGAGCGCTCAGGCGCTCAAGCGTTGAACATATCGAGCAAATCATCCAGACTCAGGCCAGCCGCGGTGAAAAGCGCCTGAAGATTGGCATTGTTTTGAATATTGCTGACGAACGTGTCGGAGTTCACCGAGATATAGTTCGCGTAATTCGCCGCGATATCGGGATCGTCCAGCAAAGCGGCGAGAGCGCCTCCAATGGATGTGTAAGGCGCGACGAAATTGATTTGCTGCAAGACAGCCACGATAATGCCAACCTGCGCCAGCCAGGCCGCATCGATGCCGGAAATGAGATACTGCTGATCGACCGTGAGGGTGCCGGCGAGGCTGGACAAATTGCCGTTTACGGCGACGATTGCGTTAATGACTGCCGCGATATCGGCCTGAGTCCATCCTGCGGGCAGCGTTTTGGCGCCCCTCGCCGGGAACAAGGCGGAGAGAAGACTCGCCAGGTCCGAGGGGTTGCTCACGGGATTGAAATTGTTGAAATCGATGGTGCCTATGGCGGTGACGATATTGTCGATGAAATCTTTCCCGCCGGAAACCTCGAGCTGGATTTCGACGATGAGGGCCTCCGAGGCTTGGATAGTCTCGGTGGTAGCTCCAGGGGCGGCGATGGCGTCCTCGAGGGCATTGACAATCGCGTCAGCCGTTGCCTGGTCCACGGTCGCGGCGGCCAAGAAGCTGGGTGACACGCCTTCGCCCGATTTGAGCCCCGATTGGGCTATCAGCGTGGCGACATCGCCGCTCGAGGCGGCGCTAACGAGCGAATCCTTGCTCACCTGACCGAGTCGCCATGTCTGGAATTGATTTGTGAAAAGGGCGTCGCACGATCCCATGACCATGACGATCACGACAGCGCCCAACAATAATCCAATATGATTGCGCTTCATGTAGGCCTCCTTATATAGCAGCTTACTTAGTTAGCATACTAAGCATACAGCAAAAAGGTCAAAAAGCAAGGCCTCAATATTATATCTGACTGACCAGCTCAGGCATTCATCCCAGATGGGCAAGAGCATCGATGTCAACATCGCTTCCATGCCCGTCCATGATGGTATCGACGCGGATTCCCGTGGGAAGCGAATCGGGGGCATCCTCAACGCGAACCTTGAGGTAATTCGAAGATGTTCCCACCCTCCCTCGCGGTGGCGCTGGATCAGCGCTTGAAACCTTGTCTTCGATGGATACCTCGTCATCGGCATCGGGGTTGCCGCTTCTTTCCAGAATAACCCCGATCCTTTTCCCGATCCAGCGCTCCACATAGCGTGACTTTCCCGACCGCGCAAGTTCCGTGAGCGCGGCCACCCGTTCGCCCGCCACCCGCTCGGGGACTTTTGGGAGCATTTCGTACGCCTTCGTGCCAGGGCGGGCCGAAAAGGGAAAAGCGTGTATCCAGGCAAAATCCAGATCGCGGCAGAGGGCGTAGGTCTCAGCGAATTCCGCGTCGGTCTCCCCGGGGAAACCGGCGATCATATCGGCGGCGATGAATGGATCGTCGCGCGTGGCCCTGAGGGCGAGAACCGCTTCGGCGACTCTTTCGGCCGTGTAGGGCCGCGCCATTCTTTTAAGGACGGAACTCGAACCCGATTGCACGGCAAGGTGGATGTGCGGTTGGACTCGCGGGTGGGCGAAAGCTCTGAGGAAGGCTTCGTCGATGTATTCGGGTTCATAGCTGGAAATGCGGAAGCATACGCTTGCCGTTCTTTCGATGAGGTAATCCAGCAAATCCGGAAATCTCATGGCGCCGGATCGGTACTGGGCCAGGTTTATGCCGGTGAGGACGATTTCAGCCTTGCCGGCGCCTTCGAGTTCCAGGCCGCGCTCGAGGATGCGATCGGGGGCGAGGGAGACGGCGGGGCCTCGGGCGAGGCAGACGCGGCAGTAGGCGCAGCGGTTATTGCATCCATCCTCGATCTTCAGCGATGGTCTCGAATGAAAGGCGAAGGTTTTGGGGCGATACGCGAAGGGGTCGAGCGCGCTGGCAAGGCTGCCGGAGACCCTCGCCTGAGCGAGACTTTCTTTCCATTCGACGACGGCGTCCTGCAGATCGCCATGACCCTGCCAGTTGTCCTGAAGCCAGGCCGCAAGCGAGAGCAGGGCCGATTTCTCGTCGCCGGGGAGGACGACGGCACGGGGGTGGACGAGCGAAAGGCCTTCGGGATCCATTTGGGCGTAACAGCCGGTCACGAGGACGACGGCGTGGGGGTTCTGGCTCAAAGCCTGGCGCATGACCCGCCTCGCCTTTTGTTCGGCCTTGCTCGTCACCGTACACGTATTCACGACATAGAGATCGGCCGGTTCGTCGAAGGCGCGGATGATCGCGCCGGCGCCGGAAAAGGCATCGGCCACGGATTCGGTTTCGAACTGATTGAGTTTACAGCCAAGCGTCCTGAACGCGACTCTGAGAAGCATCATCCCTTCATCCGGTCCTGTATGCGCTTTTTCCCTTCGATCGCGTCGACGAGATTCGGGTTCAGGGCGAGGGCTTTCTCATAGGCGCTGAGCGCCTGAAGAGGCTTACGCGCGTTTTCGCGCGCCCAACCGAGGCGTACCCACCAGGAGGGATTGCTGGGATTGTGCTGCACAGCCGCGCTGAAAGCGATATCGGCGTGCATGAAGCGCCCCATTCTCACGTAAAGCTCGCCGCAGAGGTAAAAAGATAGCCCGGCTCGAGGTCCCTCCGGGTATGAGGCGATATACTCCTGAAGCATCGCGAGGGCAATGTCGTTTTTCCCGAGATAATAGGAGGCTTCACCGATCGCCTCGGCGAGGCGTGGATCCTTGCGGATGGCGTAGCCCTTGAGCGCCCATGTCTCCGCTTCTGTATATCGGTGGAGAGCGACGAGACTCCATGAGAGGCTCACGTAGGCATCGATGTCGTCCTTGATTTCCGCGATCCGGGCGAGAGCCCTCGTCCTCGCTTCCTCGTGCTTTCCGGCAGTCGTCAGCTTGAGAATTTCCGAGCCCGGCATGGCGGCGGCCGCGGAAACGGAACTGAGCGAGGATGTTTGCGCGTACCCAACGCTCGCGGGGAATAGCAGCAGCAATGCGGCAAAAACGAGGATGGGGTGGCTGAATCGATGGGACTTAAGCATCTTCCTGGTTCCCGGTGATGGTAGCCGTACCTTTGAAATGCTCCTCGTTTTCTATGACGATGTCGGGAGCCTCGAGCGTCGCTTCGACATCGCTTCCCGCCATGAGCTGAATACTTTCGGATGCGATGATGGAACCCTTGAGCATGCCCCTAACCGTCACTCTTTCGGCGCGGACATCGGCATCGATGGCAGCTTCCTCGGAAATATAGAGGTCGCCGCCACAGATGATGGAGCCGGAAATCTTGCCCTTGACGAGGAGGGATTTGGACGTTTCGAGCGTCCCGGAAAACTGTATATCGGCTTCGAGGACGGTATCGATCTCATCCTCGTCGATGACGCTTTTTTGGACGGTGGACATGGTCATATCATAAGGATTTGCATGGCAAGGGGCAAGGCGTGCGCCTGTCAGTGCGCGGAAGCTTTGAGGGCGAAATAGACCGACGCGAGCTGCTCGGGGATGAGAGCCTCGGCGCGGATATCGGCCACTATGCCGAGCGCCTCCAGCGTAGGGTCGAGCGCGGCGGCGAAATTCCTGTCCATGGCGATGAGGTTGTTTCTCAGCGTTTTCCTGCGGGAAGAGAAGGCGCTTCGCACGAAGCGGGAAAATCCGGCCCTGTCATCGCCGGCTATGGGCTCGGGACGTGGCTCCAAGGTCACGACCGAACTCGTGACCCTCGGCCGCGGCCAGAAGGCCGAAGCTCCTATGTCGTAGAGAATTTTCGCCCTGCACACGGAGGCGCAGAGGACGGAAAAAGCGGCGTAATCCTTTGTCCCGGGACCGGCGGCGATCCTGCGGGCCGCTTCCTTCTGGACGGTAAAAACCATTTTGCGCGGTACCCAATTGTTTTCGAGGAGGTCGGCGATTATGGCGAGGGCCACGTTGTAAGGAAGGTTGCCGAATATGATATCCGGCATGCCCCCGGCCGAGGAAGCCTCGCTTTTTTCGCCGGCCATACCTGTGACGCCTCTCTCCCCTCTCCATGTCTTGAGAAAATCTCCCTCGACGAGGGTAAAGCCTGGATTGGCGCCGAAGAGGTCGCGCAGAATCCTGGCGAATCCATGATCGATTTCGAAAGCGGTAACGCGGTGGCCGCGCTCAAGGAGGAGGGCTGTCATGGCGCCGATGCCCGGTCCGATTTCCCATATGTGGAGAGGCGCCGAAGCCTCCAGCGCCGAGTAAAGCTTTTCCCTCGCGTTCCGGTCGACGAGGAAGTTCTGGCCGAAACGCTTGGACATCGCGAGTCCTTCGGCTTCGAGGAATGTTTTTATGGCGGTCGGGGAATCGTAGGCTATGGTCATTCTTTTCCCGCGGAATGAAATTGGCGGCGCCTCGCTCACGCGCGATTTTATAAAGCGCGTATTCGCCGTAGGGATAAGCATACACGAAGAGTGATAGCGCGACAATCGCCGCGGAGGCGAAGGCTTTCCCCGAAGCTTCCGCTATGTTCAGGGGCGGCAGGATGGCGCCGAGCCTCATGACCGCGAGAAGGGCCTCGTGAACCAGCTCGTGCCATCGCGAAAGGATAGGACTCAGGAAAGGCAAAACAGAGCCTAGAGCCGAGGCGCCGAGAAGCGACCACATGAAGACGAGAACGACGGGACCCGAAATGGTCGCGGCGATCAAGCCGCCGGGAGGGAGGGAACCGAACGCCGAGATGGACAGCGAAGCGGTGGCGCATAAAGCGGCGAGCGAGGCTGATAGCGGCTTCGACAACATTGGCGGGAGACGCCATAAGACGCATTCCCACCGGGGCGAAAGCAGGATAAGCCCCGCCATGGCAGCGTACGACAGGGTGAAGGACAGGGACCGTCCATCCTCGGGTTTCAAGCCAAGCCCCGCGCAGAACGCGAGCGATAGAATCGTGATCCCCTGCTGAGGCCTGTCGGTCCTTTTCAGGAAAATCCCCGCTGCCACCATTATCACGGAGCGAAAGAGGGAAGGTCCGGCCCCGGCAAGCCATGTAAAAGCCCCGGCAAACGCGAGCGAAGCCATATCCGCAAGGTCGCCGCGCTTCATGAGCCTGGCGACGAGGATTGTCATGAGCATGCAAAGCACCGAAAGGTGCTGGCCTGAGAGGGAAAGAATATGGGAACAGCCCGCTTCCCTAAACAGCCGCGACTCCTCGCCGTCGATCTCATCCGTGACGCCGAGAAGGAGAGCTTGCGCCAGGGGAAAGGCTTTGCCCGATATTGCCGCGACTCGCGCCGAGAAGGCGCTCTTCACCCTGCCTCGGAAGCCGGCGATGGCGGAAACGAAAGGACCGGCAGAAAAATCTTTCGCCGAAACATAAAACAGGGATTTCCCCGGATCGATAACCGAAAGGGGACCAGCGTGGACCTTCTGCCCCGCGCCGCACTCACCGGCCCCGTCGGTGACGAGGAGAACGAGGGGGCGGCCGCGCGGCCACTCGAGGCGCGCGCTGAACCCCGGGCTCGCGACGGTGGCGTTCTCCAACCGGATGGGCATTATGGTATTGCCGGAGACCGTACGCCTGCTGTCTTTGGCGACGACACCTTCAAGGCTTTCGATGGCGAAGCGGGAGAATTCCCGAGGCGGGGCGCGCGCGGTTTCCGCGAGGGCGGCGGCCGCCCCCCAGGCCAAGCCCAGCGAGAGGATGAGGCCGACTCGCGCGAGTTCGCGTAAAATCGTTGCGCTGCTCAGTCGGAACGTTGTCGAAATGCCCGCCAGGACGAAGGAGGCGAAAAGGACTCCCCGCAGCCGCGACGCGAATCCATAGAAGGAGATGATCGCCCCGAGAGCCACCCATACGGGTGGCGCCTTCCTGCGAATTGCGTAGCGGAGAAGACGCGCCAGCCCTCGAACATAGTCCGCGACTGGCCATGCGGCGATTATTTTGCTGCCCATCACCCTCTATCGCCCGCGAGCGCTCGCCGCGATTCAACTGACAGCGAATAAAATTTGGTATAGAATCCTTGGCAGCACTATGGAACGACGCATAGCCGATAGGATTACGCCCATTCTCCTCCTGTTCGCCGTATTCGGGATCGCGTGGATCGACCTCTTCCTGCCTCGAGCTCCCATCGCGCTTTTCTCTCCCCTCTGGTTCGCCATCTCGACGGCAAAGAGCCTCCTTCGCATAGGCTTCATCGCTCTCGTCATGAAACAATGGCTGGGCGTCGAGGCATACGACCTGGGGCTTTCGAGCATCATCCCCGGGGTGAAGGATTTCGCCAACGGGATCATGATAGCCGCCGCCGCTTCCTTCCTTGCCTTGGGCATGGCCGCTCTCGGCTATATCGCGGGCGCTTCGAACCCCCTCCTTTACCCTCTCGCCGGCGACAGGCTGTCAATTGCGGCTACCCTTGCCATGGCCGCGTCAAGCCTGGGGATCGGATATTCGGAAGAGCTTTTTTTCCGCTTTTTCGCGGTGGCAGCACTCGAAAAAGCCGACTTTCCCCCCAACGTCGCGATCCTTCTTTCCGCTGCCCTTTTCGGCGCCTCCCATGGATCGCAAGGAGTTTTCGGCATCATAGGGACGGGCCTTTTGGCTATTCTGTTCTCATTTTTCAGGACGAGAGGAAAAGGCCTTCATGCGCTCGCCCTCGGGCACGCGCTCTACGATTTCGTCATCCTGCTTGCTGTCGTTTAAGCATCCGGATCAAGCCATTTTCAGAATGACAACCGGGGCGTCGACGCTCGCTCCTTCATTCATGCGAATGCCTGTGGTGGATATCCGAGACATGGATATGTGTATGCTGGGACGCTTCATGAAGGTGCTCGTGGCTATGGCCAAAAAGCGCGGCTAAAAACGAAATTCCAGGGTGTTGATGCAAATGGTGATCCTCATCGTGCCGATGCCAATGCGTATGTTTCACTAATGGGTGCGTATGGCGATGTTCATGCCGCTCGGAAAACAGAAACGCGTAGGATAGGGCCATGATGATCAACGCTACCCCTTGCGCGAGCGAAAACGATTCCCGAAGTACAAGTGCCGCCAAAAGAAGCCCAAACAGGGGCGACGAGGAAAAGAACAACTGGGCGCGCGACGCTCCGAGCCCCTGCGCCGCGGAGATATAGAGCACAATGCTCAGACCATAGGAAAAAGCTCCTATCACAAGCGAAGCAGCCAAGGAAGGCAACGGAAGCGAAATGCCGCCAGCGATGGCGATCCCAATGGCAAAATTGACCATTCCCGCCACAATTCCCTTGAGGAAAGTGCTCTCTTCAGCCTTCAGCCCATCGATCAAAGCGCTGAAATGGTTGTCGAATCCCCAGGCCAGGCATGCGGCTGTCACGAGGAGCCCTCCGGCGATGCTTGTCGAGCCACCTTCCCAGGAGAGAAGCACCGCGGCGCTCAGTATGCCGATGGCCGCCGCAGCGCTGGCCCGCGTGGCACGATCCTTGAACAGGAAGTGGCCGAGAAGCGTCGTGGAGACGAGTTCGAGATTCAGCCAGAGGGAGACCGATGCCGACTTTGCTATCTTTAGCCCAAGCAGCAAAAAAACTGGCCCCACAATTCCACCGCAGACCATCGAACCCAGGATGTAGCGATAATTTTTCGCATCCAAAGTCCGCAGTTTGTGTAAGATGCCGCCATGGATCGCTTTGGGAGCCAGCGATAGTCCCGCCCCTAGATAAAGAAGTCCCGCAAGCATGAAAGGATTCATGGTTCCGAGCAGCATCTTGCTCAAAGGGGTTGCCGCGCCGAAGAGTGCCGCGGCAACGAGGGCGAGTACCATGGATATATACATGCCAAGCATCTTATCATCTGCGAATGAGGAGGTGCCAGCTATCCCGCGATAGCGAAGCATCGAATAATCGCTCATCCGATTGCTGCCCGTTGTCAGGCAGAAGCCGGTCAAGGGCCGCCGCGCTCTAGCCGATACTGTAGTGATGAAACCTTCCGAAAAAACGAGGAGCGACTTGCTCCGTTCACTTGTCGAAGCGGAAAAGGCCCCGGAGAAGGCAAGACCAGCCTTGTTCAAGGCCAGCGTGGAACGGTATTTTGGCTACCTGCCCCCCTCAACCAGGGAAGCAATTTTTCTCAGCTTTGAAAACAAGCGGAGGGAAAATGCCGACAGGGCTTCCGAATGGCTAGCCGTCATGGGGGGGATCTTTCTCAAGGATTATGACGATAGCCCACTCTCGCTCGACGAATGGCGGGAACTGCGGGATATACTGTCCATGGACGCGGGAGAACTCGACATGGACCTTCTCTCCTACGCGATGACCCTCATCGTGGAGCATAAAGCGCTTTGAGCATGCCCGAATGGTTCGAAGACGAGGATTTCTGGATCGCCTACGCCCCTCTCATGTTCGACGAATCGCGCTGGGCAGAGGTGCCGGAGGTCGTGGACAATCTCTTAAAACTTTCCTCGATAGCAGAGGGAGCGAGGGTGCTCGATCTCTGCTGCGGCGTCGGCAGGCATACGGTGGAATTATCGAAGCGCGGATTTAGGGTGACGGGCGTGGATATAACGACAGCCTACCTCAACGCCGCCAGGGAGACGGCGGAAGCCGCCGGCGCTGACCCTGAACTCGTGCTCGACGACGCGCGCCACTTCAAGCGGCCGGCTTCCTTCGATCTCTGCATAAATCTCTTCACGAGTTTCGGCTATTTCGCCAAAAGGGAGGATGACATCCTGATGCTGGGCAACTGCGCGAAGAATCTTGCCCCCGGAGGCTGCCTCATCGTGGAAACCATCGGCAAGGAGACGGCCGCCCGCGATTTCGTCGCGAGGGAGGATTTCAGCCGCGCCGGATGGAACGTGACGACGGAATACGGTATCATCGGCGACTGGGAAGGTAAGATGAATCGCTGGATTCTGCGCAATGAGACAACCTGCGTCGATCGGTCCTTCGTCCTGCGCCTCTATTCCGGATATGAGATGAAACAAGCGCTGAAGGAGGCTGGATTCGCTTCCTCCGAGGTATTCGGCGGCCTCGATGGCAGGCCGTACGACGAAAAGGCCGAAAGTCTCGTCGCGATAGCGCGGGTTTGAAATCATGAGAGAATCAAAAATTTCTTTCACGGGCATGCCGAGGCGGCCGTTTTTCGCCGTTTTCCTTGCCCTTCTCCTGGCATTTGGGAGCGAAAGCCCGCAAGCCCAGGACATCGTTCCCGCCGAGGCGACGCCGACGCGAGCCAATGACGTACCCGTCGCCGAGACGACTCCTCCGCAAATTCCAGCGTCAACCGCGGAATCAGCGACTGCCTTGCCGGCTCCTCTCGAAGTGGAACCCAATTTCAGTGCCCTGCCCCAGACGGCGGAGGGCGCGGGCGCCGAGACCTGGTACTACGAAGCCAAGAAGCTGGAGCAATCGGTCGATGCTGATCCCAAAGTCTCCCCATCGATCGACCTGATGTATGCGCTCGCTTTCCATTTCGGCGAAAAGGCGGCCGCGCGGGAAGCCGGCAAGGCCCTCCTGCAGCGATCGATAAAGGCCGCCGATCCGACCTTGGCAAAAAGTATCGCCTACCAGTGGCTCGATTATTTCGGCCCGGATTGGGATATATACAAGACGCTCATAGCGGGCTTCATGGAGTCTGGCGATTTCGACGGCGCGTTGAAAACAATCGCCGCCCTGAGGGCGGCCCTCCCCTCGACGGCTAAAGCCAAAGCGAGCGAGCTGGCCTATTATGAATACTCATCGAAGGCTTCGCTCGGCGATTTTTCATGGCTGAAAAATTCCCTTTCATTGCTGAAGACATCTTCCCTCGACTCCTGGGGCGCGAAAATCCTGAGGCTCGCGGTCACGGCGCCGGACATCGACGATGAGACAAAGGAATTGTGCCTGATGAGGGCTGGGTATCAGGAGAAAAAATACGACGAAGCCTCGCTCCACGCTTTGGGGGCCGCGAAGTATCTTCATGACGCGGGAATCGGGCGCTTCCTGATTTCCGAGGCGGGGAAGTCCTTCATCAACGCGCCTGCCTTCGATCAGGGTATAGCCTTTTTTATGGCCTACTTTCCCGAAGCGCAGGCCCCTGACGCGGCCGATCTCCCTGAGGCCATCATCTCGTCGCTCAAGGCCAGGGATTCGGAGGAGAGGCTTTGGGTAGCCGCCTATTACCTCGCGAGGCTATGGCTTTCCGTGGAGCGGGGGCGCGAGGCGGCGATTCTCTTCCTTGCCCTCACCGACAGCGCGCCTTCGGCGGCCGACGCGGATGGAGCGCTGTGGTATTGGCTCGATATAACGATGAAACGCATTGCCGCCGAGGATATCGCCTCCTTCGACGCGACGAACGAACCGACGATGGGGGCAGGGGCCTCCGATTCAGGACAGGGCGCCAGGCGGTCCCTGGAATTCGCGGCGCTGGTGGAAGCCTCGATGCGCTGGAAAAATCCAAGCTATTTTGATGATATCGTCGAGTCCTA
>Ga0172375_10004358_pt1 | contig 20938 bp, 24 predicted proteins | sample LakKiv1m_FD_114537 | JGI IMG/M metagenome (GOLD analysis project Ga0172375, IMG submission 114537) | Freshwater microbial communities from Kabuno Bay, South-Kivu, Congo - kab_092012_11.1m | ecosystem: Environmental > Aquatic > Freshwater > Lake | place: Democratic Republic of the Congo...
CTACCTGCCGTGCTTCCGGCCGAGCCATAGCCTTCAACCCTGCCTGCCTTATTCATCGCAATTACCGCAAGGTCAGAAGGGAATATGCCGATGCTTAAATATTTTTCTAAATCCGACTTTATCCTTTCGGCAATAACGATAAAATCGTCATCCGTAACCCCGACTACTTTATATTCGTAATATTTGGGTAATATATTTAAAATAAGCAGCTGATTAATCTGCTCGGCATTTTCCGCAGCTACGTATGTGCCCTTTTCAATCTTATTGGATACTTCGGCCTTCCTGATCGCGCCTATATTACGAAGCGCCTCTGCGCTCTTGGCCCTTTCCACGGAAAGATTGTGGAAAAAAAGCCCTGCGGCCGCCAGTATGCTAACTATCACCAGGACTACCGCTATCTCAATAAGGGTAACCGCTCTATTTCTTAGCATAAACACTCCTGCTCTTGACTAAATATAGCACAAAGCGCAGCAGCTTTCAACTTGCTTTATCAGGTTTGTCCAGTTTCTGTTTCAGGTACTCCAGGCCCTTTTTTGCGTTGCTATCCAGAGGGTCTATTGCTAAGACCTTCTCCCATGCGTTTTTGGCCTTGGCCCAGTCGCCCTTATTCATATAGGCTATGCCCAGGTTATACAGGGCGCTGGCATTATTCGCATCGATATCGATTACAATATTGTATTCTTTAATGGCCCGGCGATATTCCTTCATCTCTAAAAATAATTCCGCCAGGTTATTATGCGCCTCCTTCATCCAGGGATCTCTTGCAAGGGCCTGCTCAAAATAACTTAGCGCCTCGGTAAAATTTTTCTTTTTCGCGTAAATTACCCCCATATTATTGAGGAGTTGCGCATTCTGAGCGTGATGCAGGACAATAAAATTATAATCATTGATTGCCGCATCCAGATTGCCGATCTTATGATACAAGGCCCCGCGCAGATAACGCAGCTGCGTACTCTCAGGCAGATAGGCAAACAGGCGGTTGTAGACCTCTATCGCCTCCTTGTATTTTTTCTTCTCCACGTATTCCCTGGATTTATTAAACAGGGACCTGTAGTCATATTGTGAAATTGTCCCGTCGCTATTCTCGATCTTATCTATCTCCTGCAAATTAATCCCTACCGAACCCACAGGGAGCCTAACCCAAACCATATTCCCTTTAAGATAGAGTATCTGAGCCTCCAGTACCCTTGCGTCTTTATAATATATTTTTTCCGCCCGGCATAAGGCAGCGCTCAGCAATACCATAGCGGCAGCCAAAAACAGCTTCTTCATCCCCTGCGTATCCTTTCCTATAACTATTTTATAAGGCTATTTTAACCAAAATTATATTGATTCGCAATATACAATTCTTATCCCTAAATTATGCGCCTGGCTGGAGTCGAACCAGCAACGCCTAGCTCCGAAGGCTAGCGCTCTATCCAGTTGAGCTACAGGCGCATCTATCTGAGAGCGCCGCCGTGTCCCTGCGCTTAGATTTACGCAGTAAATCTGCTGGGACAGGCGCAAGCTAAAGCACCACGCATTTTTCTCCCAGGATTTCTTTTATTTTCTTCAGTTTGCTCTTATTCACAGGCAGGATATCCGCCTGCGCAGTTACACGCACGGGAGAATTCAGCTGGATAATATCGGGGTTAATGCGCTCTAGGGCGCTTTTCAGTTTTTTGATATATCTTAAGTCATCATTTATGCCTTTAACCAGCATGACCTCCAGCCAGATTTTTCCGGAGAACTCTCTCCTTAAAGCTACCAGGCCCTGGACTATATCTTCTATGTTTATGCCATCGTGCGGCCTGTCAATGGCCTTGAATACCCCAGGGACTACCGTATCCAGCGAAGGAACTATCAAATCCGCTCCCCCAAGCGACCGGCGCACTTCCTGGCTGCTTAAAAATGAGGCGTTGGTAATAACCGCTACCGCAACGGGAGTAATCTTTTTTATCCCTAAGATTAATTCTCCTATCCCGGTATTTAAGGTAGGTTCTCCCGACCCGGAAAAGGTAATGTAATCGAGCTTGAATTTATTCTGCTCCAGCCACTGCTTTAATTCATCCAGTATCTCTATAACAGGAAGGTATTCTTTTCTCTCGCAGGTAAGCTGGCTGGTATTGCCTATCTGGCAATAAACACAATCAAAACTGCATATTTTGTAAGGAGTTAGTGTAATACCCAGGGAGAGGCCTAATCTGCGGGACTTAACAGGACCGTAAATGTATTTCATCTTTCATATTATAGCGGGGTAAAAAGAAAACCCCCGCCTTTTTAAGTGTTATAAAATTAACCGCTAAAGGTGGGGGATTCTATTCTTTTACTTTATCTCTAAAACGCAATTCTGTGTGCCAAAGCTATTGGTCACGCAGCTATTGCAACGGGGATCATTGACCCAGGATCCGTCAACAAAAAACTTATACTCATATTTTCCCGGCTTCAGATTGATCTTCGCTGTCCAGTTACCCTGTGAATCTTTCTTGGCAGTGATGGCCTTGATATCCCACTTATTAAAACTGCCTGCTAAGCTGACCCTTTTTGCTCCGGGAGCGTAGAGCTTGAATTCCGTTGGTTTTGCCGCTGCGATCCTTGCCATTCTGGCCTCCTTTTGCTGTTGATTTATTTATACACAATAAGGGCTGTTCTGTCAAGCAAAAAATGCCGGCTGCTATACCGCGACCACTGAAACACCCTTTTTATCAGCTAAAGCCACGCTTGCCTGTCTGTCTATAAAAATGGTCTTCTCTGCCTCAATAGCCAGGCAGCTGACCCCCGACCTTACTATGTTTTTAATTGTATTTAAACCGACTACGGGTATGTCAAAACGCAGGTCTTGCCTTGGCTTGCTTACTTTAACTACGGTAACCCCTCTTTTGGCGAACCGACCTGCGCGCCTGATCAGGTTGTCTGTTCCCTCCAAGGCCTCTACAGCTATTATTGCCTTATCCTTAACAGCTACGGTCTGCCCGATATCCAGATAGGCAACCGCCTTTGCCAGCTCCAGCCCGAAATATATATCTTCCCATTCCTGGAAAGCCGGTTTTCTGATGGTAAGCGGGCCTTTCTTAACCAGGAGTTCTTCGATAAAGGTAGTGGAACTTAATAGCTCCAATCCTGAATCTTTTAGTTTTTCCGCTATTGCGCCGAATATAGTATCCGCCTTCTTGTTTTTTACTTTTTCAAGCAGATCCTTAAGTTCGGCGTCCCTCTCTACCTCTTTACTAAAAAGCCTGTGCGGGCTTATCTGGCCTGCCATCACTATCTTGGTGATGCCTTCCTTTTTGAATATTTCAAACATACTGCTGAATTCATCCAGGCCCAGCCAGTAAAGCTTATCCGCATATCTCCCGATCCCGCAGGAGGTATCGCCTTTTATAGCCACCACTGTCAGGGAATAGCCTTTACGCTTTGCAGCTTCACAAAATAAAAGAGGGAGTTTTTTATTGCCCGCGATCAAACCTATCTTTTCCATTGAATTTATTATTACGCCTCTGATCTACAGGAACGCGCCAGGCCTCTCTCGGAGCTTTTTATAAAATCAACCAGGTAGGAGACTTCGTCGCAAGATTTTTCTTCTTTTTCTAACTTCTCAAGGGCATGCCTCGGAGAAAACCCGCTGTTAAAAAGTACCTCGAAGGTATGTTTAAGCACCGCCATTGCCTCTTTGCCGATATCGCTGCGCCTAAGGCCTACCAGGTTTAAACCGTAGACCCTGGCAGGATGACCGTCGCAGGTAGAATAAGGAGGTATATCCTGAACAACCTTGGAACAACCTCCGATTATAGAAAGCCTGCCTACCCTGACAAACTGATGTATGGCAACCAGGCCTCCCACCACCGCCTTATCCTCGATGGTTACATGGCCGGCAAGCGTGCCGCAGTTGGCGATGATGCATTCGCTGCCTACTCTGCAATCGTGGGCGATATGAGAATAAGCCATAATCAGATTATTGTTTTTTACTAATGTCCTACCGCCTTCTCCCGTGCCCAGGTTAAGGGTACAGTACTCCCTGATTATGTTATTGTCCCCTATCTCCAGGAAGCTTTTTTCTCCCTTATATTTTAAATCCTGGGGCTGGCTTCCTATTACCGAGCCGCTGAAGACCTGGCAATTTTTTCCGATAACCGTATTACCATCGATTACGCAGTGAGCCCCGATCTTGGTACCGGAGGCAATCCGAACATTATCCCCTATAATAGTATAAGGGCCGACCTGGATATCGTCGGCCAATACTGCTTTTTTGGAAATTATTGATGTGGTATGTAACTGCATATCTTTAGCCCTCAACAAGGGCAAACATGAGGTCTGCCTCTGCTACTACCTTGCCCTCCACCAGGGCACGGCCGTGCACCTGCCCGGTCTTACTCTTAATCTTTCCTGCCTCTACCTCCAGGACCAGCTGGTCTCCGGGAAGGACGGTCTTTCTAAACTTCAAATTATTCGCAGCCAGGAAATAAGCCAGTTTTCCGCGGTTTTCTTCGGGGGCAAGCATCATCACCCCTCCGACCTGCGCCATAGCCTCGATAATCAAAACCCCGGGCATCACCGGCTTGCCGGGAAAATGCCCTTTAAAAAAATAGTCGTTTATAGTTACGTTTTTTATCCCGGTCGCGCGTTTACCTTTCTCCAAAGATATAATCCTGTCCACGAACAGGAAAGGCTGCCGATGCGGCAATATCTTCATAATCGCCGTAACGTCGAGCTCTTCGCCCTCCTGCGGATGATAATCTATGCCTATGGCAGCGGAAGAGTACCTCTGTTTCTGCTGATAGATCTTACGCAGTAACTTTACATTAAGCGCATGCCCGCTCTTTAAAGCAATAATATGCCCCTTAACCGGCTGGCCCATAAGATACATATCCCCGACCAGATCTAATATTTTGTGCCGGATGAACTCATCTTCATAACGCAGCTTATTCTTTATCACGCCTCCAGCGCCCACCACCAGCGTATTATCGTAATTGGCGCCCTGACCTAAGCCCTGTTTCTGCAAATCAGCTGCTTCCTGTTCCAGGCAGAAAGTGCGCGCGCCTGAGAGCTCTTTCTTAAAATCAATTGTTTCCAGGTTTACCTCCAGAAACTGCGCCTTCAGCAGCTGATGTGCATAACTGAGAGTATAGGAGACCCTGAATTCGCTGCAGGGAAGCGCAACGATAGACGCGCCTTCTTCCTCTATGAATATGGTATCCCTGATATTATAGTACTGCCTGGCTTTCTCCTGTTCTGTTATGCCTGCCTGTTCCAGGAGTTCTACGTATTTTAAACTGCTTCCGTCAAGCCCAGGCATCTCGTTATTATCTATTTCAATATAGAGATTATCTATCTTTAATCCTGATAATGCCGACATAAAATGTTCCACCGTAGTAATCGAGATGTCTTCTTTTCCTATTGAGGTGCGGCGGCCTTTGCCCTGAGTGAGCAGAGTGTCAACCGAAGCCCTGATAACAGGCCTGTTCGCTATATCAGTGCGGATAAAATTAATCCCTGAGTCGACCTGGGCGGGCTTGAACTTCAGGTTTACCTTCCCTGCCGTATGCAGGCCTATCCCGCTTAAACTTACTTCTTTGGCAATCGTCCTCTGTTTTTCCATAGCTGCTATTTCTGCTTTTCGCTCAAGAGCTTCTGGAGCTCTTCTATCTTTTTCTTAAGCCCTGCCACGGTATCGTAAAGCCTGGGCAGCCCCTGGACGCAGGCATTCACACGCTTGGCTGCTTCATGCGGCCTAGCCGGATATCCCGAGACAATGGTATTGGCAGGGACAGACTTGGTTACCCCTGCCTGCGCTGCCAGGACTGCGCCGTCTCCTATATTAATATGACCTACAAGCCCTGCCTGTCCGGCGATAGTAACGCCCTTTCCTATGGTAGTGCTCCCTGATATGCCTGCCTGGGCAATAATAATCGAGTTCTCTCCGACCACTACATTATGCGCAATCTGAACCAGATTGTCGATTTTGGTGCCCCGGCCTATTACCGTTTTGTCAAAACGCGCACGGTCAATAGTTACATTCGAGCCTATCTCAACGTCATCCTCTATGACTACCGTGCCTATCTGCGGTATACGCTGATTTACGCCTTCTATATTGGCGAAACCAAACCCGTCCGAGCCTATCACCGTGCCGCTATGAATCACTACACGGCTGCCGATAACCAGGCGTTCGCGTATAGAGACATTCGGATAAATAAGCGTATTGCTGCCTATCTTTGTATGGTGGCCGATATAGCAGCCCCCGTAAATAATACTCTTTGCCCCTATTGATACGCTGTCTTCTATAACCACGTAAGGCCCGATAGCCACACCCTCTCCCAGCGATACATCTTTTCCCAATACGGCGCTGGGGTGTATCCCGGTAGGATGCGTCGTTTCAAAAGGCATGGCTAAAGAAAGTATCTTGGCGAAAGCAACGGAGGGATTATCCGCGCGGATAATCGGACACGGCGCGTCCAAGACGTCCCGGGGGGTAATAATAGCTGAAGCGCGCGTCTTTTCCATAAAAGGAAAATACTTGGGATTTGCCACAAAGGTTATATCGCCCTCATGCGCCTCTTTAATCCCGCACACCCCGGTAATGACAATACTACTGTCGCCTACTACCTCGCCATCTACCAGAGCGGCTATCTCCCTTAAGGTCTTGCGCATCTAAATAGTCTTTCTTGCCTATTTCTTATAACCCTTGTTCAATATATCGATAATCTTATCGGTAATCTCAAGATTCTTATCCTGATATACCAGCACGCGGTCGTTAAAGACCATGGTGTAACCGTCTTTCTCTGCGTACACCTTAACCGCATCTTCTATATCCTTTAATATCTCTTTCATTTTCTCATCCTGCTCTTTGCGCAGGTCAGTCTGTTTATCGCGGTCGAGGTCCTGCAAGGACTTAATCTTACCGGCCAACTCTGATTTCTTAGACTCTTTTTCCTTCTCGCTTAATAAGTTCATTTTATCCTGCAGCTGCTTGACTTCATTAACCTTCTTTTCCCTTTCAGAGTTGTAGGCATTCTCTTTTTCGCTCAAGGTCTTGTCATACTCCTTGGTCTTGCCATACTCGCTGAAAATACGGCTCAGGTCAACATAGCCGAACTTTTCAGCTGCCCCGGCTACGCCGATAAATACAAAAGAAACAAACACAAAAGCCAAAAACCATGAAGCTGTCTTTCTCATCTGATCTTCCTCCTTTTTACGAAGCCTTAAAAGATTAACCCGGGCTTACGTTAACTCGTTATTGTTCAGTAGTGTATAATTTAGAAACCGTGGCTCATACTGAAGTGGAATCTGCCGTTTCCTTTGGTGTCTTCGCCAGATTCCTTATTTAAGGGTATGCCGTAATCAAGCATTATTGGGCCGATCGGGGTCTTGATCCTTACTCCGAAACCTACGCCTGACTTAAAACCTCCTGAGCCTATTTTACTCATCTTTTCCCACACATTACCTGAATCGTAGAAAGCAGCTAACTTGAGAAAACTTAACAACGGATAAGTATACTCCAGGTTAGCCACAAGCATGGATTCTCCTCCCAGAGGATCTTTGGATTTACTGTCAACCGGCCCCACCTTTCTTTCGCGATAACCCCTGACAGTATACGCGCCGCCGGCAAAGAACCGTTCATATATGGGGACTTTCTCGGAATCGCCGTAAGCATCGGAAATCCCTGCCCTGCCCCGCAGTTCCAGCACAGAACTCCTGAACAAGGGGATATAATGCGACGCTCGGCCAAAAAACTTATAGAAATCCTTATCCCCGGCAAAAGGCCCGCCTGCGCACTCTACAGAACCGCTTAACAAATCTCCTTTAGTGGTATCAAAGACGTTATTGCGGCTGTCATAAGTCAGGCCAAACTGCATACTGCTGATGGTATTCTTGCCGTATTCGCTCTTTAAGTCAGCCGTAGAATCTTCAGTGATATTGGTAATCTCTATGCTGTCGTAGCGGTACATCAGGTCCGCCTTTACGTATTCGCTTATCTCCTTGCCTAAACGTAGGTCTCCTCCGGTCACATCCTCGTCGTAGCCGTATCCTATATCTGATTCCCTCTTATGGCTGCGCTTATACGCATCGAAACCAAAAGATACCGGATAATCAAAGACCCAGGGTTCGGTAAAGCTCAAGTCAAAACTCTCGCTGACCGTACCCAGGGAGGCGCGCAGCTTAATATCCTGTCCGTCGCCTGTAAAATACGGGAAGTTCTTCCAATCAAAGTTCTTTTGCTCAATCTCCACGAATCCCACGAATTCGTCTACGCTGGAGTATCCACCGCCAAAACTAAAGGCGCCTGTCTTAGCCTCCTTTACCTCTACCACCAGGTCTTTCTTGTCCGGCTGGGGAGAATCCTCGGTATCGTAGCTGACTTCGTCAAAGAACCCCAGATTCTGTAATCTTTCCTTACTGCGCCTCAGTTTCTCGCCGTCAAACTTATCGCCAGGCCTGATCCGAAGCTCCCTGCGTATAACCACGTCCTTGGTCTTGATATTGCCCCTGATCTTAACCTTATCTACATAGGCGACATTATGCTCGGCTATATTGTACACTATATCTATGCGGCCATTATCGGGATTCAGGGAAGTAACCTCCTGAACCTGCGCAAAGATATAGCCGCGGTCAAAATATATCCCTTGTATATAGGAGATGTCCTGCTTTAAGCCGTCCTGGCTGAAAACTTTGCCCGGCAGGCATTCCTTTACCGACGCCAGGATCTCTTTTTTGGTTACATAACTATTCCCCTGGATGCCCAGATTACCCACCAGGTATTTCTTGCCTTCCTGTATGCGTACGGTAATATATAAAAACGGCCTTTTCTCATCCGCCTTGATCTCGTAGTCAACCGCTACATCCGCAAAGCCGCCCCTGTGATAAAAAGCCTTTATGCGTTCTATATCCTCTGTGAGCACTTCGTCTTTGAGGGCGCCCGCGTTAAAAAACCAGGCCCTCTTTGTTTTCATGATCTTAAGGATGCGCTTGTCCGGATAATACGCATTACCTTCGATGAATATCCTCCTGATCTTGATCTTCTTGCCCTCATCCACGTTAAAAAGCACCTTGGCTTTATTGGTTGCGGGGTCAACCGTTACCTCATGAACTATCTGCACCTGGCCGAAACCCTTCTTCTCGTATAGCTTCTTAAGCGTCTGGACATCTTCCGCTAAGCTGGGATAGTCCAGATACTGCGTTTCTTTGGACTTGAGCATCTCCTTGATCTTTTCATCTTTCAGGGTGATGCGGCGTATCCCGGAAAAAATAATTTTTTCAATTATCGGCCTTTCCGCGACCGCAATGGTAACCTTAAGCCCGTCTCTATAGTCTGTTGTGTCAATCTTGATATCGCTAAAGAATCCTAAAAGGTAAAGACGCTTCAGGTCGTCGCTAATTACATTCTCCTGATAGGGGGCTCCTATACGCGTTTTCATCTTGGAGATAACGGCATTGCTGCTTATAGATTTATTCCCTTTTATCTCTATAGCGGTTACTAGTTTTTGAGACTGCTCCTGGGAGGCAGGAGAGGAGGGCTCCTGGGCAAACGACAGCAGGGAAACGCCAAAAATCAAGAAAAGTAAGAGGAATACTGATAAACGTTTTTGCATTTTTAATATTATAGTAGATTTTCCCGCGTAAATCAATATCTTTTCGTCCCCAAAGCGGCGATTTCCCCATAAGAAGCTAAGAGCGCTTGGGACCTTCGTCCTTTAGCCTATTCGATGCGGGAGATATTCTCAAACCTGGTATACTCTTTAATAAAGGTAAGCTTAAGCGACCCTACCGGGCCGTTGCGCTGCTTGGCAATAATCACCTCGGCTATGCCTTCGTTGCCGGGAGAAGGATTATAATACTCCTCCCTCAATATAAGCACTACCAGATCCGCGTCCTGTTCTATCGCCCCGGACTCCCTCAGGTCTGAGAGTTGCGGCCGGTGGTCGGTGCGCGACTCAACAGCCCGGGATAGCTGACTTATAGCCACTATCGGTATATTAAGCTCTCTGGCAAGCGCCTTTAAAGAACGGGAAATCTCCGATATCTCCTGCTGCCTGTTTTCTATGCTGATTGAACCGCGCATCAACTGCAGGTAGTCTAAAATGATCATCTGTATATCCTGATGCGCCTTCATCCGGCGCGCCTTAGCCCTCAGCTCCATAACGGAGATTGCCGGCGTATCGTCTATATATATAGGGGCTTCGGAAAGCTTCCCTGCCGCAGCAGTCAGGCGCGGCCAGTCCGAGGCAGCCAGATACCCGGTGCGCACTTTATTCGCATCCACCCTGGCATGCGCACAAAGCATCCTCTGCGCCAGTTGCTCTTTAGACATCTCCAGGCTAAACATCGCTAGCGGTATTTTCTCTACCACCCCGGCGTACTCTGCGATACCTAAGGCGAGGGCGCTTTTACCCATCGAGGGCCTGCCGGCAATGATAATCAAATCGGAATCCTGCAACCCCGCGGTCTTAATATCAAAATCTATAAATCCTGTAGGTATGCCGGTAACATGCGCCTTCTTCTGATAAAGCGTGTCTATCGTCTCTATACTGTCCTTGATAATTTCCTTGAGATGCAGATAACCACCCTGGGTCTTGCGGTCGCTTACATCAAAGATGAACTTCTCTGCGCTATCCACCACCTCGTCAATATTGCCCTCTGTCTCATAACAGAGGGAAACGATCCTGGTGGCGTTATTTATCAGGGTTCTTAAAATACTTTTTTCTTTTACTATGTTTACGTAATGATTTATATTGGCTGCGGTAGGCACCGCATTAACCAGCACCGTAAGGAAAGTCGCTCCGCCCACCTCAACAAGGGCGCCCTTCCTTTTCAATTCATCAGTGAGAGTAACAAGGTCAACGGGCTTATTGGCGTTATAGAGTTCTATTATAGCCTCAAATATCTTGCAATGAGTATCATTATAAAAGGAACCGCTATCCAGGACCTCGGAGGCCACGGAGATGGCTTCCGGGTCTATGAGCATCGAGCCTAAAACCGCCATCTCAGCTTCCAGGTTCTGCGGAGGGAGTTTTTCCAGGATTGTATTTTCCATTATTTACTTCTTTACTACCCAGACTTTTAATGTTGCGGAGATTTCCGGGTGCAACTTCACGGGTATTTCGTATATCCCTAAGGCCTTTATGGGCTCTTGCAGGGCAATAAGGTCTTTGCTGATTTCAATCCCCTCATCTTTTAAGGCGCGCGTTAAATCTACCAGGGCAATACTGCCGTAGAGCGCGTCGGCCTCCTGCGTCAGGACCGGGATGGTCAAGGATAAACCATCTAACTTTTCTTTAAGCGCCTGGGCCTCTTTCTTGGCCTTATCTAATTGCAGGGCCTTTTTCTGCTTTTCCTGTTCCAGGTTCTTAAGATTCGCCGCGGTAACGGGCAGGGCCAGTCCGTTTGGCATAAGAAAATTGCGGGCGAAACCGTCTTTTACCCTTATGACCGAACCGGCCTTTCCTAATTTATTAACATCCTGCTTTAATATGACTTCCATAGAGAACCTCTGATTATACGCGTGTATACGGAATAAGAGAAATAAAGCGCGCCTGCTTTATCGCTTCCGCAACCCGTCTCTGATGCCTGGCGCAATTACCGGAAAAACGGCTGGAGACTATCTTGCCCCTCTCCTTAATCAAGGCCTCCAGTAATTTTGCGTCTTTATAATCTATGACCTTCTGCTTGTCCGCGCAGAAACGACAGAATCTTTTGCGCTGGCGCATAAGCACATCTTTTTTCTTAATAGGCGTCTTCATTCTAGGCTTCATTCGGTTTCTCCTCGCTTTCATCTAACCAGGCTGTTTCAGTAGATGGCTCTTGGGTCTCTGCGACCGGGGCTTCTGCAACAGGTTCTCCCCTGCTGGGAGCGGAACCTAAGAATTGGACGCGCTCAACCCTGACCTCGATAACATTACGTTTCTGTCCGGAGGCATCCTCCCAGGAACGCGATTGCAATCTACCTTCAATAAACACGGGGCTGCCTTTATGCAAATACTGGTTGCAGGTCTCGGCCTGTTTATCCCAGACCACCGCAGTTATAAAACAAACTTCTTCCTTCATCTCTTGGTTTCTATCTTTGAATCTCCTGTTAACGGCAAGTCTCAAATTAACCACTGCGGTCCCCTGCGGCGTATAGCGCAGCTCCGGGTCTTTGGTAAGATTGCCCATCAGTAATACCTTATTAAAATTAGCCATCTCGCTCTTCTCCTGAAGAATTTCTAACTTATCGTTCTAGCCTGGCCTTCGACCGTCTTAAGCGCGGGTAGAAATGATCAATAGGATCATCAGCCCTGAGATCAAAACAAACAAAACACCCAGGGTGACTCTTAACTTGGTGCTGAATATGGCCTTATCCACATTAATCATCGCTCTATCCAAAATATTCTTAAGGGTAGAGGTAATCTTGGCGCCTAGTATCAAATCAAAACCTGCTAATAACCCGATCACGCTGGCAACAATAGAGATATTTCTAACCAAATTAACCAAAGTCACATCATCCATTTTACCCTCCTTGTAGAGATCGGGGCGTTGCGTAACAACTAACGCCCCAAACCGCCATTGGTTATATCAACTGCCGGCCTATAAAACCGTAATCAGTACCCGCAGTATGTTTTCGTTTATCTTGTACGCCTGCCTGACCTTGACAACCGATGCCGGGGGAAGATCGAAATTGACCAGATAATATACCCCCTCCTGGCATTTCTTAATCGTAAAATAAAGCTTCCTCTTCTCAGCCCAGATAACAGCCTTGGAGACAGCGCCGCCGTTTTTAGTTATCACGTCGCCTATCTGATTAAAAAGAATCTTTCTCTCCTCTTCCGAAAGGGCAGGCTTAATAATAAACATGGCCTCGTATTTATTCATCTTTGCTCCTCTTGTTGAAAATATTCATGCTCTCGGTTATGCCAGCCCCTACCCAGACCAAACAGCAGCTAAGCGCCTTTTCTGCCATTAGCCTCGCCTGCTCTTTTTCTCTGCTGGAAAAAGGTGACAATACGTAATCGGATGTATCTGTATTTTTCCGCGGCCTGTCTACTCCTAAGCGCAGGCGGCAAAAATCATCGCTGCCCAGCGAATCTATGATAGACTTAAGGCCTCGATGGCCGCCCGATGAGCCCGAGGGCCGTATCTTAATCCTGCCTAGCCTTAAGTCCAGGTCATCGCAGACCACTAAAAGGTCCTTAGGCCTGGCCTTGTATTTCCTAAGCAAACCTCCAACTGCGCTCCCGGACAAATTCATAAAAGTCATAGGCAGCACCAGTACCAAGCCTTGGCCTTCTGTTTTAACCTGTCCGCTCAAAGAAAGAACAGCGCTATCTTTTTTCAGTGCTACCTTATAATGCCTTGCCAGGGCCTTTACAACATTAAAACCTATATTATGCCTTGAATTTGTATAAAGCCTGCCCGGGTTACCTAACCCCACTATCAGCTTCATATAGATCCTGGCTATTTCTTTTCCTTGCCTTCTTGGGGCTCTTCAGCAGGCGCTTCCTTCTTCTCTTTAATTACCTCCGGCTCCTGCTTCTCTTCGCCCTCGACAGGCGCGGCTACAACCTCCTCCTTAATCGGAGCGGCAACGGAAAGCAGGATCGTCTCCGGCTCATGCAGGACTTTAACCTTAGGCGGGAATATAACATCCTTTATGTGCACGGAGTCGCCTATCTTTAAATTACTGACATCTACTTCTATTTCTTTGGGGATATCGGCAGGCAAACACTCCACCTCTATTTCCCAAAGTATATGTTCCAGAGAGCCACCCTCTTGCTTTACTCCCATCGGATCGCCCTTTGCGACCACGGGCACGCTGATCTTTATGACCTTAGTCAGAGAAATCTCGTTAAAATCCACGTGTATTACATCCTCTTTAACCGGATCATATTGTATCTCTTTAATCAGGCAGGACTTTGTCTTTTCTTTATTGTCATCCTTAATCCTGAGGTTGATTACCGCATTCTCCAGGCGGTGCTGATGCAGAAGCCTGACCAGCTGCCTGTGTGAAACTTTCAAGGGGCTTGAGCTCTTCCCCTCGGAATACACCACCGCCGGAATGAACCCTGCCTCCCTAAGGTCCTTAACCTTAGCCCTGCCTACGCCTTCCCTTATTTCTGCATCTAAAAATATCTCTTCCATTTGTATTCACTCCGTTAAAAATACGTTAATCAAATAATGAACTGACCGATTCCTCCATGTGAATCCTTTTTATTGCCTCGCCTAATAACGCCGCTACAGACAGGACTTTTATACGAGGGTGTTGTTTCTGATTGCTTAAAGGGATGCTGTCTGTAATCAAGAGTTCTTCTAGGTTTTTGCATTTATCCACGCGCGAAAGCGCCGGCCCGGACAATACGCCGTGCGTAATCGCAGCAAATATCTTGCGTGCTCCTGATTTCTTGAGGGCATCTACCGCCTCGATTAAAGAACTGCCTGTGGCAATGAGGTCGTCAACAACGATGACATCCTTGTCCTGAACCTCTCCCAGGATATGCATCGCCTCGGTCTTATCCGGAGAGACTCTTCTCTTGTCTATTATTGCCAGGCCTGCATTGAGGCGCTTGGCATAGGCCCTTGCCATCTTGATACTGCCTACGTCCGGACAGACCACCGCTAAATCCTTGGTCTTCATTTTAGAAAAATAGTCTATAAATACGCCTACTGCAAAAAGATGATCCACCGGGATATCGAAAAAACCCTGGATCTGCCCAGCATGCAAATCCATAGTGAGAATCCTGTTCGCTCCCGAGACTGTCAGGAGGTTCGCAACCAGCTTTGCGGTAATGGGCACGCGGGGCTGGTCTTTTCTATCCTGCCTGGCATAGCCAAAATAAGGGACCACCGCAGTGATACGCTGGGCTGAGGCCCTTTTCAGGGCATCGATCATAATTAAAAGCTCCATAAGATTATCATTGGGCGGCGGGCAGGTGGGCTGCACCACAAAAACATCCTTACCGCGCACATTCTCATCTATCTTAACCCTGATCTCTCCTTCACTAAACTTATCCACCAGGGCGTCAGAAAGTTTAATCCTAAGATACTTACAGATATCCTTTGCGAGCGCTTGATGCGCATTGCCGCTTAAAACCCTTAACTTATCCATTTGAGCCCCTCGATTTCTTTTTTAAAGGGCGGGCAGGAACGCCAGCCACTGTCACCCCGGAAGGCACGTTATTGTTTTTAGTTACCACAGAACCTGCCCCGGTCTTTGCGGATTTACCCACTCTCACCGGAGCCACCAAAACGGTATCTGAACCTATAAAGGCACCGTCACCTATTACCGTCGTATGTTTTTTCAGGCCGTCGAAGTTCGCGGTAACGCTTCCGGCACCGATATTTACCCTTGAGCCGATTTGGCTATCGCCGATATAGCCAAAATGCTTAGCCCAGGTCTTTGCACTAATACGGGAACGCACGATCTCAATAAAATTGCCCACCACTACTTCATCCTGCAAAACCGTGCCTTCTTTAAGGTGGGCAAAAGGACCTACCGAACAATTCTTACCAATTTTAACATCCCTTTCGATGACTGTAAAGGGATAAATCGTAGTATCGCTTCCTATGCGCGTGCCGTAACCGATAAAGGTAGACCCCGGATCAACGATCGAGACGCCCTGCTTCAAGAGCCCTTCGTTAATGCGACCCTGCATAATCGTATTAGCCCTGGATAGATCAGAGCGTGAATTTATCCCCAGCGCCTCATTTATATCTTTTAGGCTAACGCTTTCTATAAGGCCGCCTTTTTTATAAATAATATCCAGGGTGTCGGTAAGATAATACTCACGCTTGCGATTCTTAGCCCTGACCCTGGCGAGTGAATCAACCAGCGCCTTTTTGCTAAAACAGATTATTCCGGTGTTGACCTCTTTAATATCTTTTTCGAAGTCATCGGCGTCCTTTTCTTCCCTGATCCCGCAGAGATTCCCGTACTTATCCCTCAAAATCCTGCCGTAACCATAAGGCTCATCCATTCTTGCGGTTAACACGGTAGCGTCCAGATTATTTTTTATATGGTGTCCCAGGAGTCTCTTAAGCGTTTCCGGTTTTAACAGCGGCGCATCGCCATAAAGGATTAATACCGTCCCCTTAAAATTACGCAAAAAGGGCATCGCCTCCTTTACCGCATCAGCAGTGCCCCGCAGCCTGCGTTGGACGGCAAACCTTACGCCAGGCCTTAGTATCTTTTTAACCTCCTGGTATTTATACCCTAACACCGGGACATATTTACCTATCCCCAGTTCCTTAACCGAATCCAGCAGATATCCTAACATAGGCCTGCCGCAAATAGGATGCAATACCTTGGGAAGCGCAGACTTCATCCTAGTTCCTTCACCTGCCGCCAAAATTATAGCTGCTACGTTTTTATAAGACATGGCTATTAAAGTAACCCTGAATCCTTTCTAATGTCCAAATTGGTTGGGACGTGTGGATTCGAACCACAATAGCGAGACCCAAATTCTCGTGTCCTACCATTGGACGACATCCCAGATTTCTATTGCTCTAATACCGTCAGGCCCTCCCGCTTTAACTCGAACTTGCCCGTGCGGGATTTCGCCTCTGTATCGTTAAAACTAGAATTTTAGCTATTCGTCCTTAATGCTAGAATACCCGTGACTCACAGGGCCTTTTTTCTTTTCCTGCTCGTAAGCCTCTAATATTCTCTTCTGGAGGTACTCCCTAAAAGACTGCGTTATGGGATGAGCGAGGTCCTTATGTTCAGACTGGGCACTATTTACGCTCTCCGGGCTAACCGGCCGGGGAACTAGCGGCAGTTGACCGCCGCACTGGTTGCAATATTTACTACGGGATTCATTCTTAAAGCTGCATTTAGGACACGGCTGCTTTATCTTACGCGAAGGCATTGCGATAAAAAGCCCGCTTGTTCCTTCTATAACTTTTATGTTTCGCACCACAAAGGCATTATCAAAGGTTACTGTAGCGTATGCCTTTAGTTTTTTATCAGGTGAATCCTTTAAGAATATCCTTACCTCGGTTATCTCCATGATGCAACCTCCTCGTTCGCCTTATGTTAGTGTCCGGGTTAAAAAGACTCTCGCGAACCCCGGCTCTACTACACTAAGCCGTCTCGCTAAAGTTACCGCCTCCTTTCTCGAAGAAACAATAGCAAAAACTGCCGGACCGCTTCCCGACATCAAAATTGTTTCGAGGCCATATTTACGTAAGGCTCCTAAGATACGCCTTACTGCCGGATAAGAACTAACAGTAACTCCCTGAAGGCTATTATGCATCATACGGGCTGCCAAAGAAAGGTCTTTCTTTTTCAGCGCCAGAATTAGCATTTTAACATCATATTTTGGCCTTGTCAATGACGCTCTTTTGGATAGTTTTCGGCCTTTTATAAACCTGTCCCACCCTTTATATATAGCAGGGGTAGAGACGTGTATCCTGGGAACAACTAAGAGATGCCAGAACCTCAAAGCACCGAGCCCCTTGATTTCCCTTATCTTATCACCCTTATTTTCGCCCTGCGCGAATGCGGTATTATAAATAAAAAATGGCACGTCAGAACCTAATCTAGCGGCTAAATCCAGCAGTTTATCTTTGGTTAACCCCAGGCCCCAAAGCTTATTCAGGCCCATAAGCACACTAGCCGCATTGCTTGAACCTCCGCCTAAGCCAGCCCCCACGGGGATACGCTTTATAATGCGTATATCAACCCCTCTCTTTATACCGCACTCATCCTGCAAAAGGGAGGCAGCGCGATAAGCGAGATTGCGCGAATGATCTTGGGGAAGGTCCCGGCAGGAAGAAATAATCCTTATTTTATTATCTTGATGATTCAGGAGAGTTACTGTATCGAAAAGGTCAATTCTTTCAAAGAGGGTTTTTATATTATGGTAGTTATCCGGCCGTTTACCTAAAACTTCAAGGAAGAGATTTAATTTGGCGTAGGAACGCAGGGTTAGCTTATCCACAATTAAGCGCAGATTGAGAGGGCTGCTTTTTCTATATCGAGGCTGGTGAGATTATATTCTTTTAAGAGTTCGGCAGGCTCTCCTGACTGGCCGAATCTGTTTTTTACGCCCACGCGCACCACTCTGGTAGGATGATTTTCCGCGGCTACCTCATCCACGCCGGAAGCGAGCCCTCCTATAACCGAATGCTCTTCGCATACAACTATGCCGGCTGTTGAGCGGGCTGACTCTAATACCGCTTCGCTATCCAGAGGTTTTACGGTGTGCATGTTTAACAGGCGCGCCTTTATTCCTTTTTTAGCGAGATTGTTAATCGCGTCTAATGCCGCGCCTACCATCAGGCCGCAGGCGATAATAGTCAGGTCTTTCCCTTCCCTAAGCACCTGGGCTTTCCCCAGCTTGAAATTTCCTTTATTTTCCACGTTGGCAACCTTAGAGCGGCTCAGGCGTACGTAAAACGGACCGGGGGTATTGGCAGCGGCGACTATGGCATGGCGGGTCTGTTCCCCGTCGCAGGGAACAATTATCTTCATGTTGGGAATGACGCGCATAAGCGATATATCTTCCAGGGCCTGGTGACTGGCCCCGTCAGGGCCAACCGTAACCCCGGCATGTGTCGCAACTATCTTGACGTTGAAATTATTATAACTGATGCTGTTCCTTACCTGATCCCACCCCCTGCCTGTGGCAAACATGGCGAAAGTGGAAACAAATACGGTTTTTCCGCAACTGGCCAGGCCTGCAGCCGCAGCCATCATGTTCTGTTCGGCAACTCCAAAGTTAAAGAACCTTTCCGGAAATTTCTTGGCAAAAAGGCTGGTGCGGGTGGAACTGGACAAATCCGCATCCAGGACCACAATCTCTTTATCAAGACCACCTAACTCTATCAGAGCCTGTCCGTAAATATCGCGCTGGTAAAATTGTTCTGCCATTATTCTAATTCCTTGAGGGCCTTTAAGGCCTCTTCCTTTGTAGGCGCTCTGCCATGAAAATCTACTATGTTCTCCATAAAAGAAACGCCCTTGCCTTTTATGGTATGGGCGATGATAACGCTAGGCTTGCCTTTTATCTTCTTTGCCTCTTCATAGGCAGCAAGAATTTGGCACATATCGTGTCCGTCTATCTCTATCGTATGCCAGCCGAATGCCTGCCACTTGGCGACCATCGGCTCTAAGCCCATTATATCCTTTGTCGCTCCGTCAATCTGAAAGCCGTTATAATCCAGAATGGCGCAGAGGTTGTCGCATCTGTAGTGGCTTATCGCCATAGCCGCTTCCCAGATATTACCCTCCTGTATCTCTCCGTCGCCCATAAGGATATACACCCGGTAATCTTTTTTATCTATCCTGGCAGCCAGACTCATCCCCAGCCCTACGGATAACCCCTGGCCTAAGGAACCAGAGGCAACCTCAACTCCCGGGGTACGCCTGTCAGGATGCCCTTGCAGTATAGAACCCATCTGCCTCAAGGTCAGAAGTTTTTCTTTGGGAAAATAGCCTGATTCTGCCAGCACCGCATACCATAAAGGGCAGCAATGCCCCTTGGACATATGGAACCTATCGCGCTCCTTCCAACCCGGGTCCTTGGGATTATTGCGCAACACAGCAAAAAACAGGGCCGTGATTAAATCTGCCGCAGAGAGGCTCCCGCCCGGATGTCCTGAGCCTGCCTGCGCAAGCATCCGGATAATAAGCCTGCGCACCTCGCGAGCCTTCTCCTGTAATTCTTTTATTTTAATCTCGGTATTTGGCATACTATCCTAAAACTACTTATTGATACTCTCCAGCTTTGCCTTGACTTTATCCTGGCCAGGTTCTAAATTAAGAAACTTCTGCCAGTTGATCCTTGCCTTCTCGGCATTGCCCATCTTCAGGTATGCATCCCCCAGGTGGTCATAAATAACCGGGTCTTCCAAAAGAAGACTGGCCCTTTCCAATTCTTTTACTGCCTCTTCAAGTTTTCCCTGTTTAAAATAAAGCCACCCCAGGCTATCCACATAGGCCCCGTTATCCGGTTCTATCTCCAACGCCTTCTTAATCATCGCCTCTGCCGTGTCCAGGTTTTTGTTCTCTTCGATATAAAGATAGCCTAAATAATTAAGTGCTAATGCGTAGTCAGGTTGCGCGGCCAGTGCAGCCTGGAGTTCTTTTTCCGCCTGACGCCTGTCTTTTAGCTCATCATAGATATTGCCTAAATAAAAATGCGCCTGGGCGTCTTTGGGAGACAACTCCAGTATCATCCGGAAGGTCCGTTCTGCGTCTTTAAACTTTTTCTGCTGGAGATAGAAGGAACCCAGGCTTTTATAGATCTCTATATTGCCGGGCTCAAGTTTAGAGGCATTGGAAAGAGCGATTTCGTATTCCCTGCTTGCTTCTTCAATCTTATTCTGAGAAGAGTAAAGCAGGGCCAGTAAGGCATGCGCCTCTACCGTCTCGGGATCAAGGCTTATCGCCAAATTCAACTCTGTAATCGCCTTGTCAAACTCTTTATTTTTTATGTAACCGGAGGCAAGCTTAGAATGTATTGAGGCATTCTTGTAGTCAGCCTTCAAGGCCTCTTTATATTCCCTGATCGAATCCCGAACCAGGCCTTCCTGGTCATAAAGGCCGGCCATAATATAATGGCTTAGCGCACTCGACGCCCTTTTATCCAGAGCGAAGCCTTTAGCATGCATCAAAATCAAGGCTGCAAGGCAAAAAAATACCGCTCTTACAGACCCTTCGAACTTATGAGTCATCGGGATTTAACTTCCTGCCGCTGGCGGGTTTTTAACCCCAGGCCCTCTTCTTCAGGTGGCGAAGACGCCGACGCATCTTCTTCCTCTTGTGGGTCTTTATCTTTTGTCTTTTTCTCTTCTTGCCGCAAGGCATACCTTTTGCTCCTTTGTTAATTATTAATAGATGACCTTGTTCAGGGGATATTCTATGATCCCTTGCGCTCCTGCGTCCTTTAGCTGCGGTATCAGGATGCGCACTACTTTCTCATCGATTATCGTCTCAATGGCGAACCATCCCTTGTCAGAGAGGCCCGAGACAGTAGGCTCTTTCAAGGCAGGA
>Ga0172375_10004359_pt1 | contig 20937 bp, 18 predicted proteins | sample LakKiv1m_FD_114537 | JGI IMG/M metagenome (GOLD analysis project Ga0172375, IMG submission 114537) | Freshwater microbial communities from Kabuno Bay, South-Kivu, Congo - kab_092012_11.1m | ecosystem: Environmental > Aquatic > Freshwater > Lake | place: Democratic Republic of the Congo...
CGCAGGTGCATTGCTGCGGGGACACAAAAGGTTACGATCGTTTCCAATCTCCCCTTTCCTGAACTCCCTGTTGAGCTGCAGGATTCAAAAAAACTGGCCGCGGAAGGGATTATGGTCAGGCCGTCGAACGTGGTCATAGGACTTAAGGGAATCTCCAAACGCCTGGTGCGGGTCTCGGTGGAAGAGACGGATCCGGAGGGTGGTTTCTTTGGGGAACAGGAAACGATTCGGACCGACACCCTGATCCTTCCGGCCGGGCGTCTCCCTGAATTCGTGTTTGTCCGGACCCAACAGGCAGAGGACCTCGAACCGGGCGAGATCGCCTGGGAGACCATTGAGACCTTTCGCACCTTCCCCGGCAGAAATGACGGGATCTGCACGCCCCCGGAACCGGGTCGGATCAGCGATTCCTCCGCTGTCGTCAAATCGCTCCTTTCCGGGCGAAGACTCACCCGGGCCATTCACCGCTACTTCAGCGGGGGCACGATCCCGCCCCTGGACCATCTCGTATGCGAGGCAGATACGGTCCTCGACGTCGCAGAGGTGCACGATGTTGGCCCATCCGAGAGAGAGCGGCCGGCGATCCTGGATGTTGCCGGCGACAGCAAGCGGGCCTGGATATTCCCCAGCGAATACCCTGGTCTGGATGAGGCCTCGGCCAGAAGAGAAGCTGAACGATGTCTGGCATGCGGCCTGATATGTTATCGGAAGCAGAAGTAGAAAGAGAGGATTGGGGAATTGAGGAATTGAGGGATTCAGGGATTTCACCCCTTGGCCCTATCATCTGCGTAATCTGCGTAATCTGTGGATGGGATTGGTATCTGTGAAATCTGCGCCTGCCCCATGAAATGCCTCTTGTGTTCTATTTCATCGGGGTAATCTGTGGATGGGATTGAGGAATTGATTGATTGGAAGGCTGCGGGTCTTGACCCCCAACCCGGAGAGGAAAGATGTCTGAAAACATCATCACCATTGATGGACGTCAATTGGCGTTTGAAGCCGAGGAGACCATCCTCGATGTCGCGAGACGGAACGGGATCTTCATTCCCACCCTCTGTCATATCAAAGGGGCCCAGCCGACCGGGGCGTGCAGGATATGCGTGGTAGAGGTCCAGGGGGCACGCACCCTCCTCCCTGCCTGCTCCACCCCCGCAGCCCCCAAGATGGTGGTCCATACCCATTCGCCCCTGGTCATCGTGTCCAGAAAGACCATCATCGCCCTCCTCCTTCAGTCAGGGAATCATAACTGCGCCATCGCCACCAACCGGTCCCAGGACTGGACATCGTTCCAGCAGCAGGTGGCGGACTATGACCAGAGGGGAGACCTCTGCCCGGCCCACAGCGCCTGCAACCTCCAGGCCTATGCCTACAGATACCAGGTGGATACCACCGGCTTTGTCAGGGCCAGGACCGACTATCCGATGGAGATGGCAAGTCCCTTGCTCGTCAGGGATTTCTCTCGCTGCATCCTGTGCGGTCGGTGCGTAGAGGCCTGCAACAGCATTCAGGTCAATAATGCCATTTCCCACGGATTCAGGGGGGCCCGGGCCAAGATCGTCGCCATGGGCAATGACAACCTACAACGTTCGGACTGCGTCTTCTGCGGGGAGTGCATTCAGGCCTGCCCGGTCGCCGCCCTGGTTGAGAAGAAGAGCCGCTACAAGATACGTCCCTGGGAAGCGCGCCATGTGCGAAGCACTTGTCACTACTGCGGGGTGGGATGCCAACTGAACCTCCATATCAAAGATGACAAGATCATGAAGGTCACCGGCGTCGAAGACGCCCAACCCAATCTGGGGAGGCTCTGCGTCAAGGGTCGGTTTGGGTACGATTTTGTACAGAGTCCGTATCGCCTCACTGTTCCCATGATTCGTGAAAACGGGAAGTTGCGGGATGCCTCATGGGATGAGGCCCTCGACCTGGTGGCATCCAGGATCCAGACTGTCATTCGGAGCGACGGGCCTGATGCGGTGGCCGGGATCTGCTCGGCCAAGTCCACGAATGAGGCCCTTTATCTCATGCAGAAGCTCTTTCGCGCAGGGATCGGGACCAACAATCTGGCCTCCCCCTTTGCCGCCTCGGGCCTAAACAACCCTATCGGGGAGCTGGAAAAAGCCGGCCGCATCCTCCTGATAGGATCGGACATCACTGAGGAAAACCCGGTGGCGGGAACCTTTGTCAAACGGGCCGCCAAGAGCGGGTGTCAGTTGATTGTGGTGGATTCACGTCCCACCAAGATCGCGACATTTGCCACACTCCCGCTCCTTTTGAGGGAGGGCTCCGAGTCAGTCCTGGTCAATGGCATGATTCAAGAACTGGTCTCGCGAGGTCGTCCCTGCGCCGAGTCTATCCGTGAAATCGCGGCCAGTTTTACCATGGACAGGGTGAGCGAAACCACCGGGCTTTCCGAGGACCAGATCCGGGCCGCGGTGGATGTCCTCAATGCGGATGGACCGACCATGCTGGTCTACGGCTCCCGGGTCGCCTCCTTTGCAAGGACCTTTGTCCGGCTGCAGGAGGCCTTGGGGAACCTGGGAGTGCCATGCGGCGGGGTCAACTACCTGGGCGATCTCAACAACTCCCAGGGCGCCTGCGACATGGGGTTCCTCCCGGCCTTTCTTCCGGGATATCAGATGGTGGAAGACCCGGCGGCCCGCAAACCGTTCGAAGAGGCCTGGGGGACCGACCTTCCGGAGAAGCCGGGGCTCACCTTTGTCCAGATGATCAGGAACATGGGGGGCGCCCCCGGCGAAGGCGAAAAGAGGATTCGGCTCCTCTACTGCGTGGGAGAGAATCTCGCCATTGCCCGGCCTGCCATGCCCGATATCACGGCCGCCCTGGAAACGGTCGACTTCTTGGTGGTTCAGGATATCCTGAGAAACGAGACCCTCGACTATGCAGACGTGGTCCTTCCTGCGGCCGCCTGGTCAGAGGAAAACGGCACCTATACCAACTGCGAACGGAGGGTCAGCCGCATGCGCCGGGCCGTTCCCAGCCCGGGCGAGGCAAAGACCGAGACCTGGATCTTCACCCAACTGGCCAATCGTCTGGGCCTCCCCTGGAAGAACATGGTTAAACAGGAGATCTGGGAAAAAGAAATCATACAGATCGTTCCTTTTCTCAAGGACATCACCTATGACCGGCTGGAGCAGGGGGGCATCTGCTGGCCCCTGCCCGATCCCCGGTCCCTCGGGATCACCGATTTCGCAGATGTCAAATCGCCCCTGCGCCGCCCAGGCTGGACATCGTTCAACTACCATCACCGCACCCTCCTGGAGCAGTGCGAGGGGCTCCTTGAGTCGATCCCTCGCACCAAATTGATGGCGGCCTATGAGCCCCCAGGCGATCCGGAAGAGGTGAAGGCTAAATTCGTTGACCTTCTGAAAACAGAAGAAAAACCCGAGGCCAAGGAGGAGATCGACACGATTTTGGCCACCTACAGGGACCACAGGGGAGGGCTGATCCCGGTTCTCCAACAGGTGCAGGGGATTCTGGGGTTCCTCCCGATCCCTGTTCAGCACTATATCTCCCTGGGACTGGGGATACCGTCCTCAGATGTCTTTGGCGTGGTTTCCTTCTATTCATTCTTTACCATGGTGCCCCGTGGAAGACACATCATTCGGATCTGTCTGGGGACCGCCTGCTTTGTGAAGGGTTCCGGCAAACTCCTCGACATCCTCCATCGTCATCTCCATGTGGATGTGGGCCAGACGACTGATGACCGGGAGTACTCCCTCGAGGTCGTTCGGTGCGTCGGGGCCTGCGGACTGGCCCCTGTTATGGTCGTTGACAACGAGACCCACGGCCAGATGGATCCTTCAAAGATTATCGGAATCGTCGAGTCGGTCAGAGGGAAGGAGTAAGCAGTAGGCGGAAGGCAGTAAGCAGTAATATGAAATAGGGGCTATCCCAGATGAAGTTGTCAGAGATTGTTGAAAAACTGCACTTGACCGTCAAGACAGGGGCCGGTCTCCTCGATCGGGAGGTGAAAGGAGGCTATGCAAGTGATCTTATGAGCGATGTCATGGCCAACGCCGGGGAGGGCGCCCTGTGGATAACGCTTCAGATCCATCAGAACATCGTGGCCGTGGCGGTTATGAAATCTCTTGCCGGAATTGTCCTGGTCAACAGCCGGGAGCCGGAGCCGGAAACCGTACAGAAGGCAGAGGCCCAAGGGATTCCGATCATGGTCACGCATATGCCCGCATTTGAATTGGCGGGGAGACTCTTTGCATTAGGGATTCCCGGAAGGTGATGTCGGTCGGCAGGGTGAAGGGGCCGTCGTGGTGGCGAATGGGAACAGATCCTTGAGGATGCTGCGGGCTGACCTGCACATCCACACCTGCCTTTCTCCCTGCGCCACCCTTGACATGACGCCTCAAAAGATCGTCAGAGAGGCCCAAAAAAAGAGGTTGGACATCATCGCCATTACCGATCACAACAGCGCGGAAAATGCCGGTGCGGTAATGGCTGCCGCGAGAGATGCCGACGTGACTGTCATTCCCGGAATGGAGATTGCGACCTCCGAAGAGGTGCACGTCCTTGGCCTCTTCGAGGACATCGCAGCAGCTCTGGCCATGCAGACCCTGGTCTATGACCGACTCCAGCCCGGCGAAAACAACGAGGACCTCTTCGGCATGCAGGTGGTCGCCAATGAGTTTGACGAGGTGGAGGGGATGAACACCCGCCTTCTCATCGGCGCCGCCCAAATGGGCCTGGGCCAGGTGGTGGACGCCATCCACAACCTGAATGGCGTGGCCATGGCGGCCCATATCGATCGCGAGGCCTTCAGCATTTTGGGCCAGTTGGGCTTCATCCCTGAGGGGTTAGATCTGGATGCCCTGGAGATCTCAAAAAGGATGACGCTGACGGAGGGACGAATGGTCTTCAAGGATCTGAAGAGGTTTTCCTTGATCACATCATCTGACGCCCATGACCTTGAAGAAATCGGGACTAGCCCGACCACTTTCCGGATAGTAGGGCCTGAACTGGCTGAACTGAGACGTGCGCTCAAGGGAACAGGGGGGAGGAAAATTGAGGAATTGGGGAATTGGGGAATTGAGGAATTTTAAATTCCTAAATTCCTAAATTCTCGTTTCAATATGCAGGATCTCTCGCTTCACATATTAGATATTGTGGAAAACGCAACACAGGCAGGCGCCACGCTCATTGAAATCGATATTTCAGAGGATATCGGCAAAGACACGCTGCAGATATGCATCAAGGACAACGGGCACGGCATGGACGCGGAAATGCTCAGGAGGGCGACAGATCCCTTTGTGACCACCCGGACGACCCGTCGTGTGGGCATGGGCCTGCCATTGCTGAAACAGGCCGCAGAAGAGACAGGAGGCGACCTCCTGATAACCTCTGAATTGGGAAAGGGAACCAGGGTCGTCGCAACCTTCCGGAAAAGCCACATCGACCGCAGGCCGCTGGGGGATATGGGCGCGACCCTCACAACGCTTATCATGGGGAACCCCGACCTGGACTTCAGGTATGCATCGAACCTTCATGAAAAAGAGGTAGAGGTAGATACGCGCTCCATTCGGAAGGAGCTGAATGGCGTAATGACCATCAATAATCCGGCAGTTATTGCGCTCATACGGGACCTCTTCAATAAGGGAGAGGATTGAAGGAGAAGTGGAAAATGGCAAAGCTCAAGGTGGAAGACCTCAAAAGGATCAAGGAATCCATGAAAGGGACGGTCAATCTCCGGCAGGGGGATTACCGCGTGAAGGTGACGGTCCACATGGGCACGTGCGGGATCGCTGCAGGCGCCAGGAAGCTCATGACGGCGCTGCTTGAGAAACTGGAGAAAAGCGGCGCAACCGACATCATCCTGACATCCTCCGGGTGTGCGGGATTGTGCAACCATGAGCCGATGATTACGGTGGAGGCAAAGGATTCGGCCCCTGTCAAATATGTGAAACTTGATCCTGACAAGGTCGCCAGGATCTTTGATGAGCATGTGGCGGGAGGGCATCCAGTTGCCGAATATGCGCTTTCTATCGGGAGCGAGACGACATACTAAGGATTTAGGAATTAGGGGATTTGGGGATTTAGGGATTTCATTACTTAGTGTAATTTGAGAATTGATTGATTAAAAGAATGGTTGTTTTTTAGTCCGTCAATTCCTCAATTCGGAATTCTTCAATTCCTCAATTCTGTCTCCAAGAGGCGTTTTATGGAAAAAAAGTATCGCGTTCATCTGATGGTATGCGCAGGCACCAGTTGCGTATCGGGCGGTTCACTTGATCTGAGAGATGCGCTGGTAGAGGAGATCCACAAGAACGCGCTCCAGGACGAGATCTTAGTTGCCACGACCGGCTGCAACGGGTTCTGTGCTGCCGGCCCGTTGATGATCGCCTATCCCGACAAGATATTCTACCAGAAGCTCAAGGTGGAGGACGTCCCCTATTTTGTCGAGGAATACCTGATCAAGGGACGCGTGGTCAAAAAGCATCTCTTCGAAAGTCCGGAAGCGGTCGAGGGCATCCCGAAAATCTCAGAGATTGGATTTTTCAGCCGCCAGGTCCTGGTGGCCCTGAAAAACAGGGGGCTGATAGATCCTGAAAACATTGATGAATACATTGCCAGGGATGGTTACACAGGCGCTGCCAAGGCCCTTCACGAGATGACCCCGGCGGAAATCGTCGAAGAGATGAAGACCTCCGGGCTCAGGGGTCGGGGAGGGGCAGGCTTTCCCACGGGTCTCAAGTGGCAGTTCTGCGCCGCAGCAAAAGGAAGTCCCAAGTACATGCTCTGCAATGCGGACGAGGGAGACCCAGGCGCCTTCATGGACCGATCGGTCCTGGAAAGCGACCCCCACGCGGTCCTGGAAGGGATGATCATCGGGGCCAAGGCCATCGGCTCCCACCATGGGTATATCTACGTGCGCGCCGAGTACCCCTTAGCCATCAAACGGCTCCAGACCGCTATCAAACAGGCCAAGGAATACGGTCTCCTGGGCCAGGACATCCTGGGCTCTGGGTTCGATATGGACATCGATCTTTATTTCGGGGCCGGGGCCTTTGTGTGCGGCGAAGAGACCGCCCTCATGCGCTCCATCGAGGGACAGCGCGGCATGCCCCGACCCAGACCCCCGTTTCCCGCCAACAAAGGCCTCTGGGACAAGCCGTCGGTCCTGAACAATGTGGAGACATTAGCCAATGTCCCTCAGATTATCTACCGGGGCGCCAAGTGGTTCAACAGCCTCGGGACGGAGAAGAGCACGGGCACCAAGGTATTTGCACTGAGCGGCCGGGTCCGGAACATCGGCCTTATCGAGGTTCCCATGGGCACCCCGCTGCGATCCATTATATACGACATCGGCGGCGGCATACCCGACGGCAAGAAATTCAAGGCAGTCCAGTTGGGCGGGCCATCGGGCGGATGCATCCCCGCGAGCCTGCTGGATACGCCGGTAGATTACGAGAACATTGTCAAGACAGGCGCCATTGTGGGTTCCGGCGGGATGGTAGTCATGGACGAAACCTCCTGCATGGTGGATGTGGCCCGGTTTTTCATAGACTTCACCACAGACGAATCGTGCGGCAAGTGCACCCCCTGCCGTGAGGGAACGCGGCAGCTCCTCTGGATACTGGAGAGGATCTGCCGGGGCGAAGGGGTCCCTGAAGACTTTGATCGCCTTGAAAAGCTGGCCACGGTCCTCCAGGCAGCCTCCCTCTGCGGACTGGGTCAGACCGTTCCCAATCCGGTCCTGAGCACCCTCAGATACTTCCGGCATGAGTATGAGGCCCATATCTATGACAAACACTGCCCCACAGGGACGTGCAAGCGACTGAGCGCCCCCCCGTGCCAGTCCACCTGCCCGACCGGCCAGGACGTATCCACCTATGTGGCCCTCATCGGTCAGGGTGAATTCGAGAAGGCCTGGGAGATCATCCGAAAGGAGAACCCTCTCCCCATGGTCCTGGGCCGGGTCTGTCCGCACCCGTGCGAGAGCAAATGCAAGCGGGGCGAGACCGACAAGCCGATCAGCATCTGCGCGCTCAAGCGGTTTGTCGCGGACAAAAACCGTGACAAGCTGAAAGAACTCCAGCCGGCACGGGTCCTTTATCCCCAGGACAAGGTGGCGGTTATCGGTTCGGGACCTGCTGGCCTTAGCACGGCCCACGATCTCGCCCTCAAGGGCTATCCCGTCACCATATTCGAAGAACTCCCCGTTGCCGGAGGGATGCTCCACGTAGGTATCCCCGAATACAGGCTTCCCAGGGATGTATTGAATGACGAAATCGATGCGATCAAAAGTCTGGGTGTGACCATAACACTCGGCATGAGAGTGGGACGGGATATCAGCATTGATGAACTCAGAGAACAGGGTTACAAGGCCTTTTTCTTAGGCATCGGCGCCCACAAGGGTCTGAAACTCCGCATTCCCGGGGAAGATGACTTCGAGGGGTTTATTGATGCCGTCCAATTTCTGAGAAAGGTCAATCTGGGGGAAAAGAAGGCCCCCGGGAAAAAGGTATGCGTCATCGGGGCTGGAAACTCGGCCATTGATGCCGCCCGGACATCCCTCCGCCTCGGGGCAGAGGAGGTTCATATCGTCTATCGCCGCCAGCGGGAGCAGATGCCGGCAAACCCGGCAGAGGTGGACGCCGCAGTCGAGGAAGGGATCCACATCGACCTCCTGACCTCCCCGGTTCGCATCCTCGGCAAAGACGGCAGGGTCGTCGGCATGGAGTGCATCCGCAACGAACTGGGAGAGCCTGATAAGAGCGGCCGACGCAGACCGGTTCCTGTGAAAGGATCTGAGTTTATTATTGAAACGGATGTGATCATTCCCGCCATCAGCCAAGAGGCAGACCTTTCTTTTCTGCATGAAGACCATAAATTCCATATCACCCGGTGGCACTCGTTTGAAGTGGATGAGAAGACCCTGGCCACCAATGTCCCAGGGTTCTTTGCCGGGGGAGACGCCGTCACCGGCCCGGCCACCGTGGTCCAAGCAGTGGCCGCAGGTCACCGGGCGGCCGTGTCCATCGATTGCTACCTCCGCGGGAAACCGTTCAAGGGCTACTGGTATCCCAAGCCCCACTTGATGGTCGACCGGCTTGAACTGACCGAGGCGGATGAAAAGCTGGTGCGGCCCGTCATGAAGGAGGTACCGGTCGCGGACCGGATCCATGACTTCAGAGAAGTGGAACTGGCGCTGGATGAACAGTCCGCCCGTCTCGAGGCGCGTCGCTGTCTCCGATGCGATCTCTAAGGATCGAATGGGGCAGAAAATACCCGTTCCAAATTCAAATGGTGTCTTCTTCCTGAGACCTTAATCCATCCCCTTGGCCCGGATCATGCGGGGACCAGAGGGTCATTCAATGCCTTACCTCAAAATCGACAAGGAATAATCTAAGAAAGTGACTGCCATCGAAGGAAAACAACTCAAGCTGTCTGAAATTAAAGAGCTGTTGCATGCCAAGATTTTTGCAGGGGAGGACAAGCTGGACATAACTGCCAAGGCAGGCACCGCAAGCGATCTCATGAGCGACATGCTCACAGGGAAGACCGGCGGTGTCGTGCTGCTGACAGGCCTTTGCAATGTGCAGGTCATACGCACCGCTGTCATTGCCGACGTTGCAGCGGTGATACTGGTAAGGGGTAAGCGGCCGATCCAGGAGATGATTGATCAGGCCCGGGAACATCGGCTGCCGCTCTTCTCCACGCCTTTTACCATGTTTACGTCCTGCGGGAGATTGTGTGCAAAAGGACTTCGGGGCGTTGAGGAGAAGGCGCCCGCCCCTGCCGTTCCTCCCTATGGGTGCTGATGGATGGCCCCGGTTCCTCCATCCGGGGATTTCCAGGATACCGATCATGGCAATCGGTTCCCCTGCCTCTCAACAAATGAGAAAGGAGATGGAGAGTGAACCATTGAGTTGACGTCGGGGCGCAGAGAGTTAACGGGGCAACAGATTTTCTGTAGGGCCGATTTATCCTGACGTTGCACAAAAATTCTATCATGATGGTATCGGAGACGCCTACTTCTTTACGAAACCCGCACGCCAAGACAGTTTGCGGGTTTGACTCTCGATGCAATCCAAAAATGCAAGCAAATAATGGTTCCATGCCTGATGTTATGGTGCGAAATTGAGATTCTTATCAGAATTTGTGAAACCAGGGGGCTTGCTCAAGAAGTACAGTATCAAACCCAGAGACTTCGTGAAGGCCGGGGAGGAATCTATTCGGATTCAGAAATTCCTCAAATTCATCGGATTTGATGCAGGCCTCATCCGTCGCATTTCCATCTGCGCCTATGAAGCGGAAATGAATGTGGTCATGCATGGCGGCGATGGAGAAATGAGCATGTTGGTGGACCCGAAAGAGATTGTTCTTGAAGTTGCGGACGACGGCCCCGGAATCCCAGACATTGGACTGGCGCTTCAGGAGGGGTATTCCACAGCCTCGCCGGAGCACAGGGAAATGGGCTTCGGTGCGGGGATGGGCCTCCCGAACATAAAGAAAAATGCCGATTCCCTTGACATCCACTCAGGCAACGGGCAGGGCGTCCATCTGACCATGTGTTTTGAGGTGAAGACCAGATGATGGCAGGGGCAGCCCAGCATAGGGAGCCAGTGCGTTATGTGCAGATCGACGAGTCTCTCTGCAACGGGTGTGTCCTCTGCATCAAGGCATGCCCTACCAAGGCCATTCGCATCAGGGAGGGGAAGGCCCGCATCGAGGGGGTCTGCATTGACTGCTGCGAATGCGTTCGTGTCTGCCCGAGAAGAGCCATCCAGGCCATCACCTCTGAAAGCCTCGATCTGGCGGAAAAAGACCATATCATTGTCAGCCCTTCCACGGTCCTCTACTCACAATTCGGAGAAGACGTCCTGCCCAACGATGTCCTCCTGGGCCTCAAGCGGATGGGCTTCGGCTATATACATGACCAGTCCTACACCAGTGAGATCTTCAATCTGGCAGTGGAACTCTATATCAAGGAAAACCGGGAAAAGCCGGATGCTCCCCTCCCCTTCATATCGCCTGTCTGCCCCGTGGTGGTCAGCCTCATCGCCTACCGCTTTCAGTCACTTCTCAAACATATCCCTCCACTGATCACCCCCCGAGAGATTGTGGCCAGAGAGGGAAAGATGCGGCTGGCTGCACGACACGGGCGCGATGCCGAAACCTTTAAGGTCCTCCACATCACGCCCTGCCCATCCAAAATGATCTGCATGAAAGAATCCATCCTGCAGGAACATTCCTATCTGGATGCAGCCATAGGGATCAACACCATTTACGGGGAGCTGAAAAGGAATATTCACGATGTGGAAGATGATATCGTTCTTCACCACTCCGGCGGCATTGGACTGAGCTGGGGCATGTCCGGGGGCGAAATTTCGGGGGTGGAGCTGAATTGCCTGGCGGTCTCAGGCCTTGAGGAGACCATTCGTTATTTGGAAAAGATCGAGATCGGTCTCCTCGGAGATATCGATTATGTGGAATTCCGGGCATGCACCGAGGGGTGCCTGGGCGGACCCTTCACGGTCATGGACAAATATCAGGGGAAAAGAAACCTTCAGAAACTCGTCCGGATGTTCGGGGTGGAAAAACAGGTCAAGTACGGGTATGTGAAAAAACTCTATGACAAGGGGTGGTTTTTCACCGATAAGAAGGAATCTCATGAAGAAGCGATCACACAGATCTCTGCCGTTGATATCGCCAGGGGAATTGAGAGGCTGAAGCGGATCGAGGAAACCCTGAAACTCCTCCCGCGAAAGGAATGCGGGGCCTGCGGCAGCCCCGACTGCACAACCTTTGCAGAAGATGTGACGGACGGAAAAGCCTCACTCGAAAGCTGTGTCTTCTGGAAAGATCAAAAGAGGAAATTGAATATCCGCCCTTGACAACGCCTAACGCGGCATAGCCACAACCCAAAAAGGACTCACACAAACCCACAGCCGCACAGAAGACACTATCCTGAGGACGGAGGGTGTACCGGCCGGTCGTCCGGATGAACGGCATATGAACGAACGACCACGCGCGTCATTCGGGGACGGAATTCCTTCCGTGCATGGGTCGATCTGTCGAAACGTCTCAAGGCACAAAATGTAATGCCCATGGTTAGACAGCCGCCGGCGATAGAGGCCAAGGTCAGGTTGATGTGCAGCGGCTGTGCCAATGCCGCCCCTGCCGCAGCGCCCGCAATAAGGGCGGCCACAGGAAGAAGGTAAACGAGAAGAGAAAGGATCAGGAATGAACCGGTGGGGATGCTGATTTGAACGTAATCCCCTTTTCCCGCCCCCATTTCATTGGCGACCTCGATCATCATCGCCTTGCCGGAGCCCTCCTGGCAGGATTCCCGAGATTGACAGGCTGCACAGGCGGAAGATCTCTCAACGCGTACCACCACGTTCCGGCCGGACACCTGTTCAACAATGCCTTGTTCGGTGATCATGAAAGCTCCGTTAGGTTGGAAATGGAACCCTCAATCCCTTCCCATCTTCCAGGAATAGCCGTTCCGCAGAAGGCGCACCGCCCATCCTTCATGTTGAGCGTATCGATCAGGTACCCGTTCCGCTGGATGACGACCTTGTGGCACTGGTGACAGTAGGTCTGGGTCCCGGCATGACCCGGCACATTGCCCAGATAGACATAGTGAATCCCCTCCTCAAGGGCGATGTCTCTCAGCTTCTCCAGGGTGGCGATGGGCGTGGCCGGCAGCCGGGTGAGCTTGTACTGGGGGAAAAACCGGAGGAAGTGAAGGGGGTAGTCCGGCCCCAGTTCCTTGAGTATCCACCCGCACATCCGCCGGATCATCTCGGGATGGTCCACATAGGTGGGCACCACCAGTGTGGTCATCTCAAACCACACCCCCTGTTCGTGGAGCATTTTGAAGGTATTCAAGACCGGCTGGAGGGTCCCGCCGTTGAGGGATCGGTAGATGTCGTCATCAAAGGACTTGAGGTTGACATTGGCCCCATCCAAATACTTGCAAAGCCGCAGGAGGGGCTCCCGGTTGATGTAGCCGTTTGAGACCAGGACGTTCCGGATGCCCGCCTCCCTGGCCAACTTAGCGGTGTCGCACATGTATTCATAGTAGGTGATCGGCTCGGAATAGGTGTAGGCGATGGCAGGGATATTCCGTTTCTTGGCCTCGTCGACCACCTGTTCCGGGAACATCTCCGTGTGCTCCACCTCCTCGGGCTTTTTCTGGGAGATCTCCCAGTTCTGGCAGTTGAGACACCTGAAGTTGCACCCGGTAGCTGCAATAGAAAAGATGAGCGAGCGGGGATGGAAATGATTGAGGGGCTTTTTCTCGATGGGGTCCACATGGACCGCGCACGGGTCCCCGTAGGCAAGGGAATAGAGCTTACCTTCGATATTGACCTTTGACCGGCAGATGCTCCGGTCGCCCGGTTCCAGAAGACAGCGGTTCGGACATACCTGACACCGGACGGCCTTTCCGTGCGTCGTATAGTAAAATCCTTCGATCGACCATTTCCATGGTTTTTCAGGGGCGTCATTTTTGAAGATGAGCCCCTTGATGCTCTCACCCACCTCGCTCTTTTCCCCTGCGAACCCATAACCGGCCGCTCCGCAGAAAAAGGCCGAAGCGCCCAGGGCCGCGGCCTTGAGGAATTCCTTGCGCGTCATCATGACAGGCCCGTTTGAGGGGGTGATGGGAGTATGGGTTTTCATGAACGGATTCTCCTACCCGATATAAAGACAATCATACTCGAAATCTTCACAAGAATCAAAAAAAACGCCGCAGCCCATATTCCCCACAGGGGGATCAGGACCGTTCCCGTCGCCAGGGTGCCGACCGCAGCCCCGCACAGGTCAGCCGCAAGGCAGCCCGATGCCGGGCTTGTCTCTTCCCCGATGATTTCCGCGGCAACCGGAAACTGGAAGCCCGAGAAAAAGGAAAAGACAAAGCAGAACAGGAGGAAGTGGAGGGGATGGGGCTCGGTCTTGACATATGACACCCACAGGAAAAAAATGACCAACAGGGACAAGATGGCCGTTTCCGATCCCATTATCTGAAGCCTCAATCTGGACCGCCATCGCCGGCCGGCCATGGCCCCGGGGAGGAGTCCCAACAGGAATGCGGTGACAACAGCCCCGATTTGGAGATAGATGTAGCCGTAAATGACCTGAAATGCAAAAATGAGGAGCATCTCCATGCCCATGGCCGCAAATCCCGTTGAAAAAAGAATATATTCCGCCCGCTTCATGAACACCATATAGAGGAGGGTAAGACCCAGAAGGGCTGCAAAAAACCAGCCCGGATGGGCCCCGTGACGGATGAACCATTCCTGGAAGACGATATTCATGAGCCTCGGCTCAAAATCGGTATTGAGGGGCTCATGCCGATCCAGTCTGTCCTGGAGCTGTTTCATCCTGTCGCCGGTCACATTGCCGTAGAAAAAGCCCTCTATATAGGAGGTTGGGATCCCTTTGATCTTCAGAAGCGATGGGATATCGGGATCCAATTCCCCATCGCTCAGAAGAAAATAGGCCTGCTCGCCCGGCAGGATCAGGACATATTGAAATCGCATCTGGGCTGTGTTGTAAAGGGTGGAGAGCTTCTTTCTCCGGATCTCGCTCAGATAGTTGGGTGAATAGTCCAGATGAACGCAAAGGACCCCTCCCTTCTTGAGAACCCGTTTGGCAAGCATAAAGAACTCGTCCGTGAAAAAGCGATTGAGCTGAAAGGTGTCCGGATCGGGAAGGTCGATGAGGATGGCGTCATATTGCTTCGTTGTCTTTTTCATGTATCGCCTTGCATCGGTATTGATGATGCGTAGAGAAGGGGACTTTTCAATGAGGCCCAACTCATCGGCAGCGCCGGTCAAGGCGGGATCCAGTTCTACATAGTCCACATGGGCAGGCCTGTGCTTGGAAACCTCCTTAAGTGTCTGGCCCAGGCCCCCTGAGATCAGCAGGAGGCGCTCCGGACGTCTGATCTGGGAAAGGGGATAATGGACCTTTTCCTCGGCATCAATGGTATTTGCGTCCGAATAGAGCGGCAGCCCCGATTCCCAGAAGGTGTACTGCGGTCCTTCCCTCGTGATCACGATTCTCCCGTACGGAGACTCGATATGCCGGACAATGTTGCCGTACTGTTGGGTGAGGGTGCTGGTCTCGAAACGGTGATGGGCTGAAAATACGTAGAAGACGGAACAGACCATCATGCCGACGGCCAGCAGCAGGCGTCGTCTCTGGCACAATAGAAGAAGGAGGGCGATCAGGATCAGGAGGGATGAGGTGACGGCGATGATAAGAAAGGGTTTCAGCCAGTACACCAGGATGAAACTGAAGATGGCCCCTCCGGCGATGTCGCCGATGCTGTCGGTGACATAGAGGTCGCCGGTCTCAAAGGGATACTGCGCTCTATTCAAGACATATTGAGAATAGGGGAGAATAAATCCGGTGAGGAGGCAGTAGGGGGCAATGCCGATGAGAATATAAAGGAGGATGGGATAAAATCCCGGGGAAACGCCATGGGTAAAGAGAACCTCCCTGAATTCCCTGATGCCGATCGTCTGAATCAGTGGCCAGAGGGCGATGATCAGGATGAGGAGGGCATAGGCCCTCTCCCCGCCCCCCTTCAGGAATTTTGCGGCAAAGGCCCCCATCCCCGTCATCACGAGCCAGCAGAACATCACAAGGGAGATGGTGATTTCATTGCCGCTGAACTGTGTCAGGAATTCCCGGATGGTGAGGAGCTGGGTCGTCACAGAGGATATGCCGGTGCCGATGATGCTCCAGATGATCAATCGCTTCAGGTTCACCGGTCTGAGCGCTCCTCTACATCAGAAACAAGATATCAATCCATACAACCCTGAACCTCTGAACCTTTGAACCCCCCAACCCCTATTCTTCAAAGGCCTGGACCTGGTAGGTGGACACCTCCAGCCCTCCCCTTTTCCATTCATCCCCATCGAGACCCGCCTTGAGACAGAGGTGGTTCAAAAATTCCTCTTTGCGCGGCAACTGGTCCCAGACCTGGGGAAGGAATGTGGACTGGCGGTACCCCTTTTTGATAATCACGCCGTCCACGCCAGGCCTCAGTTTTTTCAAGAGATCATCGGCGTCTGAATAAGAAAGGGCCTTTGGATCGGTCAGGATGCTGATCTCAATCTTGACCCGTTTCCACTCCTCCTTGTCAAGGGGTCTGAACCGGGGGTCTTTGAATGCGGCGTTGATGGCGTTTATCCGGATCCCCTCGATCAAGGATTCCTGCGGGATGATGTGGCCGATACAGCCTCTCAGGTTCCCCCCGATGGTCAGGGTGACAAAGGTCCCTCTTCGCTGGTTGAAAACAGCAGGCAGGTCGGTATCCTCCCTCTTTTGGGATTCCTCGGCTAACAGGGCCTGCTGGATGGTCTTTCGGGCCTCCCCTAACAGAAATTTTCCCTCTTCTTCAGTTAACCTTTCTGTGTCGGTCATACCTTCCTCCTTTACCCCTCCTGCATTTGGCGCAGTCGCCAAAATCCCTTTCTGCGCCACCAAGGGCCTGTCGTCGTCGCTGCCGGCAGACGGCAAGAACGCCAGTTGAATGCCCAGCGGAATCAGAAATATCCAGATTTTCATACGCATGCCTGTCATGCCTCAGCCATTGATTGGTTTCCTTCAAAAAACTGGTTTCCTTTGCGGCGCATAGAGTATATGACAAAATCTCATGGGCGTCAAACCGGCGCTGTTTTTTCTATGCACCTCTGCCTGCCCTGATCGTGCGGCCGGGTAATGCAGGGGCTATTGACACACGCCCTGAGATCGGCGTAGAAAAGAGGGCATGAGGAATATATGTTCTAACGCGGCATAGCCTCAACCAATCCCGCCAAGAGCGGGACTCACACAAAGAGACACAAAAGGTTTTCTTGTTTTTTGTGACAGAGAAGTGGGGAATAATGTACGAGGAGCCCGAAAAAGATCGCTTTAAAGAGGCATCGAGATGACAGCGGAGATTTCTGAAGAGAGGGCAGCCTTCCTGGCAAGGGATTACAGCCGTGGGTTCATCAAATACTGTCAGTTGGAGGCCGAGACCGTCAAGCGGGGCTTTTTTGAGTCAAGGGTGAGGATCGAGCCCCATCACCGGCAGCAGGACGGCTTTATCCATGCGGGGGTGATGGCCACCATGGCGGATCACACGGCCGGGTACGCCGCATTTACAACGGTCCCCGAGGAGTATCAGATCCTGACCATCGAGTTCAAGATCAATTTTTTGAGACCGGCCCATGGCGACGCGCTGGTCTGCCGCGCCAGGATCATTCGGGAGGGGAAACAGATCATCATCGCGGAGTCGGAGGTATCGGATCTGGCGGACGGTTCGGAGACCCTGGCGGCCAAGGCCATGGTGACCCTCATGGCCGTACACCGCGACAGGCTGACATCAAAGGGCTGACGCGATCTCCTCGGCCACCCTTCTGGCCGCATCCCGGGGAGACGCGGCATCCCGGATCGGACGGCCGATGACCACATAATCAGAACCGTTCCTGACGGCATCGGCGGGGGTCACGACCCGTTTCTGGTCGTCCTGGTCCACGAGGGTCCAGGCGGGTCGGATCCCCGGCGTCACGATGACCATCTCCGGACCGATCTCTTTTCTCACCCTGGCTGCCTCCAGCCCGGAGCATACCACGCCGTGGCACCCTGCCGCCTTTGCCATGCTCGCCCTCAGAAGGACCAGTTCGGAAACGTCCTCTGCATATTCGCGGGCGTATCCCGATGTCTCCAGTTTCTCCCGGTTCAGGCTCGTCAGGACCGTGACGCCCAGTATCCGAGTCTTGCCGGGGTTTTCCTGTGCAACGTCTTTGAGGATGCCGTTTCCCTCGTCGCAGTGTACCGTCACAAACTGGGGCCCATAGGCGCTCGCCGCCAGAAATGCCCTCTTGACCGTGGCGGGGATGTCGTGAAGCTTGAGATCCAGAAATATCCCTGCGTCCGTGCGGTTGCGTATCTCCCTGAGCAGGTCAGGTCCCTCAGCAATGAATAATTCCAGACCCACCTTGAACAGGCCCACATGACCGTCCAGGGCCTCCACATAGGACATGGCCTGATCGCAGGATGGGATATCCAACGGAAAAACGATATAATCTTCAGGTGCTTTCACGGCATATCCTCTTCATTAGATTGACGATTGTCGATTGATTATTGAAAGAATCCGGCAACCGTTCACGGGTTCAAGGTTCAGGGTTGGATTGATACCCCCCGGATGCCAGTTCTGCGTCCCTTCCTGTCTGGTTATGGTTTATTCGACGTCAGGGCCTGTCCGCAGAAATTAATGGACATCGGGTCAAAAAGCAACTATATTGCGTCCATTAAACCGCGAGCCACCGTAGCTCAGTCGGTAGAGCACCTCACTCGTAATGAGGATGTCTGCGGTTCGATTCCGCACGGTGGCTCCATCTGAAATTATCCAGTTACAGCCCTTCAACCTGTTTCATTTCCCGATTGAATGGCATCCAGAAAGCCTTCACCTCATTATCCGCCCGTGCAGATTTTCCACTTTAGCGGCCAGGCGTTCACCAGAGGGTGTTATGGTCAACCCTTCCTCCAAGGAGAAATGCTTTGACTGAGGTATTTCCTGCTTTGGCCGTTTTCCTGTTATGCATCGCTTTGGTATTATTATTTGTTCTGCTAAGGAGGACATGGCAGCCGGATAACGCCGTTCTCCTGTCCCGACTTGATGCTTTTGAAAAGGCTCAGGAGCATACCGATCACACCCTAAGAGAGGAACTGGCGCTCAACAGAGAGGAATTGAGCAAGACGGCCAGAGAGCAGCGGCAGGAACTTACGGAGGCATTCAAGAATTTCGGTGATTCCGTGGCACAGCGAATTACCGATCTGGCCGGTTTCCAGAAAAGACAACTCGATGATTTTTCGAGCCACCTTTCCTCATTCGCCAAGGCAAGCGGAGAGAAACTCGATGGAATGCGGACCGAGGCGGGGACCGGTGCGAGGCAATTAAGGGAGGAGGTTATATCAGCGCTCAGTGGCATCGCAGAAGCCACAACCCAGACCATGGGGGAGTTGTCCAATATACAGAAGTCGCAGCTTGAGGCCATGTCCACTGCGATTGGGAGACTCTCAGACAAGAATGATAAGAAACTGGAGGACCTTAGATGCACAGTGGAGTTCAGGCTTCAAAACATGCAGATGGACAACGCCAGGCAACTTGACCAGATGCGGCAGACTGTGGATGAAAAACTCCAGGGCACTTTGGAGAAACGCCTGGGAGAGTCTTTCAAACAGGTGAGCGAACGTCTTGAGCAGGTTCATAAAGGTCTCGGGGAGATGCAAACCCTTGCAACCGGAGTTGGAGATCTCAAGAAGGTCCTTACCAATGTCAAGACCCGCGGCACCTGGGGTGAAGTGCAGCTTGGGGCGCTCCTGGAGCAAGTCCTCAACTCAGATCAGTTTGCGACCAACGTTTCCACCAAAGATGGCGGAGAGCGAGTTGAATTTGCAATCAAGTTGCCCGGCCAGGGGGCGGAAAAGGACGAGACGGTCTGGCTCCCCATTGATGCCAAATTCCCCATCGAGGATTATCATCGTCTGGTTGAAGCTCAGGAGGCTGCCAATTCCGAACGGGTTGATGCTGCGGGAAGGCAACTCGAAAATAGAGTAAAGGTTTGCGCCAGGCTTATCTCCGAGAAATACTTGAACCCTCCAACGACCACAGACTTCGGCATTTTGTTCCTGCCCATAGAGGGCCTCTTTGCCGAAGTCATTCGAAGGACAGGGTTGACGGAGGCCATTCAAAGGGAATGCCGGGTAGTGATAGCCGGCCCTACGACACTGTGGGCTATTTTAAGCAGTCTTCAGATGGGCTTTCGAACCCTGGCCATCCAGAAAAGGTCCAGCGAGGTGTGGAATCTTCTTGCGGCGGTCAAGACCGAGTGGACAAAGTACGGCGATATTCTGGAGGCTGTGCAGAAAAAATTGAGTCAAGCCTCGGAAACCATCGAGCAGGCCAAGACGAGGTCAAGGGCCGTCGGGAGAAAACTGAGAGATGTACAGGAGCTTCCGGTCGGTGAAGCTGCAGCATTATTATCCCCTACTACGAAGGAGGACGACATTTAGACTGGGTAACCCAGCTTTCCGCACTCCCTCCGAAAGCCTTGGAAAGGCGAATGGCCATTTCGGGTGAGATGCCGAAACGCCCATTCAGAAGCGCTGAGAGCGTCTTTCTGGACACCCCGAACCCATCGGCGGCCCATGATATTCCCCTGATAGCATGGATGGATGCCACACCTCCAACTCAGTTTCCTCAAGCGCCCTGGCTGATACGGACCGGGTCTCGCCGGCCTTATTCAAAAAGGCTATCTCGCCAAAAATCTTACCGGGACCCAGGATCGAGAGGGTGATCTCCTTATCCCCGGATTCACTAAAAATCAAGACCTTCCCCTGTTGATTTTGTAAATGGAGATGCCGTAATCGCCTTCTTTGATGATCAGGTTTCCTTTCCGGTATTTCAGGGTGATGACCGGAAAAACATTCTGTTGGGTGCCTGTCATGGTATTTGCTCCTCAGCCCTGCGAGGCTTGTGATGCCCCTCTGCCGGAACCGACCACTCTTTCATGCCTTATCCCCTTTGTTGTCAATCCTGCAGACAGACCCTCCCTGCCGAACCGCACAGGTCCAATCATTTCATTCCGAAATCCGGGCCGTTGTCAAATAGAAATTGGACTGTCACCAATTTCTCGAAACTAAAACCGGTACACGAGAAAGTTCTTGACCCGGGCTGGATGAACCATTTAAAAGGGCATAACCACCCCAAACCTTCTTTGAGCCTTTATATCTTTGTATAAGAATTTGTAAGCGTTCACAGGTTTCCCGTTCAGGGTTCAAGGTTAGCTATCAACGCAGCCTAAAGGACCCGATTCACGGCAGCGCGTTCCTGCGCGGCTCTTTTGAGCCTGCGGTTCGCATGATCTCTTTGTTTTGAGCGCCCAATTTGGGATCGAA
>Ga0172375_10004360_pt1 | contig 20927 bp, 21 predicted proteins | sample LakKiv1m_FD_114537 | JGI IMG/M metagenome (GOLD analysis project Ga0172375, IMG submission 114537) | Freshwater microbial communities from Kabuno Bay, South-Kivu, Congo - kab_092012_11.1m | ecosystem: Environmental > Aquatic > Freshwater > Lake | place: Democratic Republic of the Congo...
GACTCACCTCGGATATCAACGATTTTCCCAAACTCGCCTGGTTCCTCTGCTCGGGGATATTCAGGGCGGTGGAGTCCGCGAGCAAGGTGATTTTCTGTGCCGCGGCGATGTTCGTCCTGGACTGGCGTCTCGCCCTTTTCTCGGTCGCCTCGCTGCCCTTCATGCTTTACATCTTCTCGCGCACCCAAGACAGGATCTACGACAAGGTCAAGAAGAACGAGGAGGCGATTTCCCATATCAACGAACAGCTTGAGATGAGCTTTTCCGGGGCGAGGATCATCAAAGCCTTCGCGAGCGAGGCGAAGTATGAGCGGTTCTTCTCGGATGCCTTGGGCCGGCGCTACGAGACGGAAATGGACGTCATTCGGCTCGACACCCTCCTCAACCTCATCTACCAGAACATCGACTATGTGGCCCAGATTGCCCTGATTTTCGCGGGAGGCCTCATGGTGGTGAAGGGTTCGATAACGATCGGTACCTTCTACGCCTTTTACAACTATCTCAATCTTCTGATCTATCCGATCCTCGACATTCCCCAACTCTTTATCTTTGGGAAACGAGCCTTCGTGAATATCGACAGGCTCGAGGAAATCGCCGATTTCCCGCGCGCCTCGGAGCCGCCTTCGCCCGCCTCGATATCCAGGTTCGAGAGGCTCGAGGTGACGGGAGCTACCTTCGGGTACGAGGGCAGGACGAAGCCCGCCGTCGTGGGCGTCTCCTTCTCGCTGGCGCGTGGGGAGCGGCTCCTCATCATCGGCCCCGTCGGCTCGGGGAAAACAAGCCTCGTGAAGATGATCGCGGGACTCAGGCCAGCCCAAGCCGGCTCCATCGACGTCAACGGTATTCCGCTGGCCTCGATCCGGGGGAGTTCCTGGTCGGCCCTCATCGGCTACGTGCCCCAGGAGGCCCTGCTTTTTACCGGCAGCATCGCGGACAATGTGGCCTTCGGCGCGAAATCCGAGCCGCCCGCCATTCCCGCGGATCGGTTCTGGGAGCTGGCCCGGATCGCCCAGATCGACGGCGAGATCAGCGCCTTTCCCTTGAAGGAAGGGACAATGTTGGGCCAACGTGGCGTAAGCGTCTCGGGCGGACAGAAGCAGCGCATCGCCATCGCCCGAGCCCTGGCGCGGGAGCCTGAACTCCTCATCATGGACGACATGACGGCCAGCCTGGACACGAAGAACGAGGAGCGCTTGTGGAAGGCGCTTGAAGGCGGGGAGAAGACGATCATCGCCGTATCGCACAGGCTCTCAAGCGTCCAATACGTCGACAAGGTACTCTTCCTGAAGGAAGGCGCCGTCGCCGGCTTCGGCCCCCACGCCGAGCTCCTCAATTCGAATGGCGAATACAGGGCCTTTGTGGCCTCGCACCTTGGTCTGGAGGCCGCGGAACAATAGGCGGAAGCGGGGAGCCCGGGGTCGGTGGCGCGCGGCGCGGAGGGGACGGCGCGCCCCGCCCGACTTTCATTGACGCGGCGAAGCGCTTGGGATAGGCTGGGCTCATGAAAACAAAATATGGCAAAAAGGCGGCAAGAGCTGTCTTCGTCTCGCTTTTTCTTTTCCTCACGGCATTGTCGGTTTTTGGACAACAGCGCCTCGTCCTGGGCGGAAAGGCCGTGATCATGGTGGCTGACGCCGTCTATCTTTTCCCCGAGGCGGGGAGGAGGGTGATAGCCGTCGCGGGGGCCGATCAGGGATTGGGCGTATTCCTCTCCGCCATCGATCGCGATTTTCCCAAAAAACCCGTCATCGACAAGAGCGCCGGCCCTGAGGTCTACGCCTCGCTCAAGCCTGATGCCGTCATCATGAAGAGCTCGATGAGGAAAAGCGTCGGGCCGGCCCTCGACGCCCTCGGCATCAAGCAGCTATATCTTGATCTCGAGACGCCCGAAGACTATGTCGCCGATATAGCGGCGTTGGGCGATTTCCTCGGGGCGAAGGCGAGAGCCCAGCAAATCATCGCGTACTACGAGAAGGCGCTGGCGCAAATATCGGGCGCGACAGGGAAGGGCGGCCCCGCCGGAGAGTCGGGCCAGCAGGCCAAGCCGAGGGTCCTCCTCGTCCAGGCGACGAGCCCAACCGAGGGCGTCTGGGAAGTCCCTCCCGCCTCATGGATGCAAACGCGGATGGTGGAGCTCGCCGGCGGCGTTCCCGTATGGACGGGAGCCAATCCCGGCTCGGGCTGGGCCAAGGTAAACGCCGAGCAGATCGCGGCATGGAATCCCGATGTGGTCTTCGTCGTGAACTACCGCGCGAGCGCCGAGGCCTCGGCCCGCAGCTTCTCGGCGGATGGAAGATTGTCCAATGTTCCAGCCGTCAGGAAAGGCGCGGTCTATGGTTTCGCCCAGGATTTCTATTCCTGGGATCAACCCGATACGCGCTGGATTCTCGGTCTTCAATGGACGGCCCGGAAGCTGTATCCCGCGCTCTTCGCGGATCGTCCCATCATCGATGAGGCTCGATCTTTTTTTTCTGTCATGTATGGCATGGACGCGGCGGCCTTCGGCGCGACGATCGCTCCCAAGCTTTCGGGCGACCTGACCGACTGAGGACGGAAACCCTGTCGTGAAATCAGCCCGCTCCCTCCGTTTGTCCTTTGTCGTCGCTCTCGCGGCGACCTTTCTCCTCTATCTATTCGCTGGTCGCTATCCAGGGCCGGGTTTCACGAATCCCGCGTCGCTTTTTTCCGATGAGACGGCGAGACGCATTTTCTTCTCCATCAGGTTGCCGCGCGCCTTGGGAGCCATTTTGCTCGGGGCCGTGCTTGGTGGGTCGGGCGCGGCTTTTCAGACGATTTTCGGCAATCCCCTGGTGGACGCGGGGTTCCTCGGTGTCTCCCAGGGAGCGGCTTTCGGCGCGGCGGGCGCCCTCGTGGCGGCATCCCTGCCTGTCGTGAAGGCACTTCTCCCCGCATTCGCCATCAATGCCTTCGTATCGCTTGTTTCCTTCGTCATGGCCTTGGCGGCCCTCGGCGCGAGCCTAGCCCTGGCCAGGCGCTTCAAGTTCGGCGGCCAAGTCCTTCGCCTCATCCTCGCCGGACTCGCCGTTTCAGCCTTCTTCTCCTCCCTCCTCGCGGCGGTGAAGTATGTGGCAGATCCTCTCTCCCAGCTTCCCGATATCGTTTTCTGGACGATGGGTTCGCTGACGGCGATGGGCTGGCAACGATTTTGGACAATAGCGCCGATCTCTCTCTTTTCCCTGGGATTTCTCTTCCTGATGCGCTGGAGAGCCACGCTTCTCTCCCTGGACGATGAAGTGAGCCGATCCATGGGGCTGAGGCCGGAAATCGAGCGGGCAGCCATCGCGGTGATCGCGGCCACCGGTGTGGCCGTCGTGACGGCCGCCTGCGGCATCGTCTCCTGGATCGGCCTTGTCGTGCCCCAGGTGGCGAGGATCTATGCCGGCGCTGACGGGAGGAATTCCATCCCTCTCTCCATGGCTGGCGGAGCGATTTTCGCCCTTGCGGCAGACGGGATCGCGCGGACGCTCTTCCCCGGCGAGCTGCCGCTGGGCATCGTCACGGCCCTGCTGGGAGCCATCGCTTTCGCCGCCCTCCTGGCCTCGCGCTCGACGGAGATGGCCCGATGAGGGAACTGGAAGCGCGTCGCGTCTCTTTTTCGAGGCAAGGGAGAGGCCTGATCATCGCCGACATATCCTTCAAGCTCCTCGCGGGGAAAAAAATGGCGATCCTCGGCGCGAACGGGGCGGGCAAGACAACGCTTCTCTCGCTTCTCGGCGGCCGGCTCGCGCCCAGCGCGGGCGCGGTTTTGCTCGACAGGGAATCCGTGGGGAATATCGCCCCGCGGGCCCTGGCCAAGAAAGTCGCCTTCCTCCCCCAGATCGAGAGGCTCCCCTTCAACTACAGGGTTCTTGAGTTCGTCCTCATGGGAAGGGCGCCTCACATCCAGCCTCTTTCTCTCCCGGGGGCGGCCGATGAGGCGAAGGCGCGTTCCGCGCTGGCCGAATTGGGATTGGCCGCCCTCGAAGGACTTCGCGCGGGCGAAATTTCGGGCGGCGAATTCCAGCTCGTGCGGATGGCGCGCTGCCTCGCCCAGGAAGCCGAACTCCTCCTCCTGGACGAGCCCACCTCCCTCCTCGATCCGGCGAACGCCCGGAGGGTCGCCCGCGAGTTGGCTTCTCTCGCGTCCAAGGGTAAGACCATAGTCTTCGCGACCCACGATATTGCCCTCGCGCGCTCCCTCGCCGACCTTATCCTCATACTTGGCAACCATGGCGTCTTGCGCCTCGGCCCGCCAGCCGAAGTACTCAGGCCCGAATACCTCGGCCAAGCTTTTGGCGTTGAATTCGACCTGGGACAGATCCCCACGGCCTACGCGAACCTTGCCTAAGGCTCCGCCTCAACCTAGCCAAAACTGAGAAAATCCTTCCTCGCTAGCGAAAAAGGTTCCTTTTCCGGCTTGACAGAAAAGAAATGTTCTGTATAATACGACATAATACATTATAAGATGTATTATAATGACATATTGGAGATCGCAATGACCCTTGAGCATGGACAGCTTCTAGCCTCAGCCATAGAAGCCGTAAAACAGCGGAATCCGAAAAATATTTACTTCGTCGCTTGCGGCGGCTCACTCGCCTATATGTACAACCAGCAGTACCTCTTCGATAGGGAAACGACAATCCCCAGCTTCGTGCTTTCATCCAATGAGTTCATACACCGCGAGCCCAAGGGGCTAGGCGCCGACTCCCTCGTCATTTCCTGCAGCCACTCGGGCAATACGCCCGAAACGGTGGATGCCACGAGTTTCGCGCGCCGGAAGGGCGCCTTGACGGTCGCTTATTCCCACAAGGTGGATTCCCCACTCTGGAAGGCCGCCGAATATAACCTCCATTATGATTGGGGTCCCGAGGTCGATGCCTACGAACACCGGGCTGGCATGGCGCTCCGCTTTGTCTTCGGCATCCTCAACGCCATACAGCCAAGTCCGCTTTATACGAAGGCTCTTGAGGCGGTGAAAGGCCTTCAGGGTATCTTCGCTCGCAACAAAACCAAGTTCGCCGCGGCCGCCGATATCTTTGGCTCGAGCCATAAGCGAGAGCCGGTCATCTACACCATGGGTTCCGGCCCGGTCTATGGGGAAGCCTATTCCTTCGCCATCTGCCTCCTCCAGGAGATGCAGTGGGTCCATTCCGCAGTCATCCACTCGGGCGAATACTTCCATGGTCCCTTCGAGATAACTGATTACGACGTTCCCTTCCTTCTCTTGAAGACGGCGGGAGAAACCAGGCCACTGGACGAGAGGGCACTCGCTTTCGCATCCAAATTCAGCAAGAAAGTCACGGTGGTGGATGCCGAGGAATTTGATTGGACTGGCATCGATTCAAGCCTGAAGAGCTATTTTTCCGCTCCGATTTTTGGCGCAGTTATCCGCGTCTACGCCGAGCGTTTGGCCGAACATCGCGGGCACCCGCTTTCGGTGCGCCGCTATATGTGGAAGATGGAGTATTGAGCGGGGATCCGGCGCCAACGCGCCGGCATCCGTTCAGACTCATCGAAATAATGCGGTCCCTTACGCAAGGAGGGGCTCAATTTTCAAGGAGGGCATTATGTCCAAACGGATCGCGGCGGTAATCGTCGCACTTATGCTGACGCTGTCTTTCGCCAGCGCTCAACAGGTGACTCTGCATTTCTTCCACCGTTGGCCGCAGGAACCGCGCAAGAGCTTCTATGATCAGCTTGTCGCCGATTTCGAAAAACAGAACCCCGATATCAAGATTGTAATGGACAGCGTCATCAACGATTCCTATAAGGAGAAGATCAGGGTCCTCGTGTCTTCGAACGACATCCCCGACGTCTTCTGCAGCTGGTCGGATTCCTTCGCCTATAACCTCGTGAAATCCGGAAGGATTAAGCCGCTCAACGACCTGCTTGCCAAAGACAAGGTTTTCGCCGATAGCTTTGTCCAGTCACAGATCAAGTCTTTTACCTTTGATAACAAGATTTACGGGCTTCCCCACACTATGGACGCCAAGGTCTTCGTCTACAACAAAGATATCTTCGAAAAAGCGGGAATTACGAAGCTGCCCGCTACCTATGACGAGCTTTTAACTGTTTTCGATACGCTCCAGAAGAAGGGCTACCAGGTTCCCGTACTCGAAGGGCTCGCCGACCCTTGGACGATTTCCCACTATCTGGGATCGATGTTCCAGCTCTATCTCCCCGAAAGCGTCACGGATAAGGACTATGCCGAAGCTACTGGCGTCTTCACCGATCCCGGCTACAAGGTCGTGCTTGAACGCTTCCAGAAGATCGCCAGCTACATGGGCCCGAACGCGACCTCGATGACTCACACGGACACGAGAAACTATTTCATTTCCGGCAAGCTCCCCCTCATTTACCTTGAGACCGGCGAATTCAAGTACCTGGCCGATGGCAATCCCAACCTCAAGTACGGCTATTTCCCCTTCCCGGCCTTCAAGGACGGCAAGGGTAAACTAGGTCTCATCGAGGGAGCGCCCGAGGGCTTCATGATGTCGAGCACCACGAAATATCCCGAAGCCGCCGAACGCTTCCTGAAGTTCATTTATTCCAAGCAGAACGCGCAGAAGTTCATGAAAGATATCGGAGTCCCGATAGCGGTCAAGGGCGCCCTGCCTTCAGGCAGCTCCATGCCTTGGCTCAACAACGCGATCGATGTCATGGACAACGCGAAGGGCATGGTCCCCTGGTTTGATAACGCGGTCAACATCAAGGTCGCCGACGCCTTTATGCGTGGCTGCCAGGCTATCGCCACGAAGGATAAGACTATCGATCAGGTCATGGCTGACGTTCAAGCCGCGGCTAAGGTAGTCCAAAGCGAAGCAAAGAAGTGACAAGGTAGCGATCGAGGCAGTACTGTCAGGAAGGGAGCGGCTCGACGCTCCCTTCCATTTTTCGCTCGTGGAGGAAGGGGAGGTTTTCGTATGACGATGAAGACTCTGAGGAAGGCGAGCGAACCACTCCTGTTTGTCCTGCCCTGTCTGGCGATTCTGGGCATATTCGTCTACTACCCCCTCGTTCAGAACTTCATATACAGCTTTTTCCGTTTCTCGGCATTCTCGCCCGAAAAAATCTTTGTCGGCGTCCAGAACTACGCCAACCTTCTCAAGGACACTATTGTTGTTACGGCCTTGCGGAACAACCTGCGATACGCAATCATCTCCGTGCTCTGCCAGGTCTGTTTCGGCCTCGTGCTCGCCGCCATTCTGGAGGACCGCTCGTTCCGGCGCGTATCCCCACTCTTCAGGACGATGTTCTTCCTGCCCGTTCTCATTTCGATATCGGTGATTTGCCTGCTTTTCAGCTTTATATACCGGCCCATGGATGGCCTCCTTAACTCCTTCCTTCAGTTTATCGGCCTCGGTTCCCTCGCCCGACCTTGGCTGGGCTCCGCCAAGACGGCAATATTCGCGACGATCGCGGTTTCGCAGTGGCAGAGCACGGGCTATGTGATGATGCTCTTCATCGTCGCTATACAGAAGATCCCCGACGAGCTCTACGAGGCGGCCGAGATAGACGGAGCCAACAAGATGCAGCGCTTCTTCGTGATAACGCTCCCCCAAGTCAGGGAGATGTTCTTCGTCACCTCCCTCATCACCGTCACTGGCTCCTTCATGGTATTCAACGAACCCTATATCCTCACTCAGGGAGGGGGACCCGGCACAAGTTCTATCACCATAGCCGTCCATATGTACCAATCGGGCTTTTTCAAGGACATGATGGGCTATGCCTCGACTATAGCCGTGGTGATATTCCTGATTTCCGTATTTTTAGGGCTAATTCAGTTGGCGACCTTTCGATCGGGGGAGGATTGATCATGCGCAACGCCGCGTCACCGCGCCTCAGACGTGATTCAATCGGTTTCGCCCAGTTGCCTGTCCTTTTGATACTTCTGCTGGGTCTGGCCATCATAGCCTATCCTCTCTTCTGGATTTGCATGTCCTCGCTCAAGACAACGCAGGAGATTTCTATCTCGATGTGGTCACTTCCCAGGATACTTCAGTTCCAGAACTATGTGGACGCGTGGAAGATGGGTATTTCCGGCTATTTTCTGAACAGCCTCATCGTAACGGTCTCAACAATCATCGGCGTTTTGCTTTTCGCCTCGCTTTGCGCTTATGGCTTGTCGCGTTTCAGGACTCATTGGCTAAAATACGCCCTCATCTTTGTCATGGGGGGAATGATGCTGAACCCCCAGGTATGCCTCATCCCGCTCTACGGCCTTTTGACAAAGCTCGGGCTGAGAAACACCTACTTTGCGATGATCATTCCCTATATCGCGTTCAGACTGCCCCTCACGACTCTGCTCATTCGGTCGTTCTTTCTCGCCGTTCCCAAGGAGATCCAGGAATCCGCCACACTGGATGGCTGCACAAACCTGCAGATATACGCGAAATTATTCGTCCCAATGTCACGACCAATCCTCAGCACGGCCGCGATCCTGACAGCGTATTACGCATGGAACGAATTCCTCTTTGCGATAATTTTCATAGATTCGAACAAGTATCGCACGATACCGGCGGGGCTCATGAGCTTTCGCGACGCGCTTCAGGTAAACTGGGGCCCTCTCATAGCGGGAATGGTCATAGCGTCGCTGCCGCTCATCCTGCTGTTTGTCATGGCTCAGAAGCAGTTTATCCGCGGCATGACGGAAGGCTCGGTCAAAGGCTAGTCTCCCACGAAGGAACGATTCCGCCTCAAGCCGACAGAAAGGAAGTCAAGCGATGAAAATGATTGGCGTTGGCGACAATGTTGTTGATTGCTATCTCGACCAGAAATTGTATTATCCCGGTGGCAACGCGGTGAACGTGGCCGTGAACTGCCGCCGCGACGGCGCCTTGCCCGTCGCCTATCTCGGTGTCTTCGGCAATGATCCGGAGGCCGAACACATTAAGCGATGTCTAGACGTCGAAGGGGTGGAGTGGGGGCGTTCGCGCAAAGTCTATGCCGCCTCCGGACATCCCGGCGTCAGCCTTTCCGCCGATGGGGACAGGGTTTTCGTGGGCGGGCCGAAGGATACGGCGCAGCATATCCTGCGCATCAGGCTGACCCCTCCCGACCTCGACTACATCGGCTCCTTTGATCTGTGCCATAGCTCCTGCTTTTCCGGCATCGAGCCGGAACTCGCCACCTTGGCGAAACGCGTCGATGTTTCCTACGATTTCTCCACGCGCGGCGAGGATGACTATATCGATGAGGTTTGCCCTCATTTGCGATTCGCCTTCTTTTCCGGCGCCGCGTTGACAGAAGCGAGGCTGGACTCTATCATTAATCGCTGCCATTCCCACGGAACAGAAATCGTTGGCATTACCCTGGGATCGAGGGGAGCCCTCTTTTCGCGTCGTGGGGAACGGTATTCCCAGCCGGTTAAGCAAGCGGATGCGGTCGTGGATACGATGGGAGCGGGCGACAGCTTCATAGCGGGCTTCCTTACGCGGTTCTACGACAGTGGCGATATGGCGGCCTCGCTGGATTACGCGGCTGAAAGAGCCGCCGCGACCTGCGGCTTCTATGGTGGCTTCGGCTACCCTCGCGCTTTCGAATCCTGACGCGGAGATAGACAGACAGATGCTTACACAGACCAGCTCCAGGCCTCTTTACGAACAGCTCAAGCAATCCCTTATCGGAAACATCCTGGCAGGAGTCTATGTCTACGGCGATCGCCTTCCCGGCGAATTGAGCCTGGCCGAAAAATACGACGTAAGCCGGATCACCGTGCGCCGCGCCTTGGCCGAACTCGTTGATGAAGGTTATCTTTCCTCCCAGCAGGGGAGGGGAACCTTCGTGAGCTACCGGCACATCCAACGCCAGCTACGTTCTTTTGGGGGGTTCAGCGAGAGCACGAACGATGGCATAAAGAACAAGACCAGCCGCATACTCTCGAAAGAGGTCGAGGACGCCAGTCCCGAAGTAGCCGAAAAGCTCGGAATCGCGAATGGAACGAGGGTTATTCACTTGAGGCGTCTTATGGCTGACGCTTCTTTTCCCTATATGCTTGATAGCGCTTACTTTATCGAGTCTATGTATCCCGGCCTTTCAGAGCTTCTCGTCGACAATGTTTCAACATTCGGTATCATGCATAGCCATTATGGCATTATTTTCGCTAAAGCCTACAAAACCCTGGCAGTGGTGCGCGCGGGCGCCGAGCACTCCGAATATCTAAAATGCGTGCCGGGCGATCCCCTTTTCTCGATCACGAAAGTAATCTACGACCCGAGCGATACCCCCGTGCATTATTCGCACTATTTTGTCTTAGGCGATCGCTGCGTTTACGCCCTCACCGTTTCCGGCGACCAATCCGATATGGAGCTTCACTATCAGGAAGCCCCCGCCAAAATCACCGAATAGCCTCGCCCGGCCGCACTCGTGGCGGAACCCCAGTCTTTTTTGCTATGAATATTCATAAAAGCAATAAATTTATCATGAAAAAAAAATATTGACATAATAAAAAACTTGTGTAGACTATACCAAGTTCGCGCTGTGCGCCACAGGAGCCCGAAGATGAATGCTTCGCTGGCAAAATACGTGCCTCTCGTCGATTTCCTCGCCGAAGTGCTGGGCGCCGACGCGGAAGTGGTTCTCCACGATGTCGAAGACGTGAACAGATCGGTTGTCGCGATTCGCAACGGCCATATCAGCGGCCGCAGTGTGGGATCACCCGCCACGAACGTCGTGCTCAAGATCATGAAAGAGGGCAAGGGCAGCAAAATCGACTTCCTCGCCAATTACAAAGGCTTGGCCGCCGATGGGCGGGCCCTCCGCTCCTCCACCTTCCTGGTTCATGACGACGACCGTACCCTCATCGGCATTCTCTGCGTCAACATCGATACCCGAAAATTCGAACAGATCAGGGATTACCTCGACAGCATCGTCAGGCCGAAAAGCGACATGACGAGCGACGAAACCGTGGAGCATTTCTCCAACTCGGTCGAGGAACTGGCCTTCGACAGCATCGAGACAATCGTGAGGGAAGCGGGCGTCTCGCCGCATAGGATGTCCCAGGACGAGAAGATCATGATCGTGCGCAAGCTCAACGAGGGGGGCGTCTTCCTCCTCAAGGGGGCGATTTCCCGCGTCGCGGCAAAGCTCGAAGTATCGGAGCCGACGGTGTACCGCTATCTCAACTGCATCAAAAAGGGGTCCTGAAACATCATGGGAAATTGCATTTCAACGACCGAAGCGCCGGCCGCGATCGGGCCGTACTCGCAGGCAGTCAGGGCGGGGGATTTTCTTTTCATCTCCGGCCAACTCCCCCTCGACCCAACCACGGGGCAGTTGGTGGGCGGGAGCATGCGATCCAAGACGGAGCGCGTCCTCGCCAACATGGAGGCGATTCTCCGCTCGGCGGGCATGGGCCTGGAAGATGTCGTGAAAGCCACGGTTTATTTGAGGGATTTGAAGGATTTCGCGGCGATGAACGAGGCCTATGCCACGTTTTTCCCGAAAAACCCTCCCGCGAGGGTGGCGCTCCAGGTGGCTCGGCTGCCCAAGGACGCGGATATCGAGATAGAAGCGGTGGCTTTTGCGGGGGGATTGGTTGACAACGCAAGTATACTATGAATATTTATGCATAAATATGCGGAATGGGTATGGCAAATACCTTGAACCGGAGGATGGCAGATGACCTACAGGATTCATGAGATGAGCTGGGTGGAGTTCGACGGGCGCAGAAAGACTACGGATACGGTCATCATCCCGACCGGCGCCGTGGAGATCTATGGTCCTCATTTGCCGATGGGCACCGACAGTATCGTCGCCGAGGCGATCGCGACCAGGCTCGCCGAGCTCACCGGGGCGCTGGTTGCGCCGGCGATCACGATGGGCGACTCCTCCATGCTGATGGATTATCCCGGCACCCTCACCTTGCGCAGATCCACCTATGAGGCGGCCATGGACGACCTCTGTTCCGGCCTCATAGGCTATGGCTTCAAGAATCTCATGTTCATCAACGGGCACAGCGGCAATGTGGACATGATCAACTATCTCGCGAGGCGCTATCAGCGCGAGCATGGGGTGAAATGCGGGCAGATCGACTGGTGGCGCTTCGCCGCGGCCAACGGCAACGACATCTTCGAGCTCAAAGGCTACATGGCCCACGGCCACGCCAGCGAGTGCGGCACCTCGGTCATGCTCCACCTCAGGCCCGATCTCGTCGACATGTCCAAGGCCACGAGGGTCGAACCCGCTTCCGATGCCTATCAGGTTTACACCGACGTGATCCGCTACCTGCCCTTCAGCGCCAAGACAGCCAACGGCACGATAGGCGACGCCACCATCGGGACGGCGGAGAAGGGGAAGGCCTTGCTGGATAAGTGCGTCGAGAGGATCGCCGCCTATATGGCGCATGAATTTGGGATGGAAAGGAAAATCTGAGCGATATTTTTCGAAAAGGAGACCCAGGAGACATGAAAGGAAAAGCGTTGGTTTTGGCGATCGCCCTTGCGCTCATCTTCACGGTTGCGGCCGGGGCGGCGGACAACAGCGGGAAAAAACTCAAGGACACCTTGAGAATCGCGACCTGGGAGGATCTGAAGACCATGGATCCCCAGGCTTCCAACATGGTGAGCAACTGGATGGTTCAGCTCAACATTTTCGACAAGCTCGTCTACGAGGACGCCGAAGGCGAAGTGCATCCCCGGCTCGCCACATCGTGGAAATACCTGGATGACCTGACCTTGGAGATGAAACTTCGCGACGATGTTTATTTCCACGACGGGGGGAAGTTCACCGCGGCCGACGTGCTCTACACCATTCAGCGCGGCAAGGCCAATTCCATCAGCGCCTCCACCTTTGCGCCCTTCGATACCGACAATAGCGTGATCGTGGATCCCTACACCATCCGCCTGAAGTTCAAGACCCCCTACGCGGCCGTATTCAACACCCTGACCACCGGCCGCGGAAGCATCGTGAGCAAGGCCGCCGTCGAGAAGATGGGCGCCGACGCCTACGCCCGCAATCCCGTCGGCACCGGTCCCTACAAGCTCGCCCGATGGAAGTCCGGAACCGAGATCGCCCTCGTCCGCAACGACAACTACTGGGGCGAAAAGGCGATCACCAAGAACGTTATCTACACGATCATCCCCGAGGCGGCCAACCGCGTCATCGAGCTTGAGACCGGCGGCGTGGACGCCGTCTTCGAAGTCGCGGCCAACGACGTGAAGCGCGTCCAGTCCATGAAGGGCGCCCATATCCTCATGGGAGACTCCAGCCGCTACATGACCCTTACCTTCAGCATGAAGGACCAGCTCCTCTCGAACAAGGACGTCAGGTACGCGCTCTCCTACGCCATCGACAAGAAGGCCCTCGTGGACGCCGTTTACGAAGGCACGGCGACGGTGGCCGACGGCATGTATCCCCCGACCGTGTTCGCGTACAAGAAAAAGGGCGTGATGCCTTACGACCCCGTGAAGGCCAAGGAGCTTCTCGCCAAGGCGGGCTACCCCAACGGCTTCACGATGAACTTCCTCATCGAGAATCGCGAAGCCGACATTAGGCTGGCGGAAATCATCCAGAACATGTGGGCCGCCGTCGGCGTGAAAGTGAAGCTGTTCACGATGACAGCCTCCACCTACACCGCCCAGGGCAACAAATTCCAGGCCGGCATGAGGGCGGGCAACGTCAATGAGCCCTCGAACATTCTCATCATCTATGACTCCGCCTTCAAGGAAAGAATCGAGCCCAACGACCCCTGGCTGGACAAGAAACTCGCCGAGGCGAAGACCATTCTCGACAGCAAGAAACGGGCCGCCGCCTACGGGGCGATCCAGGATTACCTGTACGATATCCGCTACACGGTTCCCTTCGCCTTCACGTCGGTCATCTATGCCCTCAGCGACAAGGTGGAAGGCTGGGCCTGCGATCCCATGCAGCAAGTGGAGATGAGCAAAGTCTCCGTCTATCAGTAAAAGCGCCTGAGAGAGACTAGGGAGGCGCCTGCCCGCGGCGGACTATTTCCGACCTGGGCAGGCGGCCCGCCCTCGTTGCCGCGTATTCCGACGCACTATCCGAGCAAGGAGAAAGAGTCTTGATCAAGTTCATAATCAGAAGGCTGTTGATGATGATCCCCGTCCTGATAGGCGTTTCCTTCGTCATCTTCAGCATGCTGTATTTCGCGCCCGGCGACGCCGCCGATGTCATACTCGGCGATATGGCCACCGTGGCCGACAAGCAGCAGTTCCGCGCCCAGTACGGGCTGGACAAGCCCTTCCTCGTCCAGTACGTGCGCTACATGGAAGGCGTCGTTCTCAGGGGGGACCTCGGAACCTCCTATGTGACGAGACAGCCGGTGACCGTGGAAATCCTGGAGCGCTTTCCCACGACCCTCCAGCTTTCAGCGATGAGTGTATTCCTTGCCGTCATCATCGGCATTTCGGTGGGCATCATATCGGCGACGCGGCAGTACTCCTTCATCGACAATTTGGCCACCTCGCTTTCGATGGTGGGTGTCTCCATGCCCAACTTCTGGCAAGGCATGATGCTCATCATCATCTTCGCGGTCTGGCTCCGCTGGCTCCCGCCCTCGGGATTCAGCACGCCCCTGCATTGGATTTTGCCGGCGGTCACGGTCGGGACGAATTCCTCGGCCAACATCATGCGCATGACCCGCTCGAGCATGCTCGAGATCATCCGCCAGGATTATATACGAACCGCCCGCGCCAAGGGGCAGACCGAGGCCGTCGTCATTTGGAAGCACGCCCTCAAGAACGCTCTCATCCCGATCATCACGGTGGTAGGCCTGTCCTTTGGAAGACTTTTGGGTGGCGCCGTGTTGACCGAATCCATCTTTTCCATAGCGGGCGTCGGCAAGCTGATGGTGGACGCCATCAAGCTGAAAAATTTCCCGATGGTGCAGGGAGGCGTCCTCTTCATCGCCTTCGTCATGTCGATCGTGAACCTCGTCGTGGACCTGCTCTACAGTTTCGCCGATCCGAGGATACGCTCGATGTACACAAGGCCCAAGACCAAAAAATTCAAGGCCGTGGCGGCAGGGGAGGCGGCGTAATATGTCCGAAAAGGAAACGACCGCCGTCACCATGAAGAAAAGGGGTCAGTTCAAGGATATCCGGAGACGTTTCGCGAAGAACAAGGGGGCGATTTTAGGGCTCGGGTTCATCGTCATCCTTGTCGTCTGCGCCCTTATTCCCTCGGTGATAGCACCCTACGGTTTTGACGATCAGCAGCTCTCGCGACGATTCCAGTCCCCCAGCTGGAACCACCTTTTCGGGACCGATGAATACGGCAGGGATATCTTCAGCAGGGTGGTCTACGGCTGCAGAATATCCCTCACGCTCGGGTTGGTATCGGTCACCATTTCCTGCGTGCTCGGGATCATCCTGGGCTGCATCTCGGGCTACTACGGCAAGGTTGTGGACAATGTCATCATGCGTATTATCGACATCATGCTCTCGATACCCAATATCCTCCTGGCCGTATCCATCGTCGCCGCCCTCGGCACGAGCTTTTTCAACCTCATGCTCGCGATCGGGATCGGCGCGGTGCCGGGCTACGCCCGCGTCGTGCGCGCCTCCATACTTTCGGTGAAGGAGCAGGAGTACATAGAAGCGGCCCGATCCAACGGCGCGAGCGATTGGCGGATCATAACGCGCCACATCATTCCCAATTGCATGGCGCCCATCATCGTGCAGGCGACGATGAGCATCGCGAGCGCCGTGCTTTCGGCGGCCGGAATGAGCTTTATCGGTTTGGGCATAATGCCCCCCACGCCGGAATGGGGATCCATGCTCGCCTCGGGCAGGGCCTACATCCGCGACTACTGGTACGTGGTCACCTTTCCCGGTTTGGCCATCATGCTCACCGTATTCTCGATCAATCTGCTGGGCGACGGGTTGCGCGACGCGCTCGATCCGCGACTCAAGAGCTAGGGGCATCCATGAGCGATAAAATCCTCGAGATCAAGGATCTCGTCGTCCACTACATCACCGATAAAACCACGGTGAAGGCGGTTAACGGCATCAGCCTTTCTCTTGAAAGAGGCGAATCCCTCGGCCTTGTGGGAGAGACGGGAGCCGGCAAGACAACGACAGCCCTCAGCGTCATGCAGCTTATTCCCGATCCGCCCGGGAAGATCATGAGCGGGGAGATTCTCTACGAAGGCCAGGATCTCGTGAGCATGGAACCGACGCAGAAGCGCGAAATCCGCGGGAACCACATCTCCATGATCTTCCAGGACCCCATGACGGCGCTCAATCCCGTGCTAAGCGTCGGCGATCAGATCGCCGAGGTCGTGCGTCTGCATCAGAAGATCTCGCGGGCTCAGGCCTCAATAAAAGCCCAGGAAATGCTTGAACTGGTGGGCATTCCCGGGGAGCGCTACGCCGAATATCCTCACCAGTTCTCCGGGGGAATGAAGCAGCGCGTTGTCATCGCGATCGCGCTGGCATGCAATCCCAAGCTCCTCATCGCCGACGAGCCCACGACCGCCCTCGATGTCACCATCCAGGACCAGGTTCTCGACCTCATCGAGAAGCTGATGCGCGAATTCGGCACATCGCTCCTCCTCATCACCCACGACCTGGGGGTCGTGGCGGAGATTTGCCAAAAAGCGGCGATCATGTACGCCGGCGAAATCGTGGAATACGGGACCCTCAAGCATATTTACGAAAAGACGGCACACCCGTATACGGTGGGGCTCTTCGGATCCGTACCGAACCTGACGGTGGACGTGGACAGGCTCAATCCCATCAAGGGCCTTATGCCCGATCCAACCGATCTACCGATTGGCTGTCCTTTCGCTCCCCGATGCCCCGATGTCATGCCGCGCTGCGTGGCCAGTCCCGTGCCTGTAACCGAAGTGGAGTCGGGCCATTACGTCAAATGCGTGAAATTCCTAAGGTCAGAGGCCGAGCGATGAATACGCTGATCGAGGTCAAGGATCTCAAGAAATACTTCAAGACCCACAAGGGCAACTTGCACGCCGTGGACGGCGTCTCCTTCGCCATCGCGAAGGGCGAAACGCTTGGCGTGGTGGGAGAATCGGGCTGTGGCAAATCCACCCTTGGCAGGATAACGATCCACCTCCTGGAAGCGACCTCGGGCAGCATCCGCTTCGAGGGCGAGGATATCAGCCAGCTGGACAGGGCGGACCTGAAGCGCTACCGCCAGGATATGCAGATGATATTCCAGGATCCGTTTTCATCCCTGGATCCCCGAATGTCGGTAAGCAACATCATCGCGGAGCCTCTCAAGATTTACGGCAAATACAAGGATTCCGCCGACTTGAGCGAGCAGGTCGGAAGGCTCATGGACACGGTTGGCCTCGCCCGAAGGCTTTCGGATTCCTATCCCCACGAGTTGGACGGCGGTCGTCGCCAGCGTATCGGCGTCGCCCGCGCCCTTTCGCTCAACCCCAAGTTCATCGTCTGCGACGAGCCCGTGTCGGCCCTGGACGTTTCGATCCAGGCGCAGATCCTCAACCTGATGCAGGATCTGCAGGAAGAGTTTAATCTCACCTATCTCTTCATCACCCACAACATGGCGGTGGTGAAGCATATTTCGGACAATATCCTCGTGATGTACATGGGCAAGATGGTCGAATACGCACCATCCAAGACCATATTCGCCGAGCGACTCCATCCCTACACGAAAGCCTTGCTGGCCGCCGTACCCGTTCCCGTTCTGGGCGGCAAGAAGGGCAGGCATCTGCTGAAGGGCGAAATCACCTCGCCCATCAACCCCAAGCCGGGCTGCAGGTTCGCGAAACGCTGCGATTACGCGACGGAGATCTGTTCGACCGAGGATCCCGCCTTCATCGAGGTCAAGGCTGGCCATTTTGCCGCTTGCCATCACGTGAAGTCCATAAACGGGCTCTCGTGAAATCCGAACGCCAAGTAAAGGGAGGCCGCAATGCGGAAATATCTCGTCGGTATCATCCAGGTGGACGCGCAGAACGACAAGGGCAAGAATCTCAAGCAGATCTGCTCCTTTATCGATGAGGCCGCGGCGAGAGGCGCCAAGCTCGTAGCCCTGCCCGAAGTGATGAACCTCGTGGGCGACAATGTGGGCGAGGGCGGGACTCAGGAAACCATCCCCGGCTATAGCACCGAAATCCTGGCCGCGAAAGCCCGGGAACACAAGATCTTCGTCCACTGCGGCAGCCTGAGGGAGGAAATCCCCGGCGGCGACGGCAGGGCCTACAACACGACGGTGATGCTGGACGACTCGGGGAAGATTATCGCGAAATACCGCAAGCTGCACATGTTCGACGTCACCTTGAGCGACGGCACCATCTGCAACGAATCGGCGAGGATGAAGCCGGGCTCCGACATTGTGACCGTGGACACCGAATTGGGCCGCCTCGGCCTGACGATCTGCTACGATATCCGTTTTCCCGAGCTCTATAGGCTTCTCGCGCTCGCCGGCGCCCAGGTGATCTTCACGCCCGCCAATTTCACCCTGCCCACGGGCAAGGATCATTGGGAGGCGATCCTGCGGGCTCGCGCGATCGAGAATGGCTGCTACATCGTGGCTCCGGCGCAGATAGGAAAGAAGACGAATTTCACGGCCTTTGGCAACAGCATGGTGGTCGACCCGTGGGGGACCGTGATCGCGCGAGCCAAGGATCAGCCGGGAGTGGCGATAGCCGAAATCGACTTGGATTACTTGGACAAAATAAGGGGTCAGATCCCATCGCTCAAAAACCGAAGGGCTGATATCTACGATCTAAGGGTTCGGGGGTGAAGGCTATGACGCTTTCCAAGGATATCGTGGACAGGTTTTTAAAAGTGGATCCGGCGACCTTCGGCCACTATGTGGGCGGGGGTTGGATGCGCCCCGAGATGAAGCCGATCAACAAGAATTCGAAGATGGTGGGGCCAGCCTATACCGTGCGGATTCAGGGCAAGGACTCCTGCGCCCTCTACCATGCCCTTCAGAACGCCCCCAAGGGCTCGGTCATCGTCATCGATCGATGCGGAGACACGACCTACGCCTGCGTGGGCGAGATGGTAGCCCTCTTTGCCGAGTGCCAGGGTTTCGCTGGAATCGTCATCGACGGCCCTGCAACCGATTCACTCGCCATCGAGAAATCGGGCTTTCCCGTATTCTGCACCGGAATCTCCGTGGTCACCACCAACGTCATCGGGGTTTCGGGCGAAGTGGACATCCCGGTAAGCTGCTCGGGGACGGCGGTACGTCCCGGCGACATCGTTTTCGGCGATGCCGACGGCGTGATCGTCCTGCCTCCCGACAACTACCTGGATCTCCTTGTCAAGGCCGAGGAATCGGTGGCGCGCGAGGTGGATCTTCGCAAGCATTTCAAAGCCGGCGGCTCCTTCAAGATCAACGTGGACAAACTCTGGAACACCGACGTCATGGCCATGATCAACGAGCTGAAAAAGTTCGATTAGCGGATAAAATGCGCGCGCGCGATGTGATCGCCCTCTACCTCGTAGATGACGATCACATGCAGGAGCCGGTCCCCCACGCCATGCACCTCCTCCTGGTCGATGACGCGGGAGCCCTGGACGATCCGATTCTCTATCCTCACCATTAGGCTCGCATTGGCGAATTTCTTGGCGTACAGCTCGCGCAGCGCGGCCTTTGACCGCAGATAGGGCTCGGCCTCGCCGAGGTTGAACAGCTCGACGTCCTCCGCGTACCAGGAGTAGAATCCTTCGAGATCATGGGCGTTGTAGGCCTCGAGCTGGCGCGAAATCACTTCTTGCGGGGTCAAGCGATGGCTCCTTCACAGCGCCGCGCAGCGGCGCGAGTCGCGGTCGACCAGCTTCTTGAGCGCGGCCGCGGGATCCTTGAACTTGCCCAGAAGGATCATGGCGGCGATGATATAGGGCTTGTAGCTCGCCTCGCGATAGGTGTCGTCGCGGTAGCGGTCGAAAACGCTCGCGGCGACTTCGCCGGCCTTGCATGACACATCGGTGATGTCGGCCGGCAGGCAGTGCATGTAGAGCGCCTTGCCGTCTTTCGTCAGCTTCATCTTCTCTTCCGTGCACTCCCAGACTTTGAACTTCGCGTTATTGGCGAGGCAGGTCTTCTCGAGATCCTTGAGACCGGCCTGGTCGCCCGCATGGAGAAGGGGAACACGCTGCCGCATAACGTCAAAGGGAGCCCAGCTCTTGGGGTAGACGATGTCGGCGCCGGCGAAGGCCGCGTCCATCGAATGACCGACGGCGAGCGAGCCGCCCGAGGCGGCGGCCTGCTTCTTGGAAAGCTCGACGACTTCGGGGATGAGCTCGTATCCTTCTGGGTAGGCGAGGGAGATTTCCATGCCGAAGCGGCTCGCGAGGCCGATAATACCCTGGGGGACCGATAGCGGCTTGCCGTAGGAAGGCGAATAGGCCCAGGACATCGCGATTTTTTTGCCCTTGAGATTGTCGATCCCCCCGAAATAATGGGCCAGATGGAGGAAGTCAGCCATCGACTGGGTGGGATGGTCGATATCGGACTGGAGGTTGACGACGGTGGGCCGGGCGGGAAGGACGCCGGCCGCCACCCCCTCGTCGAGCGATTTGGCTACTTCGCGCTGGTACTTGTCGCCTTCGCCAAGATACATGTCATCGCGGATGCCGATCGCCTCCGTGAGGAAGCTGATCATGTTCGCGGTTTCCCGCACGGTCTCTCCGTGGGCGATCTGGCTCTTGCCCTCGTCCAAGTCCTGGACATAGAGGCCGAGGAGGTCGCATGCCGAGGAATAGGAAAAGCGCGTGCGCGTGGAATTATCGCGGAAGTTCGAGACGGCGATGCCCGAATCCCATATTCTTGGGCTGATATTGGCGTCGCGCATCGCTCGAAGGATGTCGGCGACGAGGAAGGTCGCGTCCAATTCCGCCCTGGATTTTTCCCAGGTGAGGAAGAAATCCTTGCCTGCCATATCGATTTTTTTCGTCGCGAGATCCTGTATCAGCCTTTGGATTCCATTCTTGTCCATAAATTCCTCCGAATATTCATTTTCC
>Ga0172375_10004361_pt1 | contig 20926 bp, 20 predicted proteins | sample LakKiv1m_FD_114537 | JGI IMG/M metagenome (GOLD analysis project Ga0172375, IMG submission 114537) | Freshwater microbial communities from Kabuno Bay, South-Kivu, Congo - kab_092012_11.1m | ecosystem: Environmental > Aquatic > Freshwater > Lake | place: Democratic Republic of the Congo...
ATGCGCACGATCGTGTCATAGACCGCCGTGTCGCCGTGCGGGTGGTATTTACCGATGACGTCGCCGACGATGCGCGCCGACTTCTTGTAGGCCCGGTTCCAGTCGTTGTTCAGCTCATGCATCGCATACAGCACGCGGCGATGCACCGGCTTGAGGCCGTCGCGCGCGTCCGGCAGCGCCCGCCCGACGATCACGCTCATCGCGTAATCGAGGTAAGAGTGGCGCATTTCCTCCTCGAGGCTGACGGGCAGGGTTTCCTTGGCGAATGCAGTGGTTGCAGCGGAAGATGTCATAGGGGAAACGCAGGCTGGCGAGCCCGCTAGAATGGGCACTTTCGAAAGCTGGGAATTCTAGCATTCATGGTCCCCGATTCCCCATCCGCGCCGCAGTCCATCGACCAGCTCGTCGAGGCGCGCTGGATCGTTCCCGTCGAGCCGGCCGATACCGTACTCGAAAACCACAGCCTGGCGATCCAGCAAGGCCGGATTCTTGCCCTGCTGCCGACCGCGGCGGCCCGCGAACGTTTCATCCCGCGCGAGCACTTCGTGCTCGGGGACCACGTTCTGCTGCCCGGTCTCGTCAACCTGCACACGCATGCCGCCATGGTCCTGCTGCGCGGTTACGCCGACGACATGGCGCTCATGCGCTGGTTGCAGGAACGCATCTGGCCGGCGGAAAGCCGCCATGTCGCACCGGACTTCGTCCGCGACGGCACCCTGCTCGCCTGCTGGGAAATGCTGCGCGGCGGCATCACCTGCTTCAACGACATGTATTTTTTCCCGGCCGCCGCGGCCAAAGCCGCACTGTCAGCGGGAATCCGCGCCGCGCTGGGCATCACCGTCTTTGAATTCCCGAGCGCCTACGGCAGCGATGCGGAAGACTATCTAGCCAAGGGGCTGGCGACGCGGGATGCGCTGCGCGACGAAGCCCTCATTTCGTTCTGCCTCGCCCCGCATGCCCCCTATACCGTCGCCGACCGAACCTTCGAGCGGGTCGCCATGCTCGCCGGACAACTCGATTTGCCCATTCACATCCATGTGCATGAAACCGAGGACGAGATCGCCGGCAGCCTCAAGGAGCACGGCGTTCGACCGCTGCAACGCCTGCACCGGCTCGGATTGCTCGGCCCGGAGCTGATCGCCGTCCATGCCGTGCATCTGAACGATGAAGAGATCGACCTGCTCGCCCAGCATGACTGCCATGTCGCCCACTGCCCGACCTCGAACATGAAGCTCGCCAGCGGCCTGGCCCCGATCGGCAAGTTGCTGGCATGCGGCATCGGCACCGGCCTGGGCAGCGATGGCGCGGCCAGCAACAACCGTCTCGACTTGCTACAGGAAATGCGCCACGCCGCCCTGCTCGCCAAGCTGGGCAGTCGCGACGCCGCCTGCCTGCCTGCCCATCGGGCCGTGCGCATGGCCACGCTGGAAGGCGCCAGGGCTTTGGGACTGGACAAGGAAATCGGCTCCCTAGTGCCGGGGAAAGCGGCCGACCTGTTCGCGCTCCGACTGAACGACTGGGAAATACAGCCCTGTTACGATCCGGTATCGCACTTGGTCTACACCGCCGGCAGGGAACAGGTGACCCATGTCTGGGTTGCCGGAAAGTTGCGAATAAAAGACACAAAACCCGTTGATTTGCCACTACCTTCCTTACTGCGAAGCACAAATTTGTGGCAGAATTCAATATCCAATAAACATTAGTTGGCTTTGCTTCATTTAAAAAGCGGCTAAGATTCAGTTCGTCGTTGGATTCAATTTTTCAACATTCTCATCCTAGGGAAGAAAAAACATGATCAAGCTCGTCACCAAAAATGCCCTGCTGGCCGCCATGCTCGTCGCTACCGGAGCGGCTCAGGCCCTGACCCCCGGCGTTGATATGAACGGTACCGTGGGCTATGTCATTGACCAACGCGGCGATGTCGCCAAGAGCGGCTTCGGCCTGTGCTGGCGCACCGGCTACTGGACTCCCGCCATGGCCATCGCCGAGTGCGACCCCGATCTGGCGCCCAAGGCCGCTGCTCCGGCTGCTCCCGCCGCCAAGCCCGCTGCCAAACCGGCTCCGAAGCCCGCCGCCAAGAAGGTGACGCTGGCCGCCGACGCCCTGTTCGACTTCGACAAGGCCACCCTGCGCCCCGAAGGCAAGAGCAAGCTGGACAAGCTGGTTGGCGACACGAAGTCGATCAAGCTTGAAGTCATCATCGCCGTCGGCCACGCCGACCGTCTGGGCAAGGATGCCTATAACCAGAAGCTGTCCGAGCGTCGCGCCGCCGCCGTCAAGGACTATCTGGTGAGCAAGGGCATCGAAGCCAACCGCGTGTACGCCGAAGGCAAGGGTGAAAAGCAGCCCGTGACCGCCGGCAAGTGCGGCAAGAGCGAGAAGAAGACCAAGCAGTTAGTCGAGTGCCTGCAACCCGATCGCCGCGTCGACATCGAAGTGATCGGCACGCAGAACTAAGCAGGGTTTCGCCCGCACGAAAAAGCCCTGCAGCGCAGGGCTTTTTTTTCGAGGAATCGCCATGAGCACGACCGCCAACTTCGATCCGCAGGAACTCGCCAAATTCGGCGAGCTGGCCCATCGCTGGTGGGATCCGCATTCCGAGTTCAAACCCCTGCATGACATCAATCCGCTGCGGCTTGGCTGGATTGATCGTTGCGTCGGACTGGCGGGAAAAAAGGTGGTCGATATCGGCTGCGGAGGGGGACTGCTCAGCGAAGGCATGGCAGCGCTCGGGGCCGACGTCATGGGCATCGACATGTCGGAGAAACCGCTTGCCGTCGCCACGCTGCACTTGCACGAAAGCGGCCAGCAGGTCGATTACCGCCTGGTATCGGCGGAAGCCCTCGCCGCGGAAATGCCGGCCCGCTTCGATGTCGTCACCTGTCTCGAAATGCTCGAGCATGTACCCGACCCGGCTTCGACGGTGGCGGCGTGCGCGCAGCTCGTCAAGCCGGGCGGCCAGCTGTTCTTCTCGACCATCAACCGCAACCCGAAGGCCTACCTGTTCGCGGTCATCGGCGCCGAATACATTCTCAAGTTGCTGCCCAGGGGCACGCACGACTACGCCAAGTTCCTGCGTCCGGCGGAGCTGGCCCGCTTCGCCCGCCAGGCCGGCTTGAACGTCGAGGAAATCGTCGGCATGAGCTACAACCCCTTGACGCAAACCTATTCGCTCGGCAACGACACGAGCGTCAATTATCTGATGCGGGCCACGCGTAACTCTTAGTAGGCTTGCTCAACTACCGACTGTCGCGGCTTCACGCCGTCGATGGCCGATGATCGCCGGCAGGGCGATCATTCCCAGCGCCACCACAACAAGCAGCAGCGGCCAGAATACCGGGTGGTTCCACTCGGCGCGCAGCCTTGCGCGCATGGCCGCATCCACGCGCTGATACTTGAGCGTGTTGTTGCCAACCTTGGTCGGCTTGCGGTTCAGCAGCCAGGCGTGGCGCAGGCTGTAATCCTTCGGATGGAAACCCCAGACCCACGGCGTGTCCTCGTGGAGAATCGCCAGCATGCGGTCGATGATCGCCTGCCGCGCGGGGCTGTTCTCCATGGCGCGCATCTGTTCGAACAGGCGGTCATATTCCGGGTTCGCGTAGTTGGCGGCATTTTCCCCGCTCTGCTTGACCTTGCCCTGCGGGCCGTAGAGCAGGAACAGGAAATTCTCCGGATCGGGGTAGTCGGCGTTCCAGCCGAAATAGAACAATTGCACCGCTCCCTTGCGCACCTTCTCCTGGAAGCGGTTGTAGTCGGTACTGCGTACCACGAGCTGGATGTCGATTTTCTGGAACTGCTTGTTGAGCCAGTCGATGCGTGTCTTGGCGCCCACGCCGGTCGCCGTGGTATCGAGATTGACGATCAGCGGCTCGCCGGTTTGCGCATTGCGGCCGCCCGGCCAGCCGGCTGCGGCCAGCAGTTGCTTCGCCACGGCGATATCCTTGCGCCGGGGACCATTGTCGGTCCAGTCGTAGACCACCGGATTGACGCCTGCCCGTCCCTCGCGATAACCGAAGATTCCCGGCGGCAGCGGGCTTTGCGCGGCGATGCCGCGGCCGTTCTGGAAGATCGAGATGAACTCTTCCTGATCGACCGCAATGGCGATTGCCTGCCGGATTTTCTTCGCTGCAATCCCACTACCCCCGAGCAGCGGATCGAGCATATTGAAGCCCATGTAGAAGGTCGAGGTCGCCACCGCGGTCGTCAAGCGAATGCCCTGCCCGCGCATTTCGGGCGTCAATGAAATCTCGCCGCCCGCACCGACCTGTACGGCCTGGTCGAATGAGTCCGAAGCGATGCCGGACGCATCGTAATAGCCTTGCAGGAACTTGTTCCAGTAGGGGATCTGCTCCTTCTCGCGCGTGAATACCACCTTGTCGATGAAGGGCAATGGCTTGCCGCAATCGTCGAGCAGGCCATTCGCCTTGTCCTCCGCCTCGCCGTCGCAGGGATAGGTTTCGCCGCGAAAATTGGGATTCCTTTCCAGCACCATGCGCGCGTTGGGATTGTTTTCCGTCAACATGTACGGACCCGTGCCAACCGGATACCAGTCGAGCGTCAGGTTCTTTTCCGCCATGCCCGGCTGGCTGTGGAAACGGTCGGCTTCCCAGGGCAGCGGCGCGAAGAAGGGCATCGACAACCAGTAGAGGAACTGCGGGTACTTGCCCTTGATGCGAATGCGATAGCGGTAGCGGTCGATGACCGTGGCACCGGCGAGCGTCACTTCCCGCAGGTCGAGCCACTCGGTAGGCCGTCCCGCCAGCGCCGACTTTTGCAGCGATTGCGCCAGTTCGTTCAGGCCGACGATGTACTCGCCCATGAGGCCGAGGATCGGCGAATGCAGGCGCGGATGCGCGAGCCGCTTGATCGCATAGACATAATCGGCAGCCACCAGTTCGCGCGTGCCGCGGTTCGGAAAATCGGCCAGCGAGAAGAAACCCGATATGTCCGTTGGCTGCTCGGCGAAGGCCGGATGCGGCTGGTAGCGGATGCCCGGCCTGATTGCGATCACATAGTCGGTAAAGGCGATACTTACAGGATCAGCGTTCGCCGGGAGCGCCTTGCCCTGCGCATCCAGGTACAGCGGCTGCGGAACGGCCTTGGCCGTCGCCGGGATCAGCTCGTAGGGCCGGCGCAGATAGTGATACTGCAACGGCGGCTCGTAGATCTGCGCGGTGAAGGTAATTTCGTCCTCGCTGTAGGACTGTACCGGATCGAGATGCTTGGGGCGCTCGGTGAAGGCCGTATAGAGGATGTTGCGGCCGCGATCCGCCACCGGATAGGGGTCGTTCCAGGCCGTACCGCACGCGGTCAATACGAGACTCAGCAGGAAAAACGAAAGCCAGCGCATGGCCGAAGTGTAATGTAATCGCCGCTATAATCCGCCCCGTTCGGAAGGTTAATTAGGGAGGATTCAGCATGGGGTTTCTAGCCGGCAAGCGCATTCTCATCACCGGCCTGTTGTCCAACCGGTCGATCGCCTATGGCATCGCCAAGGCCTGTCATCGCGAAGGGGCACAACTCGCTTTCACCTACCAGTCCGAGCGTTTCCAGGAACGCATCCAGAAATTCGCCGCCGAGTTCGGCAGCGACATGGTCTATCTGGTCGATGTCGCCGACGATGCCCAGATCGATGCCTGCTTCGCGCAAATCGCCCAGCGTTGGGATGGCCTCGAAGGCATCGTGCATTCAATCGCTTTCGCCCCCAACGAAGCCATCGAAGGCGATTTTCTCGACGGCATCTCGCGCGAGAACTTCCGCATTGCCCACGAAATTTCGTCCTACAGCTTTCCGGCGCTGGCCAAGGCCGCGCGCCCGCTGCTGCTGAAGGGCAACAAGCCTTCCCTGGTCTGCCTGTCGTACCTTGGCGCCGAGCGCACCATGCCCAACTACAACACGATGGGGCTTGCCAAGGCCAGCCTCGAAGCCGCGACACGTTATCTCGCCTTCAGCCTCGGCCCGCAAGGCATCCGTGCCAATGCCCTGTCCGCCGGCCCGATCAAGACGCTCGCCGCTTCCGGCATCGGCAACTTCGGCAAGCTGCTGGCCTACAACGCGCACCATGCGCCGTTGCGCCGCAATGTGACGATCGATGAAGTCGGCAACGCCGCTGCATTCCTGCTGTCGGATCTGTCCAGCGGCATCACCGGAGAAGTGCTGTATGTCGACGGCGGCACGCACAATGTCGCCATGGGCAACGCGGAGCCGTTGCCCGCCTGATCCAACGCGGAGCCGTTGCCCGCCCGACTGGAATTATTGACGTCTGAAAGTCGGCGCCGTGCCGTCCCGCCAGCACCGACTTTTTATTTGCGTTCCAGCGCGGCGCTGTTGACCTTCACGCCGTACTGCTGACGCAGCGTGGCCAGCCAGTTGATCAGATCCTCGCGCGCCAGCACCTCGTTGTATTGCTGCGTCAGTGCTTGCGCGCGGGGCGCGGCTTCGCCCGCTGTAGCCGGATCAAAGGCCTTGACCTTGTCGATGCGGTACAGCGCGAAACCGGTCGGCGTCTTGACGCCCGCATAAGCCGGCAGCTTCTGCGCATCCGCTGCGAATATGGCGGTGCCCGCCTCGCGGCTCAAATCCGGTGCGTGGAGACGGCTGACCGTGCGCGGCTTGCCCCAGTTCAGCGTCGCCTTCTCGCCACGGTTCAATTTTTCCAGTTCCGTCTGTCCCGCCGTGGCGGCCTTGGCGAGCGCGGCTTCGCGTGCCAGTACCTGTTCGATCGCGCCCGTGACCTTTTCGAGCGGAATCACTTCCGCCGCCTTGTGTTCGCTGACGCGTGCGGAAACCAGCGTATTCGGCGCCGCCTCGATCGCCTCGGTATTGCGCTTGTGCTGGATGGCATCCTCGGAAAACACGGCCTGGAGCAGCTTCGGATTCGCAAAGGGCGGCGGCATCTGGCCATCCTTCGCCAGCCACTCGGAAGTCTGCACCGTCAAGCCGTATTTCTCGGCTGCCGGCTTGAGGCTGTCGGACTGTTCGTAAACAAGGTTCGAGAAGGCCTCGGCCGCTTCGACATATTGTTTCGTGCCGGCCTGGCGCTTGAGTTCGGCCTGGATTTCAGCGCGTACCTCGTCCAGCTGTTGGGCCTGCTCCGGGCGAATGCCCGTCAGCTTGATGATATGGAAACCGAAGTCCGAACGCACGACCTCGGAGACCTGGCCTTCCTGCAATGCGTAAGTTGCCTCCTCGAACGGCTTGACCATCATGCCGCGGCCAAAGAAACCCAAGTCGCCGCCATTTGCCGCAGACCCTGGATCCTGCGAATTCTGCTTCGCCAGCTTGGCGAAGTCCGCCGGGTTGGCCTTCACCTGCGCCAGGATTCCCGCCGCCTTGTCTTGCGCGGCCTTCACTTCGGCCTCGGGCATTCCCTTGTCGGCGCGGAACAGGATATGACTGGCGCGCCGCTGTTCGGGCTTGCGATAGCGCGCCGCATTCGCGTCGTAGGCCGCCTTGATGTCCGCCTCGCTTACCTTGGCATTGTCGATCAAGTGCTTCTGGCTGAGCACCAGATACTCAACGCGGACCTGCTCGGGCTGCTCGAAACGGACACGATTTTCCTCGTAATAACGTTTGATAGCAGCGGTATCGGGCTTGCTGTCGCCGGCGAACTGCTCCGCACGCAGCGTCGCTTCGGCGATCTCGCGCTCCTCGAGCTGCGCCACGAGCCAGCGTTCGGTCGGCAGCTTGCCCACAACCGCTGCGTTGGCGATCGGCAGGGTGACTTGCTGGGTCATAAGGTCGCGCCGCAGCATCGACTCGAACTGCTCGACACTCATGTTCTGGGCAGCGACAAGCTGCTCGTAGCGCTCGCGCGAGAACTTCCCATCAACTTGCAGGGACGGCAGCGACATGATGAACATGGACAGCATCTCGTTGCTGACGCCCATCTGCGCTTTGCCGGCATGCAGCAGCAGCAGGCGTTGATTGATGAGCTCGTTGAGCACGCCCTTGCGAAATTCCGGGCTGTCCAGCACTGCCACGTTGTTGCCCAGCTGCGGCCGCAGGCGCTCCTGTTGCTCGGTCAGGGCACGCTGGAAATCTTCCTGCGAAATCGGCGTCTTGCCGACATTGGCGACCTCGTTCGCGCCTCCGCCGCCCCGTACGTAGGAATCCACGCCCCACAAGGCGAACGGCAATATGATAAGCGCCAGCACGATCTGGACGACTTTCTTGTTGGAGCGAACGATATCGAACATGGTTGGACCTTTTAAGCAAAAAGGCGAACCGCGGTCCGCCTTTGAAAACTACTGGCGGAGACGGAGGGATTCGAACCCTCGATGCAGGTTTTGCCCGCATGCTCCCTTAGCAGGGGAGTGCCTTCGACCTCTCGGCCACGTCTCCGAAGTGGGCGAATGATACGTTGCCCACTGTTCAGGGTCAAACTCAGGCGGCCGCCTTGTCGAGGCCGAAAGCCTGATGCAGCACGCGCACGGCGAGTTCGAGGTACTTTTCGTCCATCACGACCGAAATCTTGATTTCCGAGGTGGAAATCATCTGGATGTTGATGCCCTCCTCGGCCAGGTAACGAAACAGCTTGCTGGCGACGCCGCGGTGGGGACGCATGCCGACGCCGACAGCCGAGACCTTGCAGATCTTGGTGTCGCCCTCGATCGCACGTGCGCCGATGTGCGGCTTGATCTGCTCCTCGAGAATCTTCAGCGTGCGCGCGTATTCGCCGCGGTTCACGGTGAAGGAGAAGTCGGTGGTGCCGTCATGGCCGACGTTCTGGATGATCATGTCGACATCGATGTTGGCTTCGGCGATCGGGCCGAGAATTTGCGAAGCAATGCCGGGGCGGTCCGGCACGCCCAGCACGGTAAGCTTGGCTTCGTCGCGGTTGAAAGCGATTCCGGAAATGATCGGTTGTTCCATTTTGTTGTCTTCCTCAACGGTAATCAGCGTGCCCGGGGTTTCCTTCCCCTCCTCTTCGAAGCTGGAGAGCACGCGCAGTTTGACCTTGTACTTGCCGGCGAATTCGACCGAGCGGATTTGCAGTACCTTGGAGCCCAGGCTCGCCATCTCGAGCATTTCCTCGAAAGTGATGGTGTCGAGCTTGCGCGCCTCGGGCACGATGCGCGGGTCGGTGGTGTAGACGCCATCGACGTCCGTATAGATCTGGCACTCGTCGGCTTTCAGCGCGGCGGCGAGCGCGACGCCGGTGGTGTCCGAACCACCGCGACCGAGCGTGGTGATATTGCCGTCTTCATCCACGCCCTGGAAGCCGGCGACGATGACAACCGTGTCGTCATCGAGGTCGCGCCGCATGTTCTGCTCGTCGATCGACAGGATGCGCGCCTTGGTGAAGGTGCTATCCGTAAGCACCTTGACCTGCGCGCCGGTGTAGCTCTTGGCCTTGACGCCGATGTCGTTCAGGGCCATCGCCAGCAGGGCGATGGTGACCTGCTCGCCCGTGGAAATCATCACGTCGAGTTCGCGCGGGTGCGGTTGCGGGGAAACATCCTTGGCCAAAGCGATCAGGCGGTTGGTTTCGCCGCTCATCGCGGAAACCACGACGACGACCTGGTTGCCCTGCATCTTCCAGCGCTTCACGCGCCGGGCGACGTCGCGGATGCGGTCGGGGCTGCCCATCGAGGTGCCCCCGTATTTTTGAACGATCAGCGCCATATTCGATCCAAATAAACAAAGGGGCGCATTTTATCCGAAAGGCAGGACGACGGTTAAGTCCAGAGGTTCAGCGGCGGTATGGCATGCAATTATTCAAGGCGCTTGCATTGCTATTACTTCCGTTGTATAAACAAACCGCTCATCATATTCCCAACACGTTTAACTAAAGGATAACCACATGAAAAGCATGGACAAAATCGATGCCCGGGAAATCCGCCGCAAACTCGGCCTGAATCAGCAGCAGTTCTGGTCCAAGCTCGGCGTCACCCAGAGCGGCGGTTCGCGCTATGAGAGCGGACGGAACATGCCCCGCCCGGTCCAGCATTTGCTGCGCCTCGTGCATGTCGAGCAAATCGACATCCAGAAGATCAAAAAGGAAGATTACGAAGTCGTCGAGTACCTGAAGGCGAAGAGATCAGACCTCTTCAAGGAACTCAAGAAGGAAGCGCGCGCCCAGAAGAAGGGCTGATTGTCCGCTTGATTGCCGCAAATCACGGGCTGACGCGCACCGTCAGTCCGGTGTGCGTGCGAATCCGCTGCGCGAAGTCTTCCATCCAGTCTGCGGGCAATGCTTCCAGGCGCGCTGCTTCCGGCTGCGTTGAGGGCCGCGCCAATCCGTACAGATGCACCCCCGCCAGAGCCGCCTTGGCAGTGTCCAGAAAGTCTACATAGGCCGTTTGGGCTGCTGTATCCGGTGATGCGCCATCCAGCGCGAAGACGCAGGTCTGTACCCAGGTTGAACAGAGTCTGCCACAGGCTTGCAGCCGGCGCAGCACGGTCGCCGGCTGGTAGGCGACGCTGTTGATGCGGCGCATCGCCGCCACGCCGACCGCATCGACCTTGAACCATACCTCGCCATTGCGCCTGCCGAGCGCGGCGATTCCTTTTTGCACGCTGGCACGGTCGAGCAGGCTGCCGTTGGTGATCAAGCGGATTTGCGGCGGGGCCGGCAGAACCAGTTCGTCAAGTACCCGCCCGACCAGATCCACCGCTTCTGGAAATTCCACTGCGCTGGTCGGTTCGCCGTTGCCGGAAAAGGCGATATCGACGACCCGCCGCGCCTCGGGCGGCACATGGCGGTCGAGATAATCGCCAACGTAAAGCCAGTTCAGCAGGTCGCGCAGTTCGTTGCCCAGCCGCGGCAGGTCGATTGGCGGCGGTCCGCCGCGCTGGAGGTCGGGCACCTGGCAGTAGATGCAGCGCCAGTTGCAGGCGTTGTTCGGGTTGAGGTTGATGCCGACCGACACGCCGCCCGCCCGGCGCGAAACCACCGGATAGACGTAGGTCATCCCGCTACTGTCCCGGCGGTGGTCGCGAATTGAAAGTTGCGCCATGGGGCGGACTATACTTCGCGCCTCTCAGGAATGACACCGCCCCCATGCAGATCACCCGCCGCCTTGAGTTCGATGCCGGCCATCGCATCCCCGACCACCAAAGCCAGTGCCGCCACCTGCACGGGCATCGCTACGCCATCGAGATCACGCTGGCCGGCGAGGTGATCGAGGCCGCCGGCCAACCACACAACGGCATGGTGATGGACTTTTCCGAGGTCAAGGCCATTGCCATGCGGGAAATCATCGCGCAATGGGATCACGCCTTCCTCGTCTGGCGCGGCGACACGCAGATCGCAGCCTTTCTCGCCAGCCTGCCCGGCCACAAGACCGTCGTGCTCGACCGGGTGCCGACAGCGGAAAACCTTGCCCGCATCGCCTTCGACCGGCTCGATCCGGCTTACCGGGATACCTATGGCAACCACCTGCACCTCGAACGCGTGCGCATCTACGAAACGCCCAACTGCTGGGCCGATTGCCGCCGCCGATAAGTCTTGCAGCGTGCCTCTAGCGGCATTTTTTCGAAAATGCTATGTTTGCCATTCTGATTTGTCGGCCACTGCCGACGCAACATCGGGAGAGTCTGTGCTGAACTCATCCAGCGCAGCGCCGAAGGAGCAACCGCCCCGGAAACTCTCAGGCAAACGGACCGGTGTTGCGGTTGATCTCTGAAGAGCCGTTGGGTTGTTCGTCGCCTGGCGCACCGAAGGAGCAAGCGGATTCGCCATCCGTGAATCTCTCAGGTAAAAGACAGAGGGGGTATCTTTGCCGCATGGTGCGGTAAGGATTACAACCTGACGCCTATGACCTGGAGTTTACTCATCATGGTTCAGCGCACCCCGCTCTATGACGCCCACGTCGCCGCCGGCGCGAAGATCGTCGACTTCGCCGGCTGGGAAATGCCCATCAACTACGGTTCGCAGATCGAGGAGCACCACGTCGTGCGCCGCGCGGCCGGCATGTTCGACGTTTCGCACATGCTCGCCATCGACCTCGTCGGTTGCGATTCACAAGCCTACCTGCGCCGCCTTGTCGCCAACGACATCGCCAAGCTCACCCTGCCCGGCAAGGCGCTCTACTCCTGCCTGCTCAATGATGACGGGGGTGTCATCGACGACCTGATCATCTACTATTTCACGCCGACGAAATACCGCATCGTCGTCAATGCCGGCACCGCCACGAAGGATCTCGCCTGGATGCAGGCGCAGGCCGCGAATTTCAACGTCAGCCTCACGCCGCGCCGCGACCTCGCGATGATTGCCGTGCAGGGTCCGCAGGCACGCGAAAAATTCTGGCAGGCTTTCCCCGCAAGCCGCGCCGCCAGCGAACCGCTGATCGTGTTTCAGGCCGCCGAATGGCAGGATTGGCTGATCGCCCGCACCGGCTACACCGGCGAAGACGGCTTCGAAATCAGCGTACCGGCCACGCAGGCCATCGCCGTCTGGCAGAAATTGCTGGCCGCCGGCGTCAAGCCCATCGGGCTGGGCGCGCGCGACACGCTGCGCCTCGAAGCGGGCATGAACCTCTATGGTCAGGACATGGACGAAAGCCAGAATCCGCTCGAATCCGGCCTGACCTGGACGCTGGATTTCAAGGATGCCAGCCGCGACTTCAACGGAAAGTCGGCTTTGGCGAGACGGCAGGCGGAAGGCAATCTGCGCCAACTGCTCGGCCTCGTGTTGCTCGACAAAGGTGTGCTCCGTAGTCATCAGAAAGTCATTACTAAACAAGTAGATGGAGAAACAACTTCAGGTTCTTTCTCACCTACGCTCAACCAGTCGATTGCCTTCGCGCGCCTGCCGGCCGGCGTCAAACCCGGCGATGAAGTGCAGGTCGATATTCGTGGAAAACTACTCAAGGCCAAAGTCGTCAAGCCGCCCTTCGCCCGCAACGGCAAGCCCCTTATCTAATCCAATTCCCCAATTCCCAATTCGTTTCAGGAGCCCACCATGTCCATCCCCGCCGATCTCAAATACACCCAGACCCACGAATGGCTGAAGCAGGAAGCCGACGGCACCGTCAGCGTCGGCATCACCTTCCATGCGCAGGAAGCGCTGGGCGACATCGTCTTCCTCGAACTGCCGGATGCCGGCCGCACGGTCAAGGCCGGCGAGGAATGCGCCGTCGTCGAGTCGGTCAAGGCCGCCTCCGACATCTATGCACCGATCGCCGGCGAGGTCGTCGCGAAGAACGAAGACGCCATCGCCGCGCCGGAGAGCGTCAATCAGGACTGCTACGCCGCCTGGCTGTTCAAGCTCAAGCCAGCCAACCCGGTAGACGTGGCCACGCTGCTCGACGCCGTCGCCTACGCGAAAGTCGAAGCGGAGTCCTGAACATGGCAACTCTCGACGAACTCGAAGGCCGCGACGAGTTCGTCGCGCGTCACATCGGCCCGGACGCGGCCGAACAGGCTGCCATGTGCGCGGCCATCGGTGTCAGGGATCGCGCCGAACTGATCGCCCAGACCGTGCCGGCCGGCATCCGCCTGCCTGCCGACCTCGCCCTCGGCGCGCCCATGACCGAGCATGCCGCCCTTGCGAAGCTCAAGTCCCGCGCCGACCGGAACCAGATCATGAAGTCCTTCATCGGCCTCGGCTACTACGGCACGCACCTGCCGCCGGTGATTCAGCGCAACGTACTGGAGAACCCCGGCTGGTACACCGCCTACACGCCTTATCAGGCCGAGATCGCGCAGGGCCGCCTCGAAGCACTGCTGAACTACCAGCAGATGGTGATCGATCTCACCGGCATGGCGCTGTCGAACGCATCGCTGCTGGACGAAGCGACCGCCGCCGCCGAGGCGATGACCATGGCGCGCCGTTCGAGCAAAAACGCAAGCAATGCCTTCTTCGTCGATGAAGATGCTTTCCCGCAGACCATCGACGTGATTCGCACGCGAGCCGGTTACTTCGGCTTCGAACTGATCGTCGGCCCGGCCGAGCAAGCGGCCCAACACGCGGTCTTCGGCGCGCTGCTGCAGACGCCCAACGCCAAGGGCGAGATCAAGGATTTCAGCAGCGTCATCGCCGCGCTGAAAGCGAAGAACGCCGTCACCGCCGTCGCCTGCGACCTGATGGCACTGGTGCTGACCAAGTCGCCTGGAGAAATGGGCGCGGACATAGCATTAGGATCATCGCAACGTTTCGGCATCCCGATGGGCTACGGCGGCCCGCACGCTGCCTTCTTCGCCTGCCGGGACGAGCACAAGCGTTCCGTGCCCGGCCGCATCATCGGCGTGTCGAAGGATGCGCGCGGCAACACCGCCCTGCGCATGGCGCTGCAGACGCGCGAGCAGCACATCCGCCGCGAGAAGGCGAACTCGAACATCTGCACCTCGCAGGTGCTGCTCGCCAACATGGCCGGCATGTACGCCGTCTGGCATGGGCCGGAAGGTTTGAAACGGATTGCGCAGCGCATCCACCGGCTGACCTGCTTGCTGGCCAAGTCTCTTGGGGTAACCGGCAGTTTCTTCGACACGTTCACCGTAAAAGTCGGCGCTGACAAGACGGCACTATTGAAGAACTCAGCCTTCAACGTCCGCCACATCGACGCCGAAACCATCGGCATCAGCCTCGACGAAACCACGACGCGCGAGGATGTCGCCGCGCTGGCGGCCCTCCTCGGCAAGAATATCGAGACAGACTGTAGCGACGCCATTCCCGACAACCTGCGCCGCACCTCATCCTTCCTCACGCACCCGGTGTTCAACACACACCACACCGAGCACACGATGCTGCGCTATCTCAAGCGCTTGCAGAACAAGGACCTCGCGATGGATCACGCGATGATCTCGCTGGGCAGCTGCACCATGAAACTCAACGCTACCGCCGAGATGATGCCGGTGAGCTGGCCGGCCTTCGGCGCGTTGCATCCGTTCGCACCCGCCGAGCAGGCCGAGGGTTATGCCCAAATGATCGGCGAACTGTCGCAGTGGCTGTGCACGATCACCGGCTTCGACGCGCTGTGCGTACAGCCCAACTCCGGTGCGCAGGGTGAATACGCCGGTCTGGTGACGATCCGTCGCTACCAGGCAGCGAAAGGTGAAGGCCAGCGCGACGTCTGCCTGATCCCGAAATCCGCGCACGGCACCAACCCGGCCTCGGCGCACATGGCGGGCCTCTCGGTCGTGGTCGTCGATTGCGACGAGAGTGGCAACGTGGATCTGGCCGACCTCAAGGCCAAGGCAGAGCAATACTCCGACAGAGTCTCCTGCCTCATGCTCACCTATCCCTCGACGCACGGCGTGTTCGAGGAAGCCGTGCTTGAAATGTGCGCGATCATCCACGCCCACGGCGGGCAGGTGTACATGGACGGCGCCAACCTCAACGCGCAGGTCGGACTCACCTCGCCCGGCCACATCGGCGCCGACGTCTCGCACATCAACCTGCACAAGACCTTCGCCATTCCGCATGGCGGCGGCGGTCCCGGCATGGGGCCGATCGGCCTGAAAGCCCATCTTGCACCACATGCGCCGGGCCACGTCTGCGCCGCCGACCGCGTCGGTTCGCAAGGCGCGGTCTCCGCCGCCCCATGGGGTTCCGCCTCGATCCTGCCGATCTCGTGGATGTACATCGCCATGATGGGCGGCAGCGGTTTGCAGCAGGCGACCGAGGTCGCCATCCTCAACGCCAACTACGTCGCCGCACGGCTCAAGGACCATTACCCGGTGCTCTACACCGGTGCCCATGGCCGCGTCGCCCACGAGTGCATCCTCGACCTGCGCCCGCTCAAGGCCGCCACCGGCATCAGTGAGACTGACGTCGCCAAGCGGCTGATGGACTACGGCTTCCACGCGCCCACGGTGAGCTTCCCGGTGGCCGGCACGCTGATGGTCGAACCAACCGAATCGGAAAGCCAGGCCGAGCTGGATCGCTTCTGCGACGCGCTGATCGCGATCCGCAACGAGATCCGCAAGGTCGAAGCCGGCGAATGGCCGGCCGAGGCCAACCCGCTCAAGCACGCGCCGCACACGCAGGCGGATGTCGTGGCTGAATGGAATCGCCCCTACTCGCGCGAGACGGCGGTATTCCCGCTGCCGTGGGTGGCGGCCAACAAGTTCTGGCCGTCGGTGAATCGCATCGACGACGTCTGGGGCGATCGCAACCTGTGCTGCACGCTACCCGTTTCGGTGCAGGCATGACGATCTACCGCATCGGCGCGAAGGCGCCGCAGATCGACGCCACCGCCTGGATCGCACCCAATGCCACGGTGATCGGCGACGTGCGCCTTGCCGCCAACGCCAGCATCTGGTGGAACTGCGTGCTGCGCGGCGACAACGATCCGATCACTGTCGGCGAAAACAGCAATGTGCAGGACGGCTCGATCCTGCATACCGATGAAGGCATTCCGCTCACCATCGGGCGCGACGTCACGGTCGGGCACATGGTCATGCTGCATGGCTGCACGATCGGCGACGGTTCGCTGATCGGCATGGGCGCCATCGTGCTCAACAGCGCGGTGATCGGCAGGAACTGCCTGATCGGCGCGGGCGCGCTGATTCCCGAAGGCAAGGTGATCCCCGACAACTCGCTGGTCGTCGGCTCGCCGGGCCGCGTCGTGCATGAACTGACCGACAAGCACATTGCGCGCATGGCGCATTCGGCCGAGCATTACGTCAATAACGCCCTCAGCTACCGGGAATTCCTCGAGGAAATCGAAAGATGAAACGCTCCCTGCTCCTGGTCGCTTGCGTATCCCTGCAGGTTTTCGCTGCCGAACCCGCCAAGCCGTCCGGCACGCTGGTTGATTTCCGAGTCGATGTGCAGCGCCCGGTCGCCAACGATCTCGGCCGCGCCAATGCCTATGTCGAACTGACCGGCAGCGATCCCGCCGAAGTCGCGCGCAAGGTCAAGGCGATCATTGCCGAGGGCCTCGCCACGGCCAAGGCCCAGCCGGGCATCACGGTGAAGAGCGGCAGCACGCACACCTATCCGATTTACAGCAAGACCGGCCGCATCATCGAGAACTGGCGCATGCGCTCCGAACTGCTGCTCGAAAGCCGGGATGCGGCGTCGCTTTCAACTGCCGTCGGCAAGTTGCAGGGCGGCCAGCTGGCCATCGGCGGCATCAACTTCTTGCCCGCGCCGGACACCCGCCGCAAGGCCGAGGACGACGCGACCATCGAGGCGATCGAGGCCTTCAACGCCAAGGCGGCGCGCATCGCGGCAACACTGAAAAAACCCTACAAGATCCGCCAGCTGAGCGTGAATGCCGGTGGGCACTATCCGCAACCCTATCCGTTCGCACGCGGCGCGGCGATGATGGCGTCCGCCGAGGCAGCGCCGATGCCCACTGAGGCCGGCGAATCGAACGTCACGGTGAATGTCAGCGGGCAGATCGAGCTGATCGACTGAGCGGGTGCCGTCCCGCCAGCGCCGACTTTCAGGGTTTCTTCTGCGGCGTCTGCACGAACACCTCGCCTTCCTTGACGAGGCCCAGTTCGTAGCGCGCGCGTTCCTCGATGGCTTCGTAGCCTGACTTCAGGTCGCGCACTTCCGCTTCCTGCGACGCGTTGCGCGTCTCAAGGGATTGATTGACCTCACGCTGGGCGGCGACCTGCCGCTCCATCTCGCGCACCCGGAGCAGGCCGCCCTTGCCGAACCACAGTGGATACTGCAGCAGGATCAGCAGAGCGACCAGCACCCAGGTGGGCCATTTCATCTTTTCAGGTTGTAGAAGGTGTCGAGTCCAGGATAGACGACCGTGTCGCCCAGATCTTCCTCGATGCGCAACAGCTGGTTGTACTTGGCGATGCGATCCGAGCGCGACACGGAACCGGTCTTGATCTGGCCGGCGTTGAGGCCGACGGCGATATCGGCGATGGTCGAATCCTCGGTTTCGCCCGAACGGTGCGAAATCACGTTGGTCCAGCCGGAGCGCTTGGCCATCTCGACCGTGGCAAAGGTTTCGGTCAGCGTGCCGATCTGGTTCACCTTGATCAGGATGGAATTGGCGGCGCCGCGCTGGATGCCTTCCTTGAGGATCTTCGGATTGGTGACGAAAATGTCGTCGCCGACGATCTGGACGTTCTTGCCGACCTTGCCGGTGAGGGCAATCCAGCCCTCCCAGTCACCCTCGGCCATGCCGTCCTCGATGCTGATGATCGGGTACTTGCCGGCCAGCGTCGCAAGGTAATCGACCATGCCGGCGGAATCCAGCTCGAGCTTTTCGGAGCCGAGGATGTACTTGCCGTTTTTGAAGAACTCGGAAGCCGCGCAGTCGAGGCCCAGCACCACGTCCTGCCCCGGCGTGTAGCCGGCGGTTTCGATAGCCTTGAGAATCAGTTCGATGGCTTCGTCGTTGCCGGCGACGTTCGGCGCAAAACCGCCCTCGTCACCCACCGTGGTCGGGTAGCCCTTTTTGTCGACGAGCTTCTTGAGGTTGTGGAACACCTCGGCGCCGCAGCGCAGCGCCTCGCGGAAGCTGCCCGCGCCGACCGGCAGGATCATGAATTCCTGGATGTCGAGGTTGTTGTTGGCGTGCGCGCCGCCGTTGATGACGTTCATCATCGGCACCGGCATGCTCATCGGACCCGAGCCGCCGAAGTAGCGGTAGAGCGGCAGGCCGGCTTCCTCGGCCGCCGCCTTGGCGACCGCCATCGATACGGACAGCATGGCGTTGGCGCCGAGGCGCGACTTGTTGTCGGTATCGTCGAGTTCGATCAGCGTGCGGTCGATGAAGGCCTGCTCCTCGGCGTCGAGGCCGATGATGGCTTCGGAGATTTCGGTATTGACGTTTTCGACAGCCTTCAGCACACCCTTGCCCAGATAGCGGCCGGTGTCGCCGTCGCGCAGTTCGATGGCTTCGCGCGAACCGGTCGAGGCGCCGGAGGGCACGGCAGCGCGGCCCATGACGCCGCTTTCGAGCAGGACGTCGGCTTCGACGGTGGGATTGCCGCGGGAATCGAGAATCTCGCGGGCGACGACATCAACGATGGCACTCATCTACTTTTCCTTTCACACAAAATATTTCACATTCCATTCGCGAAACCTTGCCGTTTGACGACAGTATCGAGCTGGACAAGGGTTTCGAGGAGACTTTCCATCTGTGGCAGCGGCCAGGCATTCGGGCCGTCCGACAGCGCCTTGGTCGGGTCGGGATGCGTTTCCATGAACAGGCCGGCCACGCCGACGGCGACCGCCGCGCGCGCCAGCACCGGCACGAATTCGCGCTGGCCGCCGGAACTGGTGCCCTGTCCGCCGGGCAGTTGCACCGAGTGCGTGGCATCGAAGACGACCGGGCAGCCGGTCTCGCGCATGATCGCCAGGCTGCGCATGTCGGACACGAGGTTGTTGTAGCCGAAGGAGGCACCGCGCTCGCAGACCATGATCGTGTCTGCGCCGCCATTGGCGGCTTTTGCCTTGGCGACGACCTGCTTCATGTCGCCGGGCGCGAGGAACTGTCCCTTCTTGATATTCACCGGCTTGCCGCAGCGCGCGACAGCCTCGATGAAATCGGTCTGGCGGCACAGGAAGGCCGGTGTCTGCAATACATCAACCACGGCCGCAACGGGCGCAACCTCCGCCTCGGTATGCACGTCGGTGATGACCGGCACGCCTATCTGGCGCTTCACCTCGGCGAGGATGCGCAGTCCCTCTTCCATGCCATGACCGCGGAAGGACTGGCCCGAACTGCGGTTCGCCTTGTCGTACGACGCCTTGAAGATGTAGGGAATCCCGAGCCTGCCGGCGATTTCCTTCATGCGGCCGGCGATGTCGAGGCACATTTGCTCCGACTCGGCCACGCAGGGGCCGGCGATCAGGAAGAACGGCTTGTGCAAGCCAACTTCGAATCCGCAGAGATTCATGACAAACCTTTCATTAGCCAGCCCATGAAGGCTTCGACAGCGGTAGCCGCTTCTTCGCGCGAAACCTCGGGTGCAATAACTCCGAGATAGCGGAATTCAACCGCATAAGGCCCAAGTCGTGCCATCAAATCACGCGCAAGCGGAATCTGTAATTCATTGTTTGTCGCCAGGTCGAATAATTCGAGCAGGTCATGGGTGCGAGGGAACACAATATCCCCTGCCACCAATGCGGCCTTCAAGCCCTTTTCAAGCGCCTGCTGTGCATGAAACAGGGTGGTTTCGAGGGGGGCCTCCGGGGCGCCCAACAAAATCCGGAAGGTCTGATGGTCCCGCTGGGCGGCTTCGAAAAGTGCGGCAGCCTGTTCGCTATGCGAACTCATGCAGCACCTTACCTTCCCGCACGGCCCAATAGACAGGCGTGGCCCACCACTCCTTACGCTTTTCGAATTCGTGCTCAGGATAAAGGAGTAGGTCGACCCCGATCCCAAGTCGTCCCACCGCATCGCGCAAACGCAAATATTCCCCCGTATGGTCGGCGACTTCCTTTTCGACGACCAGCAAGTCCAGATCGGAATCCTCACGGGCATCCCCGCGCGCATAAGAACCGAAGACGATCACCCGCGCCGGACTGCTGGCGGCAGCAGCAACACGCTTGGCGATGAAGTCGATTGCTTGCGTATCAAGCATTGTTCTGCTTTTCCTGTCGCTTGTTTTGCCGTCCCGCCAGCGCCGACTTTACGAAGGCGATGAACAGCGGATGGCCGGTGCGCGGATTCGAGGTGAATTCGGGGTGGAACTGCACGCCGACGAACCATGGGTGCATGGTCTGCGGCAGTTCCATCATCTCGGGCAGGTTCTCGGTCGGCGTGCGCGCGCTGATGACGAGGCCGGCCGCCTCGAGCTTGGGCACATAGACGTTGTTCACTTCGTAGCGGTGGCGATGGCGCTCGTTGACTTCCTTGCCGTAGATGGTGGCCGCCAGCGTGCCTTCCTTGACCGGGCACTTCTGCGCGCCGAGGCGCATCGTGCCGCCGAGGTTGGACTTGGCGTCGCGCTTCTCGACGCGGCCCTCGCGATCGGCCCATTCGGTAATCAGGGCGACGACCGGGTGCGGCGTGTCGGGATCGAATTCGGTGCTGTTGGCGCCTTCGCAGCCGGCCAT
>Ga0172375_10004363_pt1 | contig 20922 bp, 13 predicted proteins | sample LakKiv1m_FD_114537 | JGI IMG/M metagenome (GOLD analysis project Ga0172375, IMG submission 114537) | Freshwater microbial communities from Kabuno Bay, South-Kivu, Congo - kab_092012_11.1m | ecosystem: Environmental > Aquatic > Freshwater > Lake | place: Democratic Republic of the Congo...
AATGCCCGGCTCAATTGATTTCAAAGTCGTAATCGCTCGACATTGGGCATTTGCTTTTAAAGTTGTGTCTGTCAAAGTCCCTAATGTTGTTGTCAGATTAATCTCGTTTCCACTACCAAATTTCTTGCAGGGTAGATCAACTGTTAGGGTCGCATAATCCTGACCATTCGCCCAAATATTTTCCTGATCAACAGTGATTTTTATGAATTCCGCACTATCTGCCCCAACATTTTGTTTATAAATATAAATAAAGACTCCAAAAATTACCGCCACTATCCCTAAGGCAATCAACAAATTCCTTAAATTTAAACTCATTGCTCTCCTTTTAAGTATTTTATATTTTACTAATTAATCATCTCAGGAAATTTCAATTTGGTCAAAGTTAAATTTATGTTTCGTGATCAAATTATCTTTGCAGTAATAATGTAGATAGAAAGAAGCTAGCCTTATATTTAGAAAGGTCAAAGCCTTCAATTCTTGAATCAAATACGCAAGCATCCCCAAGATTACATTTTTGAATTGTGTTATTGGTAGTTGTTTCTACAATTACCGCTGGCTCATTCAAACAAGTAGATTTGTTAATAAATTTTAGTTGATTATTAACAACCGAAGGAGTAAAACAAAAATTATCATTGGTATCACTAATCAGTGAGACATAAGGATAATTTATTTTGTTAAAAATCTTTTCTATAATTTTAGTTTTCTTTTCACAAGCAAATGCCGAACAAACAGTAGTCTTATTTTGAATAATGATTTTATATCTTCCGGCTTGCAATAATTCTGGTGAATTAAATTCCGCAACCCCATTTTGCACCATAGTTGTCAAGCTAATACTACCAGAACTCGAGTCAAATTTTTTACAGCATGATACACAGGTTTGGTTGCAGGCGTCCAGGGTTTCTGCGTCCAATCTCACAATAACCCCGTCAGCTATATTTGGCGCAAGAACTGTTATTGGAGAAATTCTATTAGAAGTAAAAAAGTACTGATCATAACTAACTTCATTCTGCCCCTGTCCGAGCATAGTAATTTTGGCCTTAACCAAACCCTCATAATTATCTAGCACGTTGAAATCATTTTTTGTAAAAACAATCGGCTTAAATTGTCGACGGATTTGATCAAAATTTAACTCCCCCATTGAACCATTCTTAATGCCAAAAGAAATTTCTGAACCATTATTTTTTCCACTCAGCTCGATTTTGAAAGAGTCATAATTGTTATTCCAATTCAAATATCTAAATTCCCAATTTTCTGTATTAGAAAAATTTAAATTAGGACTATACAAATAAGCTTTATCCAACTTGTCATCTCCATACACGGTTCCATACATCGGACGGTCAAATTCCAGATCTTGGCTCCCAACAAGATACAATGTATCCGAAGTGTTATTTAGGCTACCTCCAATATTATTGGACTCCGTTGGTATCAGATAAAACTGATTTTTTAACCATAAATCTGTCTCAACCCCCTCGATGGTGCTCTTAGCTTGTTTTATTGCTTTAAGCGCCATACTTAGACCCAATCCATCGGAATTAGAAAATTTGTCTTTTTCAGACGAACTTAAGGCATCAATATTTTGCGTAAAGGCTGCAATAAAGTTTTTTAAATTATTCTTATCTTCAATATAAAGCTTAGTCATTAGTAATGGACCCCACTCGTAATCGCTTGCCAGTGGCGAATAGTTTAGCTTATTAAGTCGATACAAACTTGAATAATTGTTATAAGTAATTTTGGGATTATTTAGATTTTCATTATTTCGAAAAGTAGAAATAGCCCGATTCATAGTGGCGACGTCTGCCTTCGAAAAATCAAAAATATATTCGGTTACAGTGACAGCCAAGCCCTCAGCAAAAACCGAAGAAAAATAATTATTGTATTGACCCTCATGAGCATGAGTCACCTCGTGAACTAAAACGTTTATTCCACTCACATCGTTTACATACGTATGAATAAAGTTAAAGCTTGGTGAATATCCGGCATCGCCGATCATAGTATGATCATAGAAAATTTTTACATTATTGGCCCGCGCTGGCCCCAGTATTGAAATAATTGTCGGAAGATAATTTAGATCAAATTCGCGAATCAAATCTTTTGACAGCGCTGGCGAAAAAAGCAAAAAATCCGGAGCTGTTATGGAGCGTTGGAAACATTCAGCTGGAATTTCGGGAAAATTAGTATTGGCTCCATTGTCACTAAAAGTCGGTGCGACTTGGTCAGATGAAAAAGTTTGAACATGAAACTGTTTTTCAGCTAAGTAATACTTAAAATAGTCGAGATTATTAAGATCAAAATCAGAAATTTGAATAGTGAACGTATAAGAGTCGGTTAGAATTTTTGAGCGAGCTAATGCCCATTCCATCTTAAGTCCAGCTATCCCTTGTCCAGTTTTATCACCGTCACCCACACTGATAAAATATTGGATGGTATTTAAGTTTAAGTTAAAAGTCGGTGCCTCTAAATCACTAATTAATTTATCGGCAAATGTAATAACTTTCTGACGATCGAATTGCGAACTTGTTCCCTGAAAGTTAAAGCCATAGGTATCGGCTAAAACAATCGAATATTCACTATTTGCCAAGTGAGCATTATCTTGAAGAGAATTTTTGATTCTTAATAGATATTGATCATAATCAATTTTGAGTTTAAATTCGGAATCCGAAAATCCGGGCTTGATTGCAATAAAAATTGTTGGATTGTTCAAATTTAACGTCTGACCAAAAAGTGATTGCAATTCACTCAGAGCAGAATAATTACCATTAACCTGAGGTAGACCAAATAAACGCTTATCATTTATCTTAATAAAACGAACATCTCCGGGTGAAAAGATATTTAAAAAAGCTGCTAGTTCCGTCAAAGATATATTTTTTCTAATTGCAACACTAACACCTTTGGCATCAAAATTTTTGTAAGGATCGTCAAAACTATCGTAAATAACACTCGCTTGATTAATTGCTTGAGACGGATCGCAAAAATTTGTTTGGGCTTGAGCTTTTTGAACAAAACCAGTATCATCGTTTTTTGGACTAAGCTCCGGTATAATCAGTTCTCCGTTGCTGTCATAAATTTTATAAACACGATCCCCGCTGGCAAAGTATTTGGTGTCCGATCGTCTTTGATTTATTTGATTCTGAATATCTATGAGCAAAGACCTTTCATCATTACTAAGATCGCTATTGTTTATATATTTATTGGCAACTTTTTCAGCCGCCGCTTTCTTTATTCTTTCTGGCAAAACTACGTTTTGCGGATCTTGATATAATTTAGCCAAATTAGCTTCTTTGATGGCCTGACGCTGTTTATTTTGCGAAAGAAAAAGTAAAACGAACAATCCAACTAGAACAATTATCCCTATTAAAATCAACATCCATTGTTTAACATGTATTTTTTTCATTTTAAAATTCCTAGATTATTCTAACTTCAGGGCAAATAAAACCAATTAAAATGCCGCCTTGGCACTACCAAATAATCGCGTTAGCCAATTGCCCGCTAAAGCTTTTGTTTTTTCAAAATTAGTGTCACTGGACAAAATTACACCATCAGAGTTAACCCAATTTCGATTCCAGCAATCCCCTGCTTTTGAGTTGGCGGTGTTCATTTTATCTTCTTGACCTTGAACAATATTGTCTCCATTTTCATCTTTCCAACCTATAAAATAAGAGCTAGAAATTTCCGCATTCTGAATTGTTCTAGTGTTCCCGACTGCCGCTAACATCCATTGGTTAGCAAACATTTTGCAAGTTGATGAATTGTCATTAGCGCAAACCCCAAGAGGAATTTTAATCTCTTCTGGGCAAACGCCACTGGCCAATGTCTCCGAACTTTTAATTTTAACCGGCTTGGATGCATCGCTACTTTTGGCGACGAAAGCCCCTTTGGCATAAAATATTTTTTGTTTTTCAAACTGTACAGTTTTGCCCGCAGCTTCAATATTAAAACTACCATAATGATAAATATTGCCTTTTATGCTCGAAACTTGCGTCGCATCGATCATTTTGGTTGTGCCGTAAATTTCAGCATTATTAGTATTATTAACTAAATCATTGCTAATATTAACCGTACCTGAACCAACGCCAAATTTAATTTTGCCTGCTCCGCCACTAAATCCAAGGTGACGGACTATTGCATTTATATTTTTTAATTCCACCTGATTCGGACTTAAATTTTTGGAAATCATCCAGTTTTCAACGTTGACGGTTCCAATCATAGCTACCAACGTATCAATGGTGACATTATCAGACTTATAGAAGGCAAAATTGGCAAATTTTTGACCAGCCAGCAAGGATACTTCTCGATTATATGTGGTATCGGCTTTTACAATTACTTCTCCGGCGTTGGGCAAAAACGTGCCGCCAACGACTTTTAATCTGGCGCTACCATTATTTCCTGCTGGTAACAGCCACAAACATTTAGTTTCGGTACTGTTACTGCATTGGCGACTTCCAGTAACCGGCCCTGGTGCAGAAAAAGTGCCACCTAGCTGAATAAAGTTTAACACTTGAAAATTGGCATTGCCTGCCTCGACCTTACCTCCACCCTGCCTAAATTCATCGGTAATTTTGATACCAGAAACGACATTGATAGTGCTAGTATAATTATTACTTATAAATATACCTTTGACTTCCGTGTTAGCATTGTTAACTGTTACCCACGAATTTTGGGTCGGAGTATTTCCTTGAATACAAACATAATCATTAGCACCTGGAACAATTCCACCCTTCCAATTATCTGGGCGCCCCCAGCTTGAATCTGATGGCGTTTTAGGACTTTGATCCCAAACTATGCACTTGAATCTAAAACCGCCAATTTTATAAGTACAACTACCAATACTTATCTCTAACCTATAGTCATCCCCATCAAAAACCTTTAGTGTCCCACCAATAATCAAGGTGTTAATACTGATTTGGCTATCATTCCAACTATTGATTGTTAGATCAGCATATTTTGTCGGATCTTGAATGGAAACAAGCTTAACAATTCCTTTTGTTGTGCCGAAACCATTCCCCGTTACCAGGATACTGATGTTCGGGCCAAACTCTAATTTACCACTAGTAATCGAAGGAGAAGGCGATATCCCGGTAATCTTACCGCAAGAATTATTGGCTTCAGTTACTGTGAAGGGCTTGACTGAACTAAAACAATTATTTTTAATATCTAAGTCAAGTATTCGCCATTCGTATTCACCGGGCTCCAAACCATTAGGGACAATGGCGTCAATTCGAGTATCTGTCCAGCTGGTGGTATCCACATATATTGGCGCCTGACCACCTATTTTGACCATTTCTAATGTTTTTAGCGCTGCTGGCACATCAGTACCAATAAAATTTTTACCTAAAAGTGTGATGACATCGCCAGGCTTACCGCTATTTTTTGATAATGTGGAAATTATTGGCGGATTTGCCATGGGCGGTGTTTTTGATAAACATGAGTTCGTTGAGATTAAGAGTCTAAAAAACATCCCGTCTGGAGAAACAGCAGATTGGTTATTATTTTTGACATAAAGACGATAAGGTCTGGATGAGTTTAGAACTGAGGGAATTTTAACCTTGATTTGAGTAATGGTACCGCTAGTCGGCCATTCAACAATATCAGCCACCACACTAGAGCCAGCTGTCGAACTAACGGTCTCAAAAAATTTAACTTCCGAATCAGTCGCTCGTGGCCCAAATGTTCCCGAAATCGTCAGGGTTGGGTCCGGCGGAGTAGTATCTTGAGTGGCAACTGACGCTTTGGCATTAAAATCGGTAATTACCATGGGCGTAGTAGTTGTTTTTGTTACAGTTACTGTATTTTCACCGGTCAATCCAGCGTTATCTGTTACCTTGGCTTTGAAAATTGTGGTATCTGTAACATTTCGGCTTTGAGTTTTAGTGACCGTGATACCGGAAAGATTGGCATCGGTCGCAAAAGGCGTAGTAGTCGATCCTTCAAAGTATTCGATCTTACTGACGCTGGCATTGTCGGTTGCCACTGCCGTCAAAGTAACTGTTCCTGCCGTAGTCAAAGTCGTCGGGTTAGCCGTCAAAGTCACTGTTGGCGGAGTATTAGTACTACCAGCGACGTTAAAAGTAGCCGGAGTTGAACTAATAGTACCACAACCCGAAATATCAATTTTGGCTGAAACGCTATGATCTCCCGCAGAAAAAGCTCTGGTTAAATTATAGGAATTATTGTTAACAACAGCATCACCCAAATAAGTATCGCCTTCATAATATTTGACAGAATTCATTGCAGGACCATTAGAACTAACATAGGTCATAAGAGTATATGTTCCCTCCTGAACATTATTTTGCCAAGTCGTTGGATTAACAACTACTTGATTACAGGTGGAACTAACATTCAAAATATAACCATTGTAAACCGTTGGGGTGACCGCACCGCCATTTAGGGTTATTTTCGCCACCATTTGTTTAGCCATAAGATAAGGAACACCCGGAGCAGAAATGTATTTATAAAACCTAGGGTTAGTGGCATCTTGAGTTAATCCAGTACAAAAATTTGCATTATCACAGAGCGCGACCTGGATACTCGAACCCTGAGGAATTAATGGTGACTGAGAAAAAGTCAAACCTTGCCAGATCAAGTCTTGACCAGCCGTGGCCGGATACATCACAGAGCCCTTAACCGTACCTGTGGTAGCATATTGCGCGCCGGTATAGTAGGTGATTTTTAAATATAATTGAGCAAGGTCTATCGCTGCCGGACTATTATATTGTTCCAAGCCATAGGAAACGTTTGTCGCTCCAGCTTGAATATTTGTCTGATATGAATAGCTGGTTAGGGTGGTGTTAGAAATTGTTTTAATAGAGCTTCCGGAACCGATAGCAAGTTTCATTTGCGCACTTGAAGTGCTGCCGTCAGCTAATTTAACCGCTTTGGCAAAAACTGTAGCAGTCGCATTAGTCGCATTACCAGGAATCGAAATACCGCAGTTTAGTGTTAAATTGTGGTTTCCTGCAGGGTGCCTGGCACGACTCTGATCATTTGAGTCTTTTAAAACTTCTTTGATTTGGATTAAGTTATAGCCACCTAATGTACTGGTCCAACCTTGATCAATACTCTCGGAACAAGTGTCCGGATAAACATAGGTTGTCACTGGTGTCGACCCGCTTGAAGCCAACGTTACGGCCGTACTACCTCTAACCAGAGTTGGGTCAAATATATGGTTGTACTGCAAACTTAAAGTTGGACTATCGGCCCGGAATTTTGCAAACATTAAAAAGGCGGAAAAACCACTTAATACAAGAACTAATGCAGCAACTGAAATAATCAGGTTGCGCTTATTTTGAAAGAATTTGGTAGCTTTCATTTCCCTCGCTTAATAATTCTTCTACTTAATCATCTCAAGAAATTCTTGCTCATTCAAGATGTGGATATTGAGTTCACGAGCCTTTTCCAGTTTACTACCGGCGTCCATGCCAACGACCAAATAATCTGTTTTGCTAGTGATCCCTGTGCCGATTTTACCACCCAGTTCGACAATCTTTTTATGAGCATCGTCACGCGTGAGAGTTTCCAGGGTTCCGGTGATGACAAATATTTTACCACCAAGTTTGTCGGCTTTGACTGGCGAGTGGTAATCTTGAACTTGAACGCCACTCTGTATCAAGCGCTTGATAAATTCATTATTTTTTTCGTTATTAAAATATTCCGAAATAGCCTCGGCTACTTTACCACCTATGCCATAAATGGAATTAAAATCCTCGGATTTGGCAGAGAGAATTTTATCCAATGTTTCAAATTTTTTAGCTAAATCAATTGCCGTTTGCGTGCCAACTAAAGGAATACCCAGCGCATAGACAAAGCGTTCCAGACTAATATTTTTAGCTTGCTCAATACTATTAACGATATTTTGGCTAGACTTCTCAGCAAAACGTTCCAATGGTTCCAAGTCCCCTGTTTTAAGCTCAAATAAGTCGCTGGCATCTTTAATGAGCCCAGTGTTTAAAAGTTGCTCGACAATTTTTGGCCCTAGCCCATCAATATCAAATGCTGCCTTGGAAACAAAATGGTCAATGGCGCGACGAGTGATGGTAAAACAGTTTTTGTTTATACAGCGATAAGCAACTTCACCAACTTTTTGTTCAACTTTCCCGCTACATATGGGGCAGGTCTTGGGCATATGGAAAATTTTTTCTTTACCGTTACGCAAATCTTTGATCGGTTTAACCACTTCTGGAATTACATCCCCAGCCTTTCGAACGACCACTGTATCGCCAATTAAAATTTGCTTGCGCTCAATCTCATCAATATTATGTAACGTTGCCCGACTCACTTTTGATCCCGCCACCACAACAGGTTTAAGTATGGCTACCGGCGTTAAGTTTCCAGTGCGACCAACTTGGACTTTGATGTCTTCTAAAATAGTGGTCGCTTCTTCGGCCGGCCACTTAAAAGCAATTGCTCCGCGTGGCGACTTACCGACGATTCCAAGTTTGTCAAATAATTTATTGTCATTTACTACCACAACCATACCGTCAATTTGATAAGGAAGTTTTTCGCGTAACTTTGTCCACTCGTGCCAGAGAGCAATAACTTCTTTGATATTTTTACAAAACTTATTATTTTTATTAGTCGGAAAACCTAAGTCTTTAGCGACTAAGTGCTCATCTTCGTGTTTTGGAGTTTCTATACCAATGAGCGCGTAAGCCAGAAAATCCAATTTTCTTAAAGCGGTAATTTTTGAGTCCAATTGCCTTAAACTGCCAGCCGCCGCGTTTCGAGGATTAGCAAACAACGGTTCATTTGCTTTTTTTCGTTCCGCGTTTAACTTTTCAAATGAGTCGATGGGCATAAAAACTTCGCCACGCACTTCGACTCTAGTTCTAGTAAAATATTTTGATTCTTGGCGCAAAGTGAGAGGAATCGCTCGAACTGTTTTTAAGTTTTCGGTAATAACTTCACCCACTATACCATCACCACGCGTGGCGCCATATTTTAACTCATCATTTTCATAAACTAAACTCACCGCCAAGCCATCCATTTTTATCTCGGCGTAAAAACCGGAATCTTGGACTTGTTTTTCGCCGCCCATACGCACCAAGCGCTCATACCACTCTAAAATTTCCGCTTCATCAAAAGCATCGTTTAAACTGATCATGCGAGTTTGGTGAGTGACGTTTTCAAATTTTTCTAGTGGCACACCACCGACTTTTTGGCTTGGAGAATTTGGCGTTAAAAACTCCGGATTAGCTTTTTCTAAAGTCACTAGTTCGCGCATCAAAGAATCGTAATCAGAGTCTTTTACTTCCGGATCATCCAGTACATGATAACGGTAGCGAAAATCATCAATTACTTTCCTCAATTTTTCAATTCTGTCTTGAATTTCTTTTTTATTCATAAGTATTTTCCTACAATATTTATCACTCTTTTTTGTCGTCCTCGAGCCGGATGGCGATCCGACATCGGGGATCTTAAACTATACTATTATAAATATCTGACCAATTAGGATTATCTTTTTCAATAAGTTTTATTTTCCACTCGCGATTCCATTTTTTAAATTGTTTTTCCCTTTTTATTGAAGATTCTATATCGCTTGTTGATTCATAATAAACTAATTTTTTAACATGATATTTTTTAGAAAATCCTTTAATATTTCCTTGGCGATGTTCAGAGATACGTCTAGATAAATCATTTGTTACACCGATATATAATACTCCGTCTTTTTTACTAGCCATAATATAAACATAGTATTGTTTCATAAATTTTTAGACCCCCGATCTCGGTTAAAAACCGAGTCGAGGGTGACATTAGGAAAAACGTCCTTAATGTCATTTTACCCTCTTACCCCTTGACAAACAAGGGATTTTGTGGTATACTAGCAAGTTGTCAAAGATTGACAACTGACAGGTATAAATCGACGATAACACGCCAATGGAGGCAATATTGTACCGAGTATACCCTAAATAGGGTCCGGCACCCACTTAACGCCGGCACCGCACAGCAGTAGGAGCGTACGCTACTGCAAACCACGACTGTTAAGCCCGAAATCCGACGCGATGGATAGCGGGCGCCTGCGCGATCGCCCTGGAGGCAATTTTGCAGCTAATCGTGCGTATATCGGGTTGCTGGTAACCCGCCCAAAAGCCAGACAATTTTCCCCGGCTAGCGAGTCCTCTTTATATGAACTCATAGGATCGCTAGTACAGCGGAATTAGACCCCAGGTTTTTGCCGCCGCCCGACGCTCAACGCGATGCGTCCTGGCCATCGGCTCTCGCCACGATCGAACACCGATCAAGCGCGAAGGCCCAATCTCCGGCAAACCACGCAGGGCAACTAATTTCGCCGACATTTAACAAGGCGCCATGGATGGCGCCTTTGTTGTACATTAATTTGAATCGTCAATTTCAAAATTGCAGGAAATCAGCTCAAAACCATGCTCAAGTAAAAATTTGCCAAAATACTTTTGCACAAAATTTTTTCCTTTTACGCTATTATAATGAACTAATTTGTAACGATACTGGGAACAAAATCTTTTAAGCAAGTTTTTGATTTCATCGCCTCTTTTAATCCGTAGTTTAAAACATACTTTATAAAATTCGACGCGCTTTAATGTTGATTCTTGACTAGCGATTGTTTTGTAGCGAATGCAAATAATTATAACTTTTTGACTAAATTTTATCCCAAAATGCCCTTCAATTTCCGGAAAAATCTTTTCCGCACATTTTTCGATCGAGTAGTTATGGAAACCGAAATGCCAGGGATAAATTTTTGTCTTTTTTTCTGTCTGCCGAATAACTCTAAAATTATTACTATAAGCCACATCGCCTATATCAACAGTCTGGCAATCAAAGCACCGCATAGCACACCCCCTTATATAGAAGAGCTCACCTTCAACCTAAATTGTAAGTGAGGACAGAAAAAAATACTAGTCTTAAAAACTTTTAGTTTACGCTTACTTGATAAGTGCCGATAAATTTTTCTCCCGGATTAAGAGTCCCTGGATGAGTCGCATCAAAAATCCAAGTAATAGTTCCATTGGCAAAATTACGATTTATGTTTCGTGTTGACCCGTCAGTCCGAACTATATTGCCGGTCGAAGAGTTGGAAACAAAGGTTGTATTTGCGGGTATCGGGTTAGATAAATTGGATAAAGTGATAATTTCGCCGGAGTAATTTGTGTAAGTCAAATTGTAATTAATAATATCACCACTTTTAGCCGATGTCTTATCAGCACGAATACTAATAGTCGGTGTGGAACTTTCGTATTTTCTAAAACCATTAATTAAAATTGCCTTTACTTTTTTATTGGTATTTAAAAAGTCGGGCACAAAAATTTTTTTCAGATACCCTCCAGACTTATCACCCATCAAAGTTTGGATCTGGGTTTGGCTTAAAAGATTTTTGGACACAAAGATATCGTCAATATTGCCAACGAAAGACTGCATCAATGCTGGAGTCGTAGACCGGGCGGCCGAACCAATGGAAAATATTGTGTCGTCAAAAAGAGCATTGGCAACAAAGCATGGACCTCCGTCTGGCTCCCCATCAACATAAATCTGCACATTTTGTCGGTCGAAAGTAAAACCAATCATATGCCAAGTATTGTCAATCGACATTTGACCAGTACAAACTTTTTGCGAGCCGTCACCTTGTTTCATTTTGACCACAACTTTATTCGAAGTTGCATCATTTATTCCTAGGTAAATTGAGGGTGTTAAATCTTGGACATAAGCTCCAATTGTTGGTTTCTGCGCGGCATTAGCTGGATCATAATAAGCCTTATCCTGAACATAAATTGCGTGATCGCCAACATAATTATCAGTGTTTTTTTGAACCAAGCTAAAAACAGAAAAAGATTTCCCTGTCATGTTGAGAGTTGGAATTTTGTCTTGAACTAAAGTTCCAGCACTATCCATAAAAGTTCCGTGAAAACCAGCAAGACGCGGCGTACCGTCAAATACGCCATATTGGCGAAACTGATCACGACCAGCTTGCGGAAAGACGCTGTTCGCATCAGCTCCATCCGGTTTTGTTCCGCCAGCATTGGCGTCTAGTTTATTACCACTAGAATCGGTAAAAATTCCCAAGGATGGTTCGTTAGACGGCGAATCATCAAAGCTATAATGCAATTGGAATAAAGGTATGTTGTCAACCATCCAGTTAGCAATAGTTTTTTCGCTCTTAGACAGGATAGAATCCGCGTACTGCACGGTCGTATCAGAAAAACTGCTCCCTTGAGACTGCGTTTCCTTTGGCGCACAATCATTTTTTTCTGTATCTGTATTGGCAGTCAAATAACTTTCTTGGAAATCGCATTTATTATTATTTTTGGTTAGTGGCTGACAATAATCTTTCCATGTTCGGTAATAAGTGTTCAAATTAAATTTATTATCATCATCTTTAACCAAGCCCTCGTAATAATTTGGCCATTGAGTGATATTGCGAGCAGTCCCAAAAAGTCGAAGTTGTTTCAATTGTTGTGCAACATTTGTCATTGGCGGATTTGAACCCTCAGGCGTCAAACGGTCCTCCATTAAAAGTTGGGTTGGTGTATTACTAATACCGAAACCAGTGTAATTGTTTTGCCAAACATCATCGGAAGTAAAAGGTAAAGATTCACCCTGCCAAACAAGATCCGCATAAGCCTCAAGAAAAGGTTTGCTAAAACTGGCGCCATCTGGATACTTACCGTTATCTTCACCGGCCCGACCATCGTAAATCATGCTATTGCCAGAAGTGTGCAGTAACAACATCCCATTGCTACTACGATCGCTACTAATAGTATTGCGCATCGTTCGGAACAACTTAATATTATTAATAATATCATAGCTTCTTGGACCATCTAGGTAAGTCCCGTCAATTAGGTAATTTCCAGAGGCTTGTTTTAACATGTCGTTATTAAATAAATCAACAAATGTTGTGTCGCTAAAATTTAAGTGATATTGGGGGCTTTTATAGGCAATATCTTTGAGTCCAAGTTTCTCTCGAATTGCGCTTACATTTTGAAACCAAGGCGCACTGGTATTCAATTCTTTTGGCCATTGGAGATCGTATTTCCAGTTTAAGCCGTAAGACGCCTCGTACCTTTGAAGCAGTGTTGTGTTAGCGCCTGTTTTATCAGTCTCCAAATGTGGATCAAAGGAATAATTCGTATTATCAATCGCCGGACAGTTTCCATCTGAACATTTGTAAAAATAATCCCAAAGGCTAGCAACGCTAGTAAAGTTCGAAAAGGCAGCCAATTTTTGTTTTGATTTTGCCCACCATGTATCACCGTCACTTGGCGCAATAATCCCGCCTGGAGTCGTAGCAGTCAAACTGCAAAATTTTTCATAATCATATTCTTTAGGAGGGAAAATTGACATGAAATAAGCGTCTCCCGCTTTACCAGTATAAACAATATTCCAGGTGCCATTCGTAAATTCTGATTTTGTTGGCACGGTCCATTTTCTCAACTCCGGCAAAGCCAATGGATTATACTCGGCAATATTAGCTGCGTTGAATCCTGTGACAATATTGTCATTGGCGTCCAAGACATCCCAGCTCCCATTTAAACGATAATTTCTTTCGACTAAATCTAAAATCTGACCAGTTTTATTTTTAACTTGGTAATAAAATTGGTTTAAATCACCAACAGATGCCATTGGACTAAAGAAAAAGCCGTTACCGTAAGGAGCAGTTGTGGTGCCATCGGCCAGTTTTTTTGTACCAGTATCGCGCAAAAACAATACACCATTGCGGTAAAAATTGTAAGCAGCCGGAATTCCTGTCAAATTTAGATTCATATCGCGCTTAAGCTTGATAATAGCAGTGGAGTCAGCGGCAGCGGCGATCCGAACGTTACTATTTTCATATACTTTAACCCCCTGGGCTTCGTCGCGAACTGTTAAATTGTTTAGATAGTTAGCGGAGAAGCCAATCGTTGCTAAATGTCTGGCAAGATTATCTTTATGGGCAAAAATTAAGTTAGTCGTGCCAAAAGAGAATTTAGCGGCGTTTGAGGCAAAAGTTGGGTTTGCTACAGTCGCTCCACCTGTGTCAGGAGTAGAATTGGCCGCGTCTATCGACATCACACCAGGGAAATTAACCGGCGTGACCATATCTGAATTCGTCACAAAGGAATCAATTTTTTGCAAATGCATCTCATCTATATAAAGATTTCCGGTAAAACCCATTTGCTTTACCATTATGTCGATAGACGAACTGTTATTTAAAGTTGTGAACTCGTAAGTATTATAGTACCAATCCTGATTTTTATATTTGACTGTTGCCTGCAAAAAACGGCTGGGCAGAACACTTTTATAGTAGTAAGCGCTTGTACCCGGTGCCGGATATTGGTTTGGATCGCGAATTAAAACATCATAATCACCACAAAATGGCGACCAAGCGGCATGAGGATAGGTAGTACTAGATTTAAACGGCCAAGGATCAGCAAAACCACTGGTTAATTTACAGTTAAACGGATTTATCCCATTATGATTACCATTGGCCGAGGTCGGCTGAGCGCATGCTAATTGGCAACTGGTAGTATTTGGCGTACCGTCGGGTGGAGGTGTACAAACTGTTGGAGTGGTGGGAATATCAGTATCATAATAAACACCATTTTCGTATCTTTGAGTGTCATAACAAGTTCGATTTTCAACTTTTAAGTAAAATGAAAGACGATATTTGGTATTGGGCGCGAGTGCCAGACCATTGCTATCTTGAGTTACTGTCAATTTATCATCTTGCTCTAACCATTTCCCAGTCGAAAGCTGTCTTGACCGACCGGAAATAGCTCTTTTGACCAAGCTATTTAAACTAAAAACTGCCTCGGCGGAACAACTGGAAAGTTTGGCAAAAGTGGCAGCCGGACTCGAAGTATTAAAATTATAACCCTTTATACCATAACAAGTTCTTTCCCAGTTTCCACTTTCTTCAAGATCGGCTAAAGAAGTATCCGCGCTAAATCTATTTTGAACAATCGAAAAAATGGCTAACATTAAAATAACTAGACCCAAGATGAGACCAACTAAAACTCTAGGTTTTATAAATTTCTTTGGTATAATCCCCTCCAAAAAATTTATTTACTAATCATCTCACGCAAACGCTTGACGCGCTCTTCAACCGGCGGGTGAGTTTCAAACATCCCCGCCAACCAACCGCGACCGCCCTCATCATCTTTATCTTTAAACGGACTGGATATATAAAGATGGGCTGTCGCTTTGTTAGCTACTTCTAAAGGCTCACGATCTTTACTGATTTTTTCAAGAGCGCTAGCCAAACCTTCGGGGTAACGCGTTAATAAAGCGCCAGACGCATCTGCCAAAAATTCGCGTTTTCGAGAAATGGCTAACTGAATCATGGTGGCAATAATCGGCGCTAAAATCGCCAAAACTATAGCAACTATTAAAATAATCGCTTGGAGTTGACCGCCGCCTTCGGAATTACTGTCGTTATTCCTGCGCCCACCACCAAACCAAGTCCAGCGCATAAAAAAGTCTGAGAGAAGTGCTACTACACCCACCAACACAACAACCACCGTCATAAGACGAATATCGTAATTGCCAATATGACTCATCTCGTGAGCAACGACCCCTTCAAGTTCGGTTTTGTTGAGTTTGTCCATTAGGCCTGTTGTCACAGCTAGTGCCGCGTGTTGCGGATCGCGGCCGGTCGCAAAAGCATTTGGTGCCGAATCATTGATGAGATAAATTCTGGGTTTTGGTAGCCCTGCTGTGATACTCAAGTTTTCCACTAAGCGATGCAACTCTAAAAACGGCTCTTTTCTGGCTACTTCCTGGGCTCCCGAAACAGCCAGAGCAATACTGTCTGAGTAATAGTAAGAAACCAAAGATTGTACCAGTGCCACAATCACAGCAATGACCAGAATTAGCTGATTATTAAAATACCAGCTTAAAATATAGCCCACACCAATCACAAATATGATAAATACAAAAATTAATAAACTTGTCCGAAATTTATTCGAATCTATCTGTTTATACATGACTTAATTATATCAGAACCAAAGAATCCAAAAAAGACCTTTGTCCAATCTTATATCATAAACACCTCAATAGACTGAGGCGTTTGCAAGTAATTTATTAATTTGAGCTACTTATTTTCTAAAAATATTAAAGTTGCAGTATTAAAAACCCCCGCCTCTCTTAGATCGATAAAATAATCATCTATTACAACTTCAGCATTCCCGCTTGTCTTTGTCCCAAGTTTTCCATTAGCGTAGTCGGTATTTGAAAAGCAAAACCAGATTGTTCTTGTATCGTTTTTTTCTTTAGGAATTAATAATTCAGATTCAGGATTTAAATTATCTAAACATATCTCACCGGCAATCATACTATCCTGGCCACTTTTTATAAAACTTCCTGACAAAGTTGTTTTACCTTTAAATCTTATTTGATATGCTTCGCCTGAAGCTTCTATTCTTTTAACATCTACTACCTCCATCCCGACAATTTTATCACCGGTTTTCACAGTATTTCTATCAAATAAATTTTCTGCGGTGGGAACTTGAGAATCAGTGAATTGGAAGGTGGAAAGAATTGTTTCAAAAATCTCAACTGACATAGTATTACCAGGGTTTGAATAAACAGTCGCCAAAACAGCCAATCTACTATTGGTAATATCAATTTCTTCTCCCTCGGTAATACCACCAAGACCATATTTTACCGCCTGAGCATCTTTTATCTCAAAAGAACTCTGTGTGCCATCGATAATCACATTACCTTGTTTTTCGGATATTTTTTTGATGTCTGCTAGGCTCAAATTAGATTTATAAACAATGATCAAAACATTTTGGTTTATTATATCTAACTTTATATTTTGTGGTTCTTTAACATCAATGGTTTCCTTGAAAGTCAGACTTGATGGCGATTTAAAACTAAAACCAAAGTCCTTATTTTCATATGTTTTCCAATCGGTGGTTGAGATTGTTGAAGTTGAGGCGGTTGAGGTAGGCGTTTCGGTTTTTTCTTTATTCCAAAACCACCAGCCAAAATAACCGGCGGCAGCGAGAACTACCACGGCTAAAATAATTAAAAGCCACCAATTGGCAAAACCTGCTTCCTCAAGATCCTTTTTCATACTTACTCCCCCCCTAAATTATTTATTATTTTTTTGAAATTAACCGATTGCACCCTCGGGGTGCAATTATGGTTTATTTCGCGTGAGCCTGTTCAAGTTTTCCAATACGAACTTCATGGTCATCAACACGATCTAACTCTGACCGTTGGAGCATTTCAATCCGATTGGTCGTATCCTGCAAACTATGGACATCTTCTTTTAGTGTAGCCACATCTTCTTTTAGTGTCGCGACATCTTCTTTCAGAATTTCAATATCACTTTCAACCTTATCAAAACGGGGCAAAACAAGTTCTGTTATACCTTCATTAAAAATCTGACGAATATCTTGTTTATCGCCATCGGTCAAGGACATATTTTCTCCCTAAAACTTAACTTCTGGAGTCTCTTTCTCGCCTTCACCGGCTTCAAAAAGTTCAAAAGCCTTGGCGCCCATCATCCCAGCGGCGACATTGTTCGGAAAGGTTTGAATTTGGATATTGAAGTCGCGAACATTGCCATTGTAGAAACGTCTGGCGGCTTCGATCTTGTTTTCAGTATCTGATAGCTCGTCCTGTAGTTTAGCAAAATTATCCGAGGCTTTTAACTCCGGGTAACTTTCAGCCACTGCGAACACACTTTTTAAAGCTCCTGTTAGAACATTTTCGGCTTGAGCTGCTTCAGCAGCGTTACCACTTTTTTCAGCGGAGATAGCGTTGGCTCGGGCTTCAGTTACTTTGGTAAAAACCGAATCCTCGTGCTTAGCGTAACCTTTGACAGTTTCAACTAAATTCGGGATTAAATCGTGTCGGCGCTTGAGTTGAACATCAATATCACTCCAGGCTTCTTGAGTTCTGTTACGAAGAACAACAATTTTATTAAATACACCAATAAACCAAAGGACTAATACAACAACTATCCCCAAGGGGATCCACATAAATAACATGATGACCTTTCTTTTTTATTTATTATTGTAATATAGCGTCTGCGTCGGCCGAGCTATTGGCGCTACTAGAACCAGATGAGGAACTGGAACTAGAGCTAGAACTGGAATTAATTTCATCTTCTGGTGTAATTGGCTCTTGATTCGAAGTATCGACATTGGAACCGGAAGCATTGTTGGTGCTTGGAGTTTCGAAAGAAATATCGGTAACCTTATAAATGTAAACGCTACCCGTAGCTACACCCGAAGGATCTGTTCTATCTTCTAGAGCAGCGGTAAGCTCAAAACTTTTTCCATCGGATTTATAACCATAGTAACTATTAGGTGAAAGCGGGTCGACAGGTAGAGCTGTCATATAGGTTGGAACTAAAGCCGCCGCTAACACCGAGTTCGGATCTGAAGTTTTTTCCATAGTCGCTGCCACCGGATAAGACTGTTTGTCATTGTAGTATTTTTGAAGATTAGTTTTAATATTGGCTAGATCCGCTTTTCGTTGCTGATCATTTCGATTCAAAACTACTGTCGGACTTGGTGACGGGCTAGCGCTTGGAGATGGTTCGGGATTTCCGCCGCCAATCAGATCGCCAAACTTAAACCATCCAAACATGGACGCAGCGACCACACCACCAACTATCAAGAGAATCCCGAGAATAATAAATAAGCCCGTGTTACTTTTTGGCGCAGCCGGCTCCATCATGACTGGGTCAGAACCAATTGGCGCACCTGGAGACCCTGGCATACCGGATGGTGCCGTTGGCGCAACTGGAGATTCAAAGGGACTACTTGCAGGAGCCGCACTAGGTTGAGCTGGAACTTGTGGCGCTGGTTGTTGTGGCGTCCACGCTCCTGGTGCTGGTGCCTGCGGCTGCATTGGATTGTTTAACGGATCATTCATTTACCCTCCTAAACCACATCTAAAATGTGGCAAAATTCTCGAAAATGAGAATAAAACATACTTGTAATTTATTTTATTGTAACACTATTCTTTAGTCACAACAATTGTGATATTTGCCTTCACTTCTGGTGAAAAAACAATTTCCAAAGGAAATTCGCCAATAGTTTTAAAATGCTTTTCAATCAAGCGTTCGTCAATACCAACAATCCCAGCGATTTCTTTCGGCGTTATGGAGCCATAAAGTTTACCGTGTTTATCAGCTTTGGCTTTTATTTTAAAAGTTTTCCCATCTAAAGACATGGCTTTATCTAATAGATTAGCTTGATTCTTTTTTTCTTCGAGTCGATGTTCAATTTTTTCTTGAATAACTTCTTTAGTTGCCGCGTCTTGCGGTAAACAAGCTAATTTTTGCGGGATCAAAAAGTTTCTGGCATAGCCATCATTTACTTCTTTTATTTCCGCCCTTCGCCCTAAACCCTTAACATCTTTAAGTAAAAATATTTTCATAATTATTTTGCTAGTTCTAGCGCTTTCTCGAGCTGTGGATCGCGTCCAGCCTTGGCATCGTCCTCGGTTAAACCGACTTTCACGTCTGGCTCTATTCCTTGATGATTAATAGCGCGATTTTTTGGTGTTAACCACTCGGCAATAGTAATTTTTAAACTCGCTCCATCACCTAAGTCTTCCAAACTTTGGACCGAACCCTTACCAAAAGTTTTCTCACCGACAAGCTTAGCAATACCTAAATCTTGAAGTGCGCCTGCTACAATCTCTGAAGCGGATGCTGAACCCTCATCGGTTAAAACTATTAACTTAATATTTTTTAGAATTGGATCATTTTTTGTTTTTTCTTCTTGAATATCACCACTTTTATCTTTTTCTTTAACTGCAACCGTGCCTTTATCGGTAAAAATTCCAATCATATCTACAGCTGAATCCAGATAGCCACCAGGATTGCGACGCAAGTCTAAGACTACTGCTTTAGGATTTTTTTGCCTGATCGCTTCGGAAGCTTCTTCCATCAGGCGGGTGGTATCGTCACCAAATTGACTGACTTTAATGTAGGCGATATTGTCTTCTTTCATTTGCCACTCAACAGATTTGATAGTGATTTTTTCGCGAACAATTTTGATTTCTTTCGGCTCATTAGAATCATCCCGCTTGATAGTCAAAGTAACCGTTGTCCCAGCGCGTCCCCGGATTTTGGCAACCGCTTCTTCGACCGACAGTCCTTCCGTAGTCTTACTATCAATCTTTAAAATTGCATCACCGGGTTTTAAACCGGCTTTCTCTGCTGGCGAACCGGTCAAAGGAGAAACAACGACGATCTGTTTGTCTTTAGTAGATATTTCCGCTCCGATTCCCTGGATTTCACCGGCTAAGTCCTCCATAAAAGATTTAATTGTGCTTGGCTCCATAAAAACCGTATAAGGGTCGCCCACCGCATTGACCATACCAGAAATCGCGCCATAAATCTGTTTTTGCGTGTCAACTTGACCGACATACTTCTCTTGAATCAGATTCCAAGCTTTCCAAAAAGTCGCGAAATTAACTTCCCGAGGCTTAGCTAATTCCATATTTGCCACTTTTGGCTGGAAATTGGCCTCAAAAACTAAATTCTTGTGCCCGATTAAATATCCGGCAAAATAAAAAATTAGAGCGAAGACTACTAGACCGATTATTTTAACAATTTTTTTTACCGGCTGAGTTGTTTTATCTTTATCCATTTTCTCCTTAAAGATTAATATTTTATTTAATTATACCACCACCAAGGACTTCGCCATCTTTGTAAAAAACAATTGACTGCCCTGGTGTAACCGCTCGTTGCGGCTTAGCAAAAACGACTTGGATTTCTCTATCTCTTATTTCTTCAATCTTACAACTTTCTATCGGATGGCCATGTCTAATTCTGGCGCCAACACCTTTACCTGTCAAGAGCTTTTTGTCGGCTATCAAATTCAAATCACCAGCCGTCAGTTCTTTAGAATACAAATCAGTTTCATCACCGACGGTCAAAGTATTTGTTTTGCTATTTAATTTTACCACATAATAAGACTTTGGCCCTCCTAACCCTAAGCCTTCGCGCTG
>Ga0172375_10004364_pt1 | contig 20916 bp, 29 predicted proteins | sample LakKiv1m_FD_114537 | JGI IMG/M metagenome (GOLD analysis project Ga0172375, IMG submission 114537) | Freshwater microbial communities from Kabuno Bay, South-Kivu, Congo - kab_092012_11.1m | ecosystem: Environmental > Aquatic > Freshwater > Lake | place: Democratic Republic of the Congo...
AATTAAATCGATACAGTGTTCCAACAATAAAAACGACCGCTACCAGAATACAAATGACTATCAACAATTGCTTACCGAAACCCTTAAGCTGTATTTGTAAGGGCGTATCCTCTTCTGCCTTTTGCACTTGCAGAGCAATCGCCCCCATCTTTGTTTTTGCGCCGATACTTTCTACCTCCATTACTGCCTGTCCGGAAGCAACAGTTGTTCCCATAAAAACCGGATCGCCTTGATCTTTTTTAACAGAGGCACTTTCACCCGTAACAATGGATTCGTCCAAATAGAAACGATTGGCACTAACGAGCTTTCCGTCAGCGGGAACTTTTACTCCTTGGCTCAGGACAACCACATCCCCCGGGACGAGCAAAACAGCATTCAGGGTTTGCCGCTTGCCATCTCTGATGACCGTAACGGTATTTGCAACGTAATGCTTAAGGGCGTGCAAGGCATTCGTCGCTTTTCTTTCCTGGATAAATCCTAAAAGGGTGTTTACCATTACTGCTAAAGCAATAATGAATGTGTCAGGGTAATGGCCAATGATTAATGTAATCAAACCTGCTAACAGCAGGACATAGATAAGCGGGTTCTTTATTTGTTGGATGAGTAAAGACAGATTCCCAGGAGGCGGCTGCTCCGGAAGAATATTTTTCCCATATTGCAGTTGTTTGTCTTTTGCTTCTTGAGTTGATAATCCATGTAACTTTTGATCCATCATTGGCCATTTCCTAATAACATTTGTTTGTGTAAGGTGATTTCTGTAAACAAGAACAGTGCATACAACCCCAATAATACCAGTCCTTCCAATCGGGAAATCGTATTCTTAGTCCTGGCAAAGTAATAAAAGATCGCTAAACCAACGATAAGGAAAAGTAGGCTTACCACATAGCTATTCGTCAACAATACCGGTTTTCCATAAAAGAATGTCAGTATACCAAGCAAAAATGTATTAAAGGCTGCTGATCCCACATAATCACCAAAGGCAACCTGATGATTACGCGCAAACGCCGATCGAACAACAAGGGATAATTCAGGCACGTTTGTACCAACAGCGATTAATAATAGCTGATAAGGAAAGGCGAAACCTGTAACAGATGAGAGAAATAGACTGTTTGCTCCACAACAAATTTGCTAGCAATAAAAATAACTACCACCCCAAAAAGGATTTTGAGGAGTTCTTTTCCTATCCTCACACCGTTTTTGGGATTTAAGCTCTTTATTTTTTGCAGCAAACCCTGCTTTGACTGAACACTCACCATCAAAAAACCGAACAATGCCATGGCGATGATGCTGTCTGTTCTCCCGATTCTGCCATCCATCGCCAGAATGACTGGAAGGGCGATAACGACCAGCGAAGCTGGTAAGTTAAAACCCTGAAGCTCTGGTGTAATACGAATGGAATTACCGACAACTGCCAAAAGCGGCACGATCAGCATAAAAAGGACGACAGATGCACCAATGAGATTCCCCACATAAATTTCAGGGTCATTTTCCAGAATGGAATTGATACCAACAGATAGTTCAGGGATAGAAGTAAATAAACCCAGGATCAAAAATGAAACCGCAAATGATGATAGTCTTAGCGATTGAGAGAGCTTCTCTACAGACTTTATAACCAAGCCAGAACCAATCCAGATACCAACAAACGACAATGCGTAAATAAGCGCGTGAGTAATCATAGTAAATTTCCCTCTATTCAGTATATCAAAAGGGGGAGATTGGGGATACCCAAAAGATAGATTTACTTAATGTTGTATGTGTAATTTTGTGGTTATTTCTGTTGACTAGTGCTCCCAGTATTAGAGTCAATTTCGAACGCAGTAACCAACTACGCATTAGCCTAGATCACGGAAAACATAAGCTGTACTCAATACCCACCCATCATCCTCCGAGCCATCCTCTACGGGGTGAATATCATCATGGGTATTATGCCTTTCTTGCAGAGCCTGCCATTTTACCGCCAGGGTATCAAGATCATCTGCTACCAAGTTGAGCACTGAGTCCAACATAGCAGTGGTGTAAATCAAGATCGCAGTTTCGTCTGCCGAATTACGATCATTCGTATCCCTCATCCTCTCAATAACGTCCCTGTCCATGTCGCTCATCGGCAACATCATCCCCAACCCGGTAAGTTGATCATCTGTCCAACTCGTATTTTCAAAAACCTCTCGCTGAATCAAATCACGATTAGACCCCAACAGCCTCTCAGCATCCTTTTGAAAGCCTGCCGCTCTTCTCACATGATCGGGTTCAATATCAGCTAGTTTCATACAACGTATTATACTATGAGATTGATAGTCTAGGGGTTATGTGGCAATTTAGGCTTTCCACTTGTTCAACAGGTCAATAACTGTTTCGTAGTCATGGTTGAGCCTATCTAATACCTCTTCGACATATAAAGGTCCTTTAGAGTCAGGCTCGTCGTCGTCGCCAATTACAATGACCTCCCCATTCGTTTCGAATTCTCTTTTCGTAGTCGCATAATATGTCCAAAGATAAAGGAAATCGCGGAGAGTCTTTGCCATTTGTTTATCGTATTTCGAAATTCTTGCCACCAAATGCTCCCCTTCACTCTTTTTAACTGTCGTGAAGTAAAAGTCTTTCGCCTTTCCTTTAGGCAGATCAAACAATAACTGTGTAACCAGGCTATTTTTGTCCTGAGCTATACGATTACGAGATTGGCGATAGTCCGTCCAAACATCTTCAACAATCCTCGGGACAGCTTTGAGAACAGCTATCATCAAGCCTGAAACGGCCCCTAGTAAGTAACTGATTATCGATTGGTAGTCCATACGTGTATTTTACTACCAGGCACCTAAAAAAATAACTTGTCAAACCATTTGACAAATACTTTCGGATTTGCTATGGTGAAATAGACTCACATAACGTGAGGTTCTTTAACAAGTGCACTCTCGGCGTCACGTAGCAGATCCCCGAGTGGTTTACCACTCGACCAGGGGAGGTTCCTCCTCCCCTCTGAGGTACTCACTCCTCATTGTCACCCCGGCACAGCTCATAACTTCGCTGTGATATCAAACACAGATATCGATATCACCGATATCTTGATTTGCTGATATTACTCCTGGTTATTTTATGTTTATTACCGTGTGCGAAGGAATTGGTTAGCATTCTCGTCAGGCCTTTATCATCCAGAATCGCCGCTACCGTGTGCGCGTGGTACAGAAATCTGGCTTTAGCTAGAACCACGATATAGGAGGTGTCTATGTCGCAAGATAAGACCCTTATTATCCAGTTAAAGAGTGCTCTTGAGAGCAACGAAAGGCTTGACGTGTCTGACACGTCCAGGGTTGTAGGCACGCTCAGGAAAGTGCAACACTCTCTTACGGTCAAGGACCACAAGAGAGCATGCAGACTCCTTGAGGAGTTTACCCAACAGCTCATACAGATGTTTCGGAACTAACCCGTTCCTGAAAGATGTTGAGAATCGACATTTTTCAGGAATGAAGATAGAGAAAAAAATGAACTACGCTAGAGCAATCCGCTTACTGCGGGCTGCCCTTGGTGTATCACAGCAAGAACTAGCGAATATGACTGGCCTACCGGAATCCAGCATTCTCTCGCATGTTGAGGCAGGTCGTCGAGGTCTGCCAGAGAAAACAAAAAAAATCATTGCCAAAGCATTGAGTATTCCACCCAGCCTAATAGACCTCTTTGCACTAGAACCAAATAACCACTCCGAGAACGAAGTTATCGAAATAGGAAAAGCAATCGTTAAGTTAAGCAAAATCGCCCATGATAAAAAGAGTTAACTCACCATACACCTTCGCACAAGTAAGGGGCGCCCAGACGCTCAAACGAATAGGTCAGATTTTGGGAGAGAAGCCAGAATACCTAACCGAACTCGCAATTCAAAAGAACTCATACTACGACCCGTACATCGACAAAAAGCCCGGCAAGAAACCTCGGCCTATTGATCAACCAAAAGGCGAGCTGTTGCGCATCCAAACAAAAATACGCGATCGCCTCCTTGACCTAATACCACTATGCAAAGTGACATACGGCGGTGTAGTGGGTAAAGATACCAAGAGTGCAGCATCGCAACACCTACAAAAAGATGTCTTAGTGAAATTGGATTTGCGTGACTGCTTCCACAGTACTAAAGCCAGAATGGTACGACGGCTGTTCCGCAACAGATTTGGATTTTCCAAGCCAGTTTCGGATCTACTCACAGAACTTTGTACCTACAACGGCCATGTCCCCGTCGGGTCCACACTTAGCTCCGCGCTTGTAAACAACGTTCTCAATCCTGTGTGGGTGAAAATAGACAACGAATGTGCAGTCAGAGATTTGTCATTCACAACGTGGGTGGACGACCTAGCCATTTCTGGCAAATGTGCGGATAAGGTGATCGAAATGATAAAGCGGTGTATCAACTCCTACGGCTATAAAATCAGCTGGAATAAAACAGAAGTGCTCAGGCGTAATAAACCACAAGTAGTCACCGGGAATGGAGTTAACACAAAACAAGTCACTATCCCAAAGCAGAAACGGCGTGAGATTGCAAAATCAATTACACAGAATCCGTTGTCACCATCCACCAACGGGAAAGTAAATTATGCCGAGATCACCAATCAAGTCCAGGCACGCCAGCTAACTAAACTACGAAGTCGAATAAGTGCAGCCGCGTCAAAGGCTCAGGAGGCAATATGAGAGATTCACTCAAATACCAAAAGTGGTGCAAACAATTTCTTGATCCAAAGTCACCTACGAAAGGTAATGCAACGCAGTCAGCATTAAAAGTGTACAAAGTAAAAAACTATGGAAACGCCAGCTCCATAGGTTACCAAAACTACAGAAAACTACAGGTCACCGGGCTAGCGTTTGTGGAAGAAGAGGGACTATCCGTTAAAGAACTATGGAGAATCGCCGCCGCCAAAGCGGTTAAGGGGAGTTACGAACAGACCATCGACTTTATGCAGCGACTAGGCATTATCGATAAAGACAATGCGAAAGGAAATCAGCTTTACCAGCAGTTCAACTTCGGCGACCTGGCTGAACAGTTTACCAGAGCGCGTCAGGAGCGTGGTCTACCTGTCGACTAGATGCGTTCGCCGAGTCAGACCCACTTGAGACGCTTTAGGCGTTCTTTGGAGAAGTATGGAGGAAATGGGCAAGCAGACACTCTTGCGCCCAACTTGAGGGAATGTGTGGGCTTTTGTCACACTTCATTAAAGCTCGCCACTTACCATTACTGCTATTGAACGGGGTATAACCGATCACACTCCGCTGCGGTAGCGTTAGCTTGTGACTGTGCCTGAGAGATTTTGTACTCTACCTCACTACCCGATCCGTTAGCCCGCCCTATCGCCTCAATTGATCTTATCTCGTCATTTAGCCATTCCTGCACGTCATCTTTACACTCCGTATTCTGCTGTGAGTAGTCAACGTAAACGTAGTCAGAGGTATCTCCAGAATCGTACGATGGGCCAGTATTGGCAGTGCTTCCTTGATAGTCCTCGAGTATTTGGAGCGAAGTGTTCCAGTCCTGCAGGCTCTGGTCCTGCTGTTTGAACTTAGCACAGTCGGTTGCCGTCAGATTGTAGGTGCCGAAACTCAGAACGCAGGGAGAAGTCGGAGTAGCCACTTTGACTGTTGGTGGGGGTGAGTAGATCGGCATCGTGGCACCCCATGCGGCGTTGAACTTGCTACACTCCGCCTCGGTCGCCTTAAAGACCACTTTGTCGGGACCGACACAGTAGATTTGCTTAGCCATAGGACGAGCGGGAGCGACGACAGGAGCAATCGTAGGCGCTGGGGTGGATGCCATGAAACTAGACGTTTCAATGGACGGAGCGGAAGATGATTTACTGGCAGCTGCCAGACTCTTCTGTTGGGATAACATCCCCTGAACTTCCAAAAAGATGACAAGAAGCACCAGAAAGCCAGTTTCAAGCAATTCTCCAGTTTTGAGGCCGTGAGCCGGCTTGTATTCCGCTCTGTCTTTCTTGAAGAGATTTACTACTGCCGTTCCCAACATCGAAAGAAAAGCCATACTCCCAAAGAGCACTGAGATAACCAAGATGGCGGTCATGAGATACGGCATGTTTTGAGGAAAAGGAACAACCCAGAGTCGAATCGCAAACAAAACAGCCACGACGATTACACATATGGTCCAGTAGAGCGCCATCTCGTTAATCGTCTTTTTCATGGCTTGCTGACCTTTGGAGTCTTTTTGACAGGAACTCTAATTCCAATGTAGGTAGTACCAGGTAAGGGAGCAATCATTTCAACTTTGCCAGTATGAGAAGCCAGGTGCAGTGCAATCGTTTTACTGAGAGACTCTACGTCTTCGACTCTCACTCCTTGGGCAATAGAAAGCCGTAACTGTGTATATGTCTTTTCAAAATCGACCGCCTCTACCCGACTTTTGATACCGAAACCGTCAAGCATCGCCTCGATCTTGGTTGTAAGATCGGTGGCTACTTTCTTCCTATCAGCAAGCACAGTCACACTAAAATCCCCCTTCACACTGCTTTTGATAGTATGGATTACTTTGAATTTGCGACTTTATCGCCTGATAAAGACCACTTTTATAACAAGCAATGTCTGAAGACGTTGGCGTACCACCACCATCCATCCCACAAGCAACGATCACATCGTAACTTAGGTTAATCAGGTCCTCATACTGTTTTAACTGAGTATTTCTTGATCCTCCCTCAATCCTGGCAAGTACAGAATTCTTCTCCTCCTCATTGATCATTGATCCAAAAAGTAATTGCGAGTAGAAAGCATCAACTTCGGAGTCAATACAACTCCATGATTGCTTCCCAGTATTAACCTCAACATACTGTCGAGCATGAGCCATTTCGTGTGACAGCAGAAATGCTGTAGTTATGTCGTCAACAACTGAATACTTAGAATCCACTTCTATGTAAAGTCGCTGCGGATTTGATAGTGATTCGTCAAAATAGAAAGCTCCTTCAACATCGTCATCTCCCAAATCGCCATACTGAATATCCACACAATTCCTCATGCCCGAAAGTTGCGGATATTGAGGGGAATTGACTTGCTGATAACGTTGCAGCAGTAAACTCAAAACGCGATCAAACTCAGGACTTAAAGGATAAGGAGATTCACGGGTACAGTAAGTCTCACCTCTAGGAGAAGCATTTGGCACTTTGAGAGCCGGATCCGTAGTCCGAAATAACGTAGAAGCGGAGTATATAACTACCAGGAAAAGCAACCCCGCTTTTACGGCGGATGCTACCTTATCTTTTATCTTGTCGGTGTCGATAATCATAAGCTCCTTTCCCTACCAGGAGCTATGACAAAGCTCCCCGCTAGGCAGTGGCTTGCGCCACCCACACCCCTTTCGGAATGCGACCACCACAGGCACCTAAACGAGGAGCTTCCTCGTTCCTGTGGTGGATTTCCGACCATGCCCCAATTACTCGAGGTTTAGGTCTGACCAAATTGTAGCATAGCTTATGGGTTATCAACCAGGGTAAAATACTCATAATGAAAAATGAAGAATACTTAGAAATCAGAAAAAACGGCCTTTATTCTTGCTATGTCGTACACACCCTCGTAAAAAAACTACGAGCAAAATACTCCATACCCGAAAATGGCACCGACTACGTGTACTGGCTAGCGACGTATAAAATCGCAAAAGTACCAGAGGTAACCATCCTAGCTCGACATCTCGAACTCGACCCCATCGAGCTTCAATACTACATCGTCACCAACAGCAAAGAACTCCTCACAACCACCATGCTCTCAACGATTGAAAACGACGATAATACTGCTGGGATTTTCAGATCGGATGACGATTACCTACCCCCAGGCATGTACGTCAAAGTAGACGCCAATACAACAAAGGAAATGGTTATCAGTAGGTTTCAAAGAGCTAAGCGCAGACTCGACCAAATAAAAAAATCAGAAGATAAACATCGTGTCCAGATCTCATATACGGACGTGGAAAACACTGAATACCATCACGCTCTGGAACAAAAGCTGATAGAGATAATGCGGGATCCTGAAAAAACACGCGAAACATATAGTGGTCCTTTCGAGGATCAACTTGTCAAAATGGCCGTAGAGCAAACGGCAGGTGAAATTATCGATAGCAAATACGGCGAGGATGACGAGACCGACCACCTCAATGAAGAAATAGCACTCCAGTCACACGTTCGTGATCGGTATTACAAGTTCGTGAAACGCTATCGCCTCCCCACTATCCGCGATCTTTCTATCCTATTGCGACTTACGGGACTATAACCCGCAACTCTCAGATTTTGCGAAGTTGTCTAATTGGATTTAATGAAAAATCCAATTACATTCACATCCAAAGACTTCTATCTAAGCGCCTGCATTCGCGCGAGTGGCGCCAATCTCATCAGACTCGAACCGATCGACTACAAAACATACCTATTCCACTTTGACATCTCACCAGTCCAAGCCAACAACCTCATAGAACGACATTGGAACGGTACGCTCATTCTCTCAACCAAAGCGGTCATCGACGCGATTAACGAGTTAAAAACCAGGCTTCACCAAGGAGTATGACATGCTACCCAAAGAAGCCGTACTCGAATATCAAGTCATTTACGAAAACCTCTACGGCATCAAATTGTCCTTTGAGCAGGCTTCCGAATACGCTAACAAATTGTTCAACTTCGTGGAGCTTGTAACAAAGCCGTCGGAGGCCCAACAATGAAATCTCCGCTAATCGCCGTTAAAGCGATCGATCATACCGGCAAGGTCCAATCCCTCAGATCCCGCAAAATCAAACGCATTTACCATTTTATCCAGACGGCAAAAAGCTCAGATTTCGTGTTTGAGCTGCGCGTTACCTACCAATCGGGCTTTATCAATGAGGGTGCATATAAAACAGCCGAACTACTCATAGGCGCTCTAAAGGCATTTACAGAAAAATCATAGTAAAAAAATAAGGAGATGAATATGAAAATAACGGCAGACGACATAACGGTGTATGGGAAGAAAATAAAAAAACCCTCAAAAATCCTTGCTCAATTCACGGTCGTAATATGCGAACAAATAGAAATTCACGGCTTTACAGTATCTATATCCAAGGAAATCCATAAGACGTTTCAAGAAATGATTTGGATCCAACCCCCTAAAACTATACCACCCTACTGGAAAAAGATCGTTTTTATCAGGGATGAATTCTTGTGGATGGACGTTGAAAATAAAATCTATAACGCCTTCAGAGAATTGAATATCAACTACAAAAGCAGAGAGGAGGTGGACATCAATGACATCCCGGATCACTTTTGACAAACCATATAGTTACTATAGTAACAGTAACTATATGGTTACCTTAACTTTCCCAGTATATGTAGCTATATTTTGGTCTTTATGCTTTTATTCAACTTGAAAGGAAAAAATGAAATACGCAATCTACGCCCGCAAATCCAGTGAAACAGAGGATAGGCAAATGCTCTCCATCCCTGCACAAATGGAAGAAATGAACAAACTGGCCGAGAGAACACCAGATTTACCCAAGGAAAGAATCGAGCTCTACGAGTCAAAATCTGCCAAAGTTGCCGAGCGACGCGAGCAGTTTAACAACCTCATTGAGCTAATAGAAAAAGGAGAAGTCGACACCATCATGGTCTGGCACGCCGATCGTCTCTCTCGCAACCCGGTAGACTCTGCAAGCGTTGTCGATCTCATGGATAGAAAACTCCTGGTCCGCATTATCACCCCCTCCCAGACGTTCCTCAATAACCCCAACGATAAAATGTGGCTGGCATTCTGCATGATCCAAGCCAAGTATGAAAACGATAAAAAGGGTGTTGATGTCGTAAGGGGCATGAAACAAAAAGCTGAGATGGGATGGTACCCTACCGTTGCCCCGCTAGGCTACGTCAATACCCCCGAACTTGCCAAAGGGTATAAAACCATCAAGAACGATCCGCTGAAGTTCGCGCTCGTTAAGCGGTGCTTCCACGAAATCCTCGCCGGGTCTCAAGCCTGCGATGTGTGGTTAAAGGCACGCAATGAGTGGAAACTCACCGGACAACAATGCGGTAAACTCTCAGGCTCCACCTTTTACAACATGCTCAACAATACGTTCTACTACGGCGAATACGAGTGGCCGGCCAAATCCGGCAACTGGATACAGGGCAAACATGAAGCCATGATAACAAGAGCCGAATTCGACATCATCCAACGCATGCTGGGAAAGTTCGGCAAGCCAATCAAAAGATCGCACCTATTCGAACTTACTGGTCTCATGCGCTGCGACGAATGCGGCTGTTCCATAACCGCCAGCCGCAAATTCAAACACTACAAGAAAACCGATCGTACAGCCGAATACAACTACTATCACTGCTCCAAGAAACATCGTGATCCACGTTGCAAACAAAAACCCATCACCGAGAGAGAACTCAACGATCAAATAAAAGAAGTGTTACTCTCAATTCGTCCCCCACAGGAGTTTGTCGAATGGGCAAAGAAATGGCTCAGGTACGCCCACAAAGATGAATCCCTATTCCAAGAAAACGTACTCTCTTCGCGTCAAAATGCACTCCAAAAGGTAGAGAACAAATTAAATACCCTTTTGGATATGCGACTAGAGAATAACATCGACGAAACAAAGTACAAAGAAAAAAAACGCAAACTGGAAAACGAAAAACATGATTTGGAACAGAAACTGGCTAATACAAGCCAGGACCTGGATCAAAACCGCCGGCAAATCGAGAATGCGCTGGACTTGGCTTACGCCGCCGAGCACAAATTCAAGACAGGAACCATAGAAGAAAAGCACAAGCTCCTGCTCGACCTCAGCTCGAACCTCACCTACTTCAACAAGAATATCCGGATACACCTGCTAAATCATTTTCAAGCCATGCAAAACCCCGAAAAGTGGGAAGAAAAATACCGGAAACGGCTCGAACCTCAAAAATACACGGAAGTATTGCTCAAAAACCCATCTTTGCGACCTGCCAATCCAATCTGGCTCGAGAAATGGTCACAATTTAGGACAACTGACTGGGTAAATTACCTCGAATACCCAGAATATACAACGAGGGAAGTAAATAGATTTTTACAAATACACGCTTGATTTTAATAACCATTTATTCTTAAAATGAAAGCAGGGGTAAACCCCTGCCTGGCTTAACGCTTATTCCTGGTTCTGTCAACCAAGAAAAACTTCTGCCTTACACCAAACCTATTGGGTGGAGTGATGTCGCCCCTTGAGAGGGTTATTTCATTGCTCGCACCTGAGGGTCGGTATTGCCCCGAAATCGGAGCTGGTTTGCCCGTTTGGGCAATGACCTGCTTTGGCATTTCTCCTCACCTCCTTTCTCGCCGAGGAACGGCGCAACCTTGGATTTCTCCTACAAACACCGTGTCGGTTTGTTGAGGTGAAGCTGGTAGTTTACCCCTGCTTTCATTCCTTTTCTTTCAAGAAAAGGAATTATTCAATTGTGCATTTTTCAAGTTTCAACTCTTTTTTTTGATGCCAATGGAATCCTTCTTTGGGAAGAATAACTGCAACATCGATTGGCCCACCAACTCCAGGCATATCACCTGGGATAAGCTTTATACCATCAGAATATCTTTGTATGGCTGATGTCGTCTCGACCATTAATTTTGCGAAATTAACTGCATCTGCCAAGGTCATTGCTCCCCAGTTGATGTTATACTCTAATGCCCCTAATTGTTGATTAATTGCCTCGTCTCCACTCTTCTGTCTTGCCGCTTGCATAAACTCAAGAGCGTCAATGCGAGGATCTCTCCCCAACACAATCCTGGTTATCACATCTGTCTGGCCAGTCCAATTTGCTCCAAACTCGTTTACATCTTTGTGTTTTCGAGCCTGTTTAGTATCACCTGGAATGTATACTTGGTAGACACTTAATTCTGGTTTCCCCACTTTTTCAATGTCGTATCCAGCAACTATAATGGAAATTGGCATAATTTCGCCAACTCCTTTTTGGGGTTTACCAGCCTTGTCAGTGTATTCAATTACCACAGCTTCATTATGGGGTGTTTTTTCTGCCTTAATTATTTTGCCACCCAGCTGTTCTATTTGCTTTTTCATCTGTATTTCGACTTGTTCTAATTGTTCTGTAGGCTTATAAATCTTTTCTAAATAATCCTTCAGTTTTTCAGCAATTGACTTAACCGTCTCCTCTTTATTCATTTGTCTAAGAAAACTGTTGATAAATGACCCAATTCCCCTTGGATTCGATTGTGGCTCATTCGGATCTTTTAGAAAAGCTGGTCCAGCTACGGTTACACCAACTCTTTCGTTAACAGAAAAGACTTTCATTGCCGAATCACTTCCAATTCTTGCTGCCCCAACGATGTTTCTATAAGTTTGTCTGGAATCTGCAGCCAAAACGATGCCGTCTGGCGTTGTTAAACATAGTGTTAATGACATATGATTTTTAGGAATTACGAAGTCCCGTTGTTTTCACCCCCTTTCTGTAAAATTGAATTGATATTTTCTACATCAAGACTTACACCATCCTGGGTCTGTTTTGTTATCGAAACATTAAAAATGTTAACATTTGAGGAAGCGGGAGAAGCAGACACAAACACTGATTTTGGTCTCGGGGGCTCAGCCTCAAACTTAATCATGTTTGCATCGGATTTTCCTTTTTCACCAAGTTTTATCCCAAACCGTTCTCCTTTTTGTCGATAAATATAATTATCCCTTTCTAAAATTTCCAACCAATCGTTTATTGTTTGGTTTGAGGTAACCAACATATGTTCTTTCATTTCTTGGAAAGAAGGCCCCCTATTGCTGTGAACTAGAAAATTCCTTATAAATTTGAATAGCTTAAGTTGTTTTTCTGTCATGAGGTGATTATACCGAACAAACTATTCGGTGTCAAGCGGTATTATAAAGATTGGGGCTTATCCTTGAAGCTTAAAAAGTTGACTATTTTTCCAACAACTGCCGTTAAGTCTTTTTCTATCTCATGTTCCCATATTCTGAGTGTCTGCCAACCAGAACCATGAAGCCTTGAAAAAGTATCTTTGTCCCGTCGAATATTATGCTCTATTTTATTTGTCCAATATTCAGACTTTAACCTTCCCTTCCACTCTTTATATCTGTAACCATGCCAAAAATCACCATCGATGAAAACAGCGAGCTTCTTTCGAGGCAGAGCAATGTCAGGCGTCCCAAGTGCGTATTTATAGTGCTTTTGGAAATATACCTTCCTTTTCCTTAACTCCTTGAATATTATCAATTCAGGCTTCGTATCTTTTTGCTTTATCCTCGACATGATAAAACTCCTCGTTTCTGGAGAAAACTTGTCGGCCATATTAAATCAAAGGTATTTGTTCCGATTGTTCTTTAACGGTAAGCATTTCCATTGTTTCAATATCGAGTTTATTCTCAAGCATAGCGATAAGGCAAGAGCCTACATGATAACCTAGGTTTACTGGAACGGCATTACCTATTTGTTTATATTGTGAAGAGGTTGACCCAACAAACTCCCAAGAGTCTGGAAATGCTTGTATACGGGCGTATTCCCGAACATTTAAGGGACGAGTCTCTGAGGGATGGCATCTTTCTGTCTGTTTTTGGGCAGGGTTGCATGTCAGGGTTAAACTCGGCTCATCCCAAGACAAACGCCTTGCCATACCTGTTTTACCTCCTCCCATATAAAAACTTGCCTTCATGTATTCTTTTTGTAACTCAATCGGCAAGTCTCTCCAATAGCCACCAGCAGGCACTTTCAACATAATTTCTTTCTTACGAGGAGAGTATTCTTGTCCTGGAGAAGATGGACATCCCTTTAAGGCTTCCTTCAATGAAATCGTATAATCTTTTTCCTTAGGAAAAATAAACGGCAAGTCCAGGTCATTCCTTACCGCTAAGATAATCAACCTTTCCCTCTTTTGGGGAACATCAAGGTATTGCGATCTTACCACCTTATAGGCAACTCTATATCCTAGCTCCTTAAGCACATTTACCATCGTCTGTAGAGTTTGGCCGTTGTCGTGCTTCAAAAGACCTTTTACATTCTCTCCCATAGCTATCTTAGGCTTGACTTCTTTTACGCACCTGGCAAATTCAAAAAATAATGTTCCCCTTGTATCTTCAAAACCGTTCTTTTTTCCAGCGTAACTGAAAGCTTGACAAGGAAAACCTCCTTGAACAATATCAGCTTCCATGCCAGAGAAGTCAACCTTTGTCACATCTTCCATCTTTACATTCCATCCTGGCCTATTTTGTCTCAATGTAGCGACACAGTTCTTGTCAATTTCGACAAGCAGCTTATGGTTAAGGCCTGAGTTTTCTAGTCCCAAGGCTGTTCCTCCTGCACCTGCAAAAAGCTCTATAACAGAATATTTTGTCTTTTTGGGAGATTTTAGTATCTTGTAATTATTGACACTTGAGTTGCCAAAAACTTTACTATGAATCCGTTCTACCTCAGCTAAGTTAAATAAGCGGTAGTTGTGTTCGGATCGGGTTGCTTTAATCAGGCCTTTCTTTTCCCAACGGCGCACTGTATCTGAAGATACACCAAGTTTTTCTGCAGCTTCATTCACTGTAACTAAAACATCCATAAAATAATATTAACAGTAACCACAGCATAATGCAACGGTTACTGTAATAGTTAAGGGTAAGCTTGCTCGAAGAAAGTATTAAAGAGGCTATCTTTGACTATCTCTTCCGTTGGTCTTGATAATACTTTACCAATTATTGTTGGTAGGGCATCATAAAGCATTCTTAACGCATTGGGGTATCCAGAAGCCAAGGCATAAAAACTCTTTCCATCAATCACATTAATCCTTGTATCGACTGGCCTTCGAGTTGAGGTTTTATTGTCAGACGGGGTAAACGGCTTATCATAAACATTTTTATTTTTTGGTATAACCTCAACATAGTAAGCTTTATAACCTTTATATCCATTCTCTAATGCATATTTCAGGTTGTCATAAATCTGTATTTTATCGGAACCCTTAGTGGTGTTGTATTTGTTTTTAACTTCAGCAATAATTTTTTTGGAATCGTTTTTAATATCAATTAAATGGCCTTTTTCTAGGTCTATCCACCCAGAAATTGAACCAAGTATCGCCTGGTGAAAATCCCCAAGCCTATTTTGCAAGGCTTTTTGTCCTTGTCTTGTTTTCTCAAGCTCTGTCCATTTTCCAAGCGGGATATTCTGTCTCGCAGCATCGAAAACAGCAGAAAAGGGATCAACGGCGTTCTTGTAAAATTCTCTTTCTTCTTCCTTACTGGCTTTTTCAGCCAACGAAAGAACCCACTTCACATTTTTTAATAACGCCCCATCTGATATAAAAGGTAATATTGGCATATTTTCTATAACCTTATTCTATCAAATTAAGAGTTCTAAGAACAGATTAATTATTGTCTCGCATCTTTCAACGCCCTTAAGAGACAGTTTGTTGACTTGTGTAGGGCTTTCGTGCCTGGGGTGGCATAAGTTTACCTTAATTTAGTTTCAAACGCCTCGTTGGAGATTTGTTGAGGAAATTGGGGACTAGAGCTTCTCAATCTCCCAACCATCATTATCGTAGACCGCTACCTGCCCGCTCTGCATGATGGTCATGCTGACTGTCGGGTATCTGGTATAAGTGCTTTTTATACACCAGACTCCCTGATCATTCTGGTAAACACCTTCGCGCTTCTGGTCGACATCTCCACATTCTACATTATCGTTTGTATGTGGTTTGCTCTTATCGATCCACTTTATAAAAAAGTTGCCAATCTTCCTGCCTTCGAATTGGTAGGTCATCTTGGTAATGTCGACTCCGAAGATATTTTTATTCTTAATCATGAAGGCTTCAGCAACTGGCTTGATCGCTTCTGGAGTAGTGTAGGTGGGCGTGTCGTCATACTCAGGCATGTTTTCAAACCAGCGTGTGCCATCCACTTTCGTTCCCCATCGGCGCTCTGCTTCACCAGTCTCGACGATATAATTAGTTTTTGGATCAACCGTAAAGCTAAACCGTGCAGCTTCATAGGTTTCGCTGGCAGGACTGTTGTAGTCAGTCCCACTATCATCTGGTTTGCTATTAAACCTACTGCAGACGAATTCGACTGGGATGTCGGGCATACCCAGGAACTGCCTGATATTGGCTACAGCTTTTTCTCTCTCAGCTGCTGGTCGTGCGGTCAGAATGCAAAACTCCTGTCTAGCTTCCGCATACTCCTGCGAGTCCTTATTGGGGTTATTGCTCATTGTAGCTAGAAGCTCAGCGATCTCCTTATCTTTGGCACTAGTTTGCAAAGTTTGAACTACCTTTGACTGATTGATTAAACGAGGAGCTAAGGCAAAGATTAGGACAGCGACTATGGCTAAGAACAGAATAACGGGAAATATACGAGATTTATTTTTATGTTTCATATTCATTTTTCGCCTCCTCTCGGGTCAAAACTAATAATTACCTTAGAGGTGTTGCATATTAACTTCGCTTGGGGGAAATTGTCAAATCCAAACAAAAAGCTCCCCCCAGCGATGGCTTACACCACCTGCCACCCTTTCGGATGACAGCCTCGACAGCGCTCTAGGGAGAGCTTATTGCTGTCGAGGACTTCTAGTGCCATGCCCCTTGCGGGGTTTAGGCGATTAAATTGTCAATTTTACGGTTTATCTCTACCATACATAAGCTTTAAGATGTCTTCTTTTTTATAACGGCGGTCCTTGCGTTGACCAAAACGGACAGGTTGTAGTATACCTTTTTTATCCCATTGACGAAGAGTATTGGGATGGACACTAAGTAATTTGCTCGCCGCTGATAATGTTAAAAGTTGTGGAATGGTTTGGTCAGTCATAATTGATAGATAACCTACCTTTTGTTAACATTAAGATACAATAAGCAACAACTTATTGCAACTATGACAATAAAAATGAAAAGAGAGCAAAACAAATATTCTGACGAGACCCTTCTTGCTATTTATTACATAAAGGTTTTTTACAGTAAACTACTGGAAGTTTTAGAGGCTTATTGCACAAGCGATTTTGGAATAGACAATCCCGAATTAAACTTCTTTTATGTAAAGTTCTCCTCAGCCGTAAACGATATCTTTCACAACACTCCTGAGCTTGAGGATTTATATTCTCAGAAGCCAGAATTACCAGACAATCTTCTTGGAGATGTTAAAGATTTTGATGTCTACTGGGAGAATGAATTTGCCCCCAATGGACATGAATTCTACAGTATGATCGAAAATCTATTTATACAAACAGGTTCTAAGGAATTTAAGCTAGGAAAAACAATCGATAGTTTCCTAAAAAAAGCTGACGGAGCAATACAAAGACACAAAAATGTAGTTAAAGATGAAATGGACAAATTGCTCTACGGGAATGTCGTATCTTGTGGCAACCTGAGACTAAATCTTAAAAAGGCAACTCTTCAATACAAAAATAATGATCCCATTGAAATATCTCCAAATACTGATGAGGTTCAACTTCTTTTACTCTTAATGAAGAAAAAAGAGGTGGTCGAGTATAAAGAAATTGCTGAAAGGCTGGACTTGAACTGTTATCATCCCGATTATAAAAATGAAGAATATTCCCGTGATGTCCAACTTATAAGGAAAAAACTTAACCCAATTCTGGAAAAAGCAGGAATGAAAAGAGAAGAAATTAACAAAATGATAATTGCCAAAAAGAACATGGGTTACAAAATACTCCCCGTTAACTAACTTCCACAAAAATACCCACAAAAAAGCCGTGGTTTATTGATTCCTCATAGACAAGAATAGTGGTAGTCAGGCAAATGACTATCACTATGAATCAATCATTAAACGAGGATTACTACCAAACAAGTGACCTATCGCTTTCAACAACGATTTCTTTATTCTTCCCTATCGAAGACATAGACCGATCAAATCCCCGCAAGGCTGTTTTCATCTTCAGAAAAATTCCCGAATTGGAAAAACTAGTTGAACAGTATTTCCGAAACGAAATCAAGGTATCGCCACAAGTTTATTTTAACCAGCTACGGGCTGTTAAAGCCCGCTTGTATGCCAACGAATAAATATGATCAGTAGAAATCTTTTATTAGAGCTGAGACAGATACTTGAGGAAGAGCGCCACCTGAAGTTGACTTTCCATGAGGTTACAGAGATTGGCACGGACCTATTGGCTTTTGTCGAAACCCTATTAAAGATCGAGACAAAAAATGAATATGAAAATAAACCAACAGCGAAAACCAGCTGAAGAACTCTATATCCAGGTATGGAGAAACCCCATCTTCTACGGGGAATTGTTAGCCGATGTTTGTCCAGAACAATGGCATACGCTAACGGCGCTAGCGGTCTTTATGAACAATGAGGGAGAGTGCAATCCTTCACTTAGCAAGCTCAAGCAAATTCTGGGGTTAAAAAGCATTGCCAGCATTAGCAGAAGAATTAAGTCACTTGAATCTGCTCGGTTTAACGGTTACCCACTTATTGAAGTCTTAAGAGGGCAAAAGAAATTTGTCAGAGGCAAATGGAAGTATGCAAACAACAAATACCGCATTAACCAACAAATAATCACAATCTTCGCCACACCCAATGCTGTTTCCATTTATACCCGCCTACAAGCGGAGATTGATAGTAAAAACAAGGCTAATTGCCGTGAACCGTTTGCCGTTAATGAGAAACGCAACATAGACAACATAACTAGAGGGAGTTCTTAACTAAATATATTAACAATAACGATTGAAAATATGACAAATAAAAGAGGTTTTTATACAAAAAACAATAAGCAGGGATTCGGATTATTTAGCCTTAAACGGCTACTCCAACTCTACTCCAATGTTACTCCAGAAATCGGGACGGATTGGGACAAATCAGGACAGCTTATAAGGCAAGAATGCTACCAAAAGCGACCAAATGCTACCAGAAAACAGGGTTACCAGAGGTGGCAAAAAATCGGAATAGAAAAATGCGCCCAATTGCGTCCACTTGCGTCCAAAAAACAGGGCGACCAAAGCCGACTGAAGGCGACCAAAAATAAGGCTTCAACCTACCATTACTTGATATTGCCAAACAATTTGTTTATGTTCTGTGTTGGACAAAAATTACTATGAAAACTGCCATATTCTGCCGAGTAAGCAGTAAAGAACAAGAGGAAACAGGATACTCTTTACCAGCACAAGAGAAGTTTTTGAGGGAGTATGCCGACAAACAAGGACTGGAAGTCGCCAAAGTTTTTGCTGTCTCCGAGTCGGCAGCAGGCAAAGTTCAGAGAAAAATCTTTATCGAGATGATCGCTTATGTCCGCAAGCACGACATTCCCACAATTATCGTCGAAACCACAGACCGCTTAACCAGAAACTTCGCCGATGTCCCGACAATTGACTTATGGATTACCGAGAATGAGAATCACCAAGTCCACCTGGCAAAAGAAGGCTGCATTCTCCACAATACCTCCCGATCCCATGAATGGTTTATGTGGCGGGTCAAAGTAGCTACGGCCGAATACTATGTCCGCCTCCTCTCGGAAAATGTGAAGAAGGGGCAAAAAGAAAAGATTGCCCAAGGATGGCTACCAACTAAACCGCCAAACGGCTACAAAACCATCGGTGAAACTGGGCATAAAACTCATATTATCGATGAAGACACAGCACATTTTGTAAAGAAAATGTTTGATCTATACATTACAGGCAACTATTCAATTAAACGGCTATCCCAAAAAATGTATACCGAAGGGATGCGATCCCAATTAGGACACAAGCTCCCTCACAGTCGTATCCATTCCCTGCTGCGTGAACCTTTCTATATTGGTAAAATTAGATGGAATGATGACTTGTATGAAGGCAAGCACCAACCTTTGATTACCGTCGAGCAATTTAATAAAGTCCAGGCTATGCTTAAAAGCAGAACTACACCTAAATACCGCAAGCACAATTTTCTCTTCCGAGGATTGATCAAGTGCGCTGGTTGCCACAACTCAATCACCTTTGAGACAGCTAAGGGTCATATTTATGGTCATTGCAACCATTATCACGAATGCCCACAGACGACCTGGGTCAAAGAGCACGAAGTCGAAACCCAGCTACTAGGAGGCTTTGAAACCCTGAAAATAAAAAACAGCCGTATAGTTGGGTGGCTTAAGAAGGCACTCAAAGAAAGTCATCAGGACGAGGTCGAATACCACAACAATACCGTTGGCGAGCTTGAAACCCGCTACGAAGCGGTTCAGAAGCGGATGGACAAGTTATACGATGATAAGCTGGACGAAAAGATCACTCCAGAGTTTTACAGCAGGAAATTCAAGCAATACTCAGACGAGAAAGACGAAATCACAGAATCAATAAAAAAACACTCTCAGGCAAGCACAGGCTACATCAACTTAGGGGTTAACATCTATGAACTCTCCCAGAGAGCCAAAGAACTATACCTAAAAGCTGGAGCAAAAGGCATGATAGACGAGCAAAGAGCCTTAATCAGGTTTATATTTGCCACCTTAACGGTTGACGAAGGGAAGCTAAGCTACACCTACTCCAAGACCTTCAAAATCCTCTCCGAGGCAGTCGAAGCGACCAACGGTTCGAAAGTGGATAAAATTGACGACTTTGAAAACGGAAAATTCGAACTTACGAAAAAGAGCGATGTTACGGGACAAAAGGACTCTTTGTTGCCCTCTCGTCCCATCTGGCTCCCCGGGCGGGACTCGAACCCGCAACCCTTCGATTAACAGTCGAATGCTCTACCATTGAGCTACCAGGGATCGTAATGTGCTAGACTAGAATTATAACATGCAAAATTCGTCTGCCAGACGAGAGAAAGGAATCCACGTATAACAACTGGAATAATATAATGCACTGGTCTGGTGGTTGGGGTTATGGTGCGTGTATATCTCTATTTGTCATCTGGACTCTACTTTGGAGTGGTCTCGCTCTCTGGCGCGCTGCTAAAGAAGATAACAAATACTGGTTTGTCGCTTTTCTTCTCCTTCACACCGCCGGAATCTTAGAAATCGCCTACCTCTTCTTTTTCGCCAAAAA
>Ga0172375_10004365_pt1 | contig 20913 bp, 19 predicted proteins | sample LakKiv1m_FD_114537 | JGI IMG/M metagenome (GOLD analysis project Ga0172375, IMG submission 114537) | Freshwater microbial communities from Kabuno Bay, South-Kivu, Congo - kab_092012_11.1m | ecosystem: Environmental > Aquatic > Freshwater > Lake | place: Democratic Republic of the Congo...
GGCCGCCGAAAGGCTTGAGCGCTTCGATGAAAGTCTCGCGGACGATCTTGCCGCGCCTCGCGCCCTTGCGGAACTTTGGCAGCTCGTGAGGGATCCGCAAATCCCGGCGGCCCATGCGCTGGCGGCGGCTTTGGACATGGACACCGTTCTCGGCTTTGGGCTCGCCGCCGCCCGCAAGGCCGAAGTATCGCTGGACCAGGCTGTGGTCGACCGCATCGAGAGCCTCGTCGCCGAGCGGGCGGCGGCCAAGAAGGCGAAGGATTGGGCCGCCGCGGACGCCATCCGCAAGACCCTGAAGGGAATGGGCATCGCCCTTGAGGATGGACCCGCAGGCACCACGTGGAAAATGCAATAGCCATATCCCCGTAACGACAAGGAAAGAACATTGTTATCTTCTGGTAAGCAGCATGATGGCCTCGATTTTCGATCGCTCTACGAATCGAATTCCGACATGCTGCTCAGGATCGCGTTCCGGATCACCAATTCCACGGAAGCGGCCGAGGACGTGGTCCACGATGCTTTTGGCAAGCTCGTCGAGAAGAATATGGTGTTCCCGACGCGAAACGACGCCAAGTACTGGCTTATCCGGGTTGTGAAGAACGGGGCGATCAACTATGCCAAGCGCAAGGGCAGGGAAACCCGGGCATACGAAAAATGGTGGAGAAGCGAAGCCTCTCCGGTCGAAGACGTAGAAGCCGGGTCCCTCTCCATCAAGGAGACGGGTACCGAGGCAGGCATCCAGCAGTCCGTCGAGGACGACGTGCTCAGGAAAGAAACGGCCGAAGAGATGAAGCGACTGCTCGATTCCCTTCCCGAGAAGTTGAAAATGGTTCTCATACTCAAGGAATATGGTGGCATGAGCTACAGGGAGATTGGCAAGATACTTGGCATCAGCGAAGGCAACGTTAAAGTTCGGGCCTTCCGCGCCAGGGAAGCCCTTCTCGCGCGAATGAGCCGGGAGGATGGCAATGTGTCCAGATGATGCGCTTTTGTCTGCCTTGGTAGACGAGGAAGTCCCCGATCCTTGGAAGGGAAGGATGGAGTCGCATATCGCGGAGTGCCAGCAGTGCTCGAATAAAGTCAAAGCTTTGCGGTCTCTGAAGGCGCGACTCCTGACGATCGAGGATTCGGCTGAGCTCGAAGCCTTGGCCGCGGCTAAAGCGAGGATTGCCGCTTCGATCGATTTCATCCCCAAGACCGTAGCTGCCAAGCAGGATCTCCTGGGCAGGTTCCGCCATCTCTGGTCCGATCGCATCCCGATGCCGATGCCTTTTTTGGCCGCCGGCATTCTTGCTCTTGTATTCCTGGTTGGCATGAGTCTCGGTGTTTTCGCTCCCTTGGGCAATTCGGCGCGCACGATGGCGTCAGCTTCGAAAATAATTTCCCCGCAATCAGCGACGCTCGAGATGATGGCTCAATACATGAAGCAATCTTCCGTGCAACCCGTCATGATTGAAATGCCGCAGGAATCGGTCTTCAGCCAGCTAGGCAATCCCGTTATCGCCTCTTCCCCGGAGCCGGTCATTCAAGAAGTGACAACTTCTTCCAGCGGGAGCCTCTCACCGTGAACCGAGACATGCCCTTCGGGATGGCGCGGTTCTTGCGCTATCCTCTTTTGCTGCTCTTTCTATGTTCCAGCCTGGCCTTGGATGCCCAAACACCCTCTGTCCCATCTCCCGCCAAGCCGGAGCAAACGCCGCCGAAGCAGACGAATCCCGGTCCTGCCCCTGCCCAAAAGGCCGAAAATGGCGATGCGGTGGTGGAGCTTCTCTTCAAGATTCGCTCGGCTTTTTCTCTCACTCCCGCCATGATCCACGGCCTACAGACGAAAAGCGCGGATAGCGGCGGGACCCAGGCAAACATTCCACAAGGAAACGCTCCACAGGGAAGCGCCACCGCCCCCAAGACTTCGTTGCCTTCCGCCGAGGGAGCGAAGGATATCGCCTGGGGCGACGTGCTCGAAAGAGTCGTACCTTTTGCCGCTCCCCTCGATGTCAGGTTGGTTGGCAAAAATGTCGTGGTGCTTTTCCAAATCCTTCCAATAGCGCTGCGCGCCACCATTGTCGACTTGATGGTGCAGGGGCAAGTGTGGGTCAAAATGCCGGATGATTCAGTCTCGCTCAAGACGACGGTCCAATCCTTGAGCCTGCCGCTGGGATCGAGGCTTTATTTTTACCCACTTGGCGTCGATGCTAAAACAGGCGCGCCGATCGCTGTCGAAATTCGGGTCGACAGGCAGCCCAAGCAATGATTTGATGAATCCGATATGCGGATGGAAAGGGCGATGAGGCGAGCGAGGCGCAGGCGGGCAATAGGCCTCCTTTTCGCATCGCTGGCGCTCGCGATTTCAGCATATTTGCTGCTCAATGCGCCGCGCGTCACTTCCATCGATCCTATCGCTTTCGCGCCTGGCGGCGTCATAACCATACAGGGCAGAAATTTTGGCGAGAGCCGCGGTGACAGCCGCGTGCTTCTCGATGCTTCGCCACTCACCCAAACATCATATATTTCATGGTCTGCCAAGAAGATTGAGCTGCTTCTTCCTATTTCGCTCGACTCGGGGATCATCCAGGTGGTGACTTCATTCGGCGCGAGCAATCCGGACATCGTCATAAGCTCGGCGAACCTGCCGCTGAAACCGGAAAACTCGGCCCAGGCCGCCAGTGGCCCGGCGATCAAGACGATAAGCCCGGCAGAGGCTTCGATAGGTTCTATCGTGGAAATCGAAGGTATCAACTTCGGATCCAACGTGCAGTTCAGTCGAGTCCGTTTCTCCCGCAATACGGCGGGAAAGGAGCCAGGGGGCATCGTCGATAGTGAGAAGGAGCCGGTCGAGCCGATGGATTCCAGCTTCATCGAACCTGAGGACCCCATGTCCATGTATGAGAGCTGGGACGATAAGCGTATATCGGTGCGCGTTCCCGAAGGGGCCGGCACGGGGACAGTCATCGTAAGCACCCCCCAGGGAGACTCCGAGCCCTTCACCTTTCACGTGAAGCAGGGTTCAGGAGCAAAATACCTGTTCGACCCAGCCATATACTCCCTATCGTTCAAGGTTAGAATCAGAAGGCAAAAGCCGAACCAGGCGGGGACAGTGGTGCTTTATATGCCCAATCCCCCCACCACGTTTTCACAAAATCTTGATGGCATCCAGGAAGAAACGCCAGCACCTTTCATGAGCGATTATGGCAGGGTGGCCGTCTTCAAGCTGTCGGACTTTCCTGAAGCCGATACGACGGTCACGAGAACCGCCCTTGTTACCATCCATAGCGTGGAAACCGATCTGAGCGGTTTCAAGGATTCATTCCCGGGCGGCAAGATTCCGAATTTTCTGCAAGCGTATGTGAGCGCGGATAGCCTGGTGCCATCCACATCGAAGGATGTTTTGTCTTTGGCCGCCACGATAATCGGAAAAGAGAGGAATCTGCAGAAAAAAGCCTCTCTCATCGCATCCTGGCTCGCGAAAAACATGCGTTGGAAGCCACAATCGGGAGCGAGGGATGCGCCTCAATCGGCGCTGAGGGAAGGCTCTGCCGGGGCACGGACCTATACCCTCCTTGCGACCGCTCTCTTTAGGGCTGCTGGCCTGCCAGCCGCCCCCATTTCGGGTTTTCTGGCCAGAAAGGACAATGTCAGCATTCCGCATTTTTGGCTGGAATACTATCTGCCCGCGGTGGGTTGGATACCGTTTGATCCTGTATTGGCTTTGGGCTCACACCCTTCGGGATTCGATGCCGGTCTCGATGACCCCGCCCACTACTTCGGCGCCCTCGACAATCGTCATATCGCAATATCGAGAGGCTTGGCGAATGTGGCACCCCTCTTGGGCGGATCGGATATGCAGGTAGCCAAGACTCCCTGGTCGTTCCAAACGCTTTTCGAGGAATCACTCGGCGCCGCCTATACGAGTTCCTGGCAGGAAATCGAAATCATGGGCGTTTATTAGGATTCTGTGCCGGCCATGGTCGAAGTATGTTTGATATTGTATACTTGCGACCAATTCAGGCAGAATCTTTCGAGGAGAAATCTATGGCGACGATTGAATCCTTCGATCCGGAATTGTGGTCGGCGATGAAGCTCGAGATGTCCCGCCAGCGCGACAAGCTCGAGTTGATAGCCAGTGAAAACTATACTTCCCGCGCCGTGCTCGAAGCGGTCGGGTCTGTTCTCACCAATAAATACGCCGAAGGGTATCCGGGCAAGCGCTACTATGGCGGCTGCGAATACGTGGATATGGCTGAAAATCTGGCCAGGGACAGGGCCAAGGCGCTTTTCGGCGCCGATCACGCCAATGTCCAGCCCCATTCCGGAAGCCAAGCGAATATGGGAGTCCTCTTTGCCGCGATAAATCCAGGCGATACGATTCTCGGCATGGATTTAGCCCATGGCGGGCATCTGACCCATGGGGCCCCTGTCTCCTTTTCGGGGAAACTCTACAAGGTCGCGCGGTACGGGGTAAAGCGAGAAACCGAGACCATCGACTATGAGCAGGTCGCCCAGCTCGCCCGGGAATATAGACCAAAAATCATCATAGCGGGCGCATCCGCCTATTCGCGAATCATTGATTTCGATGCCTTCAGGCACATCGCCGACGAGGTCGGCGCTTATCTCATGGTGGATATGGCCCATATCGCCGGCCTGGTCGCTGTCGGGCGACACCCAAGTCCGATCGCCCTAGCCGATTTCACGACGACGACGACGCACAAGACCTTGCGCGGCCCGCGCGGTGGAATGATTTTCGTCGGTCGTGACAAAGAGAACAACCGCGGCATAAAGACCCCAAAAGGGGATGGCCTCAAGAAGTGGTCGGAGCTTATCGATGGGAGCATCATGCCCGGTATCCAAGGCGGCCCGCTCATGCACGTGATAGCGGGGAAGGCCGTCGCGCTCAAGGAAGCCCAGATGCCCGAATTCGCCGAATACATCGATAGAGTCATCGCGAACGCCGCCACGCTTTCCCGGGCCCTCGCGGCGGGTGGGGCGAGAATCGTGTCGGGCGGCACCGACAACCATCTCATGCTCGTCGATTTGAGCCCCCTGGGCATAACCGGCCGGGATGCTGAAAAGTGGCTCGATGAGGCTAATATAACCGTGAACAAAAATGGAATCCCCTTTGATCAGAAGAGCCCCTTCGTGACTTCCGGCATCAGGGTGGGATCGCCCGCGGTGACAACCCGCGGCATGGGGCCGGCCGAGGTTGAGACGATCGCCGATTTCATCATGGATGTCCTCACATCGAAGGGAAACCCAGCCGTCATCGCGCGCGTCAAGAAAGCGGTTTTGGCTCTGACGGCTCGTTTCCCTCTCCCCTGATGCACTTATGAGCGCCGATCCCAGGGCATGCTCCCTCGATAATAACGCGGAGCGTTCCTCTTCCCTGCGCGAGTTTTTCGCAAGGGATCTCATTGCCCTGGGTGTGTACGGCTTCGCGTTTCTTTCCCGCCACTCCTTCCTCGAAGTGCTCGCCGAATGCCGTGTTTCAGAAACGATGATGCGCAAATATGATGCGCTGAAAGCGGAATCTGTCATCGTCACTGCCCTCAGATATGGGGAGGGGGACTATGCACCTCCGCTCTGGGCCGCGCTTGGAGGCGATGAAATAACCGGGGAAGGCGGGGCCGCCCGCCCTGGGCATCCCGCAGCCAAGGTGCGGATCGCCAGGTTCGCGAGGGCTCATTGGTACAAGGAATTGTCGGAACGGATGCGCATCGCGGTCGAAAGGACGATAGGGGCCGCGGCGGCGATGGGGATCTCGTTGCCCTCGGCCAAGGCGTGGCATAGACTTGTCAATTCGGGGCTGCCGGAAAAGCCCTTGGCTGAGAAAGCTGGTCTGGGGTGGATAGGCAAGAATGGCATTGTGATAGCCGCCTCGGCGCGCGGGAAAACCGATGACGCGCCGGCTCATTGTTCCGCGGTAGTGCTTGGTCTCATACTTTGTCCTGTTGACCTAGAGGCAGCACCGCCATTGCTGGCGCCAGCAATGGCGCATCGGCTTTGCGGGGATTGCAGGCGCTGCGTCGACGCCTGTCCGACCGGCGCCCTAGGCTGCAATGGCGCGACCTACGAAAGGGAGCGCTGCATCCAGCATTGGACGGCCATCGCAGGAGAAATCCCCGCCGATGTCAAAGCCGTCTGGGACGGCCGGCTCTATGGTTGCGACAGCTGCCTCGAAGCATGTCCCCACTTTATTCCGGATCCCTCGGCATCCAGCGACATCGGACGGCTCGGCCCCGCGCTTCCCGCGGCGTATTTTATCGGGAACGACGATGGAACGATTCGGCGCGATCTTTCGGGTACGGCTCTGGGGATGGGTTGGATGTCGATTGCCGCCTTCAGGCGCAACGCGCTCATGTCCGAAGAAGGAAAGAATCCATGACGATCGAAACCATGAATGCCCGGTCGAGGCTCGTCACCCTCACCAGGGATTTCTTCTTGTCCCGGCGGTATCTGGAAACCGATACGCCAACGCTCTCGCCCACCCTCATCCCCGAGTCCTGCCTCGAGGCTTTCGCCACGAATTTCGTGCACCCTTACAAGGCAGGATACCCCCTGTATCTTATCCCCTCACCCGAGATATGGATGAAACGGATCATAGCCTCGACGGGCCTGAGCGTATTCCAACTCTGCAAATCATTCAGGAACGCCGAATCCTTGAGCAAGATCCACAATCCCGAATTCACCATGCTGGAGTACTATACGGTCAGGGCGAATAGCCGGGACAACATCGCGCTCACCGAGGAACTTTTCGCGGCGCTCGCGACCACGGAAACCCCCGCTATCGCGAGACCGCCTTTCCGGCGCATCACCATGGCCGAAGCTTTTTCCGACCTCGCCGGACTCGATCTTGACCGCCTGGGCGAATCGGAGGCGATCGTCGAGGCGGCGAAGTCGAAGAATCTCCTTGTCAGTGACGCTTCAACCTGGGAGGAAGCCTTCAATATCATTTTTCTCTCCCTCGTGGAACCCGCGCTTCCCCTCGATAAACCCCTCATACTCGATGAATATCCTGCCGGAATCGAATGCCTCGCGGCTGACATTCCGGGCAAGCCGTACAAGGAACGCTGGGAACTCTATGTAAGAGGGATCGAGATCGCAAATTGCTTCACCGAAATGGGAAAACCCAGGGCCGTGGAAGCCTACTTCGCCTCTCAAGGCTCCAAAAAGCTCACGAGCCTCGTCCCACACAGGGTTGATCCCGGTTACCCGGAAGTTTTTGCCGATTTCCCTCCGTGCTCGGGAGTGGCGGTGGGCTTTGATCGTTTGGTCATGGTTCTGCTCGGCCTTGGCGATATCGCCGAGGCGATCACCTTTCCTTTCGCCTCATTTTCCGCGTACGGAGCGTAGAGCAAGCGCGTGAGGGAAGGAGAGCGTCCGCATCTTTACATAAATCTCGTTTTTGCACTACAATAAATGCGAAATACGGTGGCGTTTTCCGGCCTCTATCCTTCATATTCGTATTGTCAGGCCTTTCGGGGCTGACAGTAAAAGGACATTACCATGGTTCGCGGCGGCGATATCAATCTTGGAACCTGTCTTCTTATAAACGGCAACCCCCACATCGTGGTTGACCGGGAATTCGTGAGCCCTGGAAAGGGATCGGCATTCGCGCGCGTGAAAGCAAAGAGTCTGAAATCGGGAAACGTCATCACCCAGACCATCAAGACAGCGGATTTCGTCGAGGACGCCCAGGTTGACCTCACTGACTGCCAGTATCAATATTCCGATGGCGAAAATTTCATGTTCATGAACAATGAGACGTTTGAGCAATTCGGCGTTTCCATGACGATCCACGCGGACAAGAAGCCCTACCTCAAGGAAGGCGAAACCTACACGCTCGTCATGTGGGAAAACGAGGCCATCGACATTAAAATTCCCTACAAGATGATTTTTACCGTCGTTGAAAGCGAAAATTATATAAAGGGCGACACCGTTTCGGGCGCCACCAAGCCGATCACGACGGAGACGGGACTCGTCGTCCGCGTTCCCCTCTTTATAAAGCAGGGTGAGAGAATCCTCGTGAACACCGAGACGAACGATTACGTGGAGCGCGTGAACAACTGATCGCTCCCCAATCCGCCCAAGCCTTCGTCCCGGTGGGGAGACCTTTCCATGATTGACCTCAAGCCCCTCGTCAACAAAACGGTGGACTTCGCCTACCGAGGCGCGAGACTCGGCTTCGATCTCTCCCACGCCCTTTTTTCCTCCTTCGCCATCGATACGGGCACGCGGCTCCTTCTCAAGGAAATAGCCCACGACGAAATACTCGCGAAGGCGGAGTCCATACTCGACGCGGGTTGTGGCGTTGGCATACTCGGCATATCGCTCTCGTCGTCCTGCCCGGAAGCCAAGGTTGTCATGCGCGACAGGGACATCCTGGCATGCGCTTTTTCCGAGAGAAACTGCTGGAGAAACGGCATTCCCGCAAAGCGGCTCGACCTCGACGGAAACCCCGCTGAAGCCATTTCGAAACGGCCCCCCAAGCACAAGGAAAACGAGGAGAGAAGGAACGATACCATCATCGCGCCAGGCCTTCTCGGCGATGACGATCCTCTCGGACCATACGACCTTGTCGTCTCCAACCTACCCGCCAAAGCCGGGCCGGCCATACTCTCGCGGTTCGTCGATACCTGCTCCGGCAAGCTGCTCAATCCCGGGGGGAGATTGGCCTTCGTCATCGTCAACACGCTCGCCAGTTTTGCCGACGAGTGGTGCGCTTCCTCGGGCATGATCCTCGTGAAAAAAACGATCGCCAAGAGCCATACCGTGTTCGTCCTGGAAAAGAAGGCTGATGCGAGGATTGCTCCAGCGGTGTCAGTGGATAGGTCAGCCCAGATCCTTGAGGGAAGGAATCCCGACAGCGATAGCCTTAGCCCCTACCGGCGATCATCGGCCTCGAGAAGACTGGGTCGATATCCGGTTTCCGCGAGCGGCTACTGGGGACTCCCTGAATTCGATACGACGAGTTTCGCGACCAGCCTCGCATTGGAAGCGCTTGAGCGGGCCTGCGCGGGAAATCTCGTCCGCGATTTCCTTATCGCGGAGCCGGGCATAGGCCTCGCGGCGCTTTGGGCCCGCAAAGCCCTCGGTCCGGCGAGGATCCATGCCGCATCGCGCGATCTCCTCTCGCTTCGGGCGACCAGGGCCAACATTGAAGCGGCGGGAACCCCAGCCCCTGAATTCCTTCCCCTGCAGTCTATCGATATCGGCCAGACGCGGGACGCGATCTTCGACGCGATCCTCTGGTATCCCGACGAAATTCCCGAATACGACTATATATCCCCAGCCTGGGAATTTCTGGGCAGGACGGCGAAAAAAGGTGCCGCGATCGTGATTGTCGCCAGCGCGACAGTCATTGCCCGCTTCGAGAAAATAAAACCCGCGGCGATGCAGAGGCTAGGGGGGAAAAAGAGTAGGGGGTTCGCGGCTTTGATGGTCAGAAGGATCGCCTAAGCCCTTTTTATTTCCTCAATCGAACCACTCGTTTCAACAGGTAAAACATCGTCATAAATTTCGAAATGCTCTTGCCAACTATGAAAACCAGTGCAATTCTTAGTTGAGGGGGCAATCGTGACGATTCCAAAATTTTCCCATCCGGGCCTCGAGGCCTGGGTTAGAGCCATGTCGGAACTCTGCAAGCCTGAGGCCATTGAAGTCTATGGCGGTACGAGCATCGAATATGACCAGCTCTGCGCTCGCCTTGTCGAAGCGGGAACATTCAAGAAACTAACGGATACAGTGCGACCGAATTCATATCTTGCCGAATCCGATCCGGCTGATACCGCGCGCGTCGAGGAGAAAACCTTCATCTGCTCCGCGACGGTCGGCGATGCCGGGCCAACCAACCATTGGGTGGACCCGATCGAGATGAAAGCGCGGCTTACCCCCCTCTTCGCGGGGGCCATGAAGGGGCGGACCATGTATGTGGTGCCCTATTCCATGGGGCCTGTGGGCAGTTCCATGGCGAAAATCGGTGTCGAGATCACCGATTCGGCATATGTGGTCGTAAATATGCATATAATGACGAGAACCGGATTTTCCGTACTCGAAAAACTCGGCTCGACCGGGGATTTCGTGCGCTGCCTGCATTCCTGCGGCAACGGCGAAAGGCCAGCGTCGGCGTGCAGGCCGGGGTGGCCTTGCGATCCGGAACGGATGGCGATCGCGCACTTCCCGGAGGAGCGGATGATATGGTCCTATGGCTCCGGGTATGGGGGGAACGCTCTCCTCAACAAGAAGTGCTTCGCGCTCAGGATCGCCTCGGTCATCGCGAGGGACGAGGGTTGGCTCGCTGAGCATATGATGATACTGAGTATCACCAATCCCCAGGGCGAGAAGAAATATTTCGCCGGAGCCTTCCCTTCGGCCTGCGGCAAAACCAATCTCGCGATGCTTGAATCCTCATTGCCCGGATGGAAAGTCCGCACGGTCGGCGATGATATAGCGTGGATGAAATTCGGGACGGACGGGAGGCTTTACGCGATCAACGCCGAAGCGGGTTTCTTCGGGGTGGCGCCCAATACTTCCTACAAGAGCAACGCCAACGCCATGCGTTGCCTTGAGCATGACACGATCTTCACGAATTGCGCCCTGACGCCGGAAGGGGATATCTGGTGGGAGGGGATAGGGTACGAAGCCCCGGCGGGAACGATCGACTGGAAGGGCAATCGACTGGAAAATCAGGGAATCAAAGGCGCTGGTGCGCCATCGGGCCCGCTCGCCCACCCGAACGCCCGGTTCACCGTCCACGCGTCATCTTGTCCCTCCATGGACGAGGCGTGGGAAGATCCCGCCGGAGTGCCCATTTCCGCCATTGTTTTCGGAGGAAGGCGCTCCGCGACCGTTCCCCTCGTCTACGAGGCGAGAAGCTGGAAGCATGGTGTGTTCCTCGGCGCGTCGCTGTCGAGCGAGACGACGGCCGCGGCCGCCGGCCAGGTGGGGCGCCTGCGCAGAGATCCCTTCGCCATGCTGCCGTTCTGCGGGTACAACATCGGCGATTATTTCTCCCACTGGCTTTCTTTCGGCGACAAGCCCTCATTGAAGCTTCCCAAGATTTTCCACGTGAATTGGTTCAGGAAAAGCCGTGAGGGGAAATACCTCTGGCCGGGATATTCCGATAACGCCAGGGTGCTCAAGTGGATGTTCGAGCGCTGCGACAACACCGTTTCCGCGGTGGACGCTCCGATCGGCTACATGCCGATTTCGGCTGACTTCGACGTCAAGGGACTCGATTTGCCAAAGGCGGCCATCGAAGAGTGTTTCGCGATATCGGCCGAGGAATGGAAGGAGGAAATCGCCTCGATCAGGCATTACCTCCTAGGCCTGGGCGACAGGATCCCCGATGCCTTGTATAAGGAAATGGCGGTACTGGCGGACAAGTTCGAGCAAGGTTGAGCGACCCCGATTTTATTTGAAATCCGAAGGGGAATTCACTATATTAAGATCATGAAGAAATGGGAGAAGTTGATTCTGGAGTCCAAGACTCCGGAAGAGTACGTAGAACGTTCTCTTCGCTCGAAATTGCTTCCGGCTGAGAAAGCAAAATTGGCGCGGCAGTGGATGGAAGACTCCGGATTCACGAAGGCTGACATCTTGTACGCCAGAAACCGCAATCCCTTCTGGAAGAAGAAGAAAATGGAAGGAGCGGAGGATCGAACCCGCAGGCGCCTCGATATGCACGATTATTCGAGAGGAAAGACGGTGCAGTGGACGAGCGAGAAGCTTCAGGAGTTTTTGGACCTCAATAAAAAGGACTCCTCGGGCCGTTACATCCACAAGGATTGGGAACTCGCCAGTCACTTCGACACGAGCATCCCATCGATCCAGTACCTGCGCAGAAAGTTCTTGCGGGTTAGGGAACTTCTCGGACCGAGGGCCAGGAAAGAGAAGATCGTCGACTTTATGGGTAGCTCTGAGATAATCCTCATGAGCGGCGGCCCGCGTAAAGGCAAATAAAGCGTTTTCCGGTGGACTTTCCATCCCCCCGCCCATGCCGAGAAGGATATGGGCTGTCTTTACGCGCTTTTGGTTTTGTCGGCTGTTTCCATATTCCTTCTATAAACGGTGTGGGCTGCCAAGAGAAAGTCGGGATCCTCTTTCACGATGGCGAACGCGTCGGCTCGCGCCGATTTGAGCAGCTCGAAATCCCGTAGCGGATTGGCGATGAGAAGACGGAACGACCCCGATTGGGCTGTTCCGAGCAATTCGCCGGGGCCGCGCAGCTTGAGGTCTTCTTCCGCGAGGGCAAAGCCGTCGGTGGTCGCGTAGAGGGCTTTGAGCCTCTGGACGGCATCATCGGTGATGTCCCCCGAATAGATCAGAAAACAGAAACTTTGGTGCTCGCTCCTGCCAATCCTGCCGCGGAGCTGATGAAGGGCGGAGAGGCCGAATCGCTCCGCGTGCTCAACTACCATGATAGCCGCGTTGGGCACATCGACGCCGACCTCGACGATGGTGGTCGCCACGAGGATCCGCGTCTTCCCGTTCACGAAATCGTCCATGATGATTTTTTTCTTGTCTTCCTTCAGCTTGGAGTGGAGGAGACTCACCGAAAATTCAGGGTATATTTTCGTGGCGAGCTGGGTAGCCATCTCTTCGGCACTTTTGAGCGAGGCCTTGTCGGATTCGCCAATGAGGGGATAAACGAAGTAGGCTTGGCGTCCTTCCTTGAGCACTTTGCGCACAAAATCATACACCTTCGATTCATTTCCTTGTTTTGCGAGATGCGTTGCCACAGGTTTTCGGCCGGGAGGCAGTTTTTTAATCGAAGAGACAGCCAAATCGCCGAAAAGCGTTAGCGCGAGGCTCCGGGGAATAGGCGTGGCTGTCATCATGAGCATGTCGGGGATGTCTCCTTTTTTATACAAGGCAATCCTCTGCATGACGCCAAAACGGTGCTGCTCGTCGATGACGATGTATTTGAGTGCCTTGTAAACGACATCGGTGGAGAAAAGGGCATGGGTGCCGATCACGATATCGATTTCACCGGCCTTGAGGGCCTCGAGGAGTGGGGGGCGCGCCGCGTCGTCCACATTGCCGGAGAGGAAGGCGAGGCGGACGCCGAGCGGCTCAATGAGCTTGGCGGCGGTGGCCGCGTGCTGGCGCGCGAGAAGCTCGGTAGGCGCCATGATGGCGACCTGCCCTCCGCGCTCTACCGTCCGCAGGGCCGCCAGGAGGGCGACGATGGTTTTACCCGAGCCGACGTCACCTTGGAGAAGTCGCGCCATGGGATGGGGCTGATCGAGATCGGCGGCGATCTCGGCGAGGGCTCGGGATTGGTCTTCCGTGAGCGCGAAGGGGAGGCGCTGGAGGAGCCGCTCGGCGAGCAAACCAGTGACTGGCTTGCGTGGGATGATTTGTCCGCGGCGCGCCCGCATGCGGAGCGCGATTCCCAGCTGGAACTTGAAAAGCTCCTCATAAGCGAGGGTCTTGAGGGCCGATTCTCTCTCCGCGACCGAGTCCGGGAAATGAATGCGGACGAGGGCTTCAGCCTTGGATATCAAACCGCGCTTCTCGATGAGCGAAGGCTCCAGCTCATCCTCGAGATGGCGGCCATACATAGCCAACGCCGCCCTCATGAGCTTTCTCATCACGCCTTGGGCGATTCCCTCGGTGAGGGGATAGAGGGGAACCAAGCCCCTGACGGGGGATTCGTTTTCATCGAGGCGCTCGACATCGAAGGAAGAGGACTGGATCTCGCCGAATCGGAATTGGAATTTCCCATGGACAACGACCCTTGATCCAATAGGGAGTGTCTTCTCGAGAAATGGCCGGTTGAAGCAGAGAAGAGCCGCTTCCGACGAATCGTCGCTCACCAGGATTTTGAGTGTCTTCATCCTCCCGAAACCGAACCACTCGTGGGAAGTCACGGTGGCGATCGTATGAACCGATCCGTTTTCGGCAAAATGGGAAAAGGAGAGGAACCGGGATCGATCCTCATAGTCCCTGGGATAGTGGGTGAGAAGATCGGCGATGGTAGCGATGCCCAAGCGGCTGAGCCTGGAAGCAACTAAGGGGCCCGCGCCGCGCAGCGTCGCCACTGGTTGTCTCAATTCATGGAGAAACACGAGGGCAGTATAGCGCGTTTGACTCCTTGTTGTACACTTTTCGCATAAATGGTAGCATGCGGAAGTATGATTTTCGCAAGGAGTGCCGATGCGCGATGAAATGAAGCGCCTCATTGAGCTGGACCGGGAGCGGACGCTCTTTTCCCACATAGGGGCATTGTTGGGTTGGGATCAGGAAACATATCTTCCCGAGAGGGGGGTCGAGGAGAGGGCTGAGCAGCTTGCCTTGGTCGAGGGAATGGCTCATGAAAAGGCGGCGCGGCCGGAGATTGGGGACCTGCTCGAGGCCCTCGAGGCTGACAAAGACCTCGAGGACGTGGAAAAAGCGTATCTGCGAGTCGCCAGACGCGAGTTCGACAGGGAAAGAAAATTGCCTTTCGACCTCGTCACCGAAATGGCGAGGCAGACAAGTTTGTCCCAGGCTTCCTGGGTCCAGGCGCGGAAGGCCAACAACTTCGCCGGCTTCGCTCCCCATTTGCAAAAAATGATCAACCTCAATGTCGAGATGGCTCAGGCTCTGGAGCCTTCGACCGAACAGCCCTACGATGTGCTTCTCGATCTGTACGAGATTGGAAGCACCGAGGATTCCATCGCGAAAGTATTCTCTGCGATGAAAGATGATCTCGTGCGGATCCTGGGGAAGATACGTTCTCGCCCTCAGGTTGACGACTCATTCCTGCACAATACAGTTCCGGCATCCGCCCAGGCGAGGATGAGCGCGTATTTCATGGATGCCGTGGGTTTCGACAAGAGCAGGGGCAGGCTGGACACCACCGCTCACCCCTTTACGACTACCTTAGGCCGGGATGATGTCAGGATTACGACGCGCTACATCGAAGATTTCTTCCCCTCAAGCATATTCAGCACAATTCATGAGGCCGGCCACGCTCTTTACGAGATGGGCATCGATCCTCACCTCGACTTCCGCGGCACGAGGTTGGCCGATGCCATATCGATGGCCGTGCACGAGTCGCAATCCAGGATGTGGGAAAACATCATCGGTCGCTCGCCGGAATTCTGGCGGAAGCATTTTGGGCCGGTCGCGCTGATGGCTGAAGGTGCCCTCGATGGCGTCGGGGTCGATGCTTTCACGAAGGCCATCAACAAGGTTGAGCCAAGCTTGATACGGACGGAAGCCGACGAGGTTACCTACGGGCTCCATGTGATCGCGCGCTTCGATCTCGAGGCGCCCTTGATAAGCGGAAGCCTGGCCGTCGCCGACCTGCCGGCCGCATGGAACGACAAGATGAAGGAACTGCTGGGCCTCGAAGTGCCCAACGACGCCCAAGGCTGCCTGCAGGACGTTCACTGGTCCATGGGCTCCTTTGGCTACTTTCCGAGCTACTCCCTCGGCAATCTCTACGCCGCCCAATTCTGGTCGACGATGGAGGAAGCCATCCCGGATCTGGCCGCGAAGATCGAGGAAGGCGATTGCGGACCGGCGCGTGAATGGCTCGCGAAGAATATCCACAAGGTCGGCACGACCTACCTGCCCGGCGAGCTTGTGGAGAAGGTCACCGGCTCCCCCTTGAACGCATCGCATTTCACGCGATATCTCGAGAAGAAATATTCGGAAATCTATGGATTTTAAATTTACATTGTCTTCCAGAACCTGAAGTTGCTTCGCTCCACCTCATCGGCTTCGAGAAGGGGATAGAATTTCGTTTCGCTCCCTTTCGCGAATATAAAGCCATGTCGGAGCATCTTGTAGGAAATCTTGTCGATAGGGCAATCCAGGGAAATGCCCTTGACGTATTTGCCGGGAGTCTTCTGAATCTCAAGCACGGCTTCGTGCAACCGCGCCGGGTGTATGCCGGGGACGAAGCTGGAGAGGAAGGGATTAGCGTCGAATTCCGCCATGAAATCCTCGATGGAGAACTCGAGCTGGGTAAAGAACATGGAAGGGGCGCCCTTTGTGTTTTTTGGGTCGGTGATAAAGGCCGCGAAACTTCCGAGGTCGTAGCGCGTCAACACCATGAACCGCACGGGGTTGATCTCGACCATGATGCGCATCTCGTCGCCCCGGGGTTCCGGCTTCCTGTCCGAGGACGCGAGCTCAACGTATTCGCCTGAGGGATTGCAGAAGAAAAGATGGCCAAGCGCGGCAAGATCGATATGTTCCAGAACCCGATAGCTTTGTATGAATTTCGTGGCCTTGGGGCGACCGTCGGGATGAGGGATGAGGTCGGCGAACGCAGAGTCGATATCGAAGTAGGAGTGTCGCCAGCTCGGGTCCATCTCCGCGAAAATCAGTCTTCCCTCGAAATAGCGGGACGATCCTTGGACATAATGTTTCACGAAGAGATCGGGGGGAAGGGCTGAGGCTATGAGCGAGTGATTGGGATGCAATATCAGGTAAAGATGATGTTCGGATTGCATGCGACGCTCCATGCCGTACTTTTTTCAAGGAGTCCGGCTTTTTGATGGCTGAAATGTATCTTCCTCTTTTCAGCCTTTTTCTTCAATAGGTCAATGGCAAATTCCGCATTAGGCTTCATGGGCAGCGGTTCTTTGCCATAACGTCCAGGGACTTGAGGGATTTCGTGGGTCACTCCGCTCGCGATCATCACGAGCGCGCCTCCGCGGCCCGCGCGTGGCCTTCAAGGCCTTCGAGACGGGCAAAAGCCGCCGTATCGGCTTTCAGAAGATCGGGTTTGTCCATCTTGAGCCAGGTTCTCGCGCGAAGGAAATGGAGGACCGAAAGCCCCGCGGCGAACCGTGCCGCGCCTCCGGTAGGCAGGGTGTGGTTGGGGCCGGCTCCGTAGTCGCCGAAGACCTCTGCCGATCCCTGCCCGATAAAGACGGCGCCTGCGGATTGTATTTCGCTTGCATAGGAGTCGGGATCCGCGACAAAAAGCTCCAGATGTTCCGGCGCGCACTGTTCGGTGACAGCGCAAGCCGCGGCTCGATCGGACGCGATGAGGGCCCAGCCATTGTTCAGCGATGTGGAGGCGGTGGCCCGGTTCATCTCCGGCATGGTTTCGAGGCGTCTCGCAAGGGCTTTTTCAACCTCGAGCGCGAAGCGCTCCGACCCGCAGATGAGCATTGGGACGGCGGCGATGTCGTGTTCGGCTTGGGCGATGAGGTCGGCGGCGACGAGATCGGGGTGGGCCGTTGCGTCCGCTATAATGAGAAGTTCTGAGGGGCCGGCAGGGGCTTCGGTGCCGACGGCCCCGAAGAGCTGTCGTTTCGCGCTCGCCACATAGCGGCCGCCGGGGCCTACCACCACGTCACAGCGAGGAATGCCTACGCCGAAGGCGAGAGCGGCGATGGCATGAGCTCCGCCGCAGCGCAGGAATCCCGTGGCGCCGGCGACGAAGGCGGCGGCCAAGGTGATGTCGGTTGGATGCGGGCCTGCGCACCATACCTCACGCACGCCAGCGGCGATTGCGGGGGTGACCGTCATGAGGGCCGTGGAGGGAAGGGGGTAGCGCCCGCCGGGAACGTAGCAGCCTGCGGCCGCGACGGGCAGGAAGCTGTGGCCGGCGCGGCCGCCCGGCACGGCGATGTCGATGTCGGAGAGGGAGGATCGCTGGGCGGCCGCGAAAGCCGCGACGCGGCTTTGCGCGCGCGCCAGCAGTTCCTTCACATCGGCATTGACGCGGGCGTACGCGGCCTCGAGTTCATCCCTGCCGGCGAGGAGAGGCTCAGCGGGAGACAACTCGCCCAACTTTTCGGCCCAAGCCCGCAGGCCAGCCTCGCCCTTCTCTCGTACATCGGCGATCGCCCGCGCGGCAATCCCGTCCACCTCAGGCGAAAAAAGACGGATCTGAGGACTGGGCAATTCGTCGGGAGTCATTCTTCTCAGTGGATGCCGGTCCATGCCGAACCTCCATCGGAAGCGTCGTAGCCCGGCTTCGCGTTGCCTGGTCTTCTCTGGACCTTGTATGAGCGGCGCTCGAGCTCCGCCTCGATGTCCGCGAGTCTCGCTCCTTCCCGCAGCGCCTTCACGAGAGCGAAATAGACCACATCGGCGGCTTCGAAGGCCGCGTCGGCGGCGTTCGACGTGACCGCCAGCTCATCCGCCTCCTCACGCAACTTCGATGCCAGGAGGCCTGAATCGCTGAAGAGGCGACGAGTGTAGGAACCTTCCGGCGCGTCCCTGAGTCTCGCCGCGATCGTTCTCGACAGCTTCTCGATGCCATATCCGTCATCGAAGCAGGTGCGTCTGTCCAGATGGCAGAATCCCCTGCCTTCCTGCATGACCGTAAAGCGGATGCAGTCCCTGTCGCAATCGAGATCGGCTCGGAGGAACCTTTGGCCGTTGCCTGAGGTTTCGCCCTTGACCCAAAGCCCCCTCGACCTGGATTTATACACGCCGCGCCCCGATTCGAAGGCCGCGTTCAGGCTTTCCCGATCGGAATAAACGAGACCGAGGAATCTTCCACCCTCATCGCAGACAATAGTGGGCCAGAGCCCATCGGGTCTATCGGAATTGAGAGGCGCCGAGAAAGCGGCCGCGAGGCTCAGCTCGCCGGTGGCTATGGCCGTACCGGCTTGGACATCGGCACCCATGGTGTCGAGACGGGCTATCTGTTCGACACCCTCCTTTCCCCCCGATGTTCCGCCCGCGAAGGTGACTTTAGTGCCTTTCGCCGCCTCCACAATGGCGGCCGCCCTCTCGAAATCGAAACCGATCATCTCGCCTTCCCTGTCTATGGTGGTGACGAGAAAGCCGCTTACATAAGGCTTCAGTTCCTCGATCCTATCAAAGAGGCTTGCCTCGGTGGCCCTGGTCCAGCCTTCGACCATGATCGTTTCCTTGTTGGTGTCCAAGGCGGCGATGAGCCTGTCAGCGGGCAGACCCGAGAGGAATTCCGGGGTGGCCTTCGTCCCTATCATGACGGCTCTCGCTCCCGCGTCGAGGTATTCGAGAGCCAGATCCTTCGAGCGGATCCCCCCTCCAACCCTGCAGGCATGTTTGGCGACGATATTCAGAATGATCCGCTTGTTCGAGCCTTTGCCGAGGGCCGCGTCCAAGTCGACGACGGCGATTTCCCCAGCCAGGGAGAGCTTTTCCGCGAGCTTCTCCGGATCCCCGACCTCGATCATGGGGTGGCGTCCGCCCCTCAGTTGAACGGCTTTTCCGCCAAGAATATCTATGCTGGGTACGATCATAACCTCACCTCCACCTCATGCTTTGAAAGATACTGTTTCAAGTCGGCGATCGCCAGTTCTTTCCTATGGAAGGCTCCGGCGCCGAGGACGGCGCTGGCTCCCGCTACGATGCCCTCGAGGAAATGTTCGGGTTTGGTCGCTCCCCCCGAAGCGATGACGGGGATCCTGGCCGAGGCCGCAATGGCCGATACCAGATCGATATCGTAGCCTAGCCCCGTGCCATCCCTGTCGATCGAGGTGAGGAGGATTTCACCCGCGCCCAGGGAGGCGCAGCGGCGCGCCCAATCGACGGCGTCCATCCCCGTCGGCGACGTGCCCGCGTCGATCACCACTTCCCAAACGGTACCCTCAGGCCGACGCCTTGCGTCGATAGCCACGATGACACACTGGACGCCAAAGCGTTCGGCGAGCGCCGAGATGAGTCTTGGGTTCCTTACCGCCGCGCTGTTGATCGAAACCCTGTCGGCACCGGCATTGAGAAGCCGCTCGGCGTCTTCGACGTTCTTTATGCCTCCTCCCACCGAGATGGGAATGGATACGGCCTGTCGGACCGCCGCCACGGCGCCGAGGGCCGTCTTCCTCTCTTCGAGCGTGGCGCTAATGTCCAGGAGGGCTATTTCATCGGCTCCCTCGGCCTCATACCGCGCGGAAAGCTCAGCCGGCTCCCCTGAATCAACGAGGTTTTCAAACCGCACGCCCTTCACGACTCTGCCGCCCTTTATATCGAGGCAGGGGATGATGCGCGTAGCGGTGCCGCGCGCGAAAGCGCTGGCTTTCCTCGACAGCCCCGCTCTTTCGCTTCCTTTCGGGTTGCTCATGACAGAGCCTCCTTTCCGACCAGGCCCATCCACCGCGAGAAGAGATCGAGCCCCCAAGGTCCCGATAGCTCGGGATGAAATTGGCAGAGCAGGATCCGTGGAATTTTCGTTGCCTGATCGATGCTGCCTTCGATGGTCGCGGCAAATTCCTCCCCATAGCTGCAGGAAGCAGCCACATAGCCGGCGGGCGGCGCCTTTACCCGGTAGGAATTCGCGAAATACGCCCACCCTGGCCGAAGAAAACCATCACTATGGTCGGGCGCGATTCTATTCCAGCCGAGTTGGGGGAGGGGAAGCCCTCCTTTGAACTTTTCCACGGCGCAAGGAATCGCCCCGATGCCGGGGACCTCCGGTGTTTCCTCGCTCGAAACGCAGAGCATCTGCATTCCCAGACAGATACCCATCGTTGGAAGCCCTTCGGCGATGCGCGCGCCGAGGGCTTTATCGAGGCCTGAAGCGCGCAGCTTGCCCATGGCGGCCCCAAAAGCCCCCACGCCGGGAAGAAGCGCCCTTTCCGCCCGATAAAGGGTATCGGGATCTTCGGTAATAAGAGGCTCGACGCCGGCCCTGGCGCACATCGCCTTTACCGAGGCCAGATTGGCGGCGCCCGTCGCCGCGATGACAAGACGACTGCCGCTCATGCCTCGGTCCCCTTTGCCGTTTTCCCTCGTCGGGAGATAGTGATGAGAGCGGCTCCCTTTGTGCTGTTTGGGCCTCCTGGCCCAGTTTCGGCGGGGAGTAGAACCGGAGACAATGCTTCGCGCAACGCCAGGGCAAGGGCCTTGAATGCCGCTTCGGCCTTGTGATGATCGTTGGAGCCCCGAAGCACATCGACATGAAGCGTGATCCCGGCGTTGGACGCGAAGCTTGAAAGAAAGTGCCCCACATTTTCCGAAGCAAGGTCGCCGATCATA